>Ga0209212_1005844_pt1 | contig 14425 bp, 10 predicted proteins | sample RifGroC2_FD_183996 | JGI IMG/M metagenome (GOLD analysis project Ga0209212, IMG submission 183996) | Groundwater microbial communities from Rifle, Colorado, USA - Groundwater C2 (SPAdes) (version 2) | ecosystem: Environmental > Aquatic > Deep subsurface > Groundwater | place: Rifle, Colorado... | reverse complement strand
AGGGGAAACAGGGCGGCGCGGCGTTCGAAGCGATGAAGGCGTTTCGAATCGGCGAGACGCTGATGAATACGTACTCCGCCGCCGTGGGGGCCTACAACGCGTTGGCGTCCATCCCGTACGTTGGCCCTGCTCTTGGAGCGGCGGCAGCCGCTGCGGCGATCGCGTTCGGCATGGCGCAGGTTGCCTCTATCTCATCCATGAAGCCCGGTGGCGGTCAGGCATCGGCATCCGTCGGCGGACTCAGCGGTGGGGCTCCATCCATCCCTTCCGCCCCTGCTCCCGCGACGCAGGAGACCATCAGTTCCCCCACCGTCAACGTCCACATCTACGGCAACGTCGTGGACCACGATAAATTCGCCCGGGAGCTAGTCCCGGCGATCACGAAGGCGATCGGAGACGGGGTCGCATGAACCCGATGATCCTCTACGACAATCGATTCCTGGACGGAATTCCAATGGCGACCGACACATCCGCGGGATTTAGTTCCTTAAACGTCGTGGACTTAAAGACCTTCACGTTCTGGCAAGCGGGAGGGACGGGTATCAAGAATATCGCCGTGGATTGCGGGGACGCGAAGAGCGCGGATACCCTCGGAATCATCGGGCATAACCTGGGAGCGGTACAGGCGGAAATATCCGTTGAGTCTTCCGACGATGGGGACACATGGACGCAGGTAATGGCGACGTTCACTCCCACGAGCGACATCGCCATCCTGAAAGTGTTCCCCTCCGTCGCCGCGCGGTACTGGCGCGTGGTGATCGAACCGGCACTCGATTCTCTTCCGTTCATCGCCGTTCTCGTTTTGGGATCCCGGTTGGAATTCCCCGTGCCGATGGACGCGCCGTTCAAGCCGATCGAAGAGGGGATGGAATCCGGAAGCAAGCGCAGCAAAGCGGGCCACCTGCTGGCGCATTACGTCAAATACAAGCCGTATTCGATCTCCGCACGATTCTCGTACCTTGACCGGAACTGGCTGGAATCGGTGTTCCTTCCGTTCTGGCTCAATTACGCAAGCGACCTCCATCCGTTCTTCTGGGCATGGGATCTTGAGCATTACCCGGATGACGTCCGGTTCGTCCGATTCAAGCCGGAGTACACATTCAAACCGGAAGTGACTGTTCTTGCCTACTACGATTCCCTCGACTTGGATCTGGAAGGAGTGCGGGAAGCGGTGGCGGTCGGACAGACGCCGTCCGCGCCCCCGCCACCTCCGGTTCAATGAACAATCCACAAGGAGGATTGATCCATGCCGTACTCAACCGCTGGAAAGAACCTGATGCTCGACGCTTTGCGGGGGACGAACCCGACGGTGGCCATCGCCTACGCCTCGCTGCACACGGCGAGTCCCGGGGATGACGGCTCGAACGAAGTGACGGGGGGATCCCCGGCCTACGCACGGAAGGGGATCACGATCGCCGCCGCGACCGGAGGCGAGATTGCAGCGTCGACCCAGCCGGTCTTCGACGTCCCCGGGTCCACGACAATTACCCACGTGGGTTTCTGGTCCGCGGTCTCCGGAGGGACGTTCCTCGGGTATGCGGACGTGACCGACGAGACCTTCGCCTCCCAGGGAACGTATACGCTCACGAGCGCGACGCTTGATCTGAACGCATAGGGCGGGAGCGTCATGAACAACGTCTCCGGCGGCGGAACTCTTATTGTCGCAGGAAGCATGGGTGCGCAGGAAACCGCCGTCCTTCCTGGAGGGGGATCCCTCGTTGCCATCGCGTCGAAAGGAGCGCATGGAGACGTTGTAGGTGGCGGGAATGGGTCTGTGGTCGTCGCTGTTTCGAAGGGAGGGTTGGGAGACCCGGCCCTCTCCGCGAACGGGACCGCCGTCCTCGCGGGGCGAGCGGGGGCGCGGAAGCCTGTCCTCGTCCATGGTGGCGGAACCACTGCAGCGCAGGGCTGGAAAGGTGCGAGGGTCGCGGCGCACCTTCCCGGCGGTGGCGCGGTCGTTATCACCTACAGCAGAATGGGCGGCAGCATCCACTACGCATACCTCCCCGGTGGCGGGGCGGTGTGGGTGGATGGGGTAAAGGAGGCAAGGGCTCCTCCGGGCGTTTACGGCGGCGGGGAGATTCTGGCGACAGGCGTTCGGTTCTACACGGACGTCGCGGTCCGAGCTCCCGCCAAGTACGCGCCCGTTCGGCTGGTTTATCTCTACCTGGATTACTGCGGAAACGTGTTCGGAACCGCTCCGTGCCTCGCCATGGGGACCCCTTGCTTTAATACGTGGAAAACCTGCAAATACCTATCCGCGTTCGACAATGTCGGCAAGACATACAAGTACAGCGAAATTGACGCCACGCTTCCCTTCAAGGGTGTCCGCCCGTACGTGAAGTCGGTGAAGTTGCTCCCCACGGAGATCAAGACGAACCTTACCGTGAACGCCCGAGTGTCCGTCACCATGGTGGACGAGATGGACCAGGACATCGATACGGACCCATACCTTGTAGGGCCCGGTCGCATTTGAGGCGACGATCATATGATTAATTTTTTTTACGTGGCGGACACCTCCAACAATAGGATTGTAAAAAGATCACTTTCCGATCTGTCGTATGTGTCAAAGGTCGGTACTCTTGGTACCGGCAACGATCAGTTCAACAATCCGATGGGGGTCACGAGGGACAACACCTACTTATATGTGGTGGATTCATACAACCATCGCATCGTAAAGAGAATGCTGTCTGACATGTCGTATGTAACGAAGATCGGTACCCAAGGTGCCGGGAACAATAGTTTTTACCAGCCGCTTGGTGCCACCAATGACGGAACTTACTTGTATGTATCAGATACATACAACAATCGCATTGTAAAAAGGTTGCTTTCTGACCTGTCGTATGTAGCGAAGATAGGCACTCAAGGTTCTGGAAACGATAATTTTTACCTTCCGCGTGGAATTACAAATGACGGAACCTACTTGTATGTAGTTGATACATTAAACAATCGAATTGTAAAAAGGTTGCTTTCCAATCTGTCGTATGTTTCTCAGATAGGATCGCTTGGCGCCGGAAACGATCAGTTCAATTATTCGTATGGTATTACAAATAATGGCGCTTACTTATACGTTGTTGATACATACAATCACCGCATTGTAAAAAGGTTGGCTTCGAGTCTGGCCTATGTATCGAAGATCGGCACCCAAGGATCTGGAAATAACAACTTTGAAAATCCATTTGGCGCTACAAGTGACGGCACTTGGCTTTACGTTGCGGATTCAGGCAACAACCGCATTGTAAAAAGGTTACTTTCCGATCTGTCGTATGTGGCAAAGGTGGGTACTCTTGGTACCGGCGACGATCAATTCAACAGTTGCTATGGGGCCGTGGTTGGCGCAGAGGCGCAGACAGTGCTGGGGTCTTCGGCAATCACCGGCGGAGGATCCATTGTTATCGTTCAGGCGAAGGGAGCGCTGGGATCTCCAGCTATCTCCGGCCGCGGGTCCGTCGTTGTCGCAAGCAGGATAGTAAGACCCATCACAGCCCGTTCGTACTGGAAGCGATTCATGTCCCGCAACCCGAATTACAAGGGCCGCCTGATGGAGATTTACGAGGGCCAGGTCGGGATGGCGGAGGAAGAATTCATCCGGACGTGGGTCGGGAAACTGACGAACGTGACGACGCAGCGCGGGGAGTTCACGTTCGAGTCCACGGACCTGCTGAAAGACCTCTCTACGATCGACGTTCCTCCGAAACTCGACATCAAGTTGGCGGCGGACCTGTCGGGCGGAGAGGGCGGACAGATCACGCTCACAAGCGTTGAGGGGCTGGGTTCCGGCGCCGGGTACATTCGAATCAAGGACGAGATCATCGGCTACGCAACGATAAACGTCACGACGAAAGCCCTCCAGACGCTGACGCGTGGAGCCTTCGGCACGGTAGCGGATGAGTACAAGGCGAGGGATAAGGTCCAGGCGGTTCGCTACTACGCCGCCGCGATTCCCTGGGACATCCTCTTGGAGATGCTTCGGGTGGATGCCGGGATCGCCGACGCGGATATCGATCTCGACGCGTTTGCGCTGGCGAAACGTACTCCCGGGAACGACAGATTGTTCCGCGCGGTGCTCTCCGAGCCGGAGAACCTCGACAAACTGTTCTTCGAGATCACCGACCTCCTTGACGCGAAGGCGTGGGTCGGAGAGGACTTGCGGATCACGATCCGCAGGAACGTCCAGAACGCGCCGGGGCGAGCTTACTACCGGATGACGGACGGGGCAAACATCGTCGACAATTCGGCTTCCGTGGATTTCAACGAGAAATCCCGGCTGACCCGGATGCTGATCTACTGGCATAAATCGGTCTTAGGGAAAAAGGACGATCCGGCGGCCTTCGACCGACTGGACATTGCGGTGGACGCGGATGCGGAAGCCTCGTACGGGGACGTCGTCGAAAAGAAGGTCTTCTGCCGTTGGATCGATCCGATAACAAACGAGGAGGATTCCGCCGAGACGTATGTCAAGAATCTCGGCATGCGGCAGGTACGCAGAAGCCGGGACGCGCAGCCGCTAATCGCGCTCTCCCTCTCCTTGCGGGACTTGGGGATTAAGACCGGGGACTTTGTTCGGCTGGATACCGACGAATTGGTCAAGTTCAACGGGGACCCAATCACCAACGAGATCTTCCAGGTGGTGAAGCGGGAGTTGCAGGACGACTTTAGCTTGAAAGTCTCGCTCCTTAAGATTTCGACACGGCGCCTGGCGCTGATCGCTCCGGATGGATACCCGAATTACCGGGACGCCACCGATTCGCAGCGGGAATACGGGTTCATTACGCAGGACACCGGCCTTATGGAAAACGAGGACCAAGGCTACTACATCTGGTGAGGTGAGGAGATGCCGTACATCGCGTTGGCGGATTCGGAGATCCAGTCGGGCGAGCCGATCTCGCAATCCCTGGTGCAGAAGATCAAGGACAACTTCGACGATCACGAGGCGAGGATCATCGGAGGCGGGGGTGGCGGAGGGGGAGCCGCCGGGGGCGTCGGTGAGATCCTCAACGGGTCGATGGAAGCGGACGGCGATACGGACGGAGTCCCCGACAATTTCCTCGTTTCATACTACCCCGGCGGGACAGGCGGGTTCGACACGACGGACTACGTCCATGGGACGAAGTCGTGGCGATTCAACCTGAACGGCGGGGCGAATACCGGCGGCGGGTACCTGGAGACCGACTACATCTTCGCCAACCGGTTCTATTTTAAGCCGATCTGGCTGGCATACAAAACGAGCGCGACCTCCGGTGTCCCGCGGGTGCAGGTCATCGCACGGTGCTTCGATCGTAACAAGGCGTACCTCGGGGAAGTGACCCTCTGGAACACGGTCTCTCACATCACGGGGTGGAGCCTTGTTGTCATCCACAACATCAACGCCACCTATAACGACGCCGAATATGTGAAACTTCGGATCGTCGGCGGCGCTGTGGACGCGACCGGGGTCGTGGGATCGGTCTGGTTCGACGCCATCGGTGTTGAGGGGTACGGGATGCAGGTCACGGTCCCCGAAGCCATCAACCAGCCGGACGTCTCGATTTTAACGGGTGGGTGGTACGCGGCCGGCAGCGTCTTCAACGTCAACATCCCGGCGGGGAAATATCAATGGCTGGTGGTCCCCGTGCATGTCACAGGGACTGTACAGGGGGGGGACTCGTTTGATACTTTGTGGCCCGCTAGAATCCGTTGCTACATCGACGCGGTGTACTCCACGGTGGTCGAGTCTCCGGGCAATCAATGGGTGACTGGGAATTGCCTTCTATACATCGGCGGCATGTCCGGGGCGAAGCAGTTGCGGTTCCAGTCCAGTGGTGATGGGGGGTGGTGGGGTGGAGGGTGGGGTGGCCCGATGTTCGGGTCTCCGTCCTCCTTCCGGAAATTCTACGCTACGAATTTCCGCGATGTGAACCACGGCGCGGGGACTGAAGCCGACACGTACGTGAAGCCGGCCATTTAGCGGTACCAGATCCGAAATGAAACGCGGCCCCGCTTCGGCGGGGTTTTTTATTTGGATGTGCGTCCTTGAATCCCCGGTACGTCACAGGGGTTATTGTTTCCAGAGAGTTACGGGGGTGGTTTGACAATCTGGTGACAAAGTGGTACGCAAGCCGAAACGGTGCCACATCCCAAACGATGATCAAAAATTTTCCTGAAGAAAAATCCTTTCCTTCCGATATATCATCTGTGATATATAGGGGCTCACCGTGCGGCTGATTTACGCGCCACGTGTGAGAAACGATTTCGCGCTCCTGGAGTCCAGAAAGGAGCAGGGGTTCCTCGTAAACGTTATTGGCATTTTGAAAGCCGAACAATATCCGGTTGGGCTTTTCGCCAGAATTCGGGTGGAGTCGAAGCCTTGGAAAGAGCTCCAGAGAGAAGGCTATGGCATCCATCTCTTGAAGGTGTTAGATCCTCCAAGTATCTATCGGGTGATTTACATGGTAGATGATCCTCATGATGTTGTTTATGTCATGAACGTACAGCATCGAAGCGTTGATTATAAAAATGCGACGGACATAAAAGATATTTATTTGGATTATTTTAATAATAAGAGGTGGAGAGATGGATAGCTTTACTGAATATGCTCCTGTTCATTCTGAAAGTATATTTAATCCTTGCTCTGTAAAGATTGTGTCATATTTATATCAGACCATCAGTAGAAAATCAGATTATTACAAAATACCTATTACGTATGATGTAGTTGGATTAGATGATAAAAAGGCTTTTTCTGAATGCGATATGCTTCAGATGCTCTTTGGTGATCCTGAAGGTCAGGCAATATATAAGAATGAAAAGACGAGATTGTTCGCAGATCTTTACGATAATGTGAGGTCTGGCAAGGTAAGCCCCATCAAGTATTTTCGCATTCTGCGAGGCATCGACCAGAAGACATTGTCGAAGAGGACTGGAATACCTCAGCCTAATATCTCCAGGAGCGAACATCTTGGCTATAGGTCCTCATTAAAATCTCTTGAGAGAATTGCAAAGGCCTTAGATGTATCGGTGGACGACCTCAGGGTCAAGGAGTAAAGTTAATGACAGACAAAGGGTTGTTGCACGTAAAATACGTGATTGTTTGCGATGACATTCGCGAGGAGAAGAGCAATAAAGCCATATTGATTGGTGTTTACTCAGAACGGGTGATTGTAAAAGCATTGCCTACCTTACTTCCTAAACTTGCTTTTAGAATATGCTTTGATATCCAAAAGAGCATGAATGCAAGATTTATGTTTTCTGTTAAAAAGCCTGACGGTAAATACGTAGGACCTCCATTTCCTATGGAGATTAAGTCTAAAATTGTTGGTTTGAAGGAGGCATATGTTAATATAATCTTGTCTCCTTTTGTTGTTGATCTTGAAGGAAACTACGGAATATATATTACTGTTGATGATAAGGAGCAGAAAATTGGTGAATTCTCTGTGTCGATTGGAAAGGGGGAAGAAAAGTCTGCTCAAAAATGATCGATCCGAGTGAAAGTTACTTCAAAGCTATTCCACTTTCTCCTTCGTCGGCCGCAGGTAGTGGGTGACGGTCATCGGTCGGATTCGATGGTAAGGAAAGCACACTCCTCAGATTCCATATAGAGCATGCCTTTCGGCAGTACTTCGCTGTCGTGTTCCCTCTCCTCATCGTCGCGGCGGGAATTGAAACTACGCTCATCCAAATGGTGCAGTAGGATATGTCAGCCGACCGCATTTCTGGGTTTATGGAGGCCGTGAAGGATGAGTAACTGATGACACCCTGTGGGTGATATATATAGTTGGCAAGTGGAGACTTCACCCAGGTCGATATGCGATTGGGATACTCCCTTATGAAGGGCAATTATTCCCCGATGCTTTATCGCGAAGAAATTATCCCCAAGGCGGCGTAAATGGATAATCGGTTTTTCGAGCGTCCGATCCTCAATTCACCTTACGACTATCCCGCGCGTCACTGGGAACTTGATGATCAGGGTCAGCCCACCCAACAGATCATCGAAACCCGTCGCCGCGCCGAATTCATCACGCCAATCCCGAAACCGAAGAAAAAGAAAAGCGGGCATGGTCAGCAGCAGCTTATTTTCGATGAAGGGAAGGGGCTCTCGACCCAGGCCCAACAATACGACCCCACTTCGATCATCAATGAACTGCGAGCTAAGGTTGACCAATGGCGCAGTATTCAGAATCCCGCCCACTGGCAGGTCACCCCGGAGACAGCCCGCCTGCTACAGCACTGGCGTCACCACAAGTTCAGCGGCATCCGCCCATTCTTCTGCCAAATCGAAGCCGTCGAAACTGCCATCTGGCTGACGGAAGTTGCCCCGGGCACAACCGATGGAAAGAGGTTCATCGAACATATCGCCAATGCCAGTCACGACGCGAATCCCGAACTGATTCGACTGGCGCTGAAGCTGGCCACCGGTGCTGGCAAGACCACCGTCATGGCGATGCTGATTGCTTGGCAGACCATCAACGCTGTGCGCCGTCCCAATAGCAAGAAGGTTACGCGGGGCTTCCTGGTCGTCACTCCCGGCTTGACAATTCGCGACCGGCTGCGTGTGCTGCAACCCAACGACCCCGACAGCTACTACCAGAGTCGTGAACTCGTACCAGGAGATATGTTAGCCGACATCGATCGCGCAAAGATCGTCATCACCAATTACCACGCCTTCAAGCTTCGCGAACGCATGGAATTGTCGAAGGGCGGGCGATCGCTGCTTCAGGGTCACGGAGACGAACTCAATACGCTGGAGACCGATGGGCAGATGCTCCAACGCGTGATGCCTGGCCTGATGGGACTGAAAAACATCATGGTCCTCAACGACGAGGCACATCACTGCTATCGCGAAAAGCCCGTTCCTGACGACGAAGGCGATTTGACCGGCGACGAGAAGAAGGAAGCCGAAAAGAACAACGAAGCCGCCCGTCTCTGGATTTCTGGACTGGAGATCGTAAATCGCAAGCTGGGATTGAGCCGGATCATCGACCTGTCGGCAACCCCCTTCTTCCTGAGCGGTTCCGGTTATGCGGAGGGTACCCTTTTCCCATGGACAATGAGCGACTTTTCACTGATGGATGCCATCGAGTGCGGAATCGTCAAGTTGCCCCGTGTGCCGGTGGCCGATAATATTCCCGGCACCGACATGCCCAAATTTCGCAACCTATGGGAGCACATCCGCAAGCGGATGCCGAAGAAGGGGCGGGGTAAGGGGAGTGTGTTAGACCCGTTGAGCATTCCCGTCGAGCTGCAGACCGCATTGGAAGCACTTTATGGGCATTACGCGAAGACGTATGACCTTTGGCAGAAAAGCGGAATCAAGGTACCGCCTTGCTTCATTCTCGTCTGTAACAACACCTCTACTTCTAAGCTGATCTACGACTACGTCTCGGGTTTCCAACGCGTGAATGAAGATGGCTCCACTACGCTTGAAAATGGCCGGCTGGCACTCTTCCGCAATTACGACGAGCACGGCAACCCTATTCCCAGGCCGCGCACGCTGCTGATCGACAGCGAGCAACTTGAATCCGGTGATGCGCTCGACGACAACTTCCGCAACATGGCATCCGACGAGATCGAACGCTTCCGCCGTGAAATCGTTGAGCGCACCGGCGACCCGCGCCAGGCCGAGAATCTCACCGATCAGGAACTGCTGCGCGAGGCCATGAACACCGTCGGAAAGCTGGGACGGCTGGGCGAATCGATTCGTTGCGTCGTGTCGGTGTCCATGCTCACGGAAGGATGGGATGCGAACACCGTGACTCATGTGCTGGGCGTCCGTGCCTTTGGATCCCAGCTTCTGTGCGAGCAAGTCATAGGCCGTGCGCTTCGCCGCCAGTCGTACGACCTCAACGAGGATAATTTGTTCAACGTCGAATATGCTGACGTCCTCGGCATCCCATTCGATTTCACCGCAAAGCCGGTGATCGCGCCGCCGCAGCCGCCCCGCGAGACTATCCACGTCAAGGCCGTTCGACCCGATCGCGACTTCCTCGAAATTCGGTTCCCCCGCGTTGCTGGATACCGGGTCGAACTTCCCGAGGAGCGTCTGGAGGCCGAATTCAACGACGACTCCGTGCTGGAGTTGACACCGGATCTGGTGGGTCCTTCGATCACCCGGAACTCGGGAATCATAGGGGAGGGCGTCGATCTCAATCTCGTCCACACGGGCGACCTGCGTCGATCCACACTCCTGTTCAATCTCACGCAGCGGCTGCTCTATACCAAGTGGCGCGATCCTGGGGAAGACCCGAAACTTTACCTGTTCGGCCAGCTCAAGCGGATCACCCGGGAGTGGCTCGACAACTACCTCAATTGCAAGGGTGGCACTTTTCCTGCCCAACTCATGTACCAGGAACTGGCCGACATGGCGTGCGAGCGGATCACTGCCGGTATCACGCGGAAACTGGTAGGCGAACGCCCCATCAAGGCGATGCTCGATCCGTACAACCCATCGGGTTCAACCCGGCATGTCAACTTCAATACGTCGAAAATGCTCCGCTGGGAAACTTCTGCGCAACGATGTCACGTTAACTGGGCCATCCTCGATAGCGAATGGGAAGGTGAGTTCTGCCGTGTGGCTGAGTCACATCCCCGAGTCAGGGCATACGTCAAGAACTACAACCTCGGGCTTGAGGTTCCGTACCGCTATGGATCTGAGATGCGTCGATACATTCCCGACTTCATCGTGCGGGTCGACGACGGCCATGGCGAGGAGGACCTGCTGAACCTGATCGTCGAGACGAAAGGTTACCGGCGAGAAGACGCGAAGGATAAGAAGTCTACGATGGAGGTCTACTGGGTACCCGGCGTGAACAACATGAAAAGCTACGGCCGCTGGGCCTTCGCCGAGTTTACGGAGGTCTACCAGATCGAGTCAGACTTTGCGGCTCGGGTCGAAGCTGAGTTCAACAAGATGATCGATGGACTCCCGATAAAGGAAAAATGAAATGGCGAAGAAGCAGCCCGTCCGGATCACAGTCGAGACCCTCAAGCACAAGGAGGCGACCCGCAAAAACATCCCCACTGCTGAGCATCAGTCGGTTTTGCACGATACCGAGAAAAGCGCGGTCCGCATCGCTTACGAGCGGCGCAATCGCGACCTCGACCCACAACTGGTCTGGCGTGGGAAGGACGAGCAGGACTGGTCTGACCTGGTAGTGCACGCCCCGCCCCTCTACATCCAGGAGAAGGTGCATCCCAAGGTGCTGATCGACGAACTGCTGCGCCACAGCAGGGCCGATGCGAGATCTACCTCCGCCCAGATAGACCTATTCGCTGACTTCAACGGGCTTCCGAGCGAGAGCGCGAAAACCGAGTTCTACCAGCACGACGCGAACTGGGCGAACCGGATGATACTCGGAGACAGTTTGCAGGTGATGGCGTCGCTCGCTGAGCGCGAGGGGCTTTGGGGTAAGGTCCAGTGCATTTATATCGACCCTCCCTACGGCATCAAGTTCAACTCCAATTTCCAGTGGTCGACGACTAGCCGCGATGTGAAGGACGGCAACGCCGACCACATCACGCGCGAGCCGGAGCAGGTGAAGGCGTTCCGCGACACGTGGCGGGATGGGATTCATTCGTACCTGACCTATCTTCGGGATCGGCTGACCGTGGCGCGTGACCTGCTGACCGATTCCGGGTCGATCTTCGTGCAAATCGGGGATGAGAATGTCCACCGAGTTCGAGCCCTGATGGAAGAGGTGTTTGGGGAAAGTAATTTCCAGACAATGATTGCAGTAACAAAAACAGCTGGTGGTTTGACGTCCACGGCATCGATACCTTCAAGGCTCGACTACATCATTGTATATGCGAGAAATATGGAATCAGTGAAATATCGTCAACTGTACTTCCGTCGTGACAATGATATGGATGCTGGTTTTACGCTACTCCAGTCACCTGACGGCACAATTCGAACTTTAACGCGAGAGGAAAAAGATGGAGATCTTCCTATTCCAGCAGGAAGCCGGCTCTTTCGATCAGATAGTCTCACTAAACCAGGCCCTGGATCGAAATATGAAATAGAATTCTTGGATCAAACATACACATCTGGCAATAGATGGTGGGGGTCGCCAAAATGCTCAATTGAGAAGCTGCTACGTATTGGTAGAGTGCGACCCTTTGGTAATACATTACGTTTTCTTAAGTATCTTGAGGATTTTCCTTTCAAGCCATTGAATAACCTTTGGGACGGCTTAGCTGGTGCGAAGGATATTGTTTATGTAGTTCAGACTAATGAAGAAATAGTAAAACGTTGCATTCTTATGTCAACCGATCCTGGCGACCTCGTGCTCGACCCGACGTGTGGTTCTGGGACGACTGCACATACGTCTGAGCAGTGGGGGCGTCGTTGGATAACAATCGACACATCACGAGTAGCGCTGGCGCTTGCTCGCGCCCGGATTATGGGCGCCCGCTATCCTTATTATCTGCTGGCCGATTCGCCGGATGGACAACGAAAGGAAGGCGAGGTCACACGAACCGCACCGTCGACTCAACCGACGAGAGGCGATATCCGTCATGGATTCGTCTATGAGCGCGTGACGCACATCACGCTCACATCAATTGCTAACAACGCCGAAATCGACGTCATCTGGGAAAAGTTCCAGGAGACACTGGAACTGCTACGGGCGAAGCTGAACGATGCCTTGGGCAAAAAGTGGGAAGAGTGGGAGATCCCGCGCGAGGCAAAAGAGAAGTGGCCTGCCGCCGTGAAGAAGCTCCACGAGGAGTGGTGGGCGCAGCGCCTTACGCGGCAGAAGGAGATCGACGCCTCGATCGCGGCCAAGGCGGATTTCGAATACTTATACGACAAGCCCTACGAGGACAAGAAGAAGGTCCGCGTGGCCGGGCCCTTTACGGTGGAAAGTCTATCGCCGCACCGCGTGCTGGTGGTCGACGAAAATGACGATCTGATCGACTCAGCAGCGGAACCGATCGATGGCGATGGGCAGAAGCAGGACTTCGTCCGGATGATCCTCGAAAACCTGAAAGCGGCTGGGGTGCAACAGGCACATCGGGAAGACCGGATCACATTCACATCGCTCGCTCCCTGGCCAGGCGACCTGATCTGCGCGGAAGGGCGATACCCGAAAGGCGGCGACGGAGCAGGTACTGAAACGCGCGCCGCCATATTCATCGGTCCCGAGTTCGGCACTGTCTCTCGTCCCGACCTGGTGGAAGCTGCCCGCGAGGCTGGGGATGCGGGCTTCGATGTGCTCATTTCATGCGCTTTCAACTACGATGCCCATTCGACGGAGTTCGACAAGCTCGGCCGCGTCCCAGTACTCAAGGCGCGCATGAATGCCGACCTGCACATGGCCGACGACCTCAAGAACACCGGTAAGGGGAACCTGTTCGTCATCTTCGGCGAACCCGACATCGACATCCTCGATGTTGTCGGCGGTCAGATCCGGGTCAAGGTCAAAGGCGTCGATGTGTTCCACCCCAGCACCGGCGAGGTGCGCAGCGACGGTGCCGAAGGCATCGCCTGCTGGTTCATCGATACCGACTACAACGAAGAAAGCTTCTTCGTCCGCCACGCATACTTCCTCGGCGCCAACGATCCCTACAAGTCGCTCAAGACGACGCTGAAGGCCGAGGTCAACGAGGACGCTTGGGCGACGCTGAACAGCGACACCTCTCGCCCCTTCGACAAGCCCAAGACCGGCCGCATCGCGGTTAAGGTCATCAACCACCTCGGCGATGAGGTGATGAAGGTGTTCCGGGTGAGCTGATGGATTTCTGCATCGCCGACACATTCACAGATAGTCTCGCCCGGTTGACTGGGGAGGAGCAGAGAGCCGCGAAGACTACGGCGTTCGACCTCCAACTCAATCCGGCCAATCCAGGGATGAGCTTCCACAAGCTCGACAAGGCGAGGGACAAGAATTTTTGGTCGGTGCGCGTCGGCAGCGATCTCCGAATGATCGTCCATAAAACCGATACGAACCTGCTCCTGTGTTATGTGGGGCATCACGATCCTGCGTATCGGTGGGCGGAGCGACGCAAGCTGGAGGTTCACCCCCGGACCGGCGCGGCGCAGTGGGTAGAGATCCGGGAGCGGGTCGAGGAAGTCACGGTCACCCGATCCGTTCCGTCGGCGCAGGTGGCGTCTTCAATCACGCCGTTGTTTGCGCATCTTCAAGACGACGTGCTGCTTGGTTACGGTGTGCCGGAAGCATGGCTCAATGAGGTCCGATCGGCCACGGAAGATTCGATTCTGGAACTGGCCGTGCATCTTCCGGGCGAGGCATCCGAGGCACTGCTAGATTTGGCGACCGGGACAACGCCACAAGTAGTACCGCCGGTTGCCGTCGGGACCGATCCTTTCGCTCATCCCGACGCTCAGCGTCGTTTCCGGGTGATGAACAATGCCGAAGAGCTAAAGCGTGCTCTTGAATTCCCCTGGGAGAAATGGACCGTTTTCCTTCATCCTACCCAGCGGCAGTTGGTCGAG
>Ga0209212_1005843_pt1 | contig 14426 bp, 9 predicted proteins | sample RifGroC2_FD_183996 | JGI IMG/M metagenome (GOLD analysis project Ga0209212, IMG submission 183996) | Groundwater microbial communities from Rifle, Colorado, USA - Groundwater C2 (SPAdes) (version 2) | ecosystem: Environmental > Aquatic > Deep subsurface > Groundwater | place: Rifle, Colorado... | reverse complement strand
TCACGAGGGCTATTAACCCTGACAGTTTTCAAGACTGTTGCCTTCAACCGCTCGGCCACCCCACCAAAAACGAAGAGGGTAACCTCACTATAGTGAGGTTACTTCTCATTCTCGCTCAAGAGTGGCTAAGTAAGCTTAGTCACTCTGTTCGCTCGACGAGAAGTGGGATATTTGCGCTATCGAATCCCACCCTTTCAAGGTAACATTTTTTAAATCGAAGAGGGTAACCTCACTATAGTGAGGTTACTTCTCTGCGTCGCTCGAGAGTGGCAAAGTAAGTTTTGCCACTCTGGCTCACTCCTTGAGAAGTGGGATATTTGCGCTATCGAATCCCACCCTTTCAAGGTAACATTTTTTAAATCGAAGAGGGTGGGATTCGAACCCACGGACCCTTTGACAGGTCAGCACATTAGCAGTGTGCTGCTTTCGGCCGCTCAGCCACCTCTTCATATATAATAAACTGTTAAATTCCAAATTCCAATATCCAAACCGCCAGCCGGCGGTCCAAATAATATCAAAATTCAAATGATCAAAAACACAAACATAATGCAGAGATCCATCACCCTCGCAGGAATATTTGTTACCACAGTTCGGGACGACACCGGTGGCGGGGTGCAAGACCCCGCCCTACTTTTTTATGTAACGCCACTAGTATAGCCTGATATTAAAAAAAGATCAAGCCTTGTAAAAGGTGCTATCCGCGCGCTAAAACAAGACAAAAAACGTGGGTGGCGCCGGCCTTTTTTAAGGCTTGGGCCGCGACTTCTAATGTGGCGCCGCTCGTTAACACATCATCAACCAAAAGAACTGTCTGCCCCCGTATTTTACAGGGTTCGGTTACGTAATAGGCATTTTTTAACGCGTAAGAGCGGGAAGCGTCATCTTTATCAAGTTCAGCTTGGGGTGAGTTGGCTAAAATTGAGAAAATTGTAAGTTTTCTTTTTAATACCTCTGGTTCATACAATAAACCCAGCGCGCGGGCAGCATAAGGAGCAAGGAGACCTGCTTGATTATATCCGCGTTTTCTTTCTCGGAATTTAAACAGAGGCACGGCAACAACAACGCCTTTTTTTGGTAGCATGGTTTGATATTTATCACAGGTTCGAGTAATTAGGTTGCCAAGAATTTTTTCAAAGTTTTCTACTGAAGCGTATTTAAAAAGATGTATGGCATTGCGCAGAATTGGATCGTGGTAATATCCGGCATGCAATGCTCCATCAAGAGCACATTCCTTATGGCGATCGCAAGTTTGTCCGGATGTTGTTATAACGTCACAAAAAGGACACCGAAATACTGTGACTGGCATAATCATAGTCATGCACGTTTCACAAAGATCGGTGCCCTCGGTTTTGCATCCAACGCATTGTTTGGGAAGTACAAGTTCGGTGAAAAGTTTTATTAATCTTTCCATGAGAAATCATCAACAAGCCATTTGAGATCTTGTCGCACTAATTTTAATGTTGCCTCTTGCTGATAAACTCGAGCGCGCAGATTTTCTGCCGTTGATTGCACACGTTGGGTTTTAACTTCCACGGTTGCCGAGCTGTCATTTTGTTCTTTTATAGTACTACTGGTTACGATTGTGGTAATTCCAGAATATGTGGTGGAATCAAGTTTTGTGTTTTTAATTAAGGTTTCTGTTTTTTGCTGCATGTTATTTGTCATTTGTCCAAACAAGTCGCGCAGGTTTTGGAAATCGGCTTGCGATGAAAAACTGCCGTAGCGTTCGGTAAAAATATTGGCAATTATTTTTGGATTTTCTTCTTGCGGTTCAGTTGGAGCCGGTTCTAAATTTGTCGGCACGGTAATTGTTGGCAGGGGACCGGTTTCGGTTGTTGGTAAGTTTTGACCGGTTTGAGAAATTGGCGTTTGCTCGCTTGGTAAATTTTTAATAATTCCAAATATAATAAGGAAAAGAATTATTACTGCAATAAGAATGATGATGATTTTTGTACGTCGGCTCATAGTTTTAGATTTAATTGTTTTTAGATCATGTGGGGCAAGACCGCACTCTACTCGCAGAGATCCCTCACTATTGGGTAACAGAGAAACTGAGAAACAGAAGAACAGAGAAACAAAGATAAGAGCTCATATAGATGAGAATATTCGTTATAACAGTTTGGGACGACGAATTTGTTTTGGATTTGTAATTTGGCAAACTGCAGAGATCCTTCACCCTCGCAGGAATATTTGTTACAACAGTTCAGGACGACTCCTTCGGAGTCGGTTTGGTGCTTGGGATCTGTGGTTTGGAATTTTATCACCCACTCATTGGCGGGGTGCCACGTAAAGCCACTTCGTGTGGCAACGTGGCAGGCAAGACCCCGCCCTACAGGTTTGGGACAACATTGGTGGGGGATATAAGCCTTTGTGCTACACGGTCACCTTCACTCAATAATCCCATCCTTATCTTAAAATCTTCAGATCTTAAGATCTTAAGATTTTAAGATTAAGATATTTTTAATCAACTTTATTTTGTTCAGCGATTTTATTTTTTTCCGCAATAGCTCGACCTTCGGCTTCCGCTTGGACAAGCGCGCGATCAAGGTCTTTTTTTGATTGTTCAATTTCGAGCAATTGGCGCGGGTCAGAGGTAATTATTTGATCTTCGGTGTAGGAAGCAATAATTTTAATTGCCACGTGTTTTGGTCCGGCAAAGAAAATTCCTTCACCAATTCCAGTTTCCAATAAATAATATTTTTCACTGTCAGTAAGCATGAAGGTTTTTTGAACCAAATCAATTGAAGCTGGGGATTGTTTAAGCAACATTTGCACCGAAGAGTTGGTAACAATTGCTTGGCCGTATGGTGAACGTAAAAAGTCATTAACATCTTGAGTAATGGTGGTAACGCCAAGATAATATTTTCGGCAACGTTTTACAAGTGCGAAAATGAATTTGGCCGAATCTTCGTGTTGCATCAACCACCATGCCTCATCAATAATCAAAATTCGTTTTTTCTTTTCTGAACGCACCACATTCCAAATGTAGTTTACAATCGCGTAGATGGCGATTGGTCGCAATTCATCTTCCAGATCTCGCACCGAGAAAGTAACTAAAAGATTTTTCATTTCCACTGTAGTTGGAGAATTCAAGAGTCCGCTGAAAGTTCCTTCAGTGAATTTTTTTATTTTTATAACCAGGTCAGTCGTGCCTTCCATTCCTTCAAGCACATCTTGAAGATCTTGCAAGATTGGCGGTTCAACTGTGGCGAGGTCTGATTGCGGAGTAATATCTTTTTTAGCGTAAGTTTCCAAAAGCGCGCGATCAAGAAGCGAATCTTCTTGCGGAGTGGCTTTTCCCAGCATGAGTTTTAAAATTCCTTTCACTGTGATAACTGCGCTGCGAATAATATCTTCAGCAGAAACTTCTTCGCCCACCGGACGAGGAAGGTCAAAAGGATTTATTTTTGCTTCGGATGCCAAAGAAACATTGATATAAGTTCCTCCCACCGCATCAGACAAATGCTTGTATTCCATTTCCGGGTCAATAACAATAACATCGGTTCCCAACATCAAACTGCGGAGAACTTCGAGTTTAATGGCATAACTTTTTCCTGCGCCAGAGGTTGCAAAAACAACAGCGTTTGCGTTCTGCAAAGCAAAACGATCAAATAAAATAAGGCTGTTGTTGTGTTTGTTGATGCCAAAAAGAACGCCGTTGTCAGAAGTTAAGTCAGCGGAGACAAAGGGGAAAGATGCGGCAATCGGCGAAGTATTCATGTTAAAAGTGGTCATTAATTCATCATTTCCAAGCGGTATGGTGGAATTGAAACCTTGCTCTGATTGGTAGAAAGCGCGTTTGCTGTAAATTAATCGGGCGCCAAAAATAGATTCGATTTCACTGGATAATTTTTCCAATTCATCGGCGCTTTCGCTATAAATCGTGACATAAAAAGCAAATTGGAAAAAGTGTTCGATTCCTTGGGTAAGGTCGTCGCGCAGTCTTTCAATGTCGCGCAGCGCGGTTTCGCGCAAAGGATCACGCGGCGCGCCTTTTTCCGCGTCGCCTAAAATTTGCGCTTCAATGTTTCCGGCTTTTTTCTTAAGCTGTTTTAAAATAATTTCCGCTTTGATCGGATAAAAGAACATTCCGACATCCATGGTGGCGGAAATATTTAAAATTGGTGCTGACCAAGCCACGCCAATATAGCGCGGATAGGTAATTACAAACATTGTGCGGACAAAAGTTGATCCGAGTTTCAGCATCATTGGCGTAACTTGCATGGAAGCTGGAGCAATGAGATCACGGATAGAAACTACGCCTTTTCGGTAGATGCGCTCTTCTTCCAGTTTTTGACGTTCGTCAATGGCCGCTTCTTTTGGCACGGCTTTAGGATTATTTTTTTTGTTTCCAAAAATAGACATAGTTTATGTTATAGGGGCTAGGTTTTAGGTTGTAGGTGTTGGGCTACGCGGGTATCAAGTATAAAGTATTAAGTATAAATGGGGCGGGAACAAAAAGAGGGTGTGAAGATAAATTTGGATTTAGGATTTAAAAATTTACTAATTGCTATCAATTTATCTAGGTGTTTGAAATTTTTTCTTGTTGGCGGGGTGCCACGTAAAGCCACTTCGTGTGGCAACGTGGCAGGCAAGACCCCGCCCTACATGTTTTGAATTTGTACCGCAGCTCGCGGTTTGTGATTTTGAAATTGTTTGGTGTTTGAATTTGTGATTTGGAATTTTAACCAGTGGCTCTTCCGCAGAGATCCCTCACCCCCGCGGGAATATTTGCTACAACAGTTCGGGACGACAAACCTATTTTGAATTTGTGATTTGGAATTTTAACCAGTGGCTATTGGCTAATACCTAGTGGCTATTTTTTATCCTTCCACCCGTATCCTATCCTCCGGTTGCATTTTTTGCGTGTCAAAGGTTTGCGGGTTGTAAACTGTGTAATAAAGTTCGATCAGTCCTTGAGTATCCAAAAGAGTGGTTTCAATGCTCATGCCGTGGAGCAAACTTTGAAGTTGTGAAACACGCATCATTAATTCGCCACGCTGTTTTTGGAACCGCTCATCTTTAAGTTTGACGGTTAATACCGGTGTAAATACTTCTTTCATTTTGGAAAACCAACCCTTGCGTTTGTTGGAAAGGGGATCGTAAGGAATTACAACATAAAATCTTTTAGTCATGATGTCGCCTAAAGAGACAAGTTCTTGAATAAAAGTTTTGTAGTCATTGATTTGTGCGCGCAGTAAATCGTTGTCAAGTTTTTTGGATTGTTCGTTCAGTCGGGCAATGTAGCCGTCAATGTTAAGGCGGCGCGATTGCATGACAATTTGCAAAGGAAATTCAAGTGAGTTTAAAAATTGCATGTAAGCTTGGATAATTGCTCTTTGTTCGTCTTCTGATTTTAAAGCGAAGTTGATTGATGAAGCAATCATCACTGCACGCATGGTGCCGTCTTTGAGTACGACAATATCTTCCTTGATTTCCGCGATATCAAGGTATTTTTGTGTTGATGGTCCTGGTTTTGGTCCGGCAAGTTTTTTGGATTGCATAATTTTATGGGTTTGTGTTGTTTTTTATCCGCAGAGATTCCTCACCAATAGGTAACAGAGAAACTGAGAAACAGAAGAACAGAGAAACAAAGATGGGGGCTTGCGTGAGGATATAATACAACAGTTCGGGACGACAAGGTTGTTTGTTTGAGAGGAGGTTAAACCTTTGGAGGTTAAATATCCAAGTTTTAGTTGTAGCTCAGGTCTTTAGACCTGAGATGTTCTCAAACCAGGCGTCGCCTTGAGGCTCCTTGCTTCTCATCCTCGCTCGGGATAGCCAAAACAAAGTTTTGTCTCTCCGCTCGCTCGTCGAGAAGTAAAGGTTTGAGCTACACTATAACTAGTTTTCTTCGGGTTTGTAAACTCCTCCGGTATTTACCACGAGCGATAATTCCGAGAGGTGTGATAATTCAAGCGATTCTTTTTTAGGGATTGGAATGACAACTTTTCTTTCCGGAGCTTTTAGAATTTCTCGAATTTTCGCATCAGATAAATTTTTGTCCCAAATGCGCAATCCCGGGCGTTTGAAGGTTTGTAAAACATTGAGCACGAAATAATGAAAAGGTTGGCCATTGATTTTTGCCCAGGCAAAGATTACGCCAATTGCAAACAAGGGAATTCCGGTTAAAAGAAATAATGCAAAATCAAATAGTTTGTAAAAAATAACTATGAAAATAGCATCCACAAGCATAATGACAAATTGTCGAACCGTGACTGGTCCGATTATTTTGTCTTCAACATCAATGAATTGTGGAACAACGAATTGGTCGGACATATTTTTATAGAAATTGGCTGTTTGGAAATTAGAAATTGGTAATGGAAAATGGAAGGCGTGGTGATGTAATTGTTGTAGCTCAGGACTTTAGTCCTGAGACGTTCTCAAACCTAAAGGTTTGAGCTACACTCGTAGATGCTATTACTAATTTCCATTTTCTAAACAGCTAATTTCTTTCGTGGCGGGGGACAAGCCCCCGCGCTACAATTATTTCTACGAGGCTGAGCCTCGTAGATTTAGTTTATTAGGAATTTTCCTAAAAACCTAAGAAGCTAAAAAGCTACAACCTTTATCGTATTCTCGCGTTCAGCTTTAATATTTCCTGAAATTCTTCCAAAGTTAAAGTTGGTTCGTTGACTGATTTTTTCTTGGCAATTTGTTCGGCCACCGGCGCGCCGGATTCAAGCGCGGCCTTGGCGAGTTCCAGATAAAAACGATTTGGTTCGCTTTGTTGCCAAGCACTAAGCGCTTCGCGATAAATTTCAAAACCTTCTTCTTTGATTAATTCAATCTTGTCAAGGATTTTTTGCGTGGCTTCTTTTGGATCTTTGGAAAGCCGGCGGAATTCTTGGATTGTCATGTTTTGCAATTCTCCAAGAGGACCAGTGGTTGTACGCATAACTTTGATGTCAGAAACTTGTGGCTTAGTTGCCGTCATTGGCTGTACTGAGTTTTGTGACAAGATTGGGCGGATGTTTTGGATCCGATTAGGCAAAGTTGGCCGAGTTTCCGGCAAAAGCACTTCTTTTTCTCTTAATATTGTACTCTTTTTTACTGTTTTTAGGAAGCGTTCCTCCACATCTTGTTGATTTGTCGCTTGTTTTCCGGCGGAAACTTCTTTTTCATCTGCGTGTCTTTGAGAAATTTTTGAAATCGCACTGCGTTTTACATCAGTTTCAATTCTTTTGTGAAAAGCCAAGCACTCAGCTTCAATAACATTGGCGAGCGAAGCGGCTTGCTGCAAAGGCATTCCAAATCCGTTTTGATCCGGTGGTTGCATCAATAAACTTATTGTGGCGCGCAAATCACGGATATTGCGCAAGCGGGAATCGATTATTTTCTCGAATTTCAGCTGTGCTTCTGGAGATGAAAATTTTAATCGGGCGGTTCTAATGATGGAATCAATGCTTTCTTTTCTAGCTCGGGCAAATTTATCAATTGAAATTTCGGCCGGAATATCTTTTTTAATTGCTTGTATTTCTTCGTTGAGAGTGAGTTCTGGTTTGGGAAGATTAAGAAATTTTTTTGCGGCGGGCAGAGCTTGATCTGGATTTGGACGAACACTTGTGCTTGGTGCCGGAATAGAAGTTGGATTAACTGCTTGCAACGGATTTCTTGCGGTTTGAACAGTTGGTTTTGTCGGTGTCACTGCCGGCGTCTGTGCTTGCGGAACATTTCGAACCACATGAACATTGGCCAAATTTAAATGCAAGATGGTAATTACGCGGAGAGCATCAGCGTCTGAAAGAGCCACACCGCCGATTTTTTCATCTCTCATTAAAACATTTTTTAATTCATTATCAGTTCTTTTTCCCAAAAGCCGGAGCATTAAAAGATGGTTAAACCGTTCATTGACGTGCGGTTCGAGTTCTAAGCGGGCTTCTTTCATTACTCGCAAAGTCAATTCTTCAGCTGTTATTTTTTCCGCCTTGATTTTTGTTGTCGGATAATTTGCCGGATCACCGCCCCATTTTTTAATGAGGCTCGAAATATCCACGGCCAAAAGTTCATCAAGTGGAAGATAGCGGTAGCCGGCTAAATCAAGGGCGAAATTTTTGGCTTGTGCTTCCGGGATTTTCAAATCTCTGATTAAAATTTCCAGGAGTTGGTTTAGGGGAGTGAGGCCAAGGTCAATATTATTTATTGTTTTTGCCAGATTGAATTTGTCTGTGAAACTAAGATCAGGTATTCGAGTAAGCTCCTTTAATTTTTCAATTGCTTCGCGTGAAACAAGCCAGCTTTTCACTGGTGTGGAAAGCATATCAAAAATTTCAGCCGCAGTTTTTTGGTCGCTATTTATAGCCGCCATAACTAAGGTTGATCTATAAGATTAAGGAGCCTTGGATTATGGAGTATTTCTTCCATTTGAGGGGCATCAATGCCAAGTTTTTTAGATCGTTTATTGATTTCATTAACCAGTTTTTTAGCCATGGCTTGTTCTTTAGTATCTCCTCCAGCAAGTTTTTCAATAATCTCAACCTTAATGTTTTCGACAATCTGTGTTTTAGCAGTATCCTGTTTGTCGAGCTCTTCCGGTGTTAGGCTACCGATAACAGTAGGTGCTTCATCACTTGCAAGCATGTCTTGTAGTGCTCGCGGGTCTGTGAATACCGAATCAACCGACTCGCCGGTCATAACAAGCATAGCGTCAATCTTAAGTTTTTGCTCTTTGGTAAGAGTTTGGTCTTTTTCTTTCCGATAATCCCGCAGGTTTTTTGCTGTTTTTTTGTTGTCCGCCGGACTTTGATTTGCAACATGATCCTTTCGGTCTTCTGCCGAGCCTGCAACCGCAATAAGTAGATCAGTGTTAAATAATGGATTATTTTGGTCTGGTGGCGGAAGATTTGTAGTCCCTTGAGTAGTTCCCTGAGGAGTTGGTGTCCCTGGAGTAGCCGGAGCAGTTCCCTGAGGAGTTGGAGTTCCTGGCGTGGTTGGGGTGGTTCCTGGAGTAGTCCCCGGAGTAGTTCCTGGGGTAGCTCCTTGAGGGGTTGGAACAGCTCCCGGAGTTTGAGTGGCTGCGACTGCTGCGGTGGTAGGAGTTGTTGGTGTGGCGTCTGCGATGGCTTTTGACGTGACGTCTTCGGGTTTAATTTTACCCTGTGCAAGTAGTCTTGCTTCGGTTTCATCCAATTTTTTATTTTGATCTTTGGAACCCCAATTTCGAACATGTTTTTTAACATCTGTCCGGAGACCCATGACTACATTGTCATCACTAAATGCGTCTGGCACAAGATCAATTGCCTGATTATTTTTGATTCCTCCAGCAAATTTTTGTCTTTCCTCTGCTGTGTTATCTTTGCCAGTACCTTTTTCAGTTGACGTGATAAGATGAGGTGCTTTGATTTTTGCTTCGTATAAATTCCTTGATATTTCCGGGTTACCACTCTTTGTGGAAATTTCATCCAGTTCTTTATACATGGCGGTAAGTTGGGCTGGATTATTTTTAAGAATACCATACGTGTTAAAGTTGGTTAAAGCAGTGTGTAATCTTGCAGCGCGTTCAGCTTGAGATTTTGCAGTTACCGGTCCGGTTGGAGGTTTGCCAATAGTTTGCAAGAACATTTCTGGGCTGGCAGATGCTGCGGTGATAGCGTTTTTACGTTCTTCATTAAAAGCTTCACTCGGTTTTGCTTGAAGTCCGGCTAAGCGTTTAGTAGCAAATTTTGGGGCAAATGCACCCATTGCTCCATAAGCTTTTTCTCTTATTCCGGTGCCATATTTTCGTTTAACCTTATAATCAACCCACCCCGCTGTCCCCACCACCCCGCCCCTGGCTAAACGACCGCCACCTTTGGTCGCGGCCCAAGCGCCGGCGCCGAGCAGTGCGCCACCTTTCATAACTTGTCTTTGGGCAAAAGTTCCTATTCCTTGAATCATTCCCATTCCTTTAGCCGCGCCAACTGCGCAAAATTCTTGGCTGACTTTAAGTCCGGCCAAAAGCAATGCAATTCCAATTATAAATCTGACCAAGTTATTTTCATTGGCTGCTTCAGTTGGAATACCAGCGCCATCAGGGAACGTTGTTTGCGCACCTTCGGCAATAACTGGATTTTTATTTACTGCTGCAACTTGATTTCCAGAAGAAACCATAGTGGCAAAAGCGAGCCATAAGAAAAATGCCAAAACAGGACCGCTTCCGACCCAACAAATCAATTCTTTCCACCATTTTTGATAATGTTCATTGCCTTTTGGAAAAGTGGACAGGAAAAACGCGATTGGTGCCATGATGGTTAAAACCCAAAGCATGACAATGCGCTTGGCCAGGGTAAGCGCTAAAACCACAACTGTGACAAGCGCAACTGTAATTAACAATGCTCCAAGTCCATAGCCAACAATAGCATCCAAAGAGCTTACTGATTTTACGCCAGCCGGAATATTAAATAAATTATTAATTCCCAAGCCAGCTATCAAGTTTCCGCCAGCCGCGGCTTGAAAAGCGTTGACAAAAGTCAACATGATGACTTGTCCGGCATCAATAATTAAACCGACAATTGTTTTGGAAAAATTGATCATTATTGCCATGATCAAGAGGCGGGGGAGTCGTTTGGTGTAGTGATATTCATCTCGGCCAAACATTGTTCCAAAAGCAATTACAAGCATTACCACAATAAAGAACATATTGGAGAGGTCTCTTGTAATAACCCAGCCTTGGGAAACTGTTGGCGAGTCAATAAAACCGTTATATGGAGCAAGCCAATTAATAAAAATATGAGCGACTTTGATAAAAAGCCAACCAGCGAGTTTGACGTACCATTGTAATAGTACGCTTAAGATTCCAGCGACGGCAGAAAATATTGTGTCCCCCATATGGTTTAGGTTTAAATTGAAAGATTTAAGGCGAATTAATCATCATTATAATCTTTTTAATTATATCATTTTACGCATTTTTAGGCGAGAATACTGTTGAGATCTTTGTTCTGTCTATCCTATTAGTGGCGGGGTGCAAGACCCCGCCCTACATACTGTGTAGCTCAGGCCTTTAGGCCTGATACGTCCTCAAACCTAAAGGTTTGAGCTACATTTTATTTTACTATGAGGCCGAGCCTCGTATTTTATGCCCCGTTTGTGGCGGGGCGCAAGGCCCCGCCCTACATATTTTACGCTAAATTTAAAAAAGAAAGCGCTTCTAAAACTGTGTTAAAAGTTTTTGTTTTGTTGGAAATGTTTTTTTCTGGAGGTGAAATGTAGGAAGTAAAGCCAAGTTTTTCGCCTTCAGCAATGCGGCGCGCCGGATCTTTAACATTTCTTAATTCTCCGCCAAGTCCAACTTCGCCGAAAACCAGCAATTTTTCCGGTATTTTTTCGTTTTTAATAGAGGAGGCGACGGCTAAAAGTACAGCAAGATCCGCGGCTGGTTCTTTAATACGGAAACCGCCGGTAACATTGACATGAATATCAAATTTTTCCGTGTTTATTTTTGCAGTTTTTGAAATTACGGCTAAAAGAAGATTCAAGCGATTGGCATCAAAACCTGAAGCGCGGCGTTCTGGGTAGGGGAAGTTTGATTTTGTGGCAAGGGCTTGGATTTCCACAAGAAATGGCCTCGTGCCTTCAAGTACGCAAGTGATAACTGATCCGGCGGTTTTTGAGCGGTTTGATAAAAAGGCAGATGATGGATTAGCGACTTCTTTTAAACCCTGAGCAACCATTTCAAAAACTCCGACTTCGTCAGTCGCGCCAAAACGATTTTTGGCAGTGCGGAGGATTCGATAGTTGCTTGTGCGATCGCCTTCAAAAGTTAAAACCGTGTCCACAAGGTGTTCCAAGCTTTTTGGTCCGGCAATGGCTAAATCTTTTGTTACTTGTCCAACCAGCATTACCGGCGCGTTGGTTTGTTTGGCAATTTCAGTAAGAATAGCGGCCGAAGCGCGCAGCTGTGTTGGCGCGCCAAGAGTGGAAGAAGCGGTTTTCATTGATTGAATTGAATCAATGATGGTTAAAGCTGGTCTCGTATGTTCAATTGTAGCGGCAATGGTTTCGGCTTCAGTATCAGGAAGCACGGAAATTAAGTCGCTAGAAATACCAAGCCGGTCAAAACGGGTTTTTAATTGTTCTGGTGATTCTTCGCCCGCAACATAAAGCACCGGCGCGTTTAAAGTGTGGGCGATTTGCGCCACGAGCGTTGATTTTCCAATTCCCGGTTCGCCGGCTAAAAGATAAACGCCACCCGGCGTAATTCCGCCGCCAAGCACGCGGTCAACTTCTTTAATATTGGTTTTTTGTAAAGTTTTTTGATTGGCAGAAATTTCACCAAGCTTCATTACTTTTCCCGGCGCCACTGTGGCGCCGAACCCACTCTTTTCTCTTTTCTCTTTTCTAATTTCTTCTGCCAATGTTCCCCAAGCCCCACAATCCAAACACCGGCCAGCCCATTTGCCGGTTTGCGCATCGCACTTTTTGCAGGTGTAGATTATTTTTACTGGCATAGGTACGACAAATCCGAAGCACGAAATCCGAAGCACGAAATCCGAAACACGAAACAAATTTTAATATTCAAAATAGGAAATTTTGAATGATGAATTTTTAATTTCGAAATAAATTTTTAATGATTTAATTTTGAACCACTGTAGCTCAGGACTTTAGTCCTGAGACATTCTCAAACCTAAAGGTTTGAGCTACACCATGTTTATGACGAGTACTTGGCATAGATAAACTTGAAGTATGAAATTCGAATTTCGGATTTAACCCTGTGGCGGGGTGCAAGACCCCGCCCTACACGTGTAGCTTGAGTCTTTAGACTTGAAACGAAGCATTGTTAAATTTGCGCGTCGCATTTTTTGCAGGTGTAGATTATTTTAGTTTGCATGTTATTTTCCGCAGTGATCCGGAAAGCCGGTGAATTTTCCACGTAAATTGGCAGTGCTTGGATTTAATTCAAAATGCCAAATTTCTTTTTCATATCTTACCCATCCCGGATTAGATTGATACATAAAATTTGCCAGTTTTTCAATGTCAGTTAATTGATTAGTGTCACACTGATTTTTTGATCCGCCCCAAGTTATCTGGGTTCCGTTTTTTTTCAAACGAACATCAATAGCAATTCCGAGACCATGATTTGAATAACCAGGGACAGCGCAGTATTTTTTGCGCGTTTGTGGATCAGGATGTTCCTTGGCGCATCCTCCACACCAAAGATCTTTTTGTTCTTGAAGACTACGATAACCAGAATATACTTCAATTTCATAATTTACTCCCTCAGCTTCACTTGCACTGATAAGAACATCATTAATTTTTTCTAAGGCCGGGATTAGGCTCGGGTGCACGGTTTCCCCGGTATTTTTTAAGTGTGATGTTGTGTTAGTGTTTGGAAAAATAGTTGGTATATCAACAGTTGAAGATGGATCAATTACTCCGGTTAGAGCAGGGGTACTGTTACAATCAAAAGTTTCATAAGTCCAAAGTGGATCAGTAATATCAAATGGCCGAGCAGTTCCGGATTCAATACTATCTGATTCTTCCATCCCTTTGATTTCGCTTGTAGGAATATAGGTAAGTTTAAGTGCATCAAATTCAACTGTGCTTTTGTTTATAGTGTAGAGAAGAACATAAGATCCAAGCGCTAGAACTAAACCCATCAAAGCGTTGATGATTGTATCGTGTGCTTTGCCGATTTTTCCGCTATCACCACCGGCAAAAATCCATTTCATTCCGCCCCACATAATCATTGCGACAGCAAGGAGAGAAGCGATTCCAACAACATAGCTGTAGACCGCAGCTATGTATTCTCCAATCCAAGATATATAAAGAGGATCACCGGCTTTTTTAGGAGGTAGAAGATCAGAAAATTTCAATCCAGGAATTTCAATTGATAATCTTGGTTTAAGTTCGCTAAAGCGTAATTCAGGATTATCAGAAGCAAAAGTTTTATAGGTTGGGAATATTAAAAATCCAACTGAGATTGCCAGTATTATTGTGAGAAAAATTTTAATTTTGCGGGATTTGATTGATGGCATTTGTAAAATCTTCAAAAGATGAAGGTGAGAATGGTTTATTATTTATGAAAAAATAAGGCGTGCCGTCAAGCTGTAAGGCGATTGCTTCTTCCAAATCTTTTTTAACAATCGGCGCGGTGGTTTTGAGCTCCAAACATTCATCGAATTTTTCGCGATTTAAAGACAGTGTGTCAGCTAAATTTCCAAAAGATGGTTGCATAGAAAACATTGGCTGGCTCATGAGCAGGTCGTGGTATTCCCAATAAGCATCTTGTTTTCCAGCACAACGCGCGGCTTGGGAAGCAAGCGAGGCGTTTGGATTTAATGAATCAATTGGAAAATCTTTCCAAACAAATCGAACTGTGTTGGGATAAGCGGCTAGAACTTGATTTACAATCGGACTCATGTTTTTGCAGTTTTCACAAAGATAATCAGCAAATTCAATAATGGTAATTGGTGCATCAAAATTTCCGCGGATCGGATCAAGAATAGTAA
>Ga0209212_1005842_pt1 | contig 14428 bp, 8 predicted proteins | sample RifGroC2_FD_183996 | JGI IMG/M metagenome (GOLD analysis project Ga0209212, IMG submission 183996) | Groundwater microbial communities from Rifle, Colorado, USA - Groundwater C2 (SPAdes) (version 2) | ecosystem: Environmental > Aquatic > Deep subsurface > Groundwater | place: Rifle, Colorado... | reverse complement strand
CCCCTCGGTATCGAGCTCCTGCCAGGAGCCGCCGCGGAACAAAAGCGGTTTGCTGTGCCCGGCGTTGGCGTAGCTCAGGGTGCGGGTGGCGCCGTCGTATTTGCCGCAGAACATGGTGATGAAGAGCTCGGCGCGGGTCAGGTCGTCGTAGAGCAGATCGTTCAGGACGCGCAGGATCTCCTTGGTGGTGCGCACCGCCTGCATCTGGGCCCTGAGCACGCTTCTGGTCTCCACCATGATCAGGGCGGCCCCCACGCTGTGCCCGGAGACGTCCGCCATCACCACGTCCACCAGGTCGTCCCCCCTCTGGAAAAAGTCGTAGTAGTCCCCCCCCACGTGGGTGGCAGGGATGCAGCGGCAGGCGATGTTGAGCCCCACGATCTTGGGGGGGGCCTCGGGGAGGAGCGAGAGCTGGATCTGCTTGGCGAGCTCCAGGTCCCGGGTGACCCGCGCGTTCTCCAGAAGCGCCGCCTCCTTTTGGCGCCGCTCCATCTCGCGCGCCTCGCGCTCATTCACGATGCGCACCGCCTGGGCCAGCTGTCCGGCCAGGCTCTCCAGGAGTTCCACGAACTGCTCGGTGAAAAGCCCCACGATGGAGCGGGAGAAGACCGAGAGGATCCCCACCGGCGGCGACCCCTGGCTGGCGATCGGGATGTGGGCGAAGGACTTGATCCCCTCGCGCTTGAAGATCTCCTTGGCGATCGGCTTGGTGATGTAGGTGGTGTCGTTGAAAAACTCGGTGCGCCGCCCCAAGAACGCCTCTCCCACGTGGGTGTCGATCTCCAGGATGCGGTCTTCTGTGGTGATCCGCTCCCCTCCCTGTCCCTGGAAGGAGCGGACCTGCAGCACCCCCTGGTCGTTCAAAAGCCTGATGACGCAGAGATCGAGCTTGAATTCGCGCAAAAGCAGCGCCAGGAGGTCCTCCATGATGATGTCCAGCTCCAGGGAGCGGTTCATGATCTCGGAGGCGCGCAGCCTGACGAAGAGCGCCTCGCGGCTTTGGTCGCGCGAGGTGCGCACCGTGGAGAAGATGTCGTAGACCGACTCCATGCGGCTGCCGATGTCGGAGAGGAAGCTCTCCACCACCGCCCCCGCGGCCGCCCCCCCCAGCGAGGCCGCCAGGGTCTTCTCCACGAAACGCTTCAGGTTGGGGAGCTCGAACTCGGAGACCCCCCCCTGGCTGTCGATCTCGCGCTCCCCCAGGTAGTCGGCGATGGCCGCGTGGGCCTGCTGCTCGCCGATGAACTTGGACATCAGGTTGACGAACTGCACGATGGTGACCGGTTTGGAGAGCCGCTTGGTCTCCCAGTGCGGGGTGCCGCTCTCCGGGGCGAAGACGTGCACGAACCTCTGCACCTGCTCCTTTTCCTTCTCCCCCTGGCCGTACAGGATGGAGAGCGCCAGGTAGGCCGAGATGTTCAGGAACATGCTCCAGAAAAGGGCGTGGGACCAGGGGTCGAGCCCGGCCAGCCCGAAGAGCGCGTGCGGCTTTAGCAGCGCGATGCCGAAGGGGCCTGCGTTCAGGATGTCGTGGTGCCACTCCCCCACCTGCATGATGGAGGGTAAAAGCAGGGTGTAGAACCAGACCGCGAACCCCAGGATGAGCCCGGTTATGGCGCCGTTCTTGTTGCCGCGCGGCCAGTACAGCCCGCCGATCAGGGCCGGGGCAAACTGGATGGCGGCGGAGAAGGAGATGAGCCCCATGTTCACCAGCATGATCCCCCCCACCATGTGCTGGTACAGGTAGCCCAGGAGGATCACCAGGACGATGCCGAAGCGCTTCAGGTTGATGAGCAGAAGGGGAAACCAGGACTGGGGCTTGAAGCGCACGATAACGGGCATGAGCACGTGGTTCAGGAGCATGGTGGAGACCGCCACCGACTCCACCATCACCATGCCGGCCGCGGCCGAGAAGCCACCAAGGAAGGCCAGGAGGGAGAGCCAGGGATGCCCGGCCTGCATGGGGAGGGTGAGCACGAAATAGTCGGCGCCGGCGCTGGTGCCGGTCAGGAGGATGCCGGCGACGGCGATCGGCACGATGAACAGGTTGATCAGGAACATGTAGGCCGGGAAGCGCCAGGAGGCGCTGCTTATGTGCGACTCCTGCGCGTTCTCCAGCACCATGACCTGGAACTGGCGCGGCAGGAGCATGATCGCCCCCATGGAGAGGACCAGGAGGCTGAACATGGAGGCGTAGGAACTCTCCCCCGGCCCCCCCAGGGTGGTGATCTGCCTCAACAGTTCCGGATGGGTCTGCTGCATCCGGGTGAAGATGTCCCCGACGCCGTCGAAGAGCCCGTAGGTGATGAAGATCCCGACGGAAAGCATCGCCACCAGCTTGACGATCGACTCCACCGCGATGGCCGCCACCAGCCCCTCGTGGCGCTCGGCCGAGACCAGGTGCCTGGCGCCGAACAGCACGCTGAAGATGGCCAGAAGACCGGCGGTGAAAAGCCCCGGGTGCGGCGAAATCATCTGCAGGCTGAGCGGGAACCCCTGGTTCAGATCCTGGTAGCCGGTGATGATGGTGAACGAGGTGGAGACCGCCCTGAGCTGCAGCGCGATGTAGGGCATGATCCCCATCAGGGTGATCAGCGTGATGATCCCCCCCAGCCACTGGGATCTGCCGTAGCGCGAGCTGATGAAGTCGGCGATGGAGGTGATGTTGTTCTCCTTGGAGATGCGCACGATCTTCTTCAGGAGAAACCACCAGGCGAAGGCGGTGAGGGTGGGGCCCAGATATATGGTCAGGAAGGCGACCCCGGTGGTGGCCGCCTTGCCCACCGAGCCGTAGTAGGTCCAGGAGGTGGCGTAGACCGCGATGGAGAGCGAGTATACCGTGGCGTTGGACGTGATGCTCCTGCCGGCCCGGTGCCTCTGGTCGGCGTAGTAGGCCACCAGGAACAGGAGCGCTATGTAAAGCAGGGCGGTGCCCCAGACCAGGTTCGCGCCGAGCATCAGCTCCGCTCCCCGTTGTCGGCATCCTTGGCGGCGGCCCGGCTGAAGAGGTAGATGATGAAGATCGAGAAGAGCCAGCCAAAGAACAGGTAGAGATAGAGCAGGGGAATGCCGAAGGTGAGGGCCGGCTTGTTGAAGATGCTGATGAAGGGGTAGTTCATCATCACGAGCCCCAAGACGAAACAGATGGCCCAGCTGTCCTTGAGTTTAAGGCGCCGGATCAGCACCTCTTTGATCCGCCGGGCGCTCATGACAGCAACCCCATGCCCCTGAGGGCCTGGTCCGCCGCAGCTTCGACGGGCTTGGCGGTGTCAACCAGGATCGACTCCCCCTCAAGGGGGGGCTCGAACTGCTCCCGGTGCCGGGCGAAGAACTCCCAGTTGCCGTCGGAGACCTCGTCCGGGTCCAGGAGTCTTTGCTCCAGGCGCTCCCGGATCAGCTTCTCGGGGCAGTCGGTCTGTATCAGGAAGAAGGGGACCCCGAGCTTCCGGGCCAAGAGCCGGAACTGGTCGCGCTCCTTTTTGCGCCGGAAGGTGGCGTCCAGGACGATGCTCCCCCCGGAAAGAAGGGTCTGCTCGGCGCTCTGCAAAAGCGCGCTGTAGGTCGCCTCGTTGCCGGCGGCGCTGTAGATCCCCTCGTCGTAGCCGGTGCCGGCGCGGGCGGTGGGGGGAAGACCCGCGAGCCTCTTGCGCACCAGGTCGGAGCGCTCCAGGGGGAGTCCCAGCTCGAAGCTGAGCTGCCGGGCCAGGGCGCTCTTGCCGCTTCCTATCAAGCCGCAGGTGACGATGAGCGAGGGGGCGAGCCTGGACCTCAGGGCGTAGCCGCGGGCCAGCCGGAAGTAGCGCCGCGCCGAGCCCTTCAGAAGGTCGAGCTGCTCACGGGCGAGCCCCGGCTCGCTGAACCTCAGGCTGGTCACCTTGCCGCGCACAAAGGCGCGGTAGGACCGGTAGAAGTCCAGAAGGGGGGTGAAGCCGGCATCTCCGCTCGCCTCCCGGTAGCTCTCCAGGAAGGGGGCGCAGAGCTCGGGGCGGCCGGCGTACTCAAGGTCCATGAGCAGGAAGGCTATGTCGGAGGCGGTATCTATATAGCGGAACCTCTCGTTGAACTCGATGCAGTCGAAGATGCAGATCGGGTCGGTAAGGCAGATGTTGCCGCTGTGCAGGTCGCCGTCGCACTCCCTGACGAACCCCCCGTCGACCCGGGCCTGGAACAGCGCGCCGCGCTCGGCCAGGAAGCGCTCCACCCAGTCGCGCAAAAGCGCCAGGTCGGCGCCCGGCAGGGTCTCCTCCTGGAACGGGGCGGCCTGCCTGAAGTTCTCCTCCCAGTTGGCCCGGACCCCGGCGGCACCCCCGCAGGCGTCGATCTGGGGTCCCCGGGCGGCCCGGGCATGGAAATCGGCCACTATCCGGGCCACCTGCGCCAGGTGCTCAGGCTCCACTTGGCCGGTGGCGAGCAGGTGCGACAGCATGCGCTCCTCGGGGAGCCGCTTCATCTTCACCGCGTAGTCGATCACCTTGCCGCCGCCGGCGAAGCTCCCCCCCTCCGGGGTCTCGCGCAGCTCCACAACCCCAAGGTACAACTCGGGGCAGAGGCGGCTGTTCAGGCGCACCTCCTCCTCGCAGTAGAAGCGGCGCCGGTCCAGGGTGGTGAAGTTGACAAAGCCGTAATCGACCGGCTTTTTCACCTTGTAGACCAGGCTGTCACTAATGAAGATAAGGGAGACGTGGGTCTCGACCAGACGCACCCCGGCCGTGGGCTCGGGGTAGGCCGCCGGCTTAAGTAGCGATTTTACAAGCTTTCGGACCATCGATAAGCCTTAAACTCATGATATTATTTGGAAATACTATCATAATGGGAACGGCTGGCAACCGTTTAAATTAGAATAAATGGTGTTTGACGCTGTTATCTAATTATGTTAGCTTTTCTGTTGGCAAATCGCGCCATCAGGGGGGAGGCGGGCGAAGATTAGGATCAGGATTAAGGGTGGTTTCACCCCTTACCTTAACCTTGATCTTTGACTCGATCCGCTTTTCCTGGTGCCGCGGTTTTTAGCTTCAACCGGAATCGACACGACAGGTACCCCATGACCAGGAAGTTTTTGCCGCTCCTTCTGCTTGCTTCGCTATCCAGCGCCTGTGCAACCCAGAGCGTTTCCCAATCCGATACCTCCAGCGCTGCCGCCGAGGTGGCCACGACCGCCGTGGTCACCCCCGAGGGGCAAAGCATGTCCCTGTTCGCCCAGTCCAGGCTGCGCGCCGTGGAAGGGGACCTGGAAGGGGCGCTCGCCCTGCTGCAGAAGGCGATGGAGCTGGACCCTTCCTCCGCCTTCCTGCACACCGCGGCGGCGCAGATCTACCTGCAGCAAAATCGCCCCGAAGAGGCGCTGACCCACTGCGAGAGCGCCATCAGGCTTGATCCGCGCTCGGTGCAGGCGCACCTTCTGGCTGGGACCATACTGGCCACCATGCAGCGCGACAAGGATGCCGTCCCCTACTTCAAGAAGGTGATGGAGCTCGACCCCTCCAAGGAGGAGGTCTACCTGCACGTGGCGATCTTCTACCTGAAGAGCTTCGAGTACGAGCAGGCGGTGAACACCCTGAAGGCAATGGTGAAGGCCGCCCCCGACTCCCCGCTGGGCTACTACTATCTGGCCAAGACCTACGAGCAGATGCGCCTGCCCAAGGAGGCGCTCGCCTACTACAAGAAGGCGGTGGAGCTCAAGCCCGACTTCGAGCAGGCGCTGATCGAGATGGGGATCTCCCTGGAGACCCAGGGGCAGATCGGCGAGGCGATCGAGAGCTACAAGCACCTTTTGGAGATGAACCCGGCCAACAACAACGTGGTCCAGCACCTGGCGCAGCTCTACATCCAGCAAAGGCGCCTGGACGAGGCGCTCGACCTGTTGCAGCGCCGCGGCGGCACCAGCCTGGAGAACTCGCGCAAGATCGGTCTGCTCTTCCTGGAGCTGGAGCGCTACGACGAGGCGGTGACCACTTTCCAGGAACTGCTGAAGGCCGAGCCGGCGGCGCACCAGGTGCGCTTCTATCTCGGCACCGCCTACGAGGAGATGGAGGAGACCGGGCCGGCGATCGAGGAGTTCTCCAGGATCCCGCGCGAGTCCCCCTACTACCTGGACGCCATGGGGCACCTGGCTTACCTGTACAAGGAGCAGAACCAGCCGGAAAAAGGGGTGGCGCTGCTCAAGGAGGAGATCGCCCAGAACCCCGCCAAGATCGAGCCCTACCTGCACCTGGCCGGGCTCTACGAGTCGATGGAGCGCTTCAAGGACGGCGTCGAGGTGCTGAAGTCGATGGATGCCAAGCAGCAGGCGGACCCCCGGGTCATGTTCCGGCTCGGCATCCTCTACGACAAGATGGGGCAGAAGGAGCTCTCGGTAAACATGATGAAGCAGGTGCTGGCGGTTACCCCCAACGACGCCCAGGCCCTGAACTACCTTGGATACACCTACGCCGAGATGGGGGAGAACCTGGAGGAGGCGCTGGGCTACCTGAAGAAGGCGGTGTCGCTCAAGCCGAACGACGGCTTCATCCTGGACAGCCTGGGGTGGACCTACTACAAGCTCAAGCGCTACCCTGAGGCGGTGACCCAGCTGGAGCGGGCCGCCGAGCTCTCCGACGACGACGCCACCGTGCTCGGGCACCTGGCCGACGTCTACTGCGCCATGCGCTCCTTCAAGAAGGCGCTCCCGCTGTACAAGAAGCTGCAGAAGCTGGAGCCTGAGCGCACCGATCTGGCCGAGAAGATCAAGCGCTGCCGCCAGGAGATCGGGGAGAAATGAGGCTTCCCCGCGCCCTGAAGCTGGTTCTGGTCGCGCTGCTTTTTGCCGGCTGCTCCGGCGAGCCGCAGCAGGCCGCTGCACCCCCGGTGGTGCGCGCCCCTGCCGGCCCCCCGGTGCAGGGCGACGCCCTGGTGGTGGGGAGCATCGGCGAGCCCTCCAACCTGATCCCGATCCTCTCCGCCGATTCCGCCTCCAGCGACATCTCCGGCCTGGTCTACAACGGGCTGGTGCGCTACGACAAGAACCTGAACCTCGAGGGAGAACTTGCCAAGTCCTGGGAGGTCTCCCCCGACGGCCTGAGCATCACCTTCCACCTGCGGCGCGGCGTGAAATGGCACGACGGCCGGGAGTTCACCTCCCGCGACGTGCTCTACACCTACCGGGTCACGGTGGATCCCAAGACCCCTACCGCTTACTCGGAAGACTTCAAGCAGGTCAAGACGGCGCAGGCCCTGGACAGCTACACCTTCCGCGTCACCTACGGCAAACCGTTCGCCCCCGCTCTGGCCTCCTGGGGCATGCCGGTGCTGCCGGCCCACCTTCTGGAGGGCAAGGATATCACCAAGAGTCCGCTCTCCCGGCACCCCATCGGCACCGGTCCCTTCGTGTTCAAGGAGTGGATCCCCGGGCAGAAGGTGACCCTGGAGCGCTTCCCCGACTACTTCGAGGGAGCCCCGCACCTTGCCCGCTACGTGTATCGCATCATCCCGGACAACTCCACCATGTACATGGAGCTCAAGGCGGGTGGCATCGACATGATGGGGCTGTCTCCGGTGCAGTACCAGCGCCAGACCAACAACCCCGAATTCCTGCAACGCTTCAACAAGTACCGCTACCCGGCCTCCGCCTACACCTATCTGGGTTACAACCAGCGCCTGCCCCTGTTTCAGGATCGCAGGGTGCGCCAGGCGATCACCTGCGCCATCAACAAGGACGAGATCATCCAGGGTGTCCTTTTGGGCATGGGGAAGATCGCGCACGGCCCCTATAAGCCGGGGACCTGGGCCTACAAGCCCAAGGTGGACGCCGATCCCGGCCACGATCCGGCCCGCGCCGCGGCGCTTCTCAAGGAGGCGGGGTACGTCATGGGGAGCGGGGGGATCCTGGAGAAGGATGGCAAGCCGCTCAGCTTCACCATTATGACCAACCAGGGGAACGACCAGAGGCTCAAGTGCGCCCAGATCATCCAGAGGCGCCTGAAGACGGTGGGGATCGACGTCAAGATCCGGGTCATGGAGTGGGCCTCGTTTCTCACCAACTTCATCGACAAGGGTAAATTCGACGCGGTGCTCCTGGGGTGGACCATCTCCCAGGACCCCGACCTGTACGACGTCTGGCACTCCTCCAAGACCGGCCCCAAGGAGCTCAACTTCGTCGGCTTCAAGAACGCCGAGGTGGACCGGCTCATCGTGGAGGGGAGGGGAACCTTCGACGTCGAGAAGCGGCGCGCCTGCTACTACAGGATCCAGGAGATCCTGGCCCAGGAGCAGCCCTACACCTTCCTCTACGTCCCCGATGCCCTGCCGGCGGTCTCGGCCCGGTTCCGGGGGATCGAGCCCGCCCCCGCCGGGATCATGCACAACCTGATCAAGTGGTACGTGCCCAAGGCGGAGCAGGTGAACTGATATGGCACAATACCTACTAAAACGCATCCTGATGCTCTTTCCGCTTTTGATCGGGATCACGCTGATCACCTTCACCGTGATCCACCTCGCCCCCGGCGAGCCGGTCGAGATGCAGACGGCGATGAGCCCCAAGGTCTCGGCCCAGTCCCGGGCGAGGCTCAGGGAATTCTACGGCCTGGACAAGCCGCTGCACGTCCAGTACGGCATGTGGCTCTCCAATCTGGCCCGCTTCGACTTCGGCCGCTCCTTTGCCCCGGACAACCGGCCGGTCACCGACAAGATCGTGGAGCGCATCCCGGTCACGCTCTCCATCAACGTCATCGCCCTGATCCTGGAGTTCGGGCTGGCCCTTCCCATCGGCATCCTGGCGGCGGTGCGCCGGGACACCATCGTGGACCGCGGCATCTCCGTATTCGTCTTCGTGGGCTTTGCCGTGCCCACCTTCTGGCTGGCGCTGCTTTGCATGTACTTTTTCGGGGTGAAGCTGAACTGGCTTCCCATCTCCGGGCTTCATTCCCTGGGATACGAGCGGCTCTCCCCGCTGGCCCAGTACTGGGACCTGGCCAAGCACCTGGTGCTCCCCGTCAGCATCGCCACCTTCGGCAGCCTGGCCGGCCTGTCCCGCTACATGCGCTCCACCATGCTGGAGGTGCTGTCCCAGGACTACATCACCACGGCGCGCGCCAAGGGACTAAAGGAGCGCACCGTGATCTTCAAGCACGCCCTGAAGAACGCCCTGCTCCCGGTCATCACGCTTTTGGGCTTTTCGCTCCCCGCCCTGATCGGCGGCAGCGTCATCTTTGAGACCATCTTCGCCATTCCGGGAATGGGACAACTTTTCTACCAGGGAGTCATGGCGCGCGATTACCCGCTGGTGATGGGCATCCTGGTCATCGGCGCCTGCCTCACCCTGATCGGCAACCTGCTGGCGGACCTGTGCTACGCCGTGGCCGATCCGCGTATCCGCCACGGGAGGGGGTAGACGTGTTCATGCCTCAGTCTTGCCAGCTTTTCTCCTCGCTTACCAGCGGCGCGCCCGCCCTGCGGCGGCGCATTTCTGCCGGCTCAAATTGGTCTGGCGCCCTTACCGGATTCGTGTTATGAATGCGCAGATGAGCGGCCCCTATCGTGAGTTCTGGCAGCGCTTCCGCGCCAACAGGTTTGCCGTCGCCGGACTGGTGGTCATCGTGGTCCTTTTCCTGATCTCGTTGTCCGCGGCGCTGATCACCCCTTACGACCCCGATGCCATAGACGCCTGGAACGTGCTGCTTCCCCCCTCGACCAGCCACTGGTTCGGGACCGACGAGTTGGGGCGTGACGTCTTCACCCGCGTGATCTACGGGGCCAGGGTGTCCCTGAAGGTCGGCTTTGTCGCCGTGGGGATCGCGGTGGTGATCGGGACCGTGATCGGTCTGATCGCCGGATTCTATGGCGGCTGGGTGGATGCCGTGCTGATGCGGCTGGTAGACATCATGCTCTGCTTTCCCACCTTCTTCCTGATACTTGCCGTTATCGCCATGCTTGAGCCTTCCATCTGGTACATCATGGTGATCATAGGGCTTACCGGCTGGATGGGGGTGGCGCGTCTGGTGCGGGCCGAGGTCCTTTCCTTGAAGAGCAGGGATTTCGTGCTGGCCGCCCGGGTGCTGGGCGCCTCCGACCGGCGCATCATCTTTCGCCATATCCTCCCCAACGCCCTTTCCCCGGTCCTGGTTTCCGCCACGCTGGGGGTGGCCGGCGCCATCCTGACCGAGTCGGCGCTCTCCTTCCTGGGTATTGGGGTGCAGCCGCCTACGCCAAGTTGGGGCAACATACTCACCTCCGGGAAAGACTACATCGAGTTCGCCTGGTGGCTCTCGCTGTTCCCCGGTGTGGCGATCCTGGTCACGGTGCTCTCCTACAACCTGGTGGGGGAGGGGATCAGGGACGCGCTCGACCCGAGGAAAAGCTGAAGGAAGAGAACGTAGAACGTAGAACGGATTCTTAAGTAGAACGGATTCTGAGTTGAACAGTGAGGAGACCATGGCAGAGCTTTGCGGTGAGGGGTTTGATGTATTGAAGGTGGACAAGCGGGATTACGTCCCGGCCAGCTTTGAGGATGAAGTGCGGGTGGACAAGCTGTGCAGCGATCTGCTGCATCGCTTCTACTGCGAAAGCCTGCTGGCCGGTCTCACTCCGGAGGACGCTACGGCGCTGGCATCCGGCGCTGACTATTTTGTCAGGGATTTCGTGGTCTCCATCAAAAACCGCAGCATTTTTGATGAGCGCCCGGGCCTCGTGCGCCAGTTCGCCGGCAACTGGTACATAGCGAACACCATGGAGCCGATCGCCTCGGAGATCGAAAGGTATCTGGCCGGGATCAAGGCCTTCTACCGTTTTCTGCACGGCCACCAACTCATCTCGCTCAAGTTCCTCCAGTCCATCGAGTCCGAGTGCTCCGAACTAGACTTCTACGCCGGCCGCATCGAGTCCTTTTGGGACATAACCGGTGACGGTTACCACGCCTGGGAGAAGGAGTGCACGCTCAAGGACGATCCTAACAAGCGTTAAAGTCCCCGTTTCTAAAACCCCTCCTCGACTTGTCCCAGGCTCCTACCCCCAGAGGGGGGAGGCCGGGCTTGTGCGCCGTAGCGCTTCAGCGCGCAGGCGGGAGTGGGGAGCCGTTTCGGCCGGGACTGGCCAATTTCCCACTACCTAACCGGCATAGCCGGAACCAAACAGGCAGACGGGAACTAACTCCCCCTCCCTTGACGGGAGGGGGCAGGGGGGGGGGTGAAGCTGCCAGATGCAATGGATGTGGCCCCTACCCCCACCCCCTAACCCCCTCCCGCAAGGGGAGGGGGGACAAAAACAGAACCTCTTTCTTAGGAGCCCCGCCTGATTGAAAACCCTCGTTGCCAAAGTCCGGTCCCAAAGGCTGTTCCGCCCCGGTGAAACTGTGGTAGTGGCGGTTTCCGGCGGTGCCGACTCTGTTGCCCTGCTCGACATCCTGACACGGCTCGAAGAGGAACAGCTCCGCTTGGTGGTGGCCCATCTGAACCACCAGTTGCGCGGTGCCGCTTCCGACGGCGACGAGGTGTTCGTTGCCGGCCTGGCGCAGCGCTACGGACTGCCGTTCGCAGCGCTTCGCGTCGATGTAGCCGCTCTCGCCAAGAGCGCCCGGCTCTCGCTGGAGGACGCGGGCAGAAGGGCGCGCTACGAGTTTCTGTCCGAGACCGCCCAACTGTACAGCGCCACCAGCATCGCCCTGGCGCATCATCAGGACGACCAGGCCGAGACCGTCCTGATCCGCCTGCTGCGCGGCGCGGGGGGGAGCGGCCTGAGCGCCATGGGAAGCAGCTCCCAGGGGCTGCTGAAACGCCCGCTGTTGCAGATCTCCCGGGCCGACATCGAGCGTTACCTGAAAGAGAGGGGGCTAAGCTTCCACACCGACGCCTCCAACTCCGATACCGCCATCCTGCGCAACAGCATCCGCCACGAGCTCATTCCTTTCCTCAGGAAATACAACCCCAAGGTTTCCCAGCGGCTGGCCGCGACGGCGCAGATCCTGGCCTGTGACGAGGAACTGCTCGATCAGTTGACAGAATCGGCCTTCGCGCGTTTGGCCCAAATCGGCACCATGCCCACAGATACTCCCAGCCGTGCAGCTGAAGTAACACCCCCCTCTCCTTCGGGTGGAGCGCCATCTCCCGCCCCTTCAGTGGGAGGGTCGGGGCCTGACAGCCGAAGCCTTGGCGAAGGCTGGTCGGGATGCGGTGCACTGCCTCCTACCGTCACCCTGGACCTCCAAGCTCTGGCCCGGGAGCCGCGCGGCCTGAGGCTGCGCCTGTACCGGCGCGCGCTCCTTGAACTGCGTGGCGATCTGAACCATATCGCCCTGACCCACCTGGAGGCGATCGACCGCCTCATCACCTCGCTGCGCCCCAACGCCCGCCTGAAGCTTCCGGGCGACTGCCTGGTGACGCGCAGTTACGGCAGAGTCAGCTTTTCAGCACAGGACCCGGGAGCGCAAGCCGTGGGTGAACTGAGCATCGCAGGTGAGCTGAGCATCGCAGGAGAGGGGATTCACCCCCTGCCGGCCGGCGGCACCATGCTGGTCCAACTTGTGCCGCGCCCCGCTGAGCTCGATCCCGGCTCGCGCCGCATCGCCTATCTCGACCCCGACCTGGCTCCTTTCCCCTGGCTGGTGCGCAGCTTCGTCCCGGGCGACCGCTTCACCCCCCTGGGGATGAGTGGAGCGCAGAAGGTAAAGGATCTCTTCATCAATGAGAAGGTCCCGCTCGATGAGCGGCGCCGCATACCGCTTCTTTTGAGCGGCGCACGCATCCTGTGGGTCGTGGGGGTCCGGTTCGGGCACGAAGCCCGTGTCACAGCCGGAACAGAAGCGGTGTTAAGGGTGGAAATTCTTTAAAGCTCTTGTCAATACGAGCCCTTTGTGGTAATCCTTTTCATTCATTGGAACTCGTTCCAGACAAACAAATGAGCCCGCGCACAAGCGACGATATTGGACCGACCCTCTGGTCCCCTGCCGGCTCAAGGTTTAAAAACCTGCCGGGTTCGCAGCCATAATGACAATCGGGAGGAAACTTGAATCAGTTCTATAAGAATCTTGCGCTTTGGCTTGTGATCAGCCTGATGATGATCCTGCTGTTCAACCTGTTCAACAAGCCCAAGCCTACCCAGGAGAAGCTCGATTACAGCGAGTTCATCGAGGCGGTGGAGACCGGCAAGGTGAAGAACGCGCCCAGGCCGATCAGCAGCGTCATCATCCAGGGTAACGAGATTATCGGCAAGTTTTCCGACGGCAAGGAGTTCAGAAGCTACAAGCCCGAGGACGCCAAGCTGACGGAAATGCTCATCGCCAAGAAGATCCCCGTGTCGGCCCGCCCCGAGGAGGAGCGCTTCTCCTGGTTCTCGCTGCTGATCTCCTGGTTCCCCATCATCTTCCTGGTTGCGGTCTGGATCTTTTTCATGCGCCAGATGCAGGGTGGCGGCGGCAAGGCCATGGCGTTCGGCAAGAGCCGCGCCAAGCTGCTCACCGAATCGCAGGGGCGCATCACTTTCGAGGATGTGGCCGGCATCGAGGAGGCCAAGGAAGAGCTGGAGGAGATCATCTCCTTCCTGAAGGATCCCAAGAAGTTCACCAAGCTCGGGGGGAGGATCCCCAAAGGGGTGCTGCTCATGGGCCCTCCGGGGACCGGCAAGACCCTCCTGGCCCGCGCCATCGCAGGCGAGGCGGGCGTTCCCTTCTTCTCCATCTCCGGCTCGGACTTCGTAGAGATGTTCGTGGGCGTCGGCGCGAGCCGCGTGCGCGACCTCTTTGTCCAGGGGAAGAAAAGCGCCCCTTGCATCATCTTCATTGACGAGATCGACGCGGTCGGCCGTCACCGCGGCGCCGGTCTGGGCGGCGGTCACGACGAGCGCGAGCAGACCCTGAACCAGCTCCTGGTGGAGATGGACGGCTTCGAGTCCAACGAGGGGGTCATCCTGATCGCCGCCACCAACCGTCCCGACGTGCTCGACCCGGCGCTGCTGCGTCCGGGGCGCTTCGACCGTCAGGTCGTGGTGCCGCGCCCCGACGTCAAGGGCCGCGAGATGATCCTCAAGGTGCATACCAAGAAGACCCCGCTCTCCCCGGACGTCGATCTGGGCGTGATCGCCCGCGGTACCCCGGGCTTCTCGGGCGCGGACCTCTCCAACGTGGTGAACGAGGCGGCCCTGCTGGCGGCCCGCAAGGAGAAGAGCCTGGTCGAGATGATCGATTTCGACGACGCCAAGGACAAGGTCCTCATGGGTGTGGAGCGCCGCTCCATGGTGATCTCCGACGAGGAGAAGAAGAACACCGCCTACCATGAGGCGGGGCACACCCTGATCGCCAAACTGATCCCGGGCACCGACCCGGTGCACAAGGTCTCCATCATCCCGCGCGGTCGCGCGCTGGGCGTGACCATGCAGCTTCCCATCGAGGACAAGCACAGCTACACCCGCCAGTCGCTGCTGGACCGGATCGCCGTCCTCATGGGCGGGCGCGTGGCCGAGGAGATCA
>Ga0209212_1005841_pt1 | contig 14430 bp, 8 predicted proteins | sample RifGroC2_FD_183996 | JGI IMG/M metagenome (GOLD analysis project Ga0209212, IMG submission 183996) | Groundwater microbial communities from Rifle, Colorado, USA - Groundwater C2 (SPAdes) (version 2) | ecosystem: Environmental > Aquatic > Deep subsurface > Groundwater | place: Rifle, Colorado... | reverse complement strand
TGATGGGGCTGTAGATGCCGGCGTAAAGAATGAGCAGGGACGGCACCGCTATGACCAGCGGGCGCTTGAAAGGCTCTATGCCCTTCTCGCCGTAGATTATGACGACGTTGGCGAAAAGGTCCTTGAAGTAGGCCGTAGCCTTCTCGATAAGGGCTGCTATCTGTGGCGGCATATGCTATTTCCTCTTGCGTGTGCACATCACCGAGAATTCGCTGGTCTTCCTGCCGGCCGGCTGGAAGCCTCCGGCGTCCTGCCCGCCGGGGGCCCCGGACTCCGTGGTACTGTCGATGCCGCCCATCGGCGGCGTATAGACCTTAAACTCCTCGGCGGCTTTGAGGGATTTGGTGAAGGCGTCCACCAGGCGGCCCTTCATCTCGCCGCGGGTATAGGTGGAACCCGAAATGCGCAGTTCCTTCACGCCGCTCTGGCCCTCGGAGAAATTAAAGGGGTTGGTATAGGTGATCACGCCCACCCACAGGTCGGGCGGGATGCGGTCCGCGATCGCCGCCAGCTTGGGCGCCAGCGGGTCAACTTCGGAGACCAGCACCTCCAGGGTCTGCGCGCTGACCTGCATCTCGTCTATCTTGCCGCGTATGGTGCCGGCGTCCAGGCCGGTGAGCTCGGGCACGTTCATGACCCTGGCCCGCAGCGCGGCGACTCTGGAAGAAGCCATGAAAAGCCTGGCCTGCGCCAGGAGAGTCAGCAGCAGCAGCAGCCCGCCCAGCACGAAAGTGATGTTCCAGACGTAGCTCTGCACCTGCTTTTCCAGGTTGGCGGCGGTGCTGACCCCGGAAATGTCGGGCGAGGCCGGCCCCCCGGTGCGCCCGCGCAGGGCCGCGGCCGCGGCCATCATCGCGGAGGAATCGTTGTCCTTTAGGCCGCACAGCTTGCCGGCTTCCCAAATCTCCACCGGTATGGGGGCGGCTTCCTTCTCGGCCACCGGCTTCCACAGGTCGGCGCCGTCGCCGCTGAGCATGACGGCTTTGTAATCCTTGCCGCCCACGTAGCGGTCCACGAACTGCACGGCGCCCTTGATGTCCAGGCGCTTGCGCTCGCTCATGCTGCCGCCGGCGTCCGTCTCCGTCTCGCGGTAGAGCACCGGGCAGCCCAGGTGGGAGAAGATCAGGAAGGTGGAATTGCCGCTGAAATGGATGTAGCCCCTGGAGTCGTGGTCCTTGGGGTCCAGGAAGCCGAACGCGCGCTCCATCGACTGGGGCGTGATCTCTACGGCGGACAGCGTCAGGCCGGCGGCCTTGAGCGTCTCCGTCAGGAACTCCACGCTCTTGCGCTGCGTAAGCCCGAACAGCACCCCCAGCTTCTTGCCCCCCTCGGTAGGCACGGCGGCAAAATCGTAGACGACCTCCTCGAAGGAGACCGGGATATACTTCTTGGACTCCAGCGGGATGGACTTGCTCCAGAAGCGGCGGTCGACGAAGGGCATCACGAAGTAGCGCAGAATGGCGAACTGCGGGGAAAGCGTGACCACCGCCGTGGAGGAATCCCAGCTGACCTTCTTGATGGCCTGCTTGAAAGCGGCGACCCATGAGGCCTTCTCGCCGAAGAACTCGTGATTGAGGGAAAGCGGGCGCAGCATCCCCTCCTTCACCGGAAAGTCCGTGGGGATCTTGATGAGGTGCTCGGGCTCCGGCTTGGAGTCCTTGCCCAGTTTTATCTGGGCTATGCAGATCTCCTTGGGGGAGATATAAATGCCCAGGTGTTTTGATGCCGCTTTAGCCATAACTTTATAATTCTACAATAAAAGGCCGCCCGCCGTTCCGGTCCGCGCGGCTATTGGTTGCCCGCCAGCTTTATCTCCACCATCGGTTTGGTGGCCTCGCTCACCCTGGAACTGAGCTCCATGCGCGACTGGTCGATGCTGTATTTCTCCGAAAGTATGGAGGCTATCTTGTTGACCCTGGTCTCGGCCACCGCCTCGGCGTTGGGCTCGCCTGAATAGGCGTAACCTATAAGCCTGATATTGGCCATAGGGTAATAGCCCATCGTTTCGGCCACCTGCGCCAGGCGCTTGCCGCTGGCCGCGGTGAGGGCGTTGTTCTCCATGAAATAGATGCGGTAACTGACCTGCCCGGAGAGCTCCCCCTGCTGGGACGCGTCCCCCGGGGGCGCCGCGGTTTCGGCCGGCGCGGCCTCTTCCTCGGCGGCAGGCTCGGCCTTCTTCCTGGCCGGCGCCTTCCTGGCGGATTTTTTAGGGAGGACCCTGCCCTTCTTCACGGGAGCGGCCTTGAGGACCTTGCCCGCCGCCCCGCCTTTAACGCCCTTGCCGAGAGACCTGGACTTCAGGCCGGAAGCGGAGACGTTCTCCCGCACCGAGGTCTTTTGGGCGGCGGCCTTGCTCTGCGCTGCCTTCTCCTCCTCGGGCGTGGGCCGTACCACCAGCAGGCGGCTCAGCGAGGTTTCCTTGCCCTCGTTGTCCGCGGCGGTGACGGTGAACATGTAGCGGCCGGACGGATACGGCGCGCCGAAGAATTTCTTGCGGCCGTTCCAGAAGCTCTGGTTGTACTGCGAGCCCGAGCCGGACATCTCCTGCAGCAGCAGGCGGCTGCGGTCGGCCTGTATCTGGTAGATCTGGAATTTCCAGCTCGGCTGCCCCATCGGCGACTCGAAGGCGGAGAACTCCACTATGGCGCCCTCGTTATTGTGGACCGCGATGGCCGTGGGATAGATGCCCAGCGAGACCTTGGGGCCTTTAGTCCGCAGGTCCTCCAGGTCCTTGAGGCGGGGAGCCTTGTCATAATCAAAGAGTATTATTATTCCGCTTATGCTGGTGAGCTCCTTGGGGAAGCGCACTTCCGTGCCGGTCAGGTTGACCTCCAGGCGGGCCTTGGAAACGCCGCGCGATTCGAAATAGGAATTGAGCGCCAGCGCCCGGCGTATGCTCTTTATCTTCACGTCGCCCTCGGCCGAACCTTCGGGCAGCAGCAGCACGTTGGCCTTGCCGAGCGTGAACAGCAGCCCGGAGAGCAGGCCCAGGTACCTGTCCGTGCCGGCCTTGAAGGTGGTTTCGGAAGCGAAGAAATAGTTCGGGTCCAGCGTCAGGGCCCGGGGCATGCCGTCCCCCCCCATGTAGACCTTTACGGGGTTAGAGCGGCTCAGTTCCAGCAGGATGTCCCTGCGCATCTGGGAGATCTTGGAAGTGATCTTTTCGGCGACCCGCTCGCGCTGGGCGGCGTCGTCATCGCGCTTGTCGAAAGCCTCTTCTTCCTCGTCGCGGGGCGAGGGGCGGGCGCCCAGCGGGGTCTGGCGCTTCTCCCCGGCGCTCCGCGGCGCGGACACTTCGGTCAGGGTGGTAGGCTCGGCCCCGCGGTCCTTTACGGTATTAACCCCGGTGTTCATGCGCAGCGTTATCTTGGAGATGTAATCGTTGGCCAGGGCCTTCTCGGACGGGCTGCCCTTTACAAGGATGTCCATGAAGCGGTCCATCGCCTCGGTATCCTCGCCTTCGTGGTAAAGCCGTATGGCCTGCTCCATGGAGCGGCTGATGCCGCCCCGGGCGGCCTGGGCGGCAAGGTCCGGGGAGAGCGGCCCCGAGGCCGCGAAAAGCAGCGCCAGCAGGCCGGGGAGCGTAAATTTAAGGGCTCTTGTTTTCATGTCGCTAGTCCTGCCGAAATCGTTTTGTCCGCGTTATATTTAACCTTTTCCTGTTTACCTAATTATTGCGGGAATGTTACAGATTCGTCTCGCGCCTGGCGGCCCGCTCCAGCGCGCGCAGCCTTTCCGCCACGCCCGCGTTGCCGGGCTCCTGCTGCAGGAAGCGGGTCCAGACCGCCCTGGCTGCCTCCAGGTTCCCCTCCCTTTCGTGGATGACGGCCAGCCCGTAACGGGCGTTATTGTCGGCGTCGTTCTCGCGCAGCAGCGCCTCCAGCTGGGCCCTGGCCTCGGGCAGGCGGTCCGCCCGGAAATAGACTCTGGCCCGCAGCGCGCGCGCCGGGACGGAATGCGGCGCGGCCGCGGTCAGCGCGTCGGCTTCTTCAAGCGCGGCGGCCGGGACCTTTGGCGCGGCGGAGGCGGCCTCTACCCGCCGGTAGGAGGTCAGCCACTGCAGGGCCGGGTCGTTCTTGATCTTGAGCTGCCGGGAAACGCCGGCCAGGTTCTCCACCAGCATGGCGTTGGCGGGCTCGGCCATGGCGCCGGCGGCGTAGGCCTTGTGCGCCTCCGGGTAGTTGCGCAGCAGCGTGTAAAAATAGCCCAGCGTATTCCACATGTTGGCGTCGCCAGGGTAAATCTTCACGGCCTCGCCGAAGTCCGCGACGGCGGCCCCGGCCACGGCCGCCCGGTCGGGAGCGGCGAGATAGATCTCGGCCAGAGCCTGCCAGGCGAGGGGGTTCATCGGGTTTATCACCGACGACACCTTGAGGTTCTTCAGGGCCTCTTCCGCGCGCCCCAGGCGCTTGTGTATGATGGCCAGGTTGAAATAGATCTCGTCGTATCCCGCGTTGGACTTCAGGGCCTCACCGTAGGCCCAGACGCCCTTCTCCAGGTCCCCGGAGCGCACGAGGGCGTTGCCGTACTCGTAGTTGGTGTTCACCTCGCGGGAATGCGCCTCCCAGGCGGCGCGCAGATGCCGCACCGCCGCGGGGATGGCGTTGGCGCGCATGGCGCGGAAGCCGTTGAAATAGTGGAAGTCGCGCATGAACTGGCGCTGCCACAGCCAGGCCCCGGCGAGGCAGCAGAATATCAGCGCCCAGGCCAGCGCGGCCCCCGCCCGCGGCCGCCGCCAGGGCGGGTACCGCGTCACGCCGGAGGTCTTCAGCGCCAGCGCGCCCGCCATCCACCAGAAGGCCATGGCCGGCACCGCGAAATGCAGCGAAACGTTGAGCAGGTTGTCGGCCAGCGCCCCGACCAGGCCCGCCGCCAGCGGCACCGCGCCGTAGCGGGCCTCCTCGCCGGCGGAGCGGTAGTAGCGCAGGAAGCCGTAGAAGAGGGCGGCCAGCAGCCAGAGGTAGACCCCCAGCCCGGCCAGGCCGGCCTGCGACCACTGCTCCAGGATCTCGTTATGGGCGTTATTGGCGTGCGTGCGCAGGTGGCGCACCGCCGGGAAATTGGCCACCAGCCGCCCCTGGTAGAACGGGTAGAACAGTTCGAACTGCCCCAACCCCTTGCCGAGCAGCGGGTTCTCCAGCCCCATCTGCCAGGCGCTGGTCCAGATGAGCAGGCGCTGGTGAAAGGAGGAATAGGTGCGCCCCTGGTCGCCCGCGAGGCTCATCGCCGACGGTTTTCCTATGCCGGCCGCGGCCTCGTGCACGCGGTCGGCCAGACCCGAGGAAAAAGGCTTTAACGAATCGGAGGGCCAGGCGGCCACCAGCAGCAGCGCGGCGGCGAAGAACGGGTAGAGGAACTTCCTGTTGGCCCGCAGCTGCGCCCGGTGCGAGGCGAAGGCGAAGAGGAAGGCGAAAGCGGCGGCGGCGCCGAGCCACGACGAGCGCGTGAGGCTGGCCATCAGCATGCCGAGGTAGGAGAGGACCACCAGGCCGTAGAACCAGCGTTTGACGGCGGTGTCGGCCTTCATCAGCAGCGAGGCCGCCAGCGGCAGGAAGATCACGACGTAGGTGGAGATGAAGTTGGGGTTGCCGAAAGTGGAAACGGAACGGTTGCCGTACGGGTTGAGCAGCTTGGCCCAGATCACCTCGAGGCGGAAATACTCCAGTACGCCGTAGAGCGAGGCTATGGCCCCCGCCGCCATCGCGAGGTGCAGTATGTCTTCCTGCCGGCAGCGGCGTATCAGCAGCCAGACGGCCGTGAAGCCCGCCGTCCACACCAGGAAGCCGTATGGGTCGAACAGGCGCGCGAACAGCCCGTCGCCGGAGAGCGGCAGTTTCAGCCAGGGGAACAGGAACCACAGCGCCCCCCAGCCCAGCACGAAGGCCAGCCATTTCCCGGCCGGCACGGCGTCGTCGCCCCCGCCGTAGGGGATGCTGAGGGCCAGGTAAAATACGGCCGCGCAGTTGACCAGGAAGAAGAGGCCGACCCGCAGGCCCTCGGCGGCCATGGCCGGGCGGAAGAACGGGGCGTGGCCGAACCAGGACCAGGCGAAGGAGACGAGGTAGACCAGCCCCAGCGCGGCCAGCGGCGCCGCCAGCGCGGTGCGCGGCAGCGCCCAGGCTTTGCGCCGGGCGGACTCGTAGAAGAAGAGCGCGGCGGCCCCTAGCACCGCGGCGTTGAGAATGGCTATCTGCAGGTAGTAGGGATTGCGGGTCAGGCCGGTGAAGAACAGCAGCGGCGACACAAAGAACGCCGCCGCCAGCATAAAGACCAGCGGCGCGCGCGCGACGGGGAGTTTGTTGTCGGTAGTCTGCATTATCGGTGTAAATCCGCGGGGCGGCGGCTAATCCACGCCCACTATTTTGACCGTCTCCCTGGGCCTGGCCGCTTCCCTGGCCAGCGCGGGAACGCGCGCGTAGACCACTTCCAGGTTGCGCTTGGCCTGTTCGTAATTCGGGTCCTTCCCGAGGGCCAGCCTGTAGTTCGCCGCGGCCTCGCGGTACTTGCCCTGGGCGAACTGTACGTTGGCCAGCAGCGTGTAGGCGTCGGCGGTGCCGTGGTCGTGGTCCTTCCTGAAACATTTCCAGGCCGACACGTTGTTCTGGTACTCGCGCTCGGCGGACTTGAAGTCCTGGCGCATGATATGGATCTGGGCCTTGCGGAAATAGTTCGGCGAGTACACCGGGTCCAGGTGCTCGTAGAGGTTATAGCGGGCCAGCGCCTTGTCGAGGAACTCTGCCGCTTCCTTCTGCTTGCCCTGGCGCGCCAGGTGGTCGTGCATCTTCAGGTAGAGGTTGCCCACCTGGTGGTGCATCTGCACGTAATTGGGGGCTATGCTGCGCACGTACTCGTAGGAATCCATCGCCCGCTCGTAGTCGTCGCGCGGCTTGTCCTTCTCGTCCCCCCATTCCGGCCTGTAGCCCCGCTCCATGTTGAAGCGGTCGTTGAAGACGTTGCCGGTGAAGTAGTAGGGCATGATGAAGAAGCGGTTGAGCGAGTTCACCTTCTTGTAGTAGGTGATCGCGTCCTCCCACTTGCCCTGCTTGGAGAAGAAGATGGCCATGTTGTGATAGACGTCGCCCTTGAACCAGCCCCAGAAGTAGTACATGGGGAACAGGGTGAGGAGTATCACCACCGGCACGGCTGCCGAGACGCCCTTGAGCATGACGCCGGCGAAAGAGTAGACCGCGTAGCCCACGCAGAGCAGCATCAGCGCCCAGGCGATGTGCCACTGCAGGATTTCGCCGTCGGCGATGTAATTGCGCAGCGGCCCCTGCAGCACGGAGAACTCGCTGAGCACCAGGTATGCGGCGTAGAGCACGCCGGCCAGGCCGGCGGCGCGGGCTATCCAGACACCCCACATGTAGGCGCCGTCCGCGCCAACGGCTTTTTCCCCGGCCGTTTTCGCCGGCTGGGCCGCTTCTTTGTAATGCAGTTCCCACAGCGCGTGGCCGCGGGCCAGGTTGATGATCACGCCGGGCAGCAAGCCCAGGTAAACCCCGGAAGAAACGAAGCGCATGCTGACGTCGGTGAAATTATGCGCGAGCATGCCCAGCAGGGCCACCAGGTAGCCCAGCAGGTCGTAGGCCACCGGGGGCGGCCGGGCGCCTTTAAGGCCGGACGTGTACACGTTCAGCCCGCGCAGGCCCACCGTGGTCACGAAAATGATTATCCACAGGTAGAGGCCGAAGCCGATCAGGCCGTTGTCCATCCACTGCTCGATATGCTCGTTCTCGGCGTGATCCGTCTCGGTATTGTGCTTGCCCTCGATATGGAAGATCTCGGGGCGACGGTAGGCCGGGTAGATCACCTTGAAACTGCCCACGCCTATGCCCGCCAGCGGGTGGGTCTCTATCATCTCCCACGTAGACAGCCAGGTGTTTATGCGGAAATTGTAGGAGGCCGGGTTGCCGATGAGGTAGATGGCCACCACGGCCGACACCGGGATCAGCGAGGCCAGGCCCAGGAAAGCGGCGCGGCTCACGGGCAGCCTGTCGCGCAGGAAGAAGTAGCCGTAGAAGACCGCGAACAGGAAGAAGGAGATGCCCAGGCCCAGCACGGCGCCCTTGGTCTGCGTGCCGTAGATGCAGATCAGGTTCATGATCATCAGCGGCACCAGCAGTATCGACTTGCGCTTGAGGAATTGCGTTACGATGATGGGCAGGATCAGCACCAGGAAGTTGCCGAAGAAGTTGGGGTTGCCGTAGGTTGAGAAGACGCGCTGCGTGAAAGCCCAGCGCCAGACGAACGGGTCCAGCACGGGGCCGACGTCCTTGGACGGGGAAAGGCGGGTGTCGAGGAACTGCAGCATGCCGTAGAGCACGGCTATATAGGCCGTGACTATCAGCACCTTGGTCAGCCGCTCTATGGCCTCCGCCGTGAATTCGCGGACTATGATCAGCGTGACGGACATGTACAGCAGGTAGCGCACGAAGTCGTCCACGCTGGGGCCCTTGTACGGGGCGCTCACGAACGAGACCATCACGTAAAGGAGGTAGGCGAAGAACGGCGCCAGGAAGATGAAGTCCTCGCGGCGGAAAGCCTTGCGCCCCTCCAGCACCAGCAGCGAGATCCACAGGCCGAGCAGGCCGAAGCCGCCCATCTGCAGCAGCGTTATCTTGACCTGGGCGGAGTCGTAGGTGCGCAGGTAGAAGGTGTCGGAGATGAGCAGGTAGAGCATCGGCAGCCACCACCAGATGGCTTTTCTGGCGAAGCTTACCCCGGGCGCGAAACTGATGCCGTCTTCTGCTGCCGGAAGTATGGTTTTTTTTGACATGATTACGGAAGGAACCCGCGGAAGGAACTGCCCGAACCCCTGTACCCGAAAAATTTCAGCCGAGGATGGGACTTGAACCCACAACCTGTCGCTTACGAAGCGAATGCTCTACCAATTGAGCTACCTCGGCAACGCTATAATTATAATTAATTTTAACGGGAAAACAAAGCCCCCGCCCGGCCTCGGGCCGGACGGGGGTGCGCCTGGAGGTCAGGCGAGGGTGGTCAGGGTTTCAGAAATGCCTTTGCGGATCTCGAACCAGAAGTCCAGGGCGGCGCCGCGCCGGTCGGCCTCGAAGGCCTTTAGCCAGCGGTCCAGCTCGGGGTTCTTGTCCCCCTCCGTGTCGCGCTTGCGGCGCATGAAGCCCAGCAGGAAGTCGATGTTGCGCTCGGACTCCCAGAACACGGCCACGTTGCGGCTGTTGATGCGGCCGGCGGTGGCCCTGACCACCTCCTGGAAGCGGGCCGAGTCGCCCCAGACGCGCTCCACTATCTCCGGGGCCATCTCCTCGGCCCAGCCGCGGTGGAAGCGGCAGATGCCCAGGTCGTCGATGATGAGCTCCTGCACCATGCGGTTGGCGTTCAGGCGGCCCAGTTCGCGCGGGGGCACGAAGTCGAAGCCGTAGTACATGTAATATTTGCCCATGATGGGCATCGGGCTCAGCGCGCCGGCGTTCCAGTACTGGTTGGGCACCATCCAGCCGTTGCGGGCGTTGGCCAGGAAGACGAAGCGCTTGCCTATCTCCGGGTTCTTCTCGCGCGACAGCCGGCGGGCCAGCTTGCGCGCGCCGAGCGAGAGGTCCAGCAGGCCCCGGCGCCGCAGTATCGAATCTATCAGTTCCACGCCCAGGTGCGCGTTGTGGGCGGAGTCGGCCTCCAGGTCGAACTTCTCCGCGTCCCAGCGCGGCAGCGAGGCCACGCCCAGGTCCCCGGGCTTGAGCAGCCCGTCGTGCAGGCACTCCATCAGCCAGGCCAGCACGCCGCCGCCGGAGATGGCGTCGAAGCCGGCCGCGTCGGCATGGCGGTTAAGCCGCTCTGCCGCGCGCTGGTCGAAGATGCCGCACAGCGGGCCCATGGTCTGGTAAGGCTCGTAGTCCTTCTTGAATTCCTTGTTGAGCTTCTTGCAGACGGCCGCGCAGGGCTCGCCGCAGGTGCGCTGCTGCTTTTTAGCGATGGTCTCCTCGTTGAACTGCTTGAGGTAATGGTCGGTGACGCAGCGCTTGTTGAGAGCAGTGCGCTGTTCCTCCGTCCAGCCGGCGCTGCGGTAGTTGAAAGCCAGCAGCCGCCCGCCCAGCGTGGAATAGTTCACGCCGAAAGTGCCGCCGGTGTTGAACTTGGGGTCGAAGCGGTACTTGGTTGTGGCTTCGAAGTCCTTGGCCGCCAGCTGCTTCTCGTAGCGGGCCTTGAACCACTCGTCGGCCACGGTGCGGTCGCGGAAATCCTCGTCGAGGCAGGTGCCGCCGTAGATCACGGCGCAGATGCCGTGCTCGCGCAGCAGCTTGCTGCCGAAGCCGCCGCGGCCGGCCCAGCAGTCGGCGTGGGTGGTCCGGCCGTCCTGGTACGGGGCCGAGGCGATGGCGCCGAAGTCGGTGGCCGCCGCGGCGGGGCCCACGGCCAGCACGCGCGGGGTCTGCTTGTACTCCTTGCCCCAGCGGTTAAAAACATAGTCCATCAGCGAGTACACCCCGCCGGGGCCCTCCGCCCAGACGGCCTTCACGTCCACCGGTACCACCTGCACCTGCACTTCCTCGCCGTGCTCGCGGTTGAGCACCAGCACCGACGGCTCCGGGGCCTTGCCGCGCAGCGACACCATGTTGATGCCCAGGTCGTCGAAGATCAGGCCCGCGCCGCCCATGGCGGAAACGTAGAAACCGCCCCAGCAGGGCGAGTGGCCCGTGAAGATCAGCCGGTTGGAACCGGGGAAGATGGAGCCGGCCAGCAGGCCGGTGCCGAAGTTCAGCACCCCCTGGCGGCCCGCCTCGCGGCCGGTGAGGTGCAGGCCCAGGTCGACGGGGCCCCAGAACGGCCCGACCGGAAAACGCTCCACGCGGTAAAAAGAAGACGACGCGTCGATATGCAGAACTTTAAGGTGTTTGTCCATTTTATCCTCCGCCCGGAAGATCTTTGGCTGTCACGCGCGCCCCGTCCGCGGGCGCCAGGGAGCGGTAGTCCGAGGCGGGCACGAATTTACCGTCCAGGAGCACCACCGTCAGCGCCGGTTCCCGCCCGGCGAGCTTCAGGATCTCCAGCAGCGTCGCCCCGTCGGGACAGGGCAGCGGCTTGTCGTTAAAATATACCATTTCTCCCCGTCGGCGGCCCGGCCGCCCTCCGCTACAAGTAAACAAAAAACCGCCGCCCTTGTCCATCGGGTCGGGCCCGCGGGACAGGGGCGGCGGAGCCGCGGGCGGTCAGTCCGCTACTTGGGGGCTGGCTTTTACGCAGTACTGCAGCCTGCCGGAGAAGTAGTCCTTGGTAAGCTTGGCCACCGTGCCGGAGAGGAAGGCCAGGCCGATAAGGTTGGGCAGGGCCATGAAGCCGTTGAGGAAAGTGCCTATCGCCCAGACCATCGGCACCGAGACCAGCGACCCCACCATGATGAGGGCCGTGAAGACGGCGCGGTAGGCCTTCACGCGGGAGGAACCGAAGACGTACTCGAAACATTTCTCGCCGTAATAGCACCAGCCTATCAGCGTGGAGAAGCCGAACAGGAAGCTCGACACGGCCACGATGGCCGCCGCGAAGGGGATGCTGGTGCCCAGGGCCGCCGCCGTCAGGTCGCCGCTGGCGCCCTGAAAGCGGGCCTCGGTCCACAGCCCGGAGCTGAGGATGATGAAGGCCGTCATGGAGCAGACCACGATGGTGTCGAGGAAGACCTCGAACACGCCCACCACGCCCTGTTCCACCGGGTGCTTGACGTTGGCTATGCCGTGGGCTATGGGCGAACTGCCCAGGCCCGCCTCGTTGGAAAGCACGCCGCGGCTGACGCCTATCTGTATGGCCTTGGCCACCGAGGCGCCGGCGAAGCCGCCCGCCGCCGCCGACGGGGTGAAAGCGTCGGCGAAGATCATGGCGAACACGTGCGGGATGCTGGCGATGTTGAGCAGGATATACAGAACGGCGCAGAAGACATAGACCAGGATCATGAAGGGCACTATGCGCTCGGCCGTATGGGCTATGCGCTTGATGCCGCCCAGCAGCACCAGGCCCACGGCCGCGGTAATGCCGATGCCGGGCACCCACAGGGGCAGCTGCACGCCGAAGATCACGTCGAAGGCCGACACGAAAGTGCGGGCCACGGTGTTGGACTGCGCCATGTTGCCGGTACCCAGCAGGGCCGCGCAGGTGCCGAAGAAGGCGAAGGCCAGGGCCAGGGCCTTGCCCGCCTTGCGGTTAGGCAGGCTGCGCTCGATATAGTACATCGGGCCGCTGGCCAGTTCGCCCGACTCGCGGCGCACGCGGAAATGCACACCGAGCACGGCCTCCGCGAACTTGGTGGCCATGCCCACGGTGGCGCACATCCACATCCAGAAGATAGCGCCGGGGCCGCCTATCAGTATGGCCGTGGCCACGCCGCCGATATTGCCGTTGCCCACCGTGGCCGCCAGCGCCGTGGACAGGGCCTGGAACGGCGTTATGGTCCCCCCCGCGGGATCCTTCTTGCCGAAAGCGCCGCGCAGCGAGAAGCGCACGGCCGTCGGGAAGTGGCGCAGCTGCACCAGGCCGGTGCGAACGGTCAGCCAGCCGCCGACTATCAGCAGTATCAACGGCATCAGCATGGGCTGCCAGACCCAGGCGTCCATGGATTCGATTATCGCGGTGAGGTTTTCCATTTTTCTCCCTGTAGTGGTTTCGGAGCGTCGTCGGGGGCCGGCGTCAGCCGGCGTACATGCCGCGCGCCGTCATGATAATGACGAACAGTATCGCCAGCGGGCAGACATAGCGGATAAGGAAGACCCAGAGCCGCGCGCCGGGGAAGGAGTTCCCCTCCGCCCGCAGCTCGGCCACGGCCTTGTCGGCGCCCCAGACCCAGCCGACGAAGACGGAGATCAGCAGGCCGCCGATGGGCAGCGCCCAGTTGTTCCACACCGTGGCCATCAGCGACAGGAAGTCCATGCCGGTGCCCGGCACCTTGGTCAGCCAGGACACCGCGCCCTGCGAAAGCACCGACGGCACCGCCATCACGGCCACCAGGGCGGCCATCAGCAGCACGGCCTTGCGGCGGCACCAGCCGCGGTCCACCAGGGCGGCGGTAGGCACCTCCAGCAGCGAGATGGCGCTGGTCAGCGCCGCCAGGCTGAGCAGCACGAAGAAGGCCGCGCCGAACAGCGCGCCGCCGGGCATGGCGGCGAAGAGGCTGGGCAGCACGGCGAAGATCAGCCCGGGGCCGCCTTCGGCCGGGTTGAAGCCGACGATAGAGAAACCGGCGGGGAAGATCACGAAGCCGGCCAGCAGGGCCACGGTGGTATCGAGGCCGGCCACCCAGCCGGCGGATTTCACGCCGTTGGTCTTTTTGGACAGGTAGCTGCCGTAGGTTATCATCGCGCCCATGCCCAGGCTCAGCGAGAAGAAAGCCTGGCCCAGCGCCGCGTTAAGGACGGAGATGTTGGCTATCTCCCTGAAGTCCGGCTTAAGGTAATAGGCGAGCCCCGCAGCCGCGCCGGGCAGGAACAGGGCGCGCACGCCCAGCAGCACCAGCAGCAGGAACAGGGCCGGCATCATCACCTTGGAGGCCTTCTCTATGCCCTCGCGCACGCCGCCGAGTATGATGCCCGCGGTGATGACCAGCACGCCGAAGGAAAGCAGCACGTTCTTGCCGCCGTCGGCCACGAAGGCGCCGAAGAAGGCCCCGGGATTCTGTCCGGCCGCGCCCGTAAAAGAATACCAGACATAGGCCAGCGTCCAGCCGGCGATGACGCTGTAGAAGGAAAGTATGCCCACGCCCGCCGTCACCCCCAGCGCGCCGGCCAGCCACCAGGGGGTGCCCGGCCTGGTCACCTGAAAAGCCCCTATCGGGTCGCGCGAGGAGGCGCGGCCCAGGGCCAGCTCGGCCAGCAGGATAGGGAAACAGACGAAGACCACGCAGACCAGGTAGAGCAGCACGAAGATGGCGCCTCCGCCCTTGCCCACCTGCATGGGGAAGCCCCAGATATTGCCCAGCCCGACGGCGGAGCCCGCCGCGGCCATGATAAAGCCGAAGCTGGAGCCCCAGGAACCGCGGCCGGCGTCCCCGCCGGAAGCGCACTCTTTTTCGGTAAGGTTTAAAGACATAATGGTTGCTATATTACTAAATTATAATAAGGCGAAAAAAGAAAAAGGCCGCCGGGTTCAGCCGGCGGCCTTTTCATTTGTTCGGACGGCTCTTACTTCTTCGCGGCGGCGGACATCGAGAACAGCTTGTCCGTGGCGCCCTTGATGCCGTTGGTGACGTCGGCCACCATCTTCGGGTCCCAGTCCTTCTTCTCCACGCGCAGGAAAGAGGTCTTGTCCACGCGGTTGTCGAAGCGGCCTATGGGCAGGTGGTACTTAACCCCGTCCTTGGCGATGGTGATGGTGCCGGGCACCTCGGAATTCTTCTCCAGGTAGTCCATGTCGTCGCAGCCGTAGTCGTTGAGCATCACTTCCATCGGCACGCCGTGGTGCAGGATGGATCCCGGG
>Ga0209212_1005840_pt1 | contig 14431 bp, 11 predicted proteins | sample RifGroC2_FD_183996 | JGI IMG/M metagenome (GOLD analysis project Ga0209212, IMG submission 183996) | Groundwater microbial communities from Rifle, Colorado, USA - Groundwater C2 (SPAdes) (version 2) | ecosystem: Environmental > Aquatic > Deep subsurface > Groundwater | place: Rifle, Colorado... | reverse complement strand
ATGAGGAGGGGCGAGAAACGCGTGATGGTCCACTCGGCGAATGGACACCGGCCCGAAAGGGCGGAAACAGTGGGGCGCCGCCGGACCTGTACACGACCGCGCTCGCCCTTCACTCTACCAGCCTGCTAGCGGGCGATCAGGGAGACGACCGCGCCGCCGCCTGCCGTGAGCAGCACGACGAGCCAGGCCGGGGCCTTCCAGAACGCCAGCAGACCGAAGGCCGCCAGGGCGAGGGCGACATCAGCCGGGGCCCGGATCGCGCTCGTCCACACCGGGTGGTACAGGGCGGCCAGGAGCAGCCCGACCACGGCTGCATTGATGCCGCGGAGCGCCGACTGGAAGCCCGATCGCCCGCGGAGGTCATCCCAGAACGGGAGCGCCCCGATGATCAGGAGGAAGGAGGGCAGGAACACCGCCGCCAGGGCGAGTGCGGCGCCCGCGACGCCGCTGGGCGCTGGCCCCATCGCAGCTCCCAGATAGGCGGCGAAGGTGAAGAGCGGCCCGGGCACGGCCTGAGCGGCGCCGTAGCCGGCGACGAACTGCTCGCCAGCCACCCAGCCGGGCGGGACGACCTCGGCCTGGAGGAGAGGGAGGACCACGTGGCCCCCGCCGAAGACCAGAGACCCTGCGCGGAAGAAGCTCTCGAACACCGCCAGCGCGTGGCTCGGCACGAGCTGGCGCGCGATCGGCAGCGCGGCCAGCAGACCGAAGAACAGGACCAGCGCGGCGGCGCCCAGCCGGCGCCTGACGGGGGGCCGCGCAGGCGCGGAGGCGGGGGCGGCGGCGCCGGGCAAGAGGCGCAACCCCACGAGGGCCGCCAGCCCGATGATGGTGACCTGCGCCATTCCGGTCGGCCACAGGAGGGCACCTATGGCGGAGAGGAGGGCGAGGGTCGCCCGCCCGCGGTCCGGCGCGAGCGCTCGCGCCATTCCCCACACCGCCAGGGCCACGACGGCGACCGCGGCGACCTTGAGGCCGTGCAGCCAGCCGGCATCGGCGACCCCGAGCCCGCGTATGCCGTAGGCGAAGGCCACGAGCGCGATGGCCGACGGCAGCGTGAAGCCGAGCCACGCCGCCACGCCGCCGAGCAGACCGGCCCGCGAGACGCCGATGGCGATGCCGACCTGGCTGCTGGCCGGGCCGGGGAGGAACTGGCAGAGCGCCACCAGGTCGGCGTACGTCGCCTCGTCGAGCCACCTGCGCCGGACCACGTACTCCTCGCGGAAATAGCCGAGATGCGCGATGGGGCCGCCGAACGAGGTCAGCCCCAGGCGCGTCGCGACCCCGAGCACCTCCAGGACCCGGGAGGCGTGCCCTCCCGCCGGAGGGCTCGTCTGCACCTCCGCGCTTGGCGCCGCGCGTCCCCCGCTCGCCGGCGAGTCGCTCATCTCCTCTGCCGCCGCCCGCGCGCTCCCCTCGAGGAAGGCCGGGACGGGCGCGGCGGTGACGAGGGCGGGCGGGGAGGCCCCAGCACCTCCCCCACCAGCTCCATGATCTGCGTGCGCGCGGCGGCCAGCGCCCGCCGCCCCCGGGCCGTGCTCGTGTAGTACTTGCGGACTCGTCCGCCCACCACACGCTTCTCCAGGCGGAGGTATCCGGCCTCGGCCAGGCCATGGAGGATCGGGTACAGCGTGCCCGGGCTCAGCGCGTAGCCGTGGCGCCGGAGCTCCTCGATCAGCGAGAGCCCGTAGACGGGCTGCTCCGCCGCATGGTGGAGCACGTGGATCCGGATGAAGCCGAGGAAGAAATCGCGAATCATTTACGCTGGCCGATATCGGCGATACGTATAGCATCCACCGCCTGCCGGCGCAAGTCCGGCGGACCGTGGGGCTGGCCCGGGCCCTCCATGCCGATCTGATGGGCGCGGGTGCGAGTCCGGAGGCCGTGGCCGCCTTTTTCTTGGTTCGATACGGGGATGTGGTACTAGGTAGTCCTGCCTATGGGAGCGAGGGCCTTCGTGTCGAGCCTGCGTGCCCGCCTGCTGCTTCTCGTCCTCCTGGGCGCGCTTCCGCCGTCGGGAGTGGTTCTCTACGAGGCGTGGGACCATTACCGGCTGGTCGCGGCCCGGGTGCAGCAGGATACGCTCCGAGTCGCTACTGCGGCATCCTCCCGCCTGGCCCAGGCGATCGAGGGGGCGCATCAGCTCCTCACCGGCCTGGCGGCGCTCCCCGAGGTCCGGAAGCGCGACCCCTCGGCCTGCAGCGCGCTGTTCGCCGACCTCCTCAGGCGATACACGACGTACACGAACCTCGGAGCCGTCAGGCCCGATGGCGATGTCTTCTGCAGCGGCGTTCCCCTCGCCAGGCCGGTCAACGTGGGTGACCGGGCCTACTTCCGAGGGGCCATCGACAGGGGCGCCTTCGCGCTCGGCGAGTACGAGATCGGCCGCATCACCGGCAAGGCCTCGGTGTATGCCGCGTTTCCGGTCACGCCTCCCCAGGGTCCCGTCGAGGCCGTCGTCTACGCGGCGCTGGACCTGACGTGGGTCAATGGCACCCTGGCCTCCATGCGGGGGACGCCCGGATCGACCGTCACCCTCGTGGACCGTCACGGCATCGTGCTGGGCCGGCATCCCGATCCCGAGAAGTGGCTGGGGAAGCCCGCCCCTGAAGCGCCCGTTGTCCGGGCCGCCTTGCGCCTGCGCTCGGGCGTCGCCGAGGACCGCGGCGCGGACGGTATTCGCCGACTCTTCGGCTTCGCGCCGCTCGGTCACGCCCCTGAGGCGGATCTGTTCGTGATCGTCGGCGTCCCGACGGAGGAGGCGTATGCCGAGGCCAACCGCCTGCTGGTCGGCAGCCTCGCCGGGCTCGGGATCATGGCCGCTCTCGCGTTCATCGCGACATGGGCGTTTTCGGGGCGGTTCGTCCTGCGCCCGGTGAGCATACTGCTGGCCGCCACCAGGCGGCTGGAGTCCGGCGACCTGGGCGCCCGCACCGAGGGGCCATCCCCCCGCGGGGAGCTGGGGGAGCTGTCTCGCGCCATGGATCGAATGGCCGAATCGCTCGAGCGGAGCGTGTCGGCGCGCCTGGAGGCGGAGCAGCGGCTGCGCCGCGAGCAAGAAGTCCTCTACCAGAGCGAGAAGCTCGCCGCCATGGGAGAGCTCCTGGCGGGGGTGGCCCACGAGCTGAACAACCCCCTGGCGGTGATCATGGGGCGCACCGCCCTCCTCCGCCAGGCGCTCGGGACCGGCCCGGCGGCAGCGCAAGCCGAGAAGATCGCCGCTGCGGCGGAGCGCTGTGCGCGCCTCGTGAAGAACTTCCTCGCCCTGGCCCGCAAGTCCCCGCCTCAGCGGCAGCCGGTGGAGCTCAACCGCGTCGTCCAGGAGACCCTCGAGCTTCTGGCCTACCCCCTCCGGGTGGACAGTGTCGAGGTGGTCCAGGCCCTGGCGGACGATCTTCCGGTGATCTGGGCCGACCCCCACCAGCTCCACCAGGTCGTGATCAACCTCGCCACGAACGCCCACCAGGCCATGCGCGAGACCACGGGGCCGAGACGGCTCACCCTGGCGACCCGGTTCGACGCCGCCCAGGGGGGGGTCGTCCTGGAGATCGCCGACACGGGTCCCGGCATCCCGTCCGAGATCAGGCCCCGCATCTTCGAGCCCTTCTTCACCACCAAGCCGCAGGGACAGGGGACGGGGCTAGGGCTGTCCCTCTGCCAGGGAATCGTGGAGGGGCACGGGGGCTCCATTCGGCTGGAAAGCCGGCCCGGGCAGGGGGCCGTCTTCGTGGTCGAGCTTCCCCCCGGGGCGCCCCCCTCGGTCGAGTCGGAGGCTGCCGCGGTCGAGGCGCCGCCCCGCATTCGCGGCAAGGCGATCCTGGTGGTGGACGACGAGCCCGACATCGCAGCGCTGCTGGCGGAGATGCTCGCCGCAGACGGCCACGAGGTGGAGACGGCCGCGAACGGCGTGCTCGCCCTCGACAAGCTCGGGCGGCGAGGCTATGACCTGGTCGTGAGCGACGTCAAGATGCCCGAGCTCGACGGGCTCGGGCTCTATCGCGAGGTGGAGCGCCGCCACCCGGCGCTCCGCCGGCGGTTCGTCTTCGTCACGGGCGACACGCTGAGCCTCGAGACCAGGGAGTTCCTCGAGCACGCCGGGCCGCCCAGCCTGGCCAAGCCCTTCACCGCCAAGGAGCTTCAGGAAGCGGTCCAGCGGCTCCTCCGGGCGGGGTGAGCCCGGGCTCGACCCGCACGCCATCCTCTCCGGCCCGCCAGGGCCCCCCGGCGCGCGAGCGGGAAGGGGATTGCCAGCGCGCGGCGGCTCACGTATCGTATTCCGATAACGGATACCGATAAACAGGAGACCGCCGGTGGACTACGTGGTGATCTGCGGAGCAGCAGTGATCGTGGCCGCGCTGACGCTGTTCTCCGGCTTCGGCCTGGGGACCATCTTGATGCCCGCGTTCGCCCTGTTCTTTCCCATCAAGGTCGCCGTGGCGGCGACGGCGGTGGTCCACCTGGCGAACAACATCTTCAAGGTGTTCCTGGTGGGCCGGAATGCCGACCTCCCGGTGGCCGCGAGATTCGCCATCCCCGCCGCCCTGGCCGCGGTGGGCGGGGCGCTGCTCCTGGAGCGCCTCGCGACCGCCGAGCCGCTCGCGCGGTACACCCTCGGCCCGGGCGTTCACGTCGTGACCCCCGTGAAGCTCGTGATCGCGGCCTTGATCGTCGCCTTCGCGGCGCTGGAGCTGGCGCCACGCTTCGAGAAGCTCGCCTTCAAGAAGACCCTCATCCCGGTGGGAGGGGCGCTGTCGGGCTTCTTCGGCGGCCTGTCCGGCCACCAGGGCGCGCTGCGCACCGCCTTCCTGATCCGGGCGGGGCTCGGGAAGGAGGCCTTCATCGGCACGATGGTCGTGTCGGCCGTCGTGGTCGACGTCTCGCGCCTCATCGTCTACGGGAGCACTGTCCTGACCGGCTCGCTTGCAGCCGTCGCCGGGAGCGGCACCAGCGTCTGGGGCCTCGTTGCAGCCGGGTCGGTGGCCGCCTTCGCGGGCTCGTTCATCGGCGTGCGCCTGGTGAAGAGCGTCACCATGCGCGCCATCCGGGTGCTCGTCGGCGCGCTGCTGCTGCTACTGGGGATCGCGTTGGGCGTGGGGCTCATCTGAGCGCCCCTCGGTTCCCCCAGACTTACGCCGGGTCTGCCGGGAGCCGGGCGAGGAGGTCGCGCAGCATCTCGAGGCCGCCGCGGTCGAGCGCGCGGTACGAGACGATCACCTCCACGTCGGGTGGCAGCCTGCCGGCCATCTGGGCCGCGCCCTGCTCCGAGCACACCACGGTGCGGGTCCGGGCGAGCATGCGGTCGATGGACCAGGGATCGTCCACCGAGGCGAGCACGGGCGTCAGGTGCGACAGCCCGGCCGCCTGGAGGGAGCGGAGGAGATTCTGGCTGCCGGTGGCGGTGTTGCACACGAGCCCGACGGTGGTGCCCTCGGGCAGCTCGGTGAGCCGCAGGAGGGCCGAGATATTGGCCTCGGAGAGCAGCGCCACCACCGGCGGCCCATCCGGCGCCACCACGTGCTTGACCTCGTGGATGTGGAAGAAGGTGGTGACCACGATCCGATAGCCCTGGAGGAAGCCGGGCTCCTGGGCCACGCGGTCGGGCAGCTCGTCCACGAGGATCCGGTCCACGCTGAGGGGCAGCTGGGCCTCGATCTCATCGCGGTAGCGGTTGAGCTCCTCCCCGTTGCACTCGACGAGGAGCGCGCGCGCCTTGACGGGCGCGCCCGTGCCGCTCCTGTCGCCGGGGCCACGGGCCGCCACGGTGGTGAGCACCTCGTCCTGGGTGAAGCCGAGCTGGCGCGCGCGCTCGAGCATCTCGGCGACCAGGCGCTCGAGCGACAGCGCGGCCCGCCCCTCGCGCGACGGCGAGCGCTCCACCACGAAGGTGCCGCGGCCCGGGCGGCTCTCGAGATAGCCGTCCCGGTGCAGGTCGCCGAGCGCCCGGGCCGCGGTGTTCCGGTTGATCCTGAGGAAGCCGGCGAGCTGGCGCACCGTCGGCAGCTGCATGCCGGGCTTGAGCCCGCCGGTCTCGATCAGATGGCGGATCTGGGTCGTGAGCTGCGCATGCACCGGGACCGCGCTCTGGCGGTTAACCCGGAGGCCCGAGGGCGGCGTGATCTGCGCGGGCTCACGACCCATCGATGCGGTCTCCTTCCAGGCTGCGGGGAAGCTCTCCAGGCTCTCCAGGCCGCTCAAAGAGGTCCAGATGCAAGGCGGCGCCCGACGGCCGCACGCGAGGCGTACTCTCTGTACGTTGAGCGTGCGGCCGAGGGCGCCAACGCGGCAGATGGGCCTCTTTCAGCGGCCTGCTAGGCGATGGCACGCTTGGGCTCGCCAGCGGCGCGCGGGGCCTTTCCCGCCAGCCACCGCCCGATCCTGATCAGGCTGAGCCCCAGGAAGACCCGCACCGGCCGGCGCGCGGGTCGGAGAGACTGAAGGACGGCCTGTTGGGCCGCAAACGCCCGGGCCTCCTCAAGCCGCTCTCTGACCAGCCAGGCCTCCAGGTGCGTGTTCATCGTCGTTCCTCCTTCTGGCCCATCCCTTTCGGGTCAGGCCATGTGGTCTGTTATGTCCTAGTACGCTATGACACTATATTAGATGCTGTCAACCAGAAAGTCGTCGCGTCCCTATGACATTTTCTAAACTACTTAATCTAAAGATCTTATTATCATCGTCTCATTAACGCCACAGTGGAGGAATGGGCCGGGGCTCCCCTTTTTCTCCTCCGGAACTTCCCGATGGCGCTAAGGTCTAACCGTGAGGGAGGAGGCCCGGAGAGATGAGGAGCGGCTGGTGGCGCGGCTCCGCGCCGGCGAGGCGGAGGCCTTCGAGGATCTGGTGACGCGCTACCAGCACAGGGTTTTCGGCGTGGCGCTCCGAATGCTCGGCAACCAGGCCGAGGCCGAGGAGATCGCCCAGGAAGTCTTCCTGCGGGTGCACCAGAGCGTCGCTGGCTTCCGGGGAGACTCGAAGCTCTCGACCTGGCTCTACGCCATCGCCTCTCGCCTCTGTCTGAACCGTCTGGCCACGGCCGAGCGGCGGATGGGCCGCCGCGGGGAGGAGACGCTGGGCCGCCTGGGCGCGACGGGCGACGGGCCGGCAGGTGACCTCGAGCGCAGCGAGGTCGAGGCCGCGCTGTCACGGGCCATCGCCGAATTGCCCGAGGACCGGCGCATCGTGGTGGTGCTGCGCGATCTGGAAGGGCTCTCGTACGAGGAGATCGCCCGGGCGCTCGGGCTCGAGCTGGGCACGGTGCGCTCGCGGCTGCACCGGGCGCGGATGGACCTCAAGGACAAGCTGGAGCGCTTCTTTCCATGACCTGCCACGACGCGCGCGAGCAGTTCTCGGCGCTCCTGGACGAGGCCCTTGGAGACCCTGAGCGCGCCGCCGTGGAGCGCCACCTGGAAGGCTGCGCGGAGTGCCGCCGGGAGCTCGGGCGCTTCCAGCACACCGTGGCCCTGCTCCACCGCCTGGCGCCGGCGCGCGCGCCGCTGGGCTTCGTGGACCGCGTGCTCGAGGCGGCGCGACCCACCCCGTGGCACCAGCGCCTCGGCCGGCGCCTGCTCGGGCCCCTGCGCGTGAGGATCCCGCTGGGAGCCGCGGCGCTCCTGCTCGTCGCCGGGGCGGCCGTCTACGTCTTCCAGAAGACGCCCGAGCTCCAGCAGGCGGCCCGCCAGGAGGCGCCCGTGGCGCCGCCCCTGGAAGCGCGGCGCGCCCCGCCACCTCCCGTCGCGCCGTCGCCGGCCGTGCCGACGACGCCGGCTCCGCCCACGCCCGAGGCCGCGCCCGTTCCGGCCCCGCCTGCTCCAGAGCCTCCGGCCGCGGAGAAGACGCCCGCGGATCGAGTGCAGGACAAGGTGGGGGCCGCGACGGCTCCGCCGAGCGCTCATGAGGAGAGCCGGCTCGGCAAGAAGGGCGAGAGCATGGAGGCAGCGCCCCCACGCGCGGAGCAGCCGGCCGCCTCGGGCGCCGCCATGGAGCCTGAGTCCGCGCGGAAAGAGCGAAAGGATGCGCCCCGGCAGAGCCTGGCGGCCCGAGCGCCGGCCGCCGTCCAGGCGGCCCCGGAGATCGTGGGGCGGCTCGCGGTGGCCGACCGCGCCGAGGCCCTGCGAGCCCTGGCCGAGCTGGCCGCGAAGCTGGGGGCCAGCGAGGTCTCCCGGCGGGCGGAGGCGGACGAGAGCATCGTCGAGCTCTGGCTGCCCCGCGAGGCCTATCCCGCGCTGGTCGAGGGCCTGGGTCGCATCGGCCGGTGGACCGTGGAGCGCGAGCCCGCCCCGCTCCCCGCCCGGCTCCGCATCAGCATTCGCTTCACCGGCTGACCGTGCGGCCGGGAACTTTCCCGGCCTCCCCCTGTCTTACCGGGCAGAGGCACCAGAGCCCGATCAGACAGGAGGACGGATCCATGAAGATGCGATGGCTGGCATGCACCCTGCTGTGCGCTCTTGCAGTCCCTCAGGCGGCCGCGGCCGCGCCCCTCGGCATCACCCGCCAGACCCAGAAGGAGGTCATGGTGACGATCTACAACGGCAACCTCGGCCTCGTGAAGGACCTCCGCGAGGTCCGCCTCCCGGCGGGCATGGTCGAGGTTCACTTCATGGACGTGGCCGCGCAGATCGACCCCACCACGGTCCATCTCAAGTCCCTCACCGATCCCGCCGGACTCAAGATCCTCGAGCAGAACTACGAGTACGATCTCCTGTCGAGCCAGAAGCTCATGGAGAAGTACGTCGGCCGGAAGGTGCGGCTCTACGGCGGGGACGGCTCCTACCACGAGGCCACGCTGCTCTCGACCCAGGGCCCCGTCTACGAGATCAACGGCCAGATCCACCTGGGCCACCACGGCCGGCTCGTGCTGCCCGCGCTGCCCGAGAACCTCGTCTCCCAGCCCACGCTGGCGTGGCTCCTGCGCAGCCAGGCGGACCGCCCGCAGCGCGTGGAGGCCTCGTACCTCACCGGCGGGATCAGCTGGAAGGCCGACTACGTCATGGTGATCAACCCCTCCGACACGCGGACGGATGTCACGGGGTGGGTGACCATCGACAACCGGAGCGGGGCGACCTACGGCAATGCCGCGCTGAAGCTCGTCGCGGGCGACGTGAACCGGGCCGCGGACCGGCCGCGCAAGGGGCGCATGCTCGAGATCGCGGCCAAGGCTGCCTCGACGGCGGAGGCCAGCCGTGAGTTCGCCTCCGAGGGCTTCTTCGAGTATCACCTCTACACGCTGGACGGCCGGACCACGATCAAGGACAACCAGACCAAGCAGCTCTCCCTGATGTCGGCCGGGGATGTCCCCGTCGAGAAGCAGCTCCTCTACTACGGCGCCGAGGAGTACTACCGCAACGCCTACGGCATGCCCATCTCGACCCAGAAGGTCCAGGTGTACCTGGAGCTCCGCAACAGCAAGGAGAACCGCCTCGGGCTACCCCTGCCCAAGGGCAAGATCCGCGTCTACAAGGCCGACAGGTCCGGCAGCCAGCAGTTCATCGGCGAGGACTGGATCGACCACACGCCAAAGGACGAGCGCGTCAAGATCAAGATGGGCAATGCCTTCGACGTGGTCGCCGAGCGCACCCAGAAGGACTGGCGGAAGATCGCCTCCGGCCTCTACGAGGTCGAGTGGGAGGTCGCGCTCCGCAACCACAAGAAGGAGGAGCAGACCGTGACGGTGATCGAGCCCGTGCCCGGCGACTGGCAGGTGCTGCACGCCAGCCACCGCGGCGAGAAGGTCGAGGCCCACACCCTCCGGTTCCGGGTGCCGGTGGCGCCCGAGGGCGCCGCCAAGCTCACCTACCGTGTCCGCCTCCGCTTCTGAACCACCTGGGGTCAGGTCTTGCATTACAACAAGTGCTGGATTGCAAGACCTGACCCCACCCGTCGAGGGGTGGGGGATTCGTGGTACGGTGAGCGTGTCATGGGGCTTTCGATGTGTCGGGCCGCCGTGGTCCTCCTCGTCGCGCTCGCATGCGCAGCCCTCGATTCCCCGCCGGCCGCAGCCCTCGAGGAGCGCGAGCGCCTCGTCCTGGTGGGCGAGCGCGCGTTCCAGGACAGGCTCCACAGCCTCTCCCGCAAGGCGCTGGAGCGCTTCCTCGAGCGCTACCCCTCAGATGCGCGCGCGCCCGAGGCGACGCTGCTCCTGGGCAAGGCGCGGCTCGCCCTCGGCGCCCTCGAGGCGGCGCTGGAAGCCTTCCGTCGGGCCCAGGGCTTCTCCCCGCCGCCAGGCCAGCCCGAGGAAGCCCGCTTCTGGGAAGGCGAGACGCTCTTCCGCCTGCGGCGCTTCGAGGCGGCGCGCGCCGTCTACGAACGGCTCCTGGCCGACAACGCCGCCGCCCCGCTGGCCCCCGACGCGCTGTACGGCCTCGGGTGGGCGCAGCTCGAGCTCAAGCGGCGGGAGCCGGCCATCACCGCCTTCCGGCAGCTCATCGAGGCCTTCCCCGAGCATCCCAGCGTGCCCTCGGCCACGGTCTATCTCGCCCGGATGCTCGTGGAGTCGAAGCGCTTCGAGGAGGCGGCCGGGTTCCTGCGCTCCTTCCCCGAGCGCCATCCCGACCACGCGCTCCTGCCCGATGCGCGCTACCTGCTGGGGTTTGCCCGGGTCTCGGCGGGCCAGACCTCCGAGGGGCTGGCCGACTTGCGCGCCTTCATCACCGCCCATCCCGCGCACGAGCTGACCGGGCAGGCCCGGCGCGTGGTCGTGGACACGGTGTTGCGCGCGGGGCGCAAGGACGAGCTGGCCAGGGAGTACAGCAGTCTCATGGCCCAGTCCCCGCGCACGGCCGAGGCCCTGTACGACGCCGGCGTCGTCGCCGCGCAGCTCGGGCGCCCCCGCGATGCCGAGAGCGCCTGGACGGCGCTGAGAACCGAGTTCCCGAAGCACGCCCTGGCCACCCGCGCCGCGCTCGATCTGGCGCAGGTCGCCTTCGCGCGGGGGGCCTTCAGGGATGCGCTGGCGCTGGCGCGGGCCGCGGTGCGGAGCGAGGAGGACTCGGTGCGGGCGCAGGCCTTCCTGATCGCCGGCGAGAGCGAGCTCAAGCTCAAGCATTACCCGCAGGCGCACCAGGCCTTCCAGTCCGCGGTGGAGCTGGCGGGCGAGGATGCGGTGGTGCGCTACCGCGGGCTGGCGGGGAGCGGGCTGGCCCTCGAGGAGCAGGGGCAGTGGCAGCAGGCCGCTCAGCATTACGACGAGGTGGCCGAGGGCAGTTCCGACCCGGAGCTGCAGCGCTGGGCCAAGGCGCGCCGCGCCGCGCTCGCCACCAAGCTCAAGCCCGCCGCCAAGAACGCGGGGGGCGGAAAGCCACGGAAACCATGAGCCGCCGGAGCGCTCGCGCCGCGGCCGCCGCCCTCGGGCTCCTCGCCGCGCTGGCCTCGGGGGCGCGCGCGGCCGAAGCGCCGCTGCTCCCGGCGCCCGACCTCGGGTCCCTCCTCCGGCCCGTGTCCCCGGCGCTGGACAAGCCGCCCGTGCCGCTGCCCGAGCTGCCGCTGCCCGAGGGGCCGCGGCCCTTCCCCGAGCTGCCGCCGCCGCGGATCGTCTCCGATCCGGCGCTCAGGCCCACCTTCCCCCTCGCCTCCACCCGTCTGCTCGCGTGCAACCCCCTCGGCAGCTTCTTCGGCGTGGCCTCGGAGCTGGTCGAGTGCGGCAAGGCCCGCTACCAGCGGGGGGAGCTCGAGCAGGCCCAGGCGGAGCTGTGGAGCGCGGTGCAGAGGGGGACGGACAGGGCCACGCTGCGCGAGGCGCGCTACTGGCTGGCCGAGACTCGTCTCCGGCTGAAGCGCGGGGAGGCCGTCGAGGTGTACCTCTCCCTGGTCGCCCAGGACGATCCGCGGGATGCGATGGGGCTGTTCGCAGCCCACTCGCTCGCCTGGGTGATGCTCGAGCGCGGGGAGGCCGCCCGCGCCCTGCCCGCCTTCGAGGGGCTGCTCAAGGGCAGCGAGCCGCCCGAGATCGTCCCCTGGGCGCGGCACGGCCATGCGCTGGCGCTCTACGCGCTCGGGCGCTACGCCGAGGCGCGGGACGAGTGGACGACCCTCCTCAACCGGAGCGTGCCCGCACCGCTCGCTGCCGAGGGCGCCTTCTGGCTCGGCGAGACCCTCGGCCGGCTGGGCGATGCGCGCGGCGCGGCGGCCCGGCTCCAGGTCTTCACCGCCGCGGGTCCGCAGCTCCTGACCGAGACGGGCCTCCTGCGGCTGGGCTGGTGGCGGCGCGCCGCCGGCCAGCCGCTCGAGGCCGTGAAGATCTACCGCGGGCTCCTCGCCGCCTACCCGCAGATGAGAGAGCGGCTCTGGGTGCGCGCCGGGCTCGTGCAGGCCCTCCTCGACCTCGATGACGGGGCCGCCGCGCGCGCCGAGGTGAGCCAGCTCGACGCTGCCGACCGGGCGGGGACGCTGGCCCTGCCGGCCGCGCTCCTCGTGGGGCGCTGGGCCGCCCGGAGGCAGCGGCCGGAGGAGGCGCAGGTCGTGCTGCAGGAGTTGCTGGCCCGGAGCCTCGAGCCCGACGCCCGCGCCTGGGCGCTGGTGCTCGGCGGGGAAACCGCTCGCCGCGCGGGACAGCCCGCCGAGGCGCGCGAGCGCTTCGAGACCGCGCGCCAGCTCGCGGCGCCGCCGGCCCTCGCCGCCCACGCGGGACTGAGACTGGCCCAGATGGATCTCGAGGGACGGGAATTCGCGCGGGCCGGCGCCCAGGCGACGGCGCTTCTAAAGCAGCCGCTCCCGACGGCGCTGCGCGCCGGGGCCCTCGTCGTGGAGGGGGAGTCGGCGTACTGGCTCAGGCAGTATGAGCGCGCGGTGGCGACCTACGGCCGCCTCCTCGCGGACTTCCCCGGCGACCCGCTGGCCGCACCCGCCCTCCTGGCGCTGGGCTGGGCCGAGTATCGCCGGGGCCGGCTCGAGGCGGCCGGCGAGAGCTGGACGCGCTTCGCGCGGGAGGCCGGAGCCGCCGATGCGCGGGCGCCGGGGGCGCTCCTGCTGGCGGCCGAGCTCAGGGCCCAGGCGGGAGACGAGCCGGGCGCGCTCCAGATGCTCGATGGGCTCCTCGCGCGCTTCCCGGAGAGCGAGCATGCGGCCGCCGCCGCGCTCAATCGCGCCATCCTGGGCCTGCGCGCCGGGCGGGCGCCGGACGGGCTTCGCGAGCTGAGCGAGCTCCTGGGCCGCGCGCCCCAGTCCCCGTATCTCGGGCGCATGCGTCTGGCGCGCGGGACGGCGCTGGTCGCGGTGGGGCGCCTCGCGGAAGCGGAGGCGGACTTCCGCGCGGCGCTGGCGGAGGGCGAGGATGCCGCCCGGCTCGGGCTCGGCGTGGTCGCCCTGGAACGCAAGCAATGGGGCGAGGCCACTCGGGAGCTGGCGGCCGCGCGGGATGCCGGGTCGGGCGCCGTCGCGGCCGCCGCCGAGTATGGCCTGGCCGCCGTCGCCTTCGGCGCGGGCAAGACGGTCGACTTCGAGCAGCTCGCTGCCCCGCTCCTCGCCCGGCCCCCGACGCCGGCCACGACGCCCCATCTGCTCCAGGCCCTGGCCTTCCTGGCTGGCGAGGAGAGGAAGTGGGGGGAGGCCCGGACGCTCTCAGGGAGGCTTGCGAGGGAGTACCCCGCTCACCCGGCGACGCCGGCGGCCCTCGCCGCGCTCGCCGAGGCCGCAGCCCGCGACGGCCAGTGGCCGGTGGCGCGCGAGGCCTACCAGATGCTGGCCGCCCGCGATCCCTCGCACCCGGCGCACCAGGCGGGGCGGCTGGACTTCGCCGAGGCGCTGCTTCGCACGGGCGCGGCGCACGAGGCCCGGCGCCGGCTCGAGGGATTCGTCGCGCTGCACGTGGGCGATCCGCGCATGGCGCGCGCGCTGCTGCTCCTCGCCCAGGCCCATGAGGCCGTGGGCGATCGCGCCGCGGCCGCGGGCATCTATGGTCGGCTTCGCCAGGAGTACCCCTCGGCCCCGGGCGCCGAGCACGTGACGCTGTTGCAGGGACGGCTGCTCCAGGCCGACGGCAAGTGGGCCGAGGCCCGCCTGCTCCTCCTCAAGGGGCTCGATGACCAGGACCCGGCCGCCGCCGCCGAGGCCGGCTTCCGGCTCGGGGACGGATATCGCGCGGCCGGCCAGCACCAGGACGCCGTCGAGGCGTACATGACGGCCGCCTACCTCGCGCCCGACTCGCCATGGGCGCACCGCGCGCTCGCGGGGGCGGGCCAGTCCTTCGCCGCGCTCAAGCAGCGGGAGTCGGCCGCCATCGTCTACCGGAAGCTCCAGAGCGCCAGCGGTGTGGAGCCGGAACTGGCGGAGGCGGCGCGCCGGGGCCTGAAGGCGCTCGGCGTCAACTGAGCGCTGCGATGCGAGGCTACGGCGGCCGGATCCTCTTCGTAGACGCGGGCAGCGGCCGGACCCGGGTGGAGCCTGTCTCCGAGGAGATGGCGCGGAGCCTTGTCGGCGGCAACGGCTTCGCCGCGCGCCTCCT
>Ga0209212_1005838_pt1 | contig 14434 bp, 12 predicted proteins | sample RifGroC2_FD_183996 | JGI IMG/M metagenome (GOLD analysis project Ga0209212, IMG submission 183996) | Groundwater microbial communities from Rifle, Colorado, USA - Groundwater C2 (SPAdes) (version 2) | ecosystem: Environmental > Aquatic > Deep subsurface > Groundwater | place: Rifle, Colorado... | reverse complement strand
GCGGATCTCGTTGGTTTGAAGACCCGTATCATGGGTTCCCAGATGCTTACACGTGATTATCTCGCCTATGGTATCGACCCGACTCCAATGGCTTATGGTGAAATCTACAGCGGCTTGCAGACAGGCCTGATCGACGCACAGAGCCAGCCGATGTTCGCCAACCACAGCATGGGCTTCTATGAAGTCGCAGACCATTTCGTGCAGCTCTGGTGCGAACCGTTCCTTGGAATTCCTTCAGTCAACAAGGCGTTCTTCGACTCTCTCACAGCCGAAGATCAGGCTCTTATCCGCAACTACTGGCTCGATGTCATCGCCGAATCCGCAGTTTGGATCCAGGGTGTGAACGACAATTTGCAGCAGGAAATCGCCAAGGCCAGGCCTGTGATCACCTTCACGGAATTCACCGACGCACAAGTCGACGTTCTTCGTGAGATGGCCAGGACCAAGGTCTATCCGAACTTCCCTGAAGTCGGTGGAAAGGATTCCGCAAAGATGCTTGAGACTCTCCTTGCAGACATGGAGAAGGCAAAAGCCGCTTTGGGAATGAAATAATCTGTTCGAATCGTCACTTTTGGTTTCCCGGGATTCATTTCCCGGGAAACCTTGGACGGTTGTCCCAATAAAAGGTAAGAACCCATGAGTAAACCCAAAACGGATACGAAAGGTGTCCACAGTACATTGAAGACAATCGGCAAGTATCTGTCGGTTTTCATCGATAGGTTTGAAGTTACCATTCTTTCTGTGAGCACAGCGATGCTCGCTATTTTGCTGATTGTGAATGTCATTTCCCGCAACGTATACCGAAGTATTTATTTTGCGGAAGAGATTTCCAAACTCTTTATCATTTTGATCACGTTTACCGGAACCAGTTACGCGGCACGCAAAGCTCGGCACATCCGAATGGGTGCAGTACTGGAATTGCTTCCCCCAAAAGTGGAAAAAGTGCTTGTCATCCTGATGAGCTTAATTAGTGCGATTGTCATGCTTGTCCTGGCCTACTACGCATTCAGTTATATGAACAACCTTCGGATGCGGGGAACCAAGACTGAAGCGTTGGGCGCTCCCTACTGGTATTTCCTCATTATTGCTCCGATTGCCTTGTTCACTGCTGGCATCCAATATATTCGGACAGTATTCAAGAATCTGCATGAGACGGATGTCTGGCTTTCACCTGAGCAGCAGAGCGAGTTCGAGGATGAGGCGACCATGATGGCAGCCGTCATGGCCGAAGATGCTGCAGAGAAGGCAGAAAAGGAGAATAAGTAGTATGGGCATAGTAGGATTGGTTATGATAGCGATGCTGCTGCTGGGATTCCCCTTTGTGATTACCCTGATAGCACCGCTTATGGTATATTTGGGCGTAGAAATGCCCTTGGTGAACCCGCAGGTCATCATACAGCAGATGATAAACGGATTTGCGGCACCCTCGTTGGTTTGTGTACCGATGTTCATCCTTGCCGCAAACATCATGACTTCAGGTAAGGCCGCGAATCGGCTGGTCGAAATGATCAGGGTATTCGTCGGACACATACCTGGTGGTCTGGCGATCACCACCAACGCGAGCTGCACCTTGTTCGGTGCTGTTTCCGGCTCTACTCAGGCAACGGTGTCGGCAATCGGTGGTACCATGCGTCCGATGTTGCTCAAAGCCGGATATTCCAGTTCGTTCACCTTGGGACTCATCATCAACGCGAGCGATATCGCATTGTTGATTCCACCCTCTATCGGCTTTATCGTCTACGGAGTCGTCACGAGCACTTCGATCGGGAAATTGTTCCTTGCCGGTATCGGACCTGGAATCCTGATATTCTTGTTGTTCTCGATCTATGTGTTCTTCTATTCGAAAGTCAGGAATATCGCCATCTTGGATAAGGCCTCCTGGGCGGAGCGTTGGCAAGCAGTCAAGGACGGCGGGCCCGTGCTTGGATTCCCGATTATCGTTGTGGGTGGTATCTATGCGGGAATTTTCAGTCCTACCGAAGCAGCGGCAGCCGGTGTAGCCTATGCGTTGATCCTCGAGGGATTGGTGTACAGGACGATGACTTGGAAAAAGTTGCTTGGAACATTGCTTGATGCTGGTATCGTCACCGGTGTCGTGTTCATTCTGGTTGGATCCGGACAGGTATTCTCCTGGATGATCAGTTTCCTTCGTATTCCCCAGCAAATCATGCCTGCGATCATCGGAGTCGATCCGACGCAAATGCAATTGATCATAGTTGTGGTTGTCGCGTATTTCGTGGCCTGCATGTTCGTCGACCCGATTGTGGCGATCTATGTGCTCAGCCCGATTTTCCAGCCGTATGTTGTTTCGACAGGTATCGATCCTGTGTTCCTGGGTGCCCTTATCGTACTCCAGGCAGCAATCGGTTCTGCGACCCCGCCATTCGGATGCGATATCTTCACCGCTCAGCTGATCTTCAGGCGACCATATTTTGAAGTCATCAGGAAAATCGGTCCGTTTATCGGCATCCTGGTTTTCTCGACGATCCTTATCATCCTTATTCCCGGAATCGCAACCTGGTTGCCGAATACCGCAGGAATTTGACCTGGTTTTATGAGGTGCCAAGCATGAAGTATATGGTGAGACCGGGACAGGTGAGTTATGGCGAAGCGATCGGCATCCTGCTATTGGAGAACTTCGCTCCCTTCATCCCCGGGGATACGGCCAATGCGACCACATACCGGTATCCAGTGCGATTTGAACGGGTGCCGGGACTTTCAGTGGAACGGATCTTCAACCATGACCTCGGCATGTATGATGCGGTGAAGCAAGCCGCCGGGGAATTGAAACGGGAAGGAGTGCGGGCCATTACCGGCGATTGCGGATTCATGGCGGTATACCAACAGCGGTTGGCGGATGAATTTGATCTGCCGGTATTCTTGTCCAGCCTGCTCCAGTTGCCATTCATGAGTCTGCTGGTCGGCAGCAAGAAAACCATTGGGGTAGTGACAGCCAACAGCAAGGCTCTCATACCCGATGTGTTCTCGTGGGCCGGGGTTACCCCGGAATTGCAGAAACGGTTGCGTATTAGGGGGTTGGAGGACGACCAGCACTTCGTGGATGCGATAATCGATGAGAAGGGTATGCTCGATAGCGAGCTTGTTGAAAAAGCTGTTGTCGAACGCTCTGTCGCATTGCAACGGGAGAATCCCCAATTGGGTGCGATCCTGCTTGAGTGCAGCGTATTGCCGCCATATGGCGCTGCGGTACAGGAAGCGACCGGTTTGCCGGTGTTCGATTATGTGACGATGATTGATTATGTACATGATACCGTCGTGAAGCGGCGGTTCAAAGGGTCTATGTAAACGGGAAGGCTAGGAGGTATTTCATGCCGGTATTTACAAGAAACGAATATTTGGAACGGATTGGAAAAACCAAAAGCATGATGCAGGAGAAGGGGATTGATGTCCTGGTGGTCAGCCACCCGGCTAATCTCAACTATTTGACCGGATATGACGGTTGGAGTTTCTACGTGCACCAGTGTGTCTTGGTTTCTGTCGATAAAGAGGAGCCGATCTGGATCGGACGTGGTATGGATGCCAATGGATGTCGCATCACCAGTTTCCTCAAGAATGAGAACATCTATGAATACGCCGACAACTATGTGCAGTCGTTGGAACGGCATCCGATGCATTTTGTCGCCGACATAATCAAGAAGTATGGTTGGGCGAACAAGACCGTCGGGGTAGAGATGGATCAGTTCTATTTCACCGCCCAATCGTATGTCGAGCTGCAACACAGTCTTCCCCAAGCCAAGTTCGCCAACGGCAACGCATTGGTCAACTGGGTCAGGGTCGTCAAGTCACCTGCCGAGCTCGAGATGATGCGTAGGGCGGGGCAAATCGCTGTGAAGGTCATGGATGCCGCAAAGACACATATCCGGCCAGGGGTCAGGGAATGTGATGCTGCCTCCAAGATAGTCGAGGCCCAGTATGCCGGAACCAGCGAATACGGTGGCGACTATCCGGCGATCGTGCCCCTTATGATGGCTGGTGAAGCTACCAAGACGCCCCACCTGACCTGGTCGGACAAACCCTTTAAAAAGGAGGAGGCCGTACTTCTTGAGTTGTGTGGAGCCTACAAGCATTACCATGCGCCTATCGCCAGAACAATTTTCCTCGGTGAGAATCCTCCCCAGTTGATGAAAGATACTGCCAAGGTTGTTATCGATGGTCTGCAAAAGACCCTCGAGTGGATCAAGCCGGGTGTGACCGCCGAAGGAATCGAAGCAAAATGGAGAGAGGCGATCGCCCACTCGAAGATTGTCAAGGAATCCCGGTTGGGTTACTCGATTGGAGTCAACTATCCACCAGACTGGGGCGAACACACGATCAGTCTCCGTTCGGGAGACAAGACGGTGATGCAGCCGAATATGGCGATCCATTTGATTCCTGGAATCTGGTATGACGATGTGGGGTTCGAGATCGATGCTTCCATCTATATAACGGAGACCGGATACAAGGCGTTCTACGACTATCCGATCGATATCATCTACAACAAGTGACACGATGAAACAGACTAACTTTTATTTGCCTACCATTGCCGATGTCTGGACCGCCGCCGGGAGAATATACCCGGTGGTGTCCGAGACACCGATTGTCGCGTCCCCGCTTGCGGCAAAGCTCTCGGGGGCAACCTCCATCGGTTTGAAGCTTGAACTGCTGCAACCGACAGGTTCGTTCAAAGTCCGCGGGGCAGCGAATACCATACTGTCGCTCACCGATGCCGAGAAAGCCCGGGGCGTGATCACCTTCTCCACTGGCAACCATGGACGTGCAGTCTCCTATGTCGCGCACCAAGTGGGAGTCAAGGCTGTCGTCTGCTTGTCAAAACGGGTCCCCGCATACCGCGTCGAGGCGATCAAGGAACTGGGCGGTACTCCGGTAGTCCATGGAGCTTCCCAAGATGAAGCGGAAGACCACTATGCGGTGCTCAAGGAGGAACAGGGGCTCGTGCCTGTCGTGCCATTCGACGACCCGCGAGTCGTCGCCGGCCAAGGTACCATCTCCTTGGAGATCCTACGGCAGAATCCTTCGGTCGATACGTTGCTCGTTCCACTTTCAGGTGGTGGCCTGCTTTCGGGTATCGCCATGGCGATCAAAGCACTCAAGCCATCCGTACGTGTGATTGGAATTTCCATCGAGCGATCTCCAGCGATGCTCGAGAGTCTCAAGATTGGTCGGCCTGCGGATATCGAGGAGAAGGATACGTTGGCGGATTCCCTTTTGGGCGGTATCGGTCGGGAGAACCATGTCACGATGGAATTGGTGAAGCGCCATGTCGATGAACATGTCCTGGTCGATGAACAGGATATCGAGGAAGGCATGCGGTACCTGTTCCATCAGCATGGGTTGGTTGCCGAAGGTGCTGCCTCGGTGGGATTGGCAGCAATTTTGACCGGTAAGGTCGATGTGCGAGGGTGCAATGTCGTCATGCCGTTGACTGGAAGAAATGTCGATATCGCAAGATTTCTTTCTGTAATCGCTAAAGGAGAGACCAGATGAGTGATGGAATACTCATACTTTCGGAGAAGGAACTCCGCAAGTTTGTACAATTGGATACGAAAGTCATTGAAAAGGTGGAGTTGGGTTTTGCCCAGCTTGCCGCTGGCAATGCTACTGTTCCCCCTATCATGATGTTGCCGGTACCTGAGAAGAACGGCGAAGTGGACATAAAGAGCGCATTCATCAAGGGCTTGCCGAGCATGGCGATCAAGATCGCCTCCGGGTTTTTCCAGAATCCCGAAATCGGATTGCCCTCACAAAGCGGTCAGATGCTGGTGGTCAGTGCCGAGACGGGATTCCTGCAAGGGGTACTGTTGGACAATGGGTATTTGACCCAAGTCCGTACAGCCGCCGCCGGTGCGATCGCCGCCAAGTATCTCGCTCCCGATGGTGTCGATACTGTCGGAGTATTCGGTTGTGGTGTACAGGCCCGATACCAGATGGAAGCACTCTCATTGGTGAAACCGTTCAAACGGATAGTCATGTACAGCATCGATACCGAAGCGAGGAAACAGGATTTCGTCAAGGATATGACCGAACGGTTGGGAGTCGAGGTAGTCAGTGCCAAAAGTGGAGCCGAGCTGGTTGCCCAGTGTGGCATTGTCGTGACCACGACACCTTCCCGCAAAGGGTACTTTGAACCGGAATGGGTACATCCCGGTCTCCATATCACCTCCATGGGGAGCGATGCGGAAGACAAGCAGGAACTCAAGGGTGGTGTTTTCGGCAAGGCGGATATCATTGCGTGTGATTTGAAGGCACAAAGTTTCCGACTTGGAGAATTGCGTGGGGCCAAGGAGGAAGGATTCGTGACAGAGTCGACTCCAGTGCTCGAGATAGGACAGATTATCAGTACCGCAAAGTCAGCCAGGACCAGCGCCGACCAAGTCACCGTATGCGACCTGACGGGTGTTGGCGTACAGGATACCATGATAGCACTCATGGCTTACGAGATTGCATTGAGGGAAAAAGCCGGGATTGTTGTTCCCCGCTGACCCATAAGGAGTGAAGGTATGAAGAAACTCGTGTTTTCAACCGATGAATACAAACGAAGATTGAATCTTGTCAAAGAGCGCATGGACCACCGGGGCATAGAGATGTTGCTGGTGCTGGATCCAAGCCATATGAATTATCTCACCGGTTTCGATGGATGGAGCTTCTATGTCCATCAGGGGTTGGTGATCGACCTCAAGGATCCAACTCCGCAATGGTTTGGACGTGCACAAGATTCCAATGCTGCACGCATGACCACCTATCTGCCCGATGACCATATCTTCGGGTATAAGGATGAATACGTCCAATCCCGATATATGCACACCATGGAGTTTGTCGCCAACCTCATGAAAGGTCGGGGCAATACGCTTGCTGTCGAAATGGATGGATATTGGTTCAATGCAAAAATGTTGCTTACCCTGAATCGCGAGCTTCCAAATCTAAAGATAGTCGATGCCGAAAACCTCGTCGGTTGGGTCAAGACGGTGAAGAGTGCTCCAGAGATCGCCAAGATCCGTGAAGCCGGCAGGATAACCGAAGCCGCAATGACTTTGGCGATCGACTCGATTGCGGCCGGCGTATGGGAGAAGGAAGTTGCGGCATTGGTCTCAGCGCAGCAGATCAGGGGCACCGACACCTATGGCGGCGACTCTCCCGCTATCTTCCCGAGCGCTGAAAGAACTTCGTCCGCACACTTGACATTCGACGCGGATAGGAAGTATCAAAAGGGCGATGTGGTTTTGCTCGAACTGGGTTCCGCACGGCACCATTACCATGCTCCACTTTCCCGGACGGTTTTCATTGGAGAACCACCAAAGGACTTGCAGCATGTTTCGGATGTGGTCGTCAATGGTTTGCAGAAAACCTTGGCGGGTATCGGACCGGGGATGATGGCTGAAGAGGTGGAGGCGCTGTGGCGCTCCTGTCTCGTGGGTACCGGTGTCGAGAAACCCTCACGGGTCGGATATTCGTTCGGGTTGGCCTTTGTCCCCGATTGGGGCGAACGCACCGTAAGTCTCCGCCCAGGAGACAAATCGGTCTTGAAACCTGGTATGACTATCCACTTCATGCCGGGAATCTGGCTCGATACGTATGGATTCGAATGCAGCGAACCGTTTTTGGTGACTGAAACCGGATGCGAGAAGTTGATCGAGTATCCCGAGAGATTGTTTGTGAAATAAAAGGTGTCGGCACTCCAGTCAAGAGTTGGTTGTCGGGTCGAACGCGAAAGAGGTGACTATGGGAAATACAAAAGAAATCTGGGTAAGCAAATTTGGTGGAACTTCTCTGGCCAACGCCCGACAAATCGGCAAGGTGAAAGATATTGTATTCGCGGACGATCGGCGAAAAGTTGTTGTCGTATCAGCCCCGGGCAAGGAACACAAGGAAGATACGAAAATCACCGATCTGTTGCTCAATTGCCATAAGCTGGTAGAGAAGGGCAAGTCGATCGAGGAACCGTTCTCCATCATACGCAAGCGGATTCTTGAGATTGCACGGACTTTGCAAGTCGGTGCACATATGGAAGCTGAGCTTGATACGATCGCGGCCCGCTTGCCTCAAGAGAAGACAGCCGATTATGCCGGTAGTCGGGGTGAGTATCTGAATGCCTTGATGATAGCCGAATTCTTCGGAGCCACTTTTGTGGATGCCGAGCAGATCATCCGACTTACCGCGGATGGCCGTGTCGACGAACAGACGTATGCAATCGCAGCTGAAGTATTGAAATCGATCGAAGGCCGTATTGTGATTCCTGGTTTCTATGGACGTGGACCCGACGGAGGAATTCAAACCTTCTCCCGAGGTGGATCGGATATCACCGGCGCAATCGCAGCTCGGGCAGCGGATGCCGACATCTACGAAAATTGGACCGATGTCTCCGGAATTTATATCGCGGACCCGCGAATTGCCCAGAAGGCGGGACCAGTCCCGCAAATCACCTATCGGGAAATCCGAGAACTGGCGACCATAGGTGCAAGTGTCTTCCATGAGGATGCGATTGCCCCTGTACGCACAGTCGGTATACCCATCAATGTGAAGAATACCAACGACCCGTATGCTCCGGGTACCATGATAACCGCAGAGAGGGATTCCACGAAAGCGCATCTGGTGGGAGTGTCGGGGAAAAAGCCGTATCGGAAACTGGTTGTCGAGAAATTCATGCTCGACCGCTATCCAGAGACAACCCAAGGCTTACACGCCCTCATTGCCCGGAAGAAACTGGTATGCGATATGGTGATCGACGCCTTCGACACCATTGTCATGTACCTTTCCTCAGAAATGGACGATACCGAGGCAGTTGCCCTGCAACGTGAGATCATAGAAGCCCTCGATATCGATTCCTGCCAGATTTCCGAGCAACTGGTACTTCTTGGTATCGTTGGTGAGGGCATGGCACGTGAACCGAAGCTATTGGAGACCGTTTGCCGAACATTGGGTACATTGGACATCCATCCGGCGGTCGTTGCTGGAAACATGCCGATCAAGTTGCTGTTGTCGGTGCCGTTGGGTTCCTACGCCACAGCAGTCAATGCCATTGTCGATACTATCGTATCAGCCTAGAAACCGCTGATCGAATAGGAAACAGCCGTCAAACCGCGTGGTGGAGAGACGGCTGTTTTACTGTACAACCAGGTGAATATTGGCTATGATGTCACACGGAGGTAGTGCTATGGAACGTTTGGCAACAACATATCTCGGAATGGAATTGAAGAATCCGATAATCGTGGGCAGTTCACCGCTCACGTCATCACTCGATAAACTGAAGAAATGTGAGGATGCTGGAGCAGGAGCCGTCGTAGTCAAATCGATCTTCGAAGAGCAGATCGACCACGATGCGGCCAAGATGATCAGTCAGACCGAAGGATTCGTGGTGCATGCCGATGGCCAGGATTTCCTTGAGGAAGTATCGCGCGACTATTATATCGACGCGTACCTCTCATTGGTGGATAAGGCCACCGAGGCATTGGACATTCCTGTCATTGCCAGCGTGAACTGCCGGACCCGGGGATCTTGGCTTGATTATGTACAGCGGTTCGCTGAAGTGGGGGCCGATGCATTGGAATTGAATTATTATACCCTTCCTTCGGATTTCAACAGGTCGGCTCAAGAAATCGAGGACGAATATCTTGCTGTCGTACAAGAGGCCCGCAACCGGTTCAAGCTTCCCTTGTCGGTCAAAATGGGCTCTCAATTCACGGCCTTGGCAAACGTCATCAAGAAGTTCGACACCATGGGTGTCGATGGGCTGGTACTGTTCAACCGTTTCTATCAACCCGATATCGATATCGAGAAACTTGCGACCAAATCGTCGATCGTCCTGAGCGGACCGAACGATTATGCGCAGTCGTTGCAGTGGACTGCCTTGGTATCCGCCTACCTGAACTGCGATATTTGCGCATCGACCGGAATCCATTCGGGAGAATCGTTGATCAAATTGCTTCTATCCGGAGCGAAAGCTGTCCAGGTGTGCTCAGCGGTCATGAAGGGCGGGCACAAGGTGATAGATGATATGTTGCAGACCCTCACTGCATGGATGGACCGTCACAATGCCGATTCCTTCGTTGACTTCAGGGGAAAATTGGCCCATAAACGCATGGATGACCCTTCCCAATGGGAACGGGCGCAATATATGAAGTCTTTGAATGTGGAGTTTTAACCAATATGGACAAATCCAAGTATAGGGACATTGCCCCCTATGAAGGGCATGATGTCATAGATGCGGTGAATCGCATCCGAGCCTATCCGAAATTCTTGAGCAACATGGCCGAAGTTCTCTACGCTGGAAACATTATCAAGACCAAGTGGAAAAGCCACCAGATGAAAGAGATGATCCCACCCTTGTTGGATCAGGTCAAATCGTATGACGATTTCCAACGTCTCATCACTGCCGGAGTATTCCTGCCGACAATAGAACGCAACTCAATGTCCTCGTTCACCTTCAGTGGTCAGGAGAATCTTGATAGCAATACCCCCTATCTGTTCATCAGCAACCATCGGGACATTGTACTGGATTGTGCCTTGCTCGATTACGCGCTGCTGCAAACGGATATGCCGATTTGTGAAATGGCGATTGGTGACAATCTGTTGGTCAACCAGTTCACCACCGATATGTTCAAGCTCAACGGTGGGGTAACGGTCAAGCGAAACCTACCTATGCGTGAGCAATACATGGAATCGTTGCGGTTGTCACGGTATTTTGTGGAACTGATCGATGAGGAAAAGAAATCCATCTGGGTTGCCCAGCGATCGGGCCGGGCGAAGGACGGTATAGACAAGACCAATCCCGCGATCATAAAGATGCTCTACCTTTCCTATAAAGCTTCGGGAATCTCCTTCAAGGATCTGATCAAACGGTGCCATATCGTACCCATAGCGATCTCCTACCAATACGATCCCAACGATATCAACAAAGGACGCGAAGAGGTTTCAAAGAAACTCCATGGCACGTATACGAAGAAGCGGTATGAGGATCTTGTGAACATGTTGCGCGGTTTGCGTCGTTTCAAAGGTGATGTCCATTTGCATTTCGGAAAACCGTTGACCGGTGATTACGAGAATGCCGATGAAGTGGCCATGGAAGTGGACCGACAGATCCATATCGGGTATAAGTTGTGGGATACCAACTACCTGGCATATGATCTGCTTCAGGGACCGACCCGGTTTACACAAAAATACGAATCGTTGAACACGAAGAAGTTCCTCGACCGGTATAAAGGTTTGTCGGAGGATCTTCGGCGGATCATATTGCGTTCCTACGCCAATCCTGTTGTCATGCAGCTGGAAGCCTTGGGAATGTAGCGGTATGCGACCAGGAAGAAAACTGCTTCATAGTGCGGTATTGCTGTCGGCGGTTTTGCTTATCCTGGTCGCGGGGTGTTCCCGGGATGAATTCTCTGTGACGAAGGTCTCCATGATTCCCATGGTAGTCGCTACCCATGGGGACCATGTGCGTTCCACCCTTTCGGAAGGTTTCATGCTGGCCATTTCCGCCGGACCGCTCGCATCTGAGGACCAATACCAGGTTTCGGTGAAGTCTCCCGGTGGAAGCTATTCGTGGGAGTTTTTCGCCCAACCGATGGACGTGGGAGGGGCTTTGCTGTTGGGGAAGTCCGATTTGCTGTACCCTCCCGACATCCCCTTGGAATCGGGAAATTGGCGGGTGGAAGTGTTCTTGTCCGATGGTCGGCGGTTCGAAGAGGCGTTGCAGTTCGTACGGTCGGAGGATCTGTTCGCACCGGTAAGCATGGAAATTGCGTCCATGAGGCCCGCTGAATGGGCAACCGATGGCAATGGCCACCAAGTGCTGTATGGTGTCGACCCCGATTCGGGCGAAAACTGGACCTACGCCTTCTACGATTCGGCTGGGATCCTGCTCCATACCCTGGAGTCTCCGTTGATGGAAATTTCCGATGGCAAGTTTTCCGATATCGGAATCCAGGAAAAGACCGCCAGTATTATTGCCTCCCGGTTCGACGCGAATTTGGGACTGTTCTACGTGGTGAGAACCCTGTTCATCACATGATACGGCCGACAGCTTTCCAAAGATGTTCCTTGGTTATCTCCACCACAAAGGTCCGACCATGGGGACATACCGGGTGTTCCAATTCAAACACCTTGCGGATCAGAGCTTCCGCAGTCATCGGGTCGATCGTATCGCCATCCTTGATCGCCGCATGGCATGCTATCGTCGCGTAGAGCCGCTTTTCAAGCTCGGCCATGTCTCCGGCAGACTGGGAACCGATAAATTCGACCACCGAGCTCTCTATCGATTTCCACGATGCTGGTATGGAAGACAACTCCCACTCCAAATCACCGCTCCTTTGCAAGTCCAAGCCATATTCGGCATACCAAGCACCATGGTTGGACAAGAAGTCATCGACAGAACGCTCCACCTCGAAGCGAAGGGGCACCATAAGTCGCTGGATACCACCCTGCTTGCGAATCTGGTCATACAGTATCCGTTCATGAGCCGCATGTTGGTCAATCAGATATACCGAGTCTCCCTTTTGGACAACAAGGAAAAGCTCGAATATTTGACCGATGTATTGGAATTCCGAATGGTTCGCGGATTGTTGGTCTTGTGAAGGTGAAACCTGTCTCTCTCCTTGGTCCAGGGGTTTCTTCTCCAGGATTTCCTTGGCCCGTTGGAACCATTGCGGGTCTGTGGGTTTCTGGGCTGACGGAACATTCGGTTGTTGTCCGGTGGATCCCGAACCCTTGGTATTTCCCCGGTATCCGAACATCGGTTCCTCTGCGGCTCCCGAGGTCGGGGGTATATCGAATGTGCCCTGTCTCTCCTGTTTTGCATCGAGGGAAAGACGAGGAATAGATTTCCTGATTTGTTGACGGATCATTGCAACGACCTGATGGTGGATTTCCGCCTTGTTCCTCAATTTGACTTCCCGTTTGGCAGGATGGATATTGAAGTCGACCAACTCGGGGTCGACGGTAACGAACAGATAGCAATAGGGGAAGGCTCCACCGGGCAACATCTCACCATACCCGTAGGTGATTGCCTGGACGAGTGCGTACTCCTCGACAGGTCGTCGGTTGACGTAAATTTTTATGTGGGAGCGATCGGTCCTATAGCACGCAGGTGTCGTTGCAACCGCGTAGAGACTGAACCGGCTGGCGGTATCCGAAGTCTCGGTGGTTTCAGATGGAATGAGATGCTTGTCGTTGGCAAGTGCATCGAGAACCCGTTGTTTTGGAGACGTGGCAGGCAAATCAAGTTTCAACGCTTCTCCATCGTAGAACTGGAAGGAAATCTCAGGGAAGGCCATGGCCTTTTCAACCATGACATTTCGGCACATGGTGGATTCGGTCGCCGGTCGTTTGAGGAACAGCCTTCGTGCGGGTATGGCTGCAAACAGATGGGCCACTTCTATCCGTGTGCCTGTATTCGGGCCACCCGGAACCACGTCGGACTCCCTGCCGTTGTCCACCACAATCGTTGCTCCGGTACTACCGGCGCGTGTGCTGGAAATGGTCACCTTGGCGCTTGCCGCGATACTGTACAAGGCTTCACCTCGAAATCCCATGGTGCCGAGGGAATACAGGTCTTCCAACGTGGTGACCTTGCTTGTCGCATGGGAACGGCAACACAGAGGCAGATCCTCCGGTGCGATACCAACCCCGTCATCCACAACGGTAATCTTTTCAATACCACCTTCCTCGATCTGCACGATTATGGAGGAAGCATTGGCATCGACGGCATTGTCGATCAGCTCGCGGACGACAGAAGAGGGGCGATCTATCACTTCCCCCGCAGCTATGCGTTGGGCGACCAGGGGGTCCAAAATATGAATCTTTTGCGGCATGTCCATACGGTATCGTATCAAAAAAGACCGTCCCCCACCAGAGGGACGGTCGCATGTTGCGTTCTTACGATTTCTAGAACAGGTTAATATCGACTCCGAGCGTCAGCGCGGGACTTGTGGTCACAACACTCTGTCCATTCCATGAACCGGCATCGGGTGTGAATTCTGCCAGCGTCGAAACTGTCGCGTTGAACGTCATCGGACCTTGGGTCACGCCGATCGTGGCATGAATCGCACTGTCGTTGTCGACAAGGAAATTCTTTGCCCGTGTGACAATCGAGTCCGAGGAATCGGAAAGGAATGTCGAGAAGGCTGATGCGAAACCACGCCGGGTATATGCGAGCGAGAGGTCGAACCAGGACAAGTCCAAGGAGCCTTTTAGCGTCAACAGGTCGTTGTCGGTATCGGGAGCCAGACTTGCGGACAATGGAAGTAGATAGGCTCCTTCCAATCCGAAGGAATCCTTGGTCCAGGAAGTCGATCCGGTAATGGTGAAGGACCTCGGGGCGGATCCGACGCCAGTCCAGGCCGAATCGAGTGTCGTCAGCAATGAACCGGGACTGGTGGAACGTTCACGAATGAACAATGGGTTGAACATACCGTACGAAAGTGCT
>Ga0209212_1005836_pt1 | contig 14436 bp, 10 predicted proteins | sample RifGroC2_FD_183996 | JGI IMG/M metagenome (GOLD analysis project Ga0209212, IMG submission 183996) | Groundwater microbial communities from Rifle, Colorado, USA - Groundwater C2 (SPAdes) (version 2) | ecosystem: Environmental > Aquatic > Deep subsurface > Groundwater | place: Rifle, Colorado... | reverse complement strand
TGAACCGGAGATTCCGGCAACCATTGAAAGCTCTTCCAGGCACGCGACGGTTGTCTCATGCTCTCCCGAGCCAAAGGCTCCTTTTCTGCCAAGAATGACCGGGATGCCGGCGGTGGCAATTTCCCCTTCCGGGATGATGGCAAATGGTCCGATGGGAAACGCGCGGAAAATGCGACCCTGCATGGTAAGTACTCCTGTTGCAGACTTCAAAAAAAGGGCCCACGTAATGTGAGCCCTTCATGGATCAATAATTCAGAAAACGTCCCTGATCAGGCAAGATCCTGAACACCTTGGTAGATGATATCGAACAACTCCTGGATGTTCTCCTCGGCGATACAGGAGAAGGCAATGCGCAGGTCGGTCTTGGTGGTGGAGATGGCGCCGACCCCGTACTTGTCCAGCAGATGGACGCGCAGTTTTTCGGCTTCCACGGTTTTCAGCTTCAGGCACATGAAGTAACCGGAGTTGAAGGGGTAGTAATCCCAGGCCTTAGTGTATTTGCCGCTATTGAGGACTTCCTTGGTTTTCAGGGCGCGACCCTTCATAACCTGGAGTTTCTCTTCCTTCTGCGCCAGGAAATTCGGCGAACGCAACGCCTCGATGACGAAGGTCTGGGAGGGGTGCGGACAGTTGGAGATGCGGGCGCGGATGATCCCCATGGTTTTCTTCTCCAGGGCGGTCATGACAGGTGTGTTTTCGTATTCGTTGCCGTCGGCAAAGGTGATGAATCCGGTGCGGAAGCCCCAGACGAACTCCTCCTTGGTGGCGCCGTCCAGTTTGACCGCCAGGATGCGCGGGTGGAGGTTGGCGAGTTTGCCGAACAGTGATTCCTTGAGGCTGTCTTCGTAGAAAAGCCCGAAGTAGGCGTCATCGGTAATGGCCACAACATTGCAGCCGGCCTCGGCAACTTCCTTGATGGCTGCCACCAGGGCATCGCCTTCGGCCACGGTCGGTGTGTATCCGCTGGGGTTGTTGGGGAAGTTGAGCAGGACAACTGCCTTGCCTTTTTCCTCGGCGGTATTCTTCAGGGTTGCCTTGAAGGCGTCGATGTCATAGCCGCCGGTCACGGTGAAGGTGGGGTGCTTCTTGACGATGGCGCCGCTGCAGGTGCCGAAGGTCAGGTTGTAGTTGCCCCAGAGCATGTCGGGAAGGATCAGGTGATCGCCCTTGTCGATGAACAGGTCGGAGACGATGGAGAGGCCGTGGGTCAGGGCATTGGTGACGATGGGGTTGCTGAAGTGCTTGCCCTGTTGACTGGGGTTTTCACGCAGCATTTTCTCCCGCCACAGGGAGCGCAGTTCCGGCTTGCCGGCTGGGGGGGCGTAGGGAAAGATATCCTTGGGATCAAAGGCGGAGAGCTTATCCTGGATACACTGCAGGAACATTGGCCCGTTGTTCTCGGTGGCGATGCCGATGGTGGCGTTGTATTTATGGGCCTTTTCCTTGGCTTCGGCCGACTGGGTCAGGATTCCCTTGGGAAAGAAGAGATTCTTCCCGAGGTCGGACAGCATTTCCAGGACATGCGGGCTGTGCTGGGCAAGCAGGTCGTTCAGTTCTTGTGCCAATGGGTTCATTGATTTCCTCCTGGAGTTTTGTTTGAATAGATTATATCGCACTTACAATTGAACACGAATCAAAGCTATAAAATTTGTAATAAAACAGCACCAGTCCTTCTTTGTCAATAGAGAATGTATGTAAACAATATCTTAGCGCCTGGACAGTGCACAGGATAAAGTGTCGTTGATGAAAAGCTTGCGATGATGTATGGTTTGAACCAGTGACTGCGTGATTTATGCAGCGATAGTCCTGATAAGCAGAGATAAGTGCGTTAACGAAGTTCACGAAATCATTTCTGCAAATAAGCTCAGAAAAATCCTCCAACTTACTAATAAAAGGAGTCGGTATGATAAAGAGTATGACAGGTTACGGTAAAGCCGAAGCAGTATCGGAACAGGGGCGTTTTACGGTTGAGATCCGCTCTGTAAACCATCGCTACGGCGAGATCTCGGTGCGTATGCCGCGCGGTTTTCTTGCTCTGGAGAACGAGATCAAGAAACTGCTCGCCAACGTTCTCAAGCGCGGCAAGATAGATGTCTACATCCAGTGGGACGAGGTTGGCGCTGCGGTTAACCTACCCCAGGCGGACACGGCTCTGGCCCAAGGCTATGCCGGCCTGTTTCGCACACTGTCGGCGGATTTGGGGTTAACCGGGGATGTGCCGCTGACACTGATCCTGGCACAGAAAGGTGTCCTCAAGGACACCGGTGCCACGATCGACGAGACAGAGTACCTGCCGCAACTCGTCTCTGCGGTCCAGGCCGCAGTGGCGGCAATCGATGCAATGCGCAGCCGGGAGGGGGAAGCGCTCTCGCTCGATCTGTCGGCCCGGCGCAGTCAGGTGGCGCAGTGGATCAAGCAGATTGGTAGCCGTGCCCCCCAGGTGGTTACAGAGTACCGCCAGAAGCTGAAGGCCCGTCTGGATCAATTGCTGGACGGCGCCGAGCTGGACGCAGCCCGACTGGCGCAGGAGGTGGCCCTGATGGCTGACCGTTGCGATGTGACCGAAGAACTGGTGCGGCTCGCCAGCCATTTTGACCAGTTCGACGAAGCGTTGTTGTTGGCTGAGCCGGTGGGGCGCAAACTGGATTTCCTGATGCAGGAGATGAACCGCGAGGTCAACACCATCGGTTCCAAATCCAGCGATGCCGAGGTTACAGGGCTTGTCATCCGTATCAAGGCCGAGATGGAAAAGATGCGCGAGCAGGTGCAGAACGTGGAGTGATCCGGCTTCTGTGCAAGCAGTCCGACAGTAAACCCTCATAATATCATTGGTATAAGACCCCTGACATTGATCATCACTTTAACTGAGAGTGGCGTCAAGGTCAGGGGTTTTTCTGTATGTACAGCCTTCAACCCTTCCCGTTGACCCCCTGAGACATTTGTTGCTGCTGTCAATTTTGTTGCTAGCTTGTAATGGCTTAATTTAAAAAGCAAAAATGATGTGGAGCGCCAATTTGTAAACACGGTTGCTAACCTGTAAAATATGTCAATTCATGAATAGATAATGATATTGCTAATGAAATTAGGTCCTGCCAGTTGGCATTAGTTCTGCAAACTCAAAACCATTAAATTAAATTGGCCCCAAAGTGGAGGTTGCAATGCTCAAGAAAACAGCAAAGGCAAAAAGAGTGTGTCTGGATGGCGATTGGTCCATGAGCGGTGTTGCCGAACGGTTTTCATTTCTGGCAAAGCAATTGAATACCTTAGCGGAACCACAGCCCAGTGAAGAACTTCAAAGTTGCGAAGCAAGCGGACTCCCGGAAATTGATTTGAGTGGAATCAACGCGCTGGATGCATGCGGCTGCCAGCTGTTGGCCCTGTTTATCAGTAACCTGCGCCGGTGCGGTAAAACTCCTCGTATAACCAATATACCTGATACATTCAGATCCAAGATCCATTTGTTGGGATTTGACCGTGAATTCAATCTCTCTTATTGATATCCAAGGAATTCTGCATGACTCAGCCCGACCTGAATAATAACAACATAGATCTCAACCAGTTTAACCAGGTTTTCTTCGAGGAGTGTGCGGAGCATCTGGCCGAGATGGAACGTATTCTAGTCTCGCTCCCCGACGAGGGGCCTGATGAGGAACAGCTCAACGCTATCTTCAGGGCGGCCCATTCGATCAAGGGCGGGGCGGGAATCTTCGGTTTTCAGGATATGACCGTCGTCACCCATGTGCTCGAATCGCTTCTCGACCGCATGCGCAGTCATGAGATTGCTTTCAGCACAATCATGGTCGATCTTTTTCTTGAAGCGGGCGATGTCATTTCCATGCAACTGGCCGGACATCGTGACGGGGCTTTCGTGCGGCAGGAGGCCATTGACCAGATTCGCTGCAAGCTGCAGCAGGTAATTGATGCCGGCAGCGTCGCTGCTCGCGCCGAAATCGCTTTTAGTGCGGATTCGGCTGCACAACCTGATTCCACTGCTGCTGGTCGTGCTTGCCAATGCTACGAACTGGAGTTCACACCGGATCCGGACATCTTCAAACGGGGTGTCCGTCTGGAGAGCCTGTTTGCCGAGCTGGAGGAGCTGGGCGAGCTGACTGTGACCGCCGAAATACCGGTAACACCTGAGTTCAGTACATTTGATCCTGAAATCTGCACAAGCTGCTGGCAGCTGACTCTGGTCACAACCGCAAGCGAAGCGGATATCCGCGATATATTCGAATTCGTGGCCGATGCCGATCAGCTGAAGGTTCATATAGTGCCGGAGAATATTGACAACAACCTCCACAGCGCCGCTTTAGAAGCGCCTGCTACAGCTGGTTTACAGGAAAACCTAACCCAGGATGCAACCTGCATAACCGGCAGCGATATCGTTGACACGGCCATCGGCAGAAGGACCTACGACAAGAACGAACTGGCGCCTGCGGCCTATGGCCGTCGTACCAGCGAGGCCGAGTCCTCAATCCGCGTCGGCGTCACCAAGGTGGATCAATTGATCAATCAGGTTGGGGAACTGGTGATTACCCAGCTCATGCTGGCCCAGACCGCAGCCAGCCTCGATCCGGTCCTGTACGAGAACCTTCACCGCAGCCTGCTGCAACTGGAACGCAACACCCGTGACCTGCAGCAGAGCGTCATGTCAATGCGTTTGGTGCCGATCAGCATAGTATTTTCGCGTTTTCCCCGCATGGTCCGCGAACTGTCTTCAAAACTCGGCAAACAGGTGGAACTGAAAACAGTCGGAGATACCACCGAACTGGACAAGGGGCTGATCGAGAAAATAACCGATCCGCTTACACATCTGGTGCGTAACTGCATGGATCACGCCCTGGAGTCTCCGGAGGCTCGAATTGCCGCCGGAAAAGATCGCTGCGGCATGATCACCCTGCGCGCTTCCCAGGTTGGCGGCCGGATCGTTATCGACGTTATTGACGATGGGGCCGGGTTGAATCGTGACCGGATTCTGAGTAAGGCAGTTGAACGCGGTATTCCGGTCTCTGACAGCATGAGTGATGAAGAGGTCTGGCAGCTTATCTTTGCACCGGGCTTTTCCACTGCCGAAGTCGTGACGGATATCTCCGGACGCGGAGTGGGAATGGATGTGGTGTTGCGCAATGTCCAGTCCATGAGCGGCAGGGTGAATATATCCTCTGAACCGGGTAAAGGCACTCGGGTCACGATCAGCCTTCCCCTGACACTGGCTATTCTGGATGGACTTTCGGTGGCCGTTGGCGAAGAGAAATTTATTATTCCGCTCAACTCGATCGTCGAGTCCCTCCAGCCGACCACCGAAAGCCTGAAGACCGTTAACGGCAGAAATGTCGTCCATGTGCGCGGAGAATACATCCCGATCATAGCGCTGTATGAATTGTTCAACATGGATGCGCTTGTGAAAGATCCGGAAAAAGGGATTCTGATCCTGATCGATGTCGAGGGCGAAAAGGCGGCACTCCTTGTGGACGCATTGCTGGACGAACACCAGGTGGTCATTAAGAGTATCGAAACAAATTACCGCAAGGTGGATGGCACGGCCGGGGCCACCATTCTCGGAGACGGGCGGGTTGCACTGATTCTGGACGTCAATTCATTGTTTCAGATGCGAAAAAGGAAAAATAATAATTCAGGCTGAAAATCAACCACCCCCAGCCCCTCCTTATCAAGGAGGGGAGCTTAAAGTCCCCCTCCTATTTTAGGAGGGGCTAGGGGTGGTAAGGTTTTTCATTAACTTATATCTAACAGGAGGTAACGCACATTATGCAGACAGGTCAGGAGCTTACTGACAGAAGCGGGACGAATATCGCCTCGGAGTACCTCACCTTCACCTTGGGAAACGAGGAGTACGGGATTGACATCCTCAAGGTCCAGGAGATTCGGGGCTACGATACGGTGACCCACATTGCCAATGCCCCGGAATTCATCAAGGGGGTCATCAATCTGCGCGGCGTAATCGTTCCAATCGTTGACATGCGGATCAAGTTCAAGGTCGGCGTGCCGACCTATAACGAATTTACCGTGGTCATCATCATGAATGTCCTGGGGCGAGTGATCGGGATGGTGGTTGACGGCGTATCAGACGTGGTGGCGCTGAGTCCCGAGCAGATCAAGGCGGCGCCGGAAATGGGCGCGGCAATGGACACCGATTACATCACCGGTCTCGGCACCCTGAACGATCAGATGCTGATCCTGGTAGACATTGAAAAGCTGATGAGCAGTGAAGAGATGCAGGTAATGGATCAGGTAAGCTAATTAAAAGTTATAACATAAAGGGGGTAATTATATGAAAATGAAGAGTTTTAAAAACTGGAAGATCCTTACGAAGATATTGAGCATCTCAATCACCACCATCGCGCTGCTGATCCTGGGGGTCATGTTCTACGTCCTGCCCTATATGGAAAGGCAGTTGATGGCCGAGAAGATATCCGCTACCAAGGGCGTCGTGGAAACTGCTGCATCGCTCGTTGAAAGCCATCTTCAGGATGTAAAAGACGGCAAGGTTACCCTCGATGAGGCCAAAGTTCGTGCCCTGGAAAATATCAAGGACCTGCGCTACCACGGCAACGAGTATTTCTGGATCAACGACCTGGAGCCCAAGATGCTGATGCATGGCGTCAAGCCGGAATTGAACGGGAAAAATGTCGCAGATATCAAGGATCCTAACGGCAAGCAGATCTTTATTGAATTTGCAAAGGTGGCCAAGGATAAAGAGGCTGGTGTTGTTGACTATCTCTGGGCCAAGCCGGGTGCTACCCAGCCGGTTGCAAAAATCTCCTATGTCAAACTGATCAAGGGGTGGGACTGGGTTGTCGGCAGCGGCATCTATGTGGATGACGTCAAGGCTGAAGTAGCTAAGATGCGCTGGCAGATTCTCGGCGCAACACTACTGCTGGCCCTGGTGATCTTCGTCTTTGCCTGGTTGGTTGCCCGCAAGATCAAAGAGGCCCTTGATAAGGCCATCAGTGCTTCGGAGCAGATCGCGGCAGGCGACCTGACCGTCAAGATCGAGATCGACAGCCAGGATGAAACCGGTCAGCTTCTGGGGTCGCTGAAAGAGATGAATGAGGGATTGGCACGAATCGTAGGAGAAGTGCGCACCGGCGCCGATTCAATCGCCACGGCTACCGAACAGATCTCGGCCGGCAATGCCGACCTCTCCCAGCGCACCGAGGAACAGGCCTCGGCCCTGGAGGAAACCGCTTCCAGCATGGAGGAGCTGACCTCCACCGTCAAGCAAAACGCCGACAATGCCCAGCAGGCCAATCAACTGGCGATCAGCGCCAGCGGTGTGGCCGTCAAAGGCGGCGACGTCATCAACAAGGTGGTTCGCACCATGGAATCGATCACCGACAGTTCACGCAAGATCTCGGATATAATTGGCGTCATCGACGGTATCGCCTTCCAGACCAACATCCTGGCTCTGAACGCAGCAGTCGAGGCGGCCCGAGCCGGTGAACAGGGCCGCGGTTTCGCCGTCGTGGCGGCTGAGGTGCGCAGCCTCGCCCAGCGCAGTGCGGCTGCTGCCAAGGAGATCAAGACCCTGATCGAGGATTCGGTCAGCAAGGTGCAGGATGGCAGCCGGCTGGTGGAAGAGGCCGGTCATACAACCCAGGAGATCGTTACCAGTATCAAACGGGTGACCGACATCATGGCCGAGATCTCGGCCGCGTCGCTGGAGCAATCCAGCGGTATCGAGCAGGTCAATACCGCCATCACCCAGATGGATGACGTGACCCAGCAGAATGCCGCTTTGGTCGAGCAGGCTGCCGCGGCTGCCGAGTCGCTGGAGGAACAGGCCCTGCAGCTGGTGCAGGTTGTCACCCGTTTCAAGCTTGAAGAGAACGGCAAGGCTCAGAAGGTCGTGACGGAAAAAAAGGTCCGGCGGATAGAAGCACTGCAACCCAAGACCTCGGCCAAAAAGTTCGGCCAGCTGGCAGCCCCTAAAAAACAGAAAAGAATGGATGCTCCGGCTTTGACTGCACCCAAATCCGGCGAGCAGGATGATGACTGGAAGGAATTCTAACGGACTGAACCTTTTTAGCAAAAACTGGATAAGGGGAGCAGGGAATGTCGGTTCAAGCTGATATTAAAATACCGGCATTCGGAAGAACCACTGGTGAAAGGGATTTGTACGTGTTCCCTTTCACCAGTGAGGACTTCCACCGTATCAGAAGCCTGATCTACAGGGTCGCCGGCATTTCCCTGGCCCCATCCAAAAAGGATCTCGTTTACAGTCGTCTGGCCCGCCGACTCAGGGTCAGGCAGATAGACTCATTCAGCGCATACATACGTCTACTGGAAAGTGGCGACCTGCAGGAGCGTGAGGAATTCATCAACGCCCTCACAACCAACATGACCTCTTTTTTCCGGGAGGCGCATCATTTCCCGATCCTTTCAAGACATCTCGGCATTCTGCCAAAATCCACTCCGATCTCGATCTGGACCTGCGCCTCATCCAGCGGCGAAGAGCCATATTCGATCGCCATGACGGTTGTGGATCACTTCAAGAGTTTCAACACCCCGGTCAGAATACTGGCAACGGACATCGATACCAATGTTCTCGAGAAGGCCAGGCGCGGTGTCTATCCGCTCGACCAGCTGAAAAAACTTTCACCGGATCAGTTGAAACGCTTTTTTTTGAAGGGCGAAGGGAATAATGACGGCTTTGCCAAGGTAAAGCCTGAACTGCAGCAGATGATCACCTTCCGGCGTTTTAACCTGCTGGATGCGCAATGGGCGATACGCGAGAAGTTCGATGTCATCTTTTGCCGCAATGTAATGATCTATTTTGACAAGAATACCCAGTATGAAATCCTGAAAAAGATGCAGCCCTGCATGCAGCCCCACGGGCTGTTTTTTGCAGGTCATTCGGAGAGTTTCCACCATGCTGCCGACCTGTTCAAGGTGTGCGGGAAAACTGTCTATTCACCGAAGCACTGACAGACATGCACAGAGGCCGATATTTTTCCACAAGCAGCTATTATGATCGAATATTCGGCGCAAAGGCTGTTAAGATACTTCCCGGCCAGTATCATGCAACCGATGATGACACCATCATAACAACCGTGCTGGGTTCATGCGTTTCAGTATGTCTTTATGATGCCGTCAACGGCGCAGGCGGCATGAACCATTACATGCTTCCGGGGGATACGGGTGAACTGAGCAAATCCGGAAACGGCTCTGCCCGCTACGGAATCCATGCCATGAAACTGCTGCTCGAACATGTCATTCAACTGGGAGCCGATCATGCCAATCTGGAAGCCAAGGTTTTCGGCGCCGGCAAGGTGATGGACGGTATGAGTGATGTCGGCCGGCAGAATGCCGATTTTGCCATCCGTTATCTGAAGTTTCAAAAGATCAGGATAGCTGCGGTTGATGTGGGTGACACCTGCCCGCGTAAAATCTATTTTTCACCTGCCACCGGACAGGTATTCGTGAAACGGATTCAAAACCGGGCACTGTCTCCCGACCTCTTTCAGTCATTACAGTTCCCTCTCCATGAGGGAGAGGGTTAGGGTGAGGGGGCAATGGTGGATTTGCGGCATTTTTACCCCTCATCCGGCCTACGGCCACCTTCTCCCTCAGGAGAAGGTACTCCAGAAGATCAGTACTTTTTAGGACGGGATAACGATATGTCGATCAAGGTTCTTATCATAGACGATTCAGCCCTCATTCGGAGCCTGCTGACCGAAATCATCAACAAACAGCCGGATATGGAGGTGGTGGGAACCGCCCCCGATCCGCTGGTGGCCAGGGAAAAGATCAAGGCGCTCAATCCGGATGTTCTTACCCTGGATGTGGAGATGCCGAAGATGGATGGGCTTGCCTTTTTAGAGAAACTCATGCGTTTGCGTCCGATGCCGGTGGTGATGGTGTCGTCCCTCACTGAAAAGAGCTCTGCCATTACCCTGCATGCCCTGGAACTGGGCGCCTTTGATTTCGTCACCAAGCCCAAGATTGACATTCGCAACGGCCTGCAGGAATATGCCCAGGAACTTACCGACAAGATCCGCGGGGCTGCCAAGGCGCGTTTAAGGCAGCCAGTGCCGAGAAGTGCCGCACTCATCACGGTTGAACAAAAAAACAGCGCCGATGTAGTGCTGGCTGCCGAGCATCGGACTTTTACCACAACGGAAAAGGTTATTCTGCTGGGCGCCTCCACCGGAGGTACCGAGGCGCTCAAGACTCTTTTGGTGGACATGCCTGCTGATTGCCCCGCTATTCTGATCACCCAGCATATGCCGGAAACATTTACCAAGACCTTTGCAAAACGCCTCGACAGTCTCTGCAAAATAGCGGTAAAAGAGGCCGAGCATGGGGAGCGGGTGTTGCCTGGGCATGGCTACCTGGCTCCCGGCAATCGTCATCTGCTGCTGAAGAGGAGCGGCGCCAATTACATAACCGAACTTTCCGACGGACCCCCGGTAAGTCGTCACCGGCCATCGGTCGATGTCCTGTTTCGCTCGGCAGCCAATTGCGCCGGCAAGAATGCCATTGGCATCATCATGACCGGCATGGGGGATGACGGTGCCAACGGCATGCTGGAGATGCATCAGGCCGGGGCCTGTACGCTGGCCCAGGATGAAGAGAGTTGTGTGGTGTTCGGTATGCCCAAGGAAGCCATAGCCAGGGGTGGCGTTGATGAGGTAGTCCCGCTGCAGGATATGTCCCGACATCTGCTGCAGTGGCTGTCGGCGCAAGGCAAGCGCGGTTTCCGGGTCTGATCATGCTGACCCTGACAAACAGGTTGCAAAGCACGACGAGGTGCCAATGAAGCAAAACAATACAGACTTGCCTGCTGATGATCTGGCTGCCGGTATTGCCGAGTTGGAGGGCCTGCTAACCAGGCTCAGCAAGGGCGACACAGGGTTGCGGGCAACCGTCAATTCAGAAAACGACGTCTTTGCCGGCCTGAAAACACTTTTTAATCAACTGGCTGAGCATATCCAGGAGACAAACGATTATGCCCACGAGATGGCAATAGGGCTTTGTGAGCATTATGATGCCCTCAGCCGGATTGCTGGTGGGGACTTCTCCGCCCGTGCAACAATGGATTCCGGGAATGAAGTGGTTGCAAAACTGGGTGAGTTGATCAACAGGGAAGCTGATGTCCTTACCGGAGCTATTTCCCGTGCGCAACGTGCCGAGGAGGATAAACAGGCTCAATTGCATCTTCTGCAGACGCTTATTGATACAATACCGAGTCCCGTGTATTACAAGGACAAGGCGGGGCGTTATCTCGGCTGCAACAAGGCTTTTGAATCCGGTGTCGGGATGTTGCGCGATGTGCTGATGGGAAAAACGGCCAGCGAAATCTGGCCTGCTGATCAGGCCGACTTGTTTCAACTGCAGGACCAGGCGTTGTTTGAACATCCGGGGATACAAGTTTACGAGGAAACTGTCCACAATGCAGACGGAACACTGCATGAGATGGTTTTCAACAAGGCCACCTTCCATAATGAAGATGGCTCGTTAAGCGGCCTGGTGGGGATCATGCTTGACATCACCGAGCGTAAACGTGTCGAAGAGGCCGCGGCATTTCAGAATATTCTGCTGTCCACACAGCAGGAGGCCTCGATCGATGGCCTCCTGGTGGTTGATGAAAACTCAAGGATACTTTCCTTCAACCGCCGCTTTGTCGAGATCATGGGCATACCGCCCCAATTGCTGGAGACAAAGGAGGACGAACCGGTCTTGAAGTACGTGACCGGTCGCATGGTCGATCCTCAAAGGTTTCTGGAGAAGGTGAAATACCTGTATGAACATCGGCAAGAAAGTTGTCGCGATGAGATAGTCATGTGCGACGGCAAGGTCTTGGATCGCTACACTGTGCCACTTTTGGGTGCCGACAGGCGGTATTATGGCCGGCTTTGGTCATTTCGGGATATTACCGAGCGCAAGGCGGCCGAAGAGGACGCAAGAAATGCTTATCAGCAGTTGCTGGACATTGTTGAATTTCTGCCGGATGCCACTTTTGTGGTGGATAAGGAGAAGCGGGTAATCGCCTGGAACCGTGCCATCGAAAAAATGACCGGTCTGAAAAAGGAGGAGGTGATCGGCAAGGGTGATTACGTTTATGCGATCCCCTTCTATGGAGAACGCCGCCCGATTTTGATTGATCTGATTGATGAGAACGTTGATGACATCAAACTTAATTATGACTTTATCAACGTAGAAGGAAGAACCTTGTTTGCCGAGACATTTGTTCCGTCATTCCGCAATGGTAAAGACCGTTATCTTTGGGGTACTGCCACGCCGTTGTTTGATAAGCATGGGCGAACTGTCGGAGCAATAGAATCGATCCGCGACATTACCGAGTACAAGCGGACTGAAGAGCAAAGGTCACAAATGGTGTCGCAGCTCCATCATGCCCGCATGATGGAATCCTTTATGATCCGGCTGGGACATGACCTGAGAACACCGCTCACCCCATTGATGATCCTCCTCCCCTTGATCGGGAAACGGGTTGTTGATCCTGAATTGGTCAAGCTGGTTGCCATCTGCAGCAAAAGCTCGAGCTCCTTGAAAAAGCTGGCGGATAAGGCCCAGTTGCTGGGCAGCCTCTCCGCCCCGCTCAAGACCGATGAGTTGGAGCGCATCACCCTTTCCTCTGTTTTAGAACGGTCCCTTGCCGATTGTGCCGACAGCATGGCCCAAAAGAATCTTGACTGTCAAAAGGCCGTTGATCCTAATATCGTTGTTCAGGTCATGCCGGACCAAATTAAAGAGCTGATTGACAATTTGATTTCGAATGCAGTCCACTTTTCGCAGGAAAACGGTGTCATCGGAATCACGGTCGAACAGCACAACGAAACAGTGACTGTAGCGGTACATGATGACGGCATCGGTCTTGACCCCGCTCATCTGGAACATATCTTCGACGAGTTTTTCAAGGCAGATGAATCCCGCCATGACCTGGATGCCCCTGGTCTGGGGCTTACCATCTGCAAGCGGATTGTTGATAATCATCAGGGCCGGATCTGGGCTGAAAGCCCTGGATTAGGCCAGGGAACCACTATCAAATTCGCCATTAATGAAAAAATGCCGGCCACCGGGGTAGCGTATAAAAGTAGCTTGCTAAGGCGCGCATTATGAACACGATTACCAAATATATTCTGGCAAGCTCCGTTGTCGCCATCCTTACCGTCACGCTGTTTGGGGTCTACTCTCTTAATCAGTACCAGGCGTATGAAATCAGAGAGGAAAGTGAAAGACGAGAAGCGTCTATCAGGGTCTTCTGGCAATTTCTTTATGAGAAGGGGCCGGAAATCAGGGTCGTCAACGGAAGCCTGCAGGTGGGCAACTATATTGTCAACGGCAACTTTGAAGTGCCGGACAAGGTGCAGAAAATATTCGGAGGGGTGGCGACGATCTTCATGGGGGACGAGCGGGTTTCCACCAATATGCTGAATGCCGCAGGGGAGAGGGCCTTGGGCACCAAGTTGTTTGGACCGGCCTACGACAGTGTATATCTTCAGGGGAAACCCTATCGCGGTGAGGCAAGTATACTTGGAGTTACCTATCTGACGGCTTACGATCCGATCAAGGATCGCACCGGAAAGGTCATAGGAGCTCTCTTTGTCGGTGGTAAGAAAAGTGAATTGATGGATAGTTTATCTGCGCTCAGGATGCATCTGATTCTGACGCTGTCCGGCATGCTGGTGGTCTTTTCTGCTTTCATGGGTCTGCTGGGACGGGCGATGAAGCGGGTTGAAGATGCGAATGAGAATCAGATCAGATTTCAACAGACCCTGCTCAATACGATGCCCAGCCCGGTTTTTTACAAGGATGCGTCCTGTCGCTACCTTGGCTGCAACAAGGCCTTTGAAGCATTCGTTGGCTTCTCTCGGGATGAACTGATCGGCAAAACACCCCATGAAATTTGGCCAAAGGATTTGGCGGACCGCTACCTGCAACAGGATCTGGCCCTGTTGGAAAGCCCCGGGCTGCAGATCTACGAGTCTGCCGTCAAATACGCCGATGGCAGCCTGCGGGAGGTTGTCTTCAACAAGGCCACATTTGAGGGAAAAAACGGCGCGGTAGCCGGTCTGGTCGGCATCATCCTGGACATCACCGAACGCAAGGCGGCCGAGGAGGAAATCAAAAGAGCCTGGCAGCAGATGTTCGATATTGTGGAACTTCTACCTGATCCTACCTTTGTCGTGGACAAAAATAAGCGGGTACTCGCCTGGAACAGGGCCATCGAACAGATGACCGGCGTTGAGAAAAAAGACATTGTGGGAAAGGGTGATTGTGCTTATGCGATCCCGTTTTATGGTTATAACCGACCGTTGCTGATTGATCTGCTTGATCAGGAGCAAGAACGCATCCAGCGTAACTATACGCATATCAAACAGGAAGGGCATACGCTTTTTACAGAAGTTTTTGTCCCCTCATTCCGTAACGGAGGCAGCCGCTATTTTTGGGCCA
>Ga0209212_1005835_pt1 | contig 14437 bp, 13 predicted proteins | sample RifGroC2_FD_183996 | JGI IMG/M metagenome (GOLD analysis project Ga0209212, IMG submission 183996) | Groundwater microbial communities from Rifle, Colorado, USA - Groundwater C2 (SPAdes) (version 2) | ecosystem: Environmental > Aquatic > Deep subsurface > Groundwater | place: Rifle, Colorado... | reverse complement strand
TTGCTCTCACATTGGGAGTGGGAATTCTAATCAGTATGTTTTCGGCCATTACCGTCAGCCGAACATTTTTGCTGGCCATCGGATTGAATGGAGAAAGCAGAATCAGCCGATTTTTATTTGGAAGCGGAATAAGATAATTTTATGTTTATAATAAAACACAGGAAAATTTGGTATGCGTTCTCGTTGCTTATCGTTATCGCCAGTTTATTTTCCATATTAAAATTCGGCTTGAAACAGGGGATTGATTTTACCGGCGGAGCCCTTTTGGAGGTGGAATACGCCGCTAAGCCGGACACTCTTGCCGTAAAACAAAAAATTGAAGAACTTTCCTTGGGAAGCGCCATTGTCCAGCCGTCAGGAGAAAAAAATATAATCGTCCGAATGAAAGACCTTACGGAAGAACAGCATCAGAAAGTTTTGTCCGCCGTATTAAGCGCCGGACAAGACGGCAAAGAAATAAGATTTGATTCCATCGGCCCGGTCATTGGCAAGGAATTGAAGAAAAAATCAATCACCGCCATGATTTTGGTGATAGTGATGATTATTCTTTACATCGCTTTCGCTTTCAGGAAAGTTTCCCAACCGGTCAATTCGTTTTATTACGGTCTGATGGCGGTCGTCGCTCTTATCCATGATGTGACTTTGCCGGCCGGAGTATTCGCCGTTCTCGGGCATTATTACGGATTGGAGGTGGATACACTGTTTGTGACGGCGCTTCTTACTGTGCTTGGTTTTTCCGTCCACGACACGATAGTCGTTTTTGACAGGATAAGGGAGAATTTGAGAAATAACGGAAATAAAAATGATTTTGAAACCGTTGTCGGCGCCAGCGTCAGCCAGACCATCAGCCGGTCTATCAACACTTCTCTTACCGTCATTCTCGTTTTGCTGGCGATATTTTTCTTAGGCGGGGAATCCACCAAATATTTTTCCCTGGCCTTGCTTATCGGCGTGGCCATCGGAACATATTCCTCAATCTTTCTCGCCTCGCCTCTTTTGGTCACTCTCCAAAAATTAAAAAACGGAAAAAACTGACCGGTTGGTCGGTTTTAAAAACCAGAGTTTGTTATTTATCTATAGTGAGAACTTCTTCAATGTATTTGACTTTATTTTCCAGTTTTTTGATTTGAAAGCCGTGCTGTTGCAAGGTTAATTTTTCTATATTTTCAACTTTTTCTTTGATACCTTGAACATCGGATTTTAAGAAATGAACATCCGTTTTTACAATGTCTAAATCGTTCTTCACAACCTCCAAATCTTGCCTTACAACCTCTAGATCTTCTTTGCTGGCGGTTTTGTCAAATCCGCGCTTGGTCATTGCGGCCAAGTCGTCTATTTTTTCATCAATTAATTTTTCCTGTTTTTTGAAACCTTCGGTCATCTCAGCGGCAAGATTATCTATTTTTTTGTCAGCCGCTTTAAACCCGCCAGATGTCGCAACAGCTAAATCATCAATTGTTGTTTTTAAATCATCGATGGTTATTTTTAAATCATCAATTGTTATTTTTTTAGTTTTTGCCTTTGCCATATATTAATTATGCCCGCTATTTTTTCCAAGTCAACGATGTAAAGTATTTTTAATTCGTGTATAATTTGAATATAATATGCCTTTGGAAATCAAACAAAACGAACCGCTTTCAAAACACACGACATTCGCCATCGGCGGACCGGCGAAATATTTTGCCGCAGTTAAAACGAAAGAAGAAGTTTTGGAAGCGATTGGTTTTGCCGAAGGCAAAAAACTTCCTTTTTTTGTGCTGGGCGGTGGGAGCAACATTTTGATAAACGACGGCGGTTATGACGGATTGATTATAAAAATACAAATCGGGGGGATTAAAGTTGATGAAGACATGATAACAGCTGGAGCGGGCGCATTACTTAGTCAACTGGTGAACGAATCGGCCAATAAGGGCTTGTCCGGTCTGGAGTGGGCGGCGGGAATTCCCGGTACGATAGGTGGAGCTATGAATGGCAACGCCGGAGCTTACGGCCGTTCCGTTTCCGAATCGGCTCACGAGATAGTTGTGTTGGCGGAAGAGGGCGGGGAATGGAAAGAGAAAATATATTCCAACAAAGAGTGTGGTTTTGAATACAGAAAAAGCAAGTTCAAGCATTTGGCCAACCGAGAAATTATTTTGGAAGTCGTTTTAAAATTGCAAAAAAGCGACACCGAAAAAGTCAGAGGCGAGATAAGAAACACAGTATTGAAAAGAAAAGGCAAAATACCGCCCCAACCGTCTGCCGGATGCGTTTTCAAAAACATAAAAAAAGACGGACAGTTAATCGCCGCCGTCGGAAAGCTGGTGGAAGAATGCGGATTGAAGGGGGTGAAGTCCGGCAATGCGGAGATCCCTCATCTTCACGGAAATTATGTCGTCAACTTGGGGGGCGCCAAGGCCGAAGATGTGCTAAAATTGATAAACCTCTCTAAACAAAAAGTTAAAGACAGATTCAATCTGGAACTGGAAGAAGAAATAATTGTGATGTAAAATATGAATATGAAAAAAAATTGGACTTTAGTTTTTTTGGGAATAGCCGTTATTTTGTTCAACTATCTCGGTTTTTCCTATTCCATCAAAACCGCCATTATGATAGCTCTAGGTTTGGCTGTTTCCTTCATATCTTTCAGGAGCATAATCAAGGACAAGCTTCTGGCAAGGGTGAAGAAGGGCGAGGAAAAAAATAATGGCTTACAAAAGAGGGACGAAGAAACGGTTAATTAAAAAAAGATTCATCGCTGCCGCTTTTGTCGCGGCGTTTTTTGTTTTTCTGGGTTTTAGTTTCCCATACAGTGGAATAGTTTTTGAATATTTGCCCGGGGCTGTCGGCGTATTACAGGAAAAAGAAACCGTTCATCATGTCAAAACGCCCAACGAAGTCAGGGGAATTTATATGACCAGCTGGGTAGCTTCCACCAACAGCATCAGGCAGGGTTTGGTCAAGATTGCGGAAGATACGGAAATAAACTCCATTGTCATTGACATAAAAGACTACACCGGAAAGATCGCTTTTTTAATGAATGGCCCTAAAATCAAAGAATTTGGCTCTTCCGAAAATCGGGTGAAAGATATGAAAAAGTTTCTTGAAGAACTGCATAGCAAAAACATTTATGTCATCGGTCGGGTAGCCGTTTTCCAGGACCCGTATTTGGCTAAAGCGAGGCCGGATTTGGCTGTTAAAAAAAGCGACGGAGTTGCGAATTGGAAAGACTATAAAGGGATGATGTGGCTTGACCCATGCTCCAAGGAAGTTTGGGATTATACTATCGCCATCGCCAGAGAAGCCGAGTCTGTCGGCTTTGACGAGCTTAATTTTGATTACATAAGATTCCCTTCCGACGGAAATATGAAGGATATAAAATACCTTCATTGCGACGCCACTTTGACCAAGCCGGATTTGCTGGAAAATTTTTTCTATAATCTTAAAAAGGGGCTTAATGATCTCAAAGTTCCCATTTCGGCGGATGTGTTCGGCATGGTCGCGACCAATTTTGACGACCTCAACATCGGCCAGGTGCTGGAAAGAACGGAGCCGTATTTTGATTACATTTCTCCGATGGTTTATCCGTCCCATTATCCCAACGGCTACAACGGTTTCGCCAATCCGGCCGCCAAACCATATGAAGTGATAAAGCTTTCCATGGACAGCGCGGTCAAGAGATTGTTGGCGGCTTCATCTTCGCCGTTTAAATTAAGGCCTTGGCTTCAAGACTTTGACTTGGGCGCCAATTACGACGCCACTATGATAAAAAAAGAAAAACAGGCGGTCTACGACGCCGGTTTAAATTCTTGGCTGATGTGGAGTCCGTCAAATAGGTATACGGTGGAAGCGCTTGACAAAGAGTAAAAAATAGTATAACATTACATTTGAAAGTTTGTACATTTAATTCTATATATCCTAAGTCATTTTTTAGAGAAGAAAGAGGTGTGAAATGAGCACAATGAATAAGTTAGCATTGTTCTGTATCGCAGGATTTTTTATTTTTGCTGTTATTATGAGCAGTCTTGATTTTAATAAAAGGAAAGAAAGAGATGTGTTGGAGCAGGTAGATGTGGCGAAAAATCCATATCTGATTACGGAAACTCTTTCATCATTAAGGGAAGTTCTCGAAAATAGGATGCTTAATGCTGATGATGTTAATCCTCATGGTGTTCGCAGGATGAGGTTCGGAGATGTTTTTCAGAAGCTGAAAGAGCAAGGGAAGTCTATTGAAGAGGAAGTCACGGCCGTTAGGGAGTTTGAGAAGGCCATAGACAACCTTTCGGAGTCAATAAAAAAATTAAGAGAGGTGTCCACTTTTTAGTCCAGATATTTTGAGTGTTTTTAATACAAAGAGCCATGCGATTGGGAACAATCAGTCGCATGGCCTTCATATTTTTATAGACAAATTGTAGACAAAAAATTAGACAACAAAATACCATTGTCCATAAACGAGCCGATCGGCATAAATATAGACAATGCGCAAATACGCGTGATACAACAGAAAAAATAAAAAAAATAAAAACGAGATGCTAATTATCGGTTATTTGGTAGAAACTTGTTTCAATAAATTTCTGAAATGGTATAAAGTTTTTCCATCCGTCATTTCATCCACCAAGAAAATTTTTACAAAAGGCTTGAGGTTAAAAACATCCTTTATAAACTCTATTTCATAAAGGCAGGGGAACGGATGAATCCACGCGCTTTTCTGGCATTGATAAAAACCCATATCGTTTAACTTTTTCCGGAAAGCGACTCTGCCGCTTCTCTTTTTTTCAGGGATATCAAAAATAATCAGCCTCCATTTATTGTCCCATTCTTTAGGCGCGCTTATTTGCAGTTCATCAATGATGAATTTTCTTACTTTACCTTTTCCTTTTTCAGAGAATCTGTAAAACAAACAATCATCTTTTTCTTTTATAAATTCCAAGTCTCCTTTTTTCTTAAGTAAATTAAAATTTTTCCAAATCTCGCGGTATTTTTCCATTCCCCGCCTTCTTTTTCTGCGGGAAATTTTATTTATTTCCGTTAATAATCCGGGAGCCAGAGCTCCCAAAGTTATTATTCCTCCCGTGGCCATAATCGCCAATGTTGCGTTTAAAATGGATTTAGCGGTTTTGTTTTCAGAAATAATTTTATTTATCTGTTTTACAACACCTTGGTCTAGAGCTTCAAATTTTATAGGCTTGTGTTTTGGCATTTTTTAATTCGTTGATTATGCGCAGGTATTTCTATTGTACACAAATGGGCCGATCGGCACAAATATAGACAATGGTAAAATGTGGCATTGAATAATTTCATTCTGCGAAATATAATGTAAGTGATGAAAGAATATTTGCCTCAAAAAAGCGTAATTTTGAAAATTTCCAGATTTTTTCTGGTAACAATTTTAATTTTCGCCTGGATTTTTTCCGGCTGGCCGCCGATTTGGCAAAGCCCGCGAATTCCGCCGGGGATTCAGGAAGCGCGGGCGGCGTTGCCGACATTTGTCGCCCCCGGTACCACAACAAAAGGTGCTGGCGCGATTACTCCAACAATGCCAAGCGGAGTTCTAACGAATGATGTCCTGCTTCTCTTTATTGAAACCTCGGACCAGGCAATTACAGTTTCGGGCGGGACCGAAACCTGGACAGAAGTTACCGGTTCTCCGGTTACCGGGGCTGTGGGAACCCGGCTTACGGTTTTTTGGGCCCGGGCATCGCAGAACACCCCTACATCTCCGACGACAAGTGATTCAGGGGATCACCAGTTAGCTATCATCCTGGCGTTCCGCGGAGTCATCACATCTGGGAATCCATGGGATGTTATCGGGACCGGTACGGCCAGCTCCGGCACATCGGTGTCTTTTCCGAGCGTGATTACAACGGTCGCTGACACTATGGTCGTTCATGCCATCGCGGGCGACGGACCCGATGGAAACAGCACAGCCAACCTATCCGGAGAAACGAATGCAAACTTAACCAACCTTACCGAGCAGAGCGACGATAGAGTGAACACGGGAAACGGCGGATTGCTTGGAACATACACAGGCGAGAAAGCGACAACAGGATCAACTGGCAATACTACCGCTACGCTTGCTAATGCGGCAACGCAGGCGATGATAACAATCGCACTCAAACCCGCGCCGTCAACGATTACGGTCGGCACCACCGGCACCCAAACCGCCAATATGAATATCCCTTCAACTAATCAGTATGTGGGCGGCGCATTTACATTTGTCAGAAATGAGGGTACGGCAAATGTTACCGCCATAACTATAAGCGAGACGGACGCTTCGCTTGTCGCCCAAACCTATCTTTCCAATGTTCAATTATATTACAAAACGGAAGCGGGCTGTTCCGCTTCAATTCCGGGCGACGCGACCTTGTTTAACGCTACCGGTGTTAGTTTTGACGCTTCGGAAAACGCCACAATAACCGGCGACAGCGCGATGGCAGTAGGTACCTCCCAAATCTGCGTTTATGTGGAATTGAATGTTGAGTCCGGCGCGCCTGATGCCGATACCTTTGATATTGAAATTACCGACCCATCCACGGAAGTAACGGTTTCAGCGGGAGTGGTGAGTCCCGCCACGGCCGTGGCTATTTCCGGCGCAACAACTCTCAATCTTCTGCCAAATGTTTTTATAGACCATTATCGCTGGAGAAACGATGACGGATATGAAGCAGGCGGCGGTACGGTAGATGTTGGCAATATTCGTCCCGACGGTGATGTGTCCAATCAAATGACTATTACTGATGGCGGCTGTACAGAAGCTTGGTGCGTGTGGGACGACAGCGTTACCCAGCCCACCGCTCCCGGCACCGCAAGCGATTATGCTCAAGAAGGCACGGACAATGATTTAGCGGAGGTCAATATGACCACCATAGATTTGGCGGGAGGCACTTCTCCGTCCATTACCATCTGGGTCTATGGAACCGGCGCCGAAACTGTGGACTTATGGACTACCGACTCAATAAACGGTCAGACGACTTGCGCTACGGGTGCCGCCGTTCCCGATCCGGGATGGGTGAGCGGAACATGCACTTTCGCTACGGCGATTACCCAGACCGCTCTTGATGGGTTGACGGTTACCGTTCGTCATAACCAGCTTGGCGGCCCGGGCACAAATACCTATTACGCGGTTTATGCCCAAGTGGACAAAACCCAAACAGCGGCAACTTGGGCGACAGGAGCGGAAGATCAAGCTCTTTCCACGCTTGATAAAAACAGCAATATCCGGCTTCGTTTTCAAGTAGATAATACCGGTGGTAGCGCTTCCGCTTACAACTACCGTTTAGAGTGGGCGGCACAGTCTGGCGGAAGCTGTGAATACTCTGGAGGCGGAGAAAGTTACGTCGCGGTGCCCGACACGGCGACTACCGAACATTTTGATATGACCGTTGATTCTGATACATACTTTTCTGACGGTGACCCCACTACCGCCCAGCTTTCCAACGCAGAAGCATATACTTTTGTGGCCGGCGACCAAGTAGAAAGCACCTCAAATCAATCGGGCGCGATTACTTTAGCCAATAATCAATACACCGAAGTTGAGTATGTTTTTCAGGCAAATACAAATGCTACGGACGGCGGCGTGTATTGCTTTCGGGTTACGAATGCCGGCACGGCTTTGGATTCCGCCGATGTTGTGGCGCAAGTTACGCTTGCTGGCGGAGGCGCCGTATATTCGGTTTCCATCACGCCGGCCGGGGATATTGAGTATGGCTTTGTAAGCCTAAGCAATTCCACGACGACAATCGGCTCCACTTATACCAAAACTGCGACCAATGACGGCGATACGGCTGAAAAATTAAATGTTAAGTCATCTGACGCCACAACGGGGACGACTTGGACACTGGCCTCCACCATCGGGAGCAACCAGTTCAAACACGAATTTTCCACGACGACGGGCGCGACTTGGACAGTGATGCCGGACAACGCCACTTATGTGACCGCTAAGCCGTCTGTTGCCGTAAGCGGCACGGTAGATTTTGACTTTAGGCTGACCGCGCCGAGCGGGTCCGCAGATTATCAGCAAAAATCAATCACCATTACCGTGCAGGCCGTCGCGCCGTAGGACTGTGGATAACTTTTATTTGCTTGGTATAAACAATGAGATATAATAATAATGTTGATATTAAGTTTAGTTTTTTCAATAATTATTAATTAATTTTATTAAAAATAAAATGAAACAAAATCTTCGTGTTTATATTGTTGCTATGGCATTTGTCGTGGGGGGGGGTTTCTTATTGGGGCATATAACTAGAGCGGCTACAACAGCCAATGTTACGGCTACAGTGTCAGCCGTGAACCTCGCTATTTCCGTGGCGGACGGCTCTATTGCTTATGGCTCCGTGAATCTTAGCACCGCGACCAGCACGGCGGGAAACGGCGAGACTCAAACTGTTACCAATGACGGCTCCACGATGAAATTAAATGTCAAGTCGTCGGATGCCACTGGCGGAACGGCTTGGACGCTCGGCACATCCATCGGTTCAGACATATTCAAGCACGAAGTTTCCACCACCACCGGTTCAACCTATATGACATTTCAAGCGACCGACACTTATCTGACAGCTTCAACCACAATAGCGGCCGGTCTTACGCAGGACTTAGATTTTCAATTTACCACTCCATCCGCTTCCACTGATTTCGTCCAAAAATCAATAACTATCACCGTCCAAGCGGCTACGCCGTAAAAAACGGAAAATGAAATTATTCAAGCAAATATTACCGGGTGTTTTATTGACTCTTGCATTTTTCGCAACGCTGTTTTTTACGCGCCCCGTCGTTTTCGCGAAACTTGGCGTGGGGATGGGAGCGGGGGAAGTGCGATTAACGGAACCGGTAAAGCCCGGCGGCATTTACGCGCTTCCGAGCTTGCGCGTTTTTAATACCGGCGATGAGACAGCCACTTACGGTTTTGGAGTGGCTTATCATCAAGAAAATCCGCAATTGCGTCCCCGCAAAGAATGGTTCACTTTTAATCCTGACACCTTTATCATTGAAGCCGGACAAAGCCAGGAAGTTTCAATAACTATGACCGTTCCCGTAAAAGCGGAACCGGGCGAATATTTCGCATTTCTTGAAGCCGGTCCCGTGGCAAGCAATCAACCAGGCACTTCCGTTGGTATCGCAGTCGCTACAAAACTGTTTTTTACGGTAGTGCCGGCGAATATTTTCCAAGCGGTTGCATATCGGGTTTCTTCTTTCTTTAGCGCAAACTCGCCGTGGTCATATGTCGGTCTTGGCGTCGCGCTATTCATTCTTGCCGTTTTCCTTTTTAGAAAATTCTTTTCGTTCAATATAGGGGTGAGAAAATAATAATGTTCAATGGTCAGCAAAAATTTCCAGGTTATTTTAATAGGCGTTTCTATTTTTATAATTATTGCCGCCGCGCTTTTTTGGTCGGAAGTTTTTGCGGCTGAAATTACCGCGACGATAAAAATAACGGTTTGCGGCGACGGTGTGATCGCTTCCGGGGAACAGTGCGACGGCGCTAATTTGGGCGGAGCGACTTGTACCAGCCGCGGTTTTTCCGTCGGCGCGTTAAGTTGCAATTCTTCCTGCGAGTTTAATGTTTCGGCTTGTACTTCCGCCGCAGCTCCTTCCGGCGGAGGCGGTGGCGGAGGAGGCGGGGGTGGAGGCGGAATTATCGCGCCGGTTGTCACAAGCATAGTTTTTGACGGGCGGGCTTATCCTAAAAGCGCGGTAACATTACTCAAAGACGCGCAGATTGCCGCCACAACCGTTGCCGGGACGGACTCCAATTTTCAAATGACGCTTTCCGGCCTTTCTGCCGGGAATTATATTTTTTCCGTTTATGGCGAAGACAACAGAGGCGTCCGCTCCTCTCTTTTGACCTTTCCAGTCAGCGTAACTTTCGGAGCCACCACCAAAGTGAGCGGAATTTTTATCGCTCCGACTATCGCGGTGGATAAAAGCGAAGTAAAACGGGGCGACAACATCGCCATTTTCGGACAGTCGGTTCCCAACGGCGAAGTGACGATTTCCGTTAATTCCGAGTCGGAATTTTTCAACAAAATAAAGACGGACGCCGCCGGCGCGTATTTATATAATTTTGACACTTCTCCGCTTGAAAATGGCCAGCATTTCACAAAATCAAAAGTTGCCTCTGGGGGCGAGATAAGCTCTTTCAGTAAAGCGATAGGTTTTGCGGTCGGCGCGAAAACGGTTATGGCCGAAGAACCCAAAAAAGCGCCGGAAAAAGGCGATTCAAATGGCGATAAAAAAGTCAACATTGTTGATTTTTCCATTACCGCCTATTGGTATAGCAGACCGTCTCCGCCGCCTTCTATTGATTTAAACAAGGATGGAAAAGTCAATCTGGTTGACTTTTCAATATTGGCGTTTTATTGGACAGGATAATTTCAATCTAAAAAATAAAACCTAAAATCTAAAAAATGAAAATGAAAATGAAAGAAATAAAAATAAAAAAAAGAATAATTTTTAATTTTGCGTTATCGTTTTGCGTTTTTTTGTTTTCGTTTTTATTTTTCAATAAAACGCAAGCCGCTCGATTATATTTTGAACCGCAAGAGGCGATTATGGGGGCGGAAAAAGACTTTTCAGTCGGGGTAATGGTTGACGCGGAAAATCAAATCAACGCGATTTCTGTCGGAATTTTCATGCCTCCGGAAATTGCGCTTATTGATGCCGTCATTGGCAATTCAATCATCAATTTTTGGGTTGAAAAGCCGAGTTTTGACGAGTCGTCTCGCCTTTTGACATTTTCCGGCATTATTCCCGGCGGGTTTCAAGGAGAAAAAGAGCCGCTTTTAACCATGAAAATTAAAACAGCCGGACAAGAAGGAAAAGCGACATTGACTTTTAATAAAGAAAAAACAAAAATCTACCTTCACACGCCCGAAGGAGTTGAAGATTCGCTGGAATTGGAAACATTGGCGTTGTTGGTTGTTGATGGACAAGAAAACTTTGGCGTTGAAATAATTGACAGAGATCCGCCGGAAGATTTCAAGCCGGAAATCAGCCGCGATGCGAATATTTTTGAAAACAGATGGTTTTTGGTTTTCGCCACGCAAGATAAAGGATTGGGAATTGATTATTATAAAGTGTGTGAAAAAAGCAAAACAAAATGCGCGCCCGCCGAAAGTCCGCATCTTTTGCAAAACCAGAAATTGAATAAAAAAATCTTTGTAAAAGCCGTGGACAAGAGCGGCAACGAGAGGGTTGCGGTTCTTTTGCCGCAAAAACCATCGCCATGGTATCAAAATTATTGGATCATTGGTATAATAGTATTGGTTGTAATTGCCATAGCGCGCCGCAGGTTAAAAATTTTATGATAAAAGTTTATAAAATAATTTGGCTCTCGCTGTTTCTGGGATTGATTCCTTTTGGAATAGAGGCGGCCACTTTATCTTTTTCCCCGTCCTCCGGCTCTTATGCCGTTGGCAATAGCATTTCGGTAAATGTTTTTATTTCAAATTCAGATCAATCAATGAACGCCGCTTCGGGTGTGGTTTCTTTTCCATCAGACAAATTGGAGGTTGTTTCTGTTTCAAAAACCGGTTCAATCTTTACTCTTTGGGTGCAGGAGCCGTCGTTTTCCAATTCCGCCGGAACTGTTACTTTTGAAGGCATAGTTCTTAATCCGGGATTTATGGGGGCGAACGGAAAAGCCATCACCATAAATTTTAAAGTAAAAGCGGCGGGTGTCGCCGTTCTTAACTTCTCTTCCGGTTCGGTTCTTGCCAACGATGGGAAGGGCACGAATATTTTGTCCACATTAGGCAGCGCTCAATTTAATTTAAGCGAAGTTGCGTCAAACTGGCCGACTGTTTCCAAATCAACAATTCCTTTCGTATTTTCCAAAACGCCGTCAGCGCCTAAAATTTCATCGCCGACCCATCCAGACCAAACGGAATGGTATTCTCAAAAAGACGCTAAATTTGTTTGGTCGTTACCAGACGATGCTCTTGGAACCAGGTTGCTTGTCGGTAAAAGTCCGTCCGCTATCCCAACCGTAGCGTATGCGCCGGCAATAGATGAAAAAGAAATAACCGACTTTAAGGACGGAGTGTGGTATTTTCACGCTCAACTTCGCAATGCAAGCGGTTGGGGAGAGACGGCTCATTTTAAATTGCAGATTGATACTCAGCCTCCGGAACAATTTGCCATAAAATTTATTGACGGCAACAAGACGGAAAATCCTCAACCAGTCGTTGCTTTTAGCGCCACAGATTCTTTGTCTGGCATTGATTATTACAAAATTAAAATTGGTGAAAGCGAGGCGTTGCTTTTGTCGCCCGACACGGTAAAAAACAAACATTATACTTTGCCGCCGCAAAATCCAGGCAAACAAAGCATTTTGGTCCAGGCCTATGATAAGGCTGGAAACTACCAAACCGCTGTTGGAGAGTTTGAAATCTTGGCGATTAATCCTCCAGTTATTACCGAGTATCCCAAAGAATTAAAAGACGGAGAATTATTGGTTGTTCGCGGTTTGACTTATGCCAACAGTCAAGCGAGCATTTGGCTTCAAAAAGGAGAAGGAGAACCAAAAAACTTTGTTACCCAAAGCAACAAAGATGGAAAATTTGGCTTTGTAGCCGAAGAAAAATTAAAGGAAGGGGTTTATAGAATGTGGGCAATGGCGGTTAATGCCCAAGGAGCGCAAAGCTTGCCCACGGAAAAATTAACCATTACCGTATTACAGCCTACAATTTTTAGAGTAGGAACATTGGCGATAAGTTTGTTGATCATAGCCATTCCTCTTGCGGTCTTAATGCTCGCCCTTATACTCATTCTTTTTTACGGATGGCGCAAATTTTCTATGCTTAGAAAAAAACTAAAGAAAGAAGTTCGCGAGGCGGAATCGACCTTGCGTAAAACATTTGACTTGCTCAAAAAAGACATTCGGGAGCAAATAAAAATGCTTGAAAAAACGCGCGCCAAAAGGCTGCTCACCGAGGAAGAAGAAAAAATTATTAAACAATTCGGTCGGGACCTAGATGATGCCGAAGAGGTTATTGAAAAAGAAATAGAAGACATAGAAAGAGAAATAAAATAAAGTTTAATTTTACTGATTTTGTTTTTTGATTAAATGAGGTATCATCAAAGGCGATGAATAATATGGCGGAAACTAACAACAAGATAATATATTTCGCTGAGACGAATTTCCGAAACGAAAAGAAAAAATTCGGCATCAAAAAGCGCGACCGGGCCAGGCATATGTATGTCATCGGCAAAACCGGCGTGGGCAAGACCACGCTTCTGGAAAATATGGCCATACAGGACATTCTAAACGGCGAAGGCGTCGGCATTGTGGACCCGCACGGCGAATTTGCTGAGAAAATGCTGAAATTCGTGCCGGAAAATCGCGTTAAAGACGTGCTTTATTTCGCTCCGCACGATATGGATTGGCCAATCGCTTTCAACGTTATGGAAAATGTGGACCCGACCCAAAGACATTTGGTGGCCAACGGACTGCTCGGGGTGTTCAAGAAAATATGGCCGGATGTCTGGTCGCCCAGAATGGAATATATTTTGAACAATTGCATCTTGGCCTTGCTGGAATATCCGGACTCCACATTGCTTGGCATAAACAGGATGCTGTCCGATAAAGACTACAGAAATGAAGTGGTGGGCAATATTTCCGACCCTGTCGTCAAGGCTTTTTGGACGGACGAGTTCGCTAAATACTCGGACAGATTTATGACCGAGGCCAGCGCCGCCATCCAAAACAAAGTCGGCCAATTCATTTCCAACCCGCTTATCAGGAATATCATCGGCCAGTCCAAATCTTCTTTTGACATCAGGGATTTGATGGACAAGAAAAAGATTTTCCTGATGAACCTTTCCAAGGGCAGAATAGGGGAAGAAAATTCCCGCCTTATCGGCGCCATGCTTATCACCAAGATTTATCTGGCGGCTATGAGCCGGGTGGATATTCCGGAAAACGAGCGGGAAGATTTTTATCTTTATGTGGACGAGTTCCAAAACTTCGCCAACGAATCGTTCAAAGACATTCTTTCGGAGGCTAGAAAATACCGGCTCAATCTTATCTTGGCCCATCAATACATCGCTCAAATGGAGGAGAGCATCAGGGATGCGGTTTTCGGTAACATCGGCACTTTAGTGACTTTTCGCGTGGGCGCTTACGACGCTGAAACCATGGAAAGCGAGTTTGCGCCGGAGTTTGAAATTCAAGACATCGTTGGCCTCGGTTTTGGCAGTATTTATTTGAAGTTAATGATAGACGGTATGGCCTCAAGGCCGTTTTCCGCCGGCACTTTGCCTCCGATAAAAGTGGCGGGAAAAACTTTTGAGGAAAAAATAATTGAGGATTCGCGCGACCAATACGCCACATCAAGAAAAGAAGTGGAAGAAAAAATCGCCGAATGGCACGCCCAAATCGCCGGCGAAATTAAAACGGAAAAAGAAGAAGGCCGGACATCGGTCAGGAAATCAATCCCTCACGCGGGGAAAAGCGAAG
>Ga0209212_1005834_pt1 | contig 14437 bp, 12 predicted proteins | sample RifGroC2_FD_183996 | JGI IMG/M metagenome (GOLD analysis project Ga0209212, IMG submission 183996) | Groundwater microbial communities from Rifle, Colorado, USA - Groundwater C2 (SPAdes) (version 2) | ecosystem: Environmental > Aquatic > Deep subsurface > Groundwater | place: Rifle, Colorado... | reverse complement strand
GCCCAAATTACCCGGCGCGGCGCCCGCCGCCCCTATGAGCGCGGACTTCAAGACCTTCACGCTGCTCTACGCCCTGTTCGCCATAGGCAACTCCAGCGACGTATTCCTTATAATGAAGGCCCGGGCCCTGGGCTTCACGCTTACGCACGTTATCCTGGCCTACACCGGCTACAACCTCGTCTACGCCCTGCTGGCCAGCCCCGCCGGCTGGCTCTCCGACAAGCTCGGAAAAATAAAGACCATGGCCTTCGGCTTCCTGGTCTTCGCGGCCGTTTACCTGGGCTTTGCCGTAGCCGATAAACAATGGATGATCTGGGCGCTGTTCGCCCTTTACGGTTTCTACGGCGCTTTTAACGAGGGCATAGCCAAAGCCGTGGTCTCGCACCTCAGCGCCGGCGACAACCGCGCCTCGGCCATGGGTTACTTCCAGGGCACGCTGGGCTTCCTCATGTTCGGCGCCAGCGCTATCGCCGGGCTCCTATGGGACAAAGTTTCCCCGGCCGCCCCCTTCGTTGCCGGCGCCGCCTGCGCTTTCATCTCCATGTCCGCCCTGCTGGTCTGGACCCGCAAAAAAGGATTCGCCTTCTAATGTCAAAACTACTTAAAGAAGTTCTCAAGCATGAAGTCTACCCCGCCATGGGCTGCACCGAACCCGTGGCCGTAGCTTTCGCCGCCGCCACCGCCGCCAAGCTCCTGGGCGGGCGCACCACCGCCGTGCGCATCCGCACCGATCCCGGCACCTACAAGAACGGCCTGGCCGTGGCCATCCCCAATACTAAAGGCAAAAAAGGCAACCTGCTGGCCGCGGCCATAGGCGCCGTGGCGCGCAAGCCCGAACTGGGCGCCGAACTCTTCAAAGGCCTGCCTGCCGCGCGCCTCGCCGAGGCCTCCGCCCTGGTGGCGGCCGGCCGCGCCGTCATCGCCGTGGATTATTCGAAACGCGGCATCTATATTTCGGCCGAGGTGCGCGCCGGGGCCGAGAAAGCGCTGTGCGTGCTGGAGGGCAGCCACAAGCAGGTGAGCCTGCTGCGCCATAACAAGAAAACGCTGATAAAAGCCTCCGGCGTCGGCAGAAAGACCCGCCTGCCCTACAAGGAGACCCTCCGCAAGGCCTCCTTCCGCGATCTTTTCAGAGAAGTGGAACATGTCAGCCCCGAAGACCTGGCCTATATAAAAAAAGGCGTGGTGATGAACCTCGCCGCCTCACGGGCGGGGCTTAAACTTAAAAAGGTCGGCTTTTACATGGAGGACCTTATTAAAAAAGGCTACCTCAAGCGCGACACGCTCTCCGGCGCCAAACTGCAGTCGGCCGCCGCCACCGACGCGCGCATGGCCGGCGAGCCCATCCCGGTGATGTCCAGCGGCGAATCCGGCAACCAGGGCGTGGTGGCCGTGCTGGTCCCCTGGCTGGTAGGCAAGGCCTTCGGCGTGCCGGAGAAGCGCATCCTCAGGAGCATCGCCCTCTCCCACCTGGTAAATTCCTACATCAAGGTTTTCACCGGCGAACTCGCCCCCATCTGCGGCTGCGCCGTAGCCGCCGGCGTCGGGGCCTCGGTGGCCATAGTCTGGCAGCGCGCCGGCGCCGACTCCAGAAAAGCCGCGCTCGCCGTCAACACGGTGATCAGCGACATAGGCGGTATGCTGTGCGACGGGGCCAAGAGCGGCTGCGCGCTTAAAGTGGCCTCCTCGGCCGAATCCGCCATCCGCGCCGCCTGGATGGCCTCCAACGGGGAAGGCATAACCGAAGCCGAAGGCTTTATCGGCGCCACCGCCGAGGCCACCATCAAGAACATCGCCCGCATCTCCAGCTCGGGCATGGCCAAGGTGGACCGCATCATCCTGGACATCATGTCCTCTAAAAACCCATGACCCTTTCCGACGCCTGCGCCGTAGCCCTAAAAGACCCCGCCGCCGCGCCCCTGACCCCGGCGGATTTCCTGCTGACGCGCGGCTATACGCGCGATTCCGCCCGCCTCTTCATGCGCTCCCAGCCGGGCTTCCTGGGCCGGGCGCTGACGCTGGCCGACGCGCGCGCCCTGGCCCAGGCGGCCGGCGACGCCGGCCTCGCTACCGTCCTGGTCCGCGAAACCGATATCCCCCTGCCGCCCGCCGCGGTAAGGGCGGCGAAACTTGAGCCCAAAGCCGGCGGGTTCGACATCGTCGCCGGCGGGGCGATAAAATTCATCCCTTACGGGTCCGTCTCGCTCATAGCCGCCGCCGCCTTCGACGCCCCGGCCGGGCAGCCGCGCCTCGAGACCCTCGGGCACGGCCTTTTCGCCGGCCTCATGCGCCTTGCCGGCATTAAAGGCTACGAGCCCGTCTCGGAAACCGGCCCGCTGGAAACATTTTTCCGCGCCGATCTCATCGCCGAGGACGGGGCCCTGCGCCTCCTCCTGGAACCGGAAAACCTGGACTTCTCCCCGCTGGGCGCCGCCCGCTCGCATTCAAGCCTGGTCAATTTCCGCATCCTGCTGGCAACGCTCGCCGCCGGCTGCCCGGGCGCCGTTAAAAACCCTTTCCTCACCGCCTTCCTCGCCAACAGCCCCCTGGCCCCCCTCAAACTCGCCTCCCCCGAAGCCTGCGACACCTCCCTCTCCCGTCTTCTCCTCCTCACCCCCAAACGCGCAGTGTGAAAAATCCGACCATATAACGCCATTCGTCAACCAGAATGAACAACTGACGGGACGTTTCTCGGGAGGGGTGACGAGGGCATGGGTTCGGCGGGCCCTCGCGCAGGCCGAGGCTTGCGCAAGCGCCGAGGCCGAGCGGGAGCGCGGCCACGGTGTGGCCGATAGCGTGCCCGACGGGCCCATGCCCTCGCCACCCCGGCCAAGCGACTATACTGCGTTCCTTACTACGAAGTTGGGAAAGTTCCTATTGTAAGCCGCGGGGTCATTATTTATAATTTAAAGTACATGGAAAAGCACCACCCAGCTCATAACAGATTTTTCGCCCTGCACGCGCACTTCTACCAGCCCCCCCGCGAAAACCCCTGGACCGGAAAAATAGACCCCCAGCCCTCCGCCTGGCCCTACCACGACTGGAACTCCCGCATCGCCCGCGAGTGCTACCTCCCCAACGCCTGCGCCCGCATAAACGACTCCTCCGGCCGCGTTCTGGAGCTCGCCAACAATTACCTGCACCTCAATTTTAACTTCGGCCCCACGCTGTTCTCCTGGCTGGAGAAAAACTATCCCTTTTACTACGCCAAGATCATCCAGGCCGCAAGAGAGTCGCGCGAGCGCACCGGCCACTCCAATGCCATAGCCCAGGCCTACAACCATATCATCATGCCGCTGGCCTCCTTCCAGGACCAGCTCACCCAGGCGCTGTGGGGCATAAAGGATTTTGAACACCGCTACGGCTTCAAACCCGAGGCCATGTGGCTGCCCGAAACCGCCGCTTCCGACGACACCCTGCGCCTGCTGGTCGACCTCGGCATGAAGTACGTCATCCTGTCCCCCTACCAGGCCGAAAAGATAAAGGCGCACAACGCCCACGCCTGGGAGGACGTCTCCTCCGGCAATTTCGACACCACCCGCCCCTACGCCTGGCACGACACCCTGCCCGACGGCACCCGCGCCAAGGGTCGCAGCCTGGCCGTCTTCTTCTACGACGGCCCCCTGTCCAAAGCCGCGGCCTTCGAGGGCCTGGCCAAGGACTCTACGGTCTTCGCCGACCGCGTCGAAGCGAGCTTTCGGCACGGCCACCACGGCCCCCAGCTGGTCAGCCTGGCCGTGGACGGCGAGACCTTCGGCCACCACCATAAATTCGGGGACATGACGCTGGCCCACGCCTTCCTGCACGAACTGAAGAAGCGCGGCATCCAGACAGTGAATTTCGCCCAGTACCTGGAAGCCAATCCGCCCACTTACGAAGTCGCCATAAAGCCCGGCCCCGACGGGGAGGGCACCGCCTGGAGCTGCGCGCACGGCGTGCGCCGCTGGAAGGGCGGCTGCGACTGCGGCCGCGAGGATAACGCCAGTCTTAACTGGCGCCTGCCGCTGCGGGCCGCGCTCAACAGCCTGCGCGACGCCGCCGCCGATATCTACTCCGCCGAAGCCGCCAAGTTCTTCCGCTCCCCCTGGGACGCCAGGAACGATTACGCCGGCCTGCTGCTCGACCGCGCTCCGGCGGCCGCCGAAGCCTTTTTCGCCAAACACGCCCCCCGGGCGCTGGGCCGCGCGGAGAAGAACAGGGCGCTGGCGCTGCTGGAAATGCAGAAGCACGCCATGTTCATGTTCACCAGCTGCGGCTGGTTCTTCTCGGACATCTCGCGCATAGAGGCGGTACAGAACCTGCGCTACGCCGCCCGCGCCGTGGAAACCATGAAAGACCTCGGCTTCGAGAACGCGGACCGCGCCTTCGTCTCCCTCCTGGAAATGGCCCGCTCGAATTACGCCGAAGCCGAGAACGGACTGAAGCTTTACCAGAAAATAGTAGCGGAGAACCAGCTGGCCAGGCAGAAGGCCGCGGCCCTCATCATAGCCGAGGCGATGCTGGCCGGCGACGAAGGCCGCTCCGGCGGCGCGCTGCAGCCGGAAGAGCGGCTGAACCGCGACGGGGTCCTCTGCCTGCGCGGCAAGGTACTGGCGCCGGGGCCCGACGGGGTCTCCCCCGTCCCGTTCTGCTACCTGCGCCGGGACGAGGAGTTCCCGCTCATGTTCTTCTCGGACACGGGCGGCTCGGGCCGCTTCAAGGATATCTTCGCGCTGGGCTCGCCGGCCGAGATCCAGACCGCCCTGGAGACCGCGCCGGGCACGGTGCGCGTCACTTTCGACGATTTTTCCTGGGAGGAAAGGACGCTCTACGCCTGGATGCTGTCCGACGCGGCCAGGCACAGCCACGCCGCCGCCATCCTGAAGATCCTGGAGGACTACCTCTACCTGCTGGCGAGACTGCCGGGCCGCGCGCTGGCCTCCTGGGCCCCCCTGCGCGCCCAGGCGGCCGGCTACGCGCGCCAGGCGGCCGAACTGGCCTTCACGGCGGCCCGCTCCGGCGCAGCCGCCGACATAGAAGCCCTGGCCGCCCTGGCCGCGCGCCTGAAGGCGGCCGGCCTGGAAGACGGCTTCGAGCCCTCGCCCGAAGCTGCCTCGGCGCTGGCCATGCGCACGGGCGCGAACGCCCTGGCCGACCCCTCCCCCGAGAACCTCGCCATCCTGCTCAATCTGCTGAAAGCCGCGCACGACCTGGGCGCCCGCGACCTGACTTTCCATCTGCAGAACTGCCTGATGGACCTGTTCGCCGCGTCCGCCGCCAGGCCGCTGCACGGCGCGGCCGCCGCCCGGCTGAAGGAGCTGTACTCCATCTCCGGCATAATCATAGAAAGGTTCAACGGCCGGCTTGAGGAGATGGCGCTGGACAAATAACCGTAAAGAACGAGAAATAAAAAAACCGCGGCCCTTTCGGGACCGCGGTTTTTTTACGGCTCGGACGGCTTAACTGCGGGCGGCCTTCTCCGCTTCTTCCGTCGAGAACACCCTGTAATTCATTTCGGGGAAGATGTTGTCGCGCCACTCTATATCCTTCAGGAAGCCTTCTTCCAGGCGGTTGCCCATGATCTGCTCGTAGAGGCCGTTGAAGCGGTGCGTGTGGGCCACGAAGCGCTTGGTCGAGTAGTTCTTGGCCGTACCTACGGTCATCAGGAAAGCCCAGTCGGAAGACATGCCCAGCACCACTTCGCGCGCGCACTGGTTCAGCGCGCGCCGCAGCGCGCCGTCGGCGTTGGGGAACTTGTTGGCCAGCTCCACCATGCGCTCCACCTGTTTGTGCAGGTGGCGGTACATCCAGTCGTTGGTGCCGTTCAGCCACACTTCGTTGTAGCCCTTGTCCCCCCACGTGGACATGGAAGGCTGCACCACTTGGTTGTCCGGGTGGATGCCCAGATACTCGCTGGGCGTCACCATTTTTATGCTCTTCTGGTCGTGGTGGATCTTCTTGAACAGGAATTCCAGGAAATCCACGCCCTCATACCACCAGTGGCCGTAGAGTTCGGCGTCGTACATGGACACCACTACGGGCTTGCGCCCGAGGAAACCGTTCAAATGCTCTATCTGGCGTTCGCGGTTGAACATGAAGTTGCCGGCGTGGCTGGCGGCCACTTCGCGCGCCTCGGCAGGGTTATAAGGAGCCTTCTCGTTAAGGCCCACCTTACCGGTGATCTTGCAGTACTTCATACCGATGTTGCGGCGCACGCCGTCCTGGTGCAGATAGGGCTTCACGTAATCGTATTCCAGGTCGTAACCCAGGTCGCGGTAGAACTCGCGGTAGCGGTGGTCGCCCGGGTAGCCGGTCTCGGCGCTCCAGACCTGCTGGGCGCTCTCCATGTCGCGGCCGAAGGCGGCCACGCCGGAAGGGCAGTACACCGGGGCGTACACGCCGTAGCGGGGCCGCGGGCTGCCGTAAATTATACCGTGGGTTTCCAGGAAGAAATAGCGTATCCCCTGCGCCTTCAGGAACACGTCGTCGCCGGGGTTATAGGCGCACTCGGCCAGCCAGATGCCGCGGGGGCCCCGGCCGAAATGCTTGCGGTAGTCGTCGGCGGCCAGCTTGATCTGGGCGTGCACCGCCTCCTTGCGGAGCTCCAGCGGCAGGAAGCCGTGGGTGGCGCCGCAGGTGATGATCTCGAGCTTGCCCATGTCCTGGAACTTTTTGAAGCCGTCGAGGATCCTGCCGTGGTAGTAGTCTTCGTAAAGTTCCCGGATGCGGCGGAACTTGGTCTCGTACATCTTGGCCACTTCGTAGAAACCAGTGTTGCGGTTGCGGATCACTTCTTTTTCGGCCAGTTCCAGGCGCAGACTGTAGTAGCGGCGGAAGCGCTCGCGCAGCAGGTCGTCCGCCATCATATTGCACAACGGCGGCGTTATGGACATGGTCACCCGGAAATCGGTGCCTTCGGCGGTAAGCCGTTCGTAAATGTCCAGCAGCGGGATGTAAGTCTCGCACATCGCCTCGAAGAACCAGTCTTCCTCCAGGAAGTCCTCGTACTCCGGGTGACGTATGAACGGCAGGTGCGCGTGCAGAACTAGAGCGAGGTAGCCTTTTTCTTTATTTGCCATCGGTATTGGTAGCCCTGGTGACTTTAATGTAGATCTCGCGGGAATCGGTCTCGTCCTTGGAGAGCGCCTTGATCGGCAGGTCCACTATGCCGTCCGGCAGCGCGAAGCGCATGGAGAACGTGCCGTCCGGGTTCAGATTGACCTTGCGGCCGGACACGGTCACGAAAGCGTCAGGCTCCGTGGCCCCGTAAAGGATGAGTTCGCAGTCGGCCACCAGCCAGAACTTCTTGGGCTGCTCCGGCTTCTGCAGGTTCTGCGACGACATCGAGCTGACGCCGAAGGAGGAGGCGCGGGAGAACACGGCGCGCAGCATTTCCCAGCGCTGGGCCAGGGACTTGGCCACTTCGCCCGAGCCTTTGCCGATGTATTCCACGCCGGACAACTGCAGCAGTTTGTCGAAATCGGCGGTGACGGCCATCCACTTTTCATCGGTCACGTCGGAGACGCGCCCGCCGGGGAGATTCACGGTATTGGTCTTGACCAGCCCGACAAAAGAGCCGTCCGGCATCACCAGGCCCACCTCGCAGCAGTAAGCGCGGCCGGCTTCCTGCACGTTCACGTACCAGCTCTTGGCCTCCAGCATGACCGCGATGTCGAAATACTTGGTCGGGGCCCCGCCGTCCGTTATGCCGGTCATGTCGTAAACCCGTATGACCTGGCGGCCCTTCTCAAAGACGTCCTGGCCATGCCGGCTGCGGGTGTTCTTTTTGGAATTTTCGGTTATTTCCCAGTAGATGAACATCCAGTTGGGATCGCGGGGCAGCAGAGCCGCCTCGGTGGCGCCATAGCTTTCAGGCAGCGCCTTGTGTTCCGCTTCAGGCGCGGTATTGTTCTTCTTTATCTGCCCTGACGAAGTCATCAGTTTCTCCTTACGGACCTATAATGGTTTTACGGAGACCGGGAAGCGCGGTTCGTTATGGAATAACGCCGGCTTTTCCCCCCCTCTCATCCTGATTACACTCTAGCAAATTTGCGGCCTTGAATAAACAAAAAAAACAGCCGTCGGCCGGCTTATCTGGCAGCGGGTTCCGGCTGGAAATAATCCGCCGTGGGCGCGGTGGAACTGGAGTAGAACCAGTCGTATTTGACCTGGTAGGCGCCCAGGGCGCCGGCGTCGCTGACGAAAGCCACGTTCTCGAAGGAATTCACGCTGGCATTGGTGGTCCAGTTGAAAGACCCGGTGGCGAGCAGCTGGCCGTCCAGTATGGCGAATTTATTATGCATGGCGCCCTTGTCGGTGCGGCCGCGCCGCAAACGGACGTCCACCCCGTTGTCGAAGACGTACTTGGCCGCCACGGAATCCTTGGCCATGACCTCGTCCATAAGGAAGCGCACCTTCACCCCGCGCTGCCTGGCGCGCACAAGGGCCTCGCCGAGAGGCCTGGAGGAGAAAGTGAAGGTTACGGCATCCACCGTCCGTCTGGCGGCGTCGATGATGGCGGCCAGGCGGTTCTCAGTATCGGAGCCCGGAGAGAAAAGATAGGCGGGCACGGGCAGGCCGTTGAGCGTCTGCACGGGAGAGGGGTCCTGCGGCGGGATCCCGTAGTATCCCTCCGGCAATTCGGCGGGGCAGGGCCCCAGCGCCGTCGGCCGCGCCTTGACCCACATCCATTCGAAATAGTCGGAGTAACCCTTCACGTAGACGGGATGGCGCGCCACCAGCATGTTCTCCAGGTTGGAGAAAGTGGCCCCGAAAGTCCAGTTATAAGAACCCAGTGTCGCCAGCTCTCCGTCGAATACGCAGATCTTGTTGTGGTTCACGCCGTAGGCGCGGGTGCCGCGCAGCGTGCGGACCTCTATCCCGCCGGCGTCGATCAGGCGCTTGATCTCGCTGTCGGCTTTCGGGAAAACGTGCCTCTCGTCCATTATGATGCGCACCTTCACGCCGCGGCCCCTGGCCCGCAGCAGCGCGTCCGGCGCGTCGTTCAGGCTCATGCTGAACATGGAGATATCCACGCTGGAGCGGGCGGCGTCTATGATCTTGACGGTGGTATCGTTGAGGTAGGCGAAAGCGTAATCCGGGATCTGGTTGAAATCGCCTCTGGCGTTAACGGGCGCCGGAGCGCTGACCGCGGGGACCGTTATGTCAGCAGGGGAAACTACGGCGCCGAAATTTAGCAGTATGGCCGCCGGGGAGAGGGCCCTTGAATTCTCAACCGCTGGGCCGGCGGCAAAAACATTCAGCGGCAAGGCAAGGCACAAAAGATGCAGAAGCATGGAGTTGACCTTTCGCATATGCATTAATTTTAGCTGTATATAGACTCTCCACCAAGTGCTATAAGGCCCGCAACGGCCTGGGCCCAAAGACCTACGCCGACATAGGTCTCCCGCCGTCAAAGGACCTATAGACAAAGGGGTCCTTTGACGCTGGTCAACCGCTCCCCCTTCGATTACAATATGACATGGAAGCTATGAAGCAAGCCGCGCACGGAGACATCATGAAAACGGTTCTCGCCTGCCTCGCACTGGTCTTTTTTTCCGCTTCAACCGCAAGGGCCCAACTCAACGCCTACTTCGTGAACGTCGGCCAGGGCGACGCCACCTACATGGAACTGCCCAACGGTGCCAACTTACTCATCGACGGCGGCCCGTCCGGAGAACCGATCTACCAGTTCCTGAAAGCCAGGGGCGTCACAAAGATAGACCATGTGGTGCTCACCCACCCCCACAGCGACCATTACCGCGGGTTGAAAAAAGTTTTTGCCGCTTTCGACGTTAAGAACTTCTACGACACCAAAGCTGAGAACAAGGACGCCGTAGGCGACAACAACCTGCGCGAACTGGCTAACGCCGAGCCCTCCTGCCGCACCCATTTCCCGGAAGTTGGCGCCAACCTCGACTGGGACAGGCGCGTAACTATAAAAGTCCTCAATTCCTGCACCGAGCCCGTTATCAGCCGCGACAACGACGTGATCAATAACTGTTCCATGGTCCTGCGCTTCTACTACAACGGCCACGCCATACTGAACATGGGCGACGCCGAAGCCTCGGTCGAGAACGCCATGGCCAAGATCTTCAAGTCCGGGCTCAGTTCCACCTATCTGAAGATCGGCCACCACGGCTCGCGCTATTCTTCCACCGATAAATTCCTCGCCAGGGTGCAGCCCAAAGTGGCCATAATCTCCGTAGGTCAGGACAACACCTACGGCCACCCCCACAAAGAATCCCTCGACCGCATACGCGCCACCGGCGCCCAGATCTTCTTCACCCTCACCGGCACCCAGTCCCTCACGATACCCGCCCCGGGCAAAGGTATAGGCCCGCTGATGAACGGCGAACTGGAAGTGGTGGGCGTGGACATGACGGAAACGCCTGCATTCAACATGGAAGACTACACACAGCAGAGCATCGCGCTCCAGCAGCTCAACGAGAGCACCGGAAAATAATCCCCGGCCAGGCAGGTGAGACGCGCCCGGAAGCACCGGGCGCGTTCTTATTTTGGCAGCAGCGGTGAATTTTCAGGCAGGCCGTAGACCGCGGCCAGGCGGACAGGCGAGATCATTTCAGGAACGGAGCCGAAAGAGTAGTCCCCTTCCCGCCCCAGAAGCAGCGCTTTATTACAGCCAAGACGCGCCAGGGCCGGCTCGTGCAGCACGGCGGCCACGGCCAGGTTGCGCCCCGCCAGGGAGGCCAGCAGCGCCATCACCGCCGCCTTATATTTCAGGTCCAGGTGGGAGGTGGGTTCGTCCAGCAGCAGCAGTTTGGCTTCCTGCGCTAGGGCCTGAGCGATAAAGACCAGCTGGCGCTCGCCGGTAGAAAGCGTGTTTACGGACCTGGCCGCCAGGCGGGCCGCGCCGGTCTCCGCCAGCGCCCTGTCGGCTGCCTCCTCGTCGGCGCGCGAATAGCCGCGCCAGAAGCCGGACCGGGCCGTGCGGCCCATCAGCACCATCTCCCGCACGGAAAAATCATAAGGCGTCGTAGTCTCGCTGGGCACATAGGCGGCCAGGCGCGCCAGGCGCCCCGCCGCCATCCCGGCCGTGCTTTCACCGGCCAGGGTAACGGCGCCGGCCGCCGGTTTAATAAAGCCGGTGAGCAGCTTTAAAAGGGTGGACTTGCCGGAGCCGTTGGGCCCCAGCACGCACATAAAATCACCGGGGCGCAGTTCAAAACCAAGGTCCTTTATGAGCGTGGCCGGCCCGTAGGAGAAAGTGAGCCCGGAAACTTTCAGGGCGGGCATCAGTTCCTCCCCCGGGAATTCTTCCAGAGCAGCCACATAAAGAAAGGCGCACCCGCCAGCGCCATTATGACCCCGGCGGGCACTTCCGACGGCGGGAACAGCGAGCGCCCGGCCGCGTCGGCCGCCGTCAGCAGCGCGGCGCCGCCTAGGGCCGCCGCCGGCACCAGCACCCGGGCGGAGGGCCCTGTGACCAGGCGTATGATATGCGGCGTCATCAGGCCCACAAAGCCGATGGTGCCGCCCATGGCCACTGCGGCCGACGTGGCCGCGCAGGCGAGCCCGAAGAACACCAAGCGTTCCCGCTCCGGGTTGGCGCCCAGGTGGTAGGCCTTTTCGGCGCCCAGGCTCATGGCGTCCAGCGCGCGCCAGCGCGCCATGGAGAAAATAACGGCGGCAAGGATAATGGCGCCGGAGAACAGCATAACGCCCGGCTCCACGGCGTAAAGCCCGCCCAGCACGAAATAAAGCAGCGAGAAGGACCGCTCCCGCGCAGCGCTGAGCGTCAGCATCACCACGGCCGACAGGAAGGCGCTGACGGCCACGCCGGCCAGCACCAGGGCGGCGTCCGACAGGCGCCCGGCGGCACGCGCCAGCCAGTAGGAAAGGAAGGTTGCGCCGAAGGCCCCGGCGAAAACCGCTATAAAAAATACGGGCGAGGTGCGCTCTATCCCGGCGAGAAAACAGAAGACCGCGGCTGCCGTGGCCCCGGAGGAGGTGCCCAGTATATACGGGTCGGAGAGCGGGTTCTTCAGCACGCCCTGGAACAGCGCCCCGGCGAGGCCCAGCCCCGCGCCCACGGCCAGGGCGGCCAGGGTGCGCGGCAGGCGCAGGTTCAGGATAATGTCGGGCGACAGCCCGGCGGGCCCCGCCGCCAGCGAGAACAGGCAGGCCGCGGCCAGCGCCAGAAAAAGCAGGCTGAGTTTACTATTTGCCATACAGCAGGTCCGTCAATTTCTTTATCTCCCCGAAAAGGCGCGGGCCCGGGCGCGAGAAAGCGTCGCGGTCCAGGGCCGTTATAACGCGGCCCTCTTTTACGGCCGCGAGCCCCGCAGCCATGGGGCGGGCCAGAAATTCCTCCTTGGTGCCAGAAAGCAGTATCACGGCCTCAGGATCCAGCAGTAGCACCTCTTCCCACGAGGCCTGGAAATAACCGCGTTTCTCGCCGGCGAATATATTTTTACCGCCGGCAAGGCGGATGGCATCGGACAGGAAGGAGTCCCCCCCGGCGGTCCAGCCGCCGCTGTCGGCCTCTATATAAACCTTGAGCGGCCGGGCCGGCAGGGTCGCCGGCAGCCGGGCCCTCAGAGAACGCTCAAGTTTTACTCCCTGCGCCTTGCGCCCGAGTTCCGCGGCGATCCGGCGCACCGAGGCGAATATATCCGCGACGCTCTTTTCCTCCGGCAGCTGCACCACTTTTATACCCAGGCCCGAGAGCTGTTTAGACGATGACGCCCCGGCCCAGGCGCCGGCGAACACGACGTCGGGCTTGAGGGCGTAGACTTTCTCAACGTTGGGCCGCAGATAATCCCCGGCTTTCTCTATTTTGGCCGTCTCCGCCGGCCAGTTGCAGAAATTTGAGACGCCCACCAGTTGGCCGCCCGCCCCCAGCGCGAAGATTATTTCCGTATAGGAAGGCATCAACGACACCACGCGTTCGGCCTGAACGGGCGCCGGCAGCGCGCAGAGGCATAACAAGAGAGAGATAAGAAGTTTTCTCATAAAAAAAGCCTTTCCCGGGAGGAAAAGGCTTGGGTCTCCCCTCGGAACCCCCGCGCGGCGGGCGCGGGGTTCGCAGTAGACCGGGCTTAGCCAGGCGGCATCACCGTTGCGGGGCAGCCGGGGATTCGCACCCCGTTCCTTCTGCTTACTATGCTCACATTATGCCATTAAGACGCGGCCATGGCAAATCAGCGGGCGGCCTGCCCTCTGAATATTCTTATAAGACTGAACCCCGAGGCGATAAGAACCGGGCTTGAAACAAACCATATCTTTAAAAGCCGTGGATCGCCGTTGAGAACGGCGCAGATAAGGCACGAATAAAGCCAATAACCGAGAAAAGCCAGAACGGGGAGCATCCCCAGAAGTTCGTTGTTTTCATTGGGCATGTTCATATCCCCCAGATAGTGAAGTTGAGCGGCGGTGACACATACTTCATCGCCACCGCGCCGTAGGCCATCAGGACAACAAGCATCCCCGCCTTGTAAAGCAATAGTGTCAGAAAAAACACAGCGGTCCCTTTACCGGTCCCCCATTTCTCAAGAATACGGGGGAGTTTATCGAACGCGATGGCAAAAAGAAAAATAAACAGGAACCAGCCCATAAAATTGGAAAGTGGAATAGAAAAGACCTTTATCGTTTCGTTGGAGACCCATTTCCAGGACTGCCACATGGGACTGACCTGCACCGGATCCATCCATAGATCGAAACTCATGGCCAGAAAGCCGCCCAACGCCGCCTTAAGGAGCAGAGAACCCCTGGGCAGCAGTACCCCTGCTATATAAACGCAGGAATACGCTATAAAGAACCAGCCGAGACAGATCACCATCGGCATCTCGCCCCACCAGAAAAAAGCGCGTGTAAAATAATATGTGCCGGTGACGCCGTCCAGATTATGGGAGAACCAGGAGAACATGTGATACCGGCCCATAAGCACCCAGACGTTCTCCGCCAGCCCTGTAAAGAAAAAGGACCCGCCCAGGAACATCATGGCTTTGTAGAGGCCGGTGGTCCTGTAGGCGTGATAAAAACACAATGCTCCCATGCTGATGGGGATAAGGTCCAGCAGGAACATCGCGCGGTAACTGGTGAAGTTTATTCCCGCGTTAGACGGCACGTCCAGCACCCAGGGGAACACATGGTGCAGTATCGACGAAAACAGGACTACGGCCCCCAGCACCGCGGCAATGGCCCACACCACACGTTTTTCAGTACCTGTAATTTCTTTATCCATCCGCTGCTCCTCCAGAATTAAAACCGGTATTTTATTTCGTTCATCACGTACCATCCGCGCACCGAGTAGTCCACACCGTTGGAGGTGCGCCTGCCGGAACCGGCCAGCGCGCCGAGGGTGACTTCGACGGGGGACCAAGTCCGCGTGACGGCGGCCGAGAAGCGGTGCATGGGGACGTCTATGGCCGTAGAAAAGTCCACGCTCTTACGGTCAATGGCCCAGGTGTCGAAAGCGTAGCCCGCCATCACGCGG
>Ga0209212_1005833_pt1 | contig 14440 bp, 12 predicted proteins | sample RifGroC2_FD_183996 | JGI IMG/M metagenome (GOLD analysis project Ga0209212, IMG submission 183996) | Groundwater microbial communities from Rifle, Colorado, USA - Groundwater C2 (SPAdes) (version 2) | ecosystem: Environmental > Aquatic > Deep subsurface > Groundwater | place: Rifle, Colorado... | reverse complement strand
ATACTTTTCGGGCAGCCCCGGCACAGGCCGGCTTATATCGACTATTTCGGCGTTTCTGCCGTCGGCAAGGGGTACTCCCGCCGCCAGCCGTGCCGCTCCTGTCAGGCTGGTATCGGGCTGGGTCAGGCGATAGGTCACCGCAAACGGCGTGCACCGGGCTATTCCCTGTTGCAAACAGGGCAACCCGGACAGCCCGCCGGAAAGATAGACGCGTTCGATGCCGAATTCGCGATGCAGGTCTTCCAGAATGCGCGCCACGCGGAAGATGATCCCCTCCAGCAGCAGCGTCGCGATGCGTTGCGCCGGCAACCGGTCGATTGGCGCTGAGAACGACAGCCCCAAATCCTCACGGAAATAGGGTGCGCCCAGCCCGCTCGGCTCGGCGAGACAGAAGATGTCGTCCCGCGCCAGATCCTCCGCGCGGCAGGCATCGGCCGCATAGGGCGCCAGCGCCCCGCATTGTCCTGCCACACCAGCGTCCGGAGATACCCATCGGGGACGTTGCGCCCTTGGGGAAGGTAACGGATGACGAAGCCCCCCGTACCCAGATTGACCAATGCCTCCGGCTGTCCCGCAGCGATGCTCGCGACGAGGGCGGCCGATTGATCCGCCATGCTGGCTTGCAGAACCAGGCCATTCTCCAGCTGCAGCGCCCATCCGGCAGAAGGCCGTATCTCCGGCAACACCCTGTGCGGAACGTCGAACAGCTCGCACAATACCGGCGACCATTGCTGTCTATGAATGTCCATCAACAGCGTGCGCGCCGCCATCGAGGCATCGGTCAAATAATGTTTGCCTCCCGTCCAGCGCCAGATCAGAAAAGTATCCAGCGTCCCCAGCAGCCATTCGCCGCTGACCAGCCGTTCGCGCCACGATGGATTACTGCGCAACAGCACGCGCAGCTTGGGGGCGAGGTAATAAGCTGTCAGCGGCAGCCCGGCGAGATCGCGTATGACGCCTTCCTTGTCGCGCAGCGCCGCGCAACTTTCTGCACCGCGACCGTCCTGCCATGAGATCAGCGGCGTGACCGGCCGCCCGGTAGCACGCTCCCAGATCAGGAACGAAGAACGTTGGCTGCACAGGCCGAGCGGCGGGCGCGCAGTCGTCTGCGCCAGACATTCGGACAACACCGCCTCCGCAGCCGCTGCATAGGCCAGCGCATCGCTCTCATAGCGCCCGCCGTCTGCCGCCACATCGGGCGATGCCCGCGCAACGACCCCTGTGAGCGTGCCATCCTCGGACAGCAGGCCGGCCTTGATCGCCGTCGTGCCCAGGTCGAGTGCGATGGCAGTTATCACTGCCGGCAGGCCTCGATCTCTTGCGCGATCCGGCCCGCATCCCAGCCCAGCGCAGGCGCAACCAGTTCGGCGAGGCGGCACAAATCGCTTTCGCCCAAGCGCGCCAGGATGAGCAGCGGCAGGCGGCGGCGCAGCAGATCGGACAAATGTATCGCCATCTCGTCGCGGGCGCAAAACAGCAGGTCGGCCAGAATAAAGGGCAGGTCGGGTACGATGCGCCCCGCCAGCTCAGGCATTTCCTCGACGAGGCCGAACACTTGTTCGGCACGCCGGCCATGGCGGCGCAGCAACCACTTCGCGCTCTCGGCATCGATGCCGAGGCGTTGGGCGCGCGCACCGTTCCCTTCCAGCCATGCGGGAAAATCCTGCTGCGGTTTCCACGGAGAATCCCGGTGCCCGGTCGTGCAGGCGGCATCGATATTAAGCGCCGCAGTCACGACATCCACGATGCAGGCGGCATCTTCGCGCGCCGAGGTGATCTTGCCGCCGATGGAGTGATGCAGACCGTTGCCCATCGTCTTCAACTCCCAATCGCGGCTGACCGCGGAAGGTAATTCATCCCCGCTCTGCTTCATCACCCGCAATCCGGCATAACTGCCGATGACATCCTGCCTCGTCCAGGCGACTTTCAGATAATGGTTGGCGGCCGCGAGCAGATAGCCCACATCGCCCTCCTCGACAGTCACGTGATCGAGGTCGCCCCGGTAGTCGGTATCGGTCGCGCCGAGCAGGGTACGGCCATACCACGGGATGACGAAGAACACCCGGCCGTCCGACTTCGCCGTCATCAGGAGCGCCTCGCTCGCCTGCAACGCAGGCATCACCAAATGGACACCTTTGCTCAGGCGGCACCATGCGCGCTTTGCAGCATCCCCGGCCATCCATTGCCCGGCGGTGCTGACGGATTGCCGCGCGCGCACCTCCACCCTGTCAGCACCCAGCATATCCTCCACGGTCGCGCCGCATACCTTGCCATGCTCCTCGTTCCAGGCGACGAGCCGGGCGTAGTTCACGCATACCGCGCCATGTGCCATCGCGCCAGCGACCAGTTCCAGCACCAGCCGCGCATCGTCGGTCTGCGCGTCGCCATAGGTGAACCCGCCTTCCAGTTCGGCCATATCGAGGAACGGAAAACGCCCGGAGAATTCAGTCCGGCCGAAATGACGATGCCGCATCCGCTCACGCATCATCTCATCTGGGGCATCCGCCAGATGATCGTAGAGCGTCAGTCCGGCCTTCAGGCGCAGCGTGCCGACCCGGCTGTCGGAATACACCGGCACGCCGAAACGCAGCGGCCAGACGCGATGCGGCGCTATTTCCAAAAGCATCTGCCGTTCCGCGAGCGCCTTTTTCACCAGCTTGAAATCGTAGGATTCGAGATAACGCAGGCCGCCGTGAATCAGCTTGCTGGAAGCGGAAGAGGTCGCCTCCGCCCAATCGCCCTGTTCGACCAGCGCGACCTTCAATCCGCGCAACGCCGCATCGTAAGCCGTCCACGCGCCATAGATGCCGCCGCCGCAGACCAGCAGGTCGAATTGCTTATTGCCGAGTGATAAAAAGTTACGGTTCATTTGTATTTATGGGTTCTTCATTCCATAGCAATAGGTGGCAGGCTTTATCTGCCCATCCAAAAACTCAACATCCGCTTACGACACGTTGCAGCTATAGCAATAGAGGCTTGTGACCATCTGCTATACATCTTAAAGCAGTCATAAAATCAGGTGAAAGCCTGTTAGCTTGACCGTCCGAAGCTGATTCAGTCAGCAGCATTCTGCTATCAGTCAATCTTCACAAGCAAGTCATCAAGGAACTCAGAAGCAGGCTCAACGCTGGTCACCAACAGATGGTCTCTAGCACGAGTGCAGGCGACGTAGAGCAAATGGCGTTCGGTGTTATAGACTTCTTCCAGGTCAGCATTGTCGGCTACCGTTTCGATGCGCTCCTGGGAAGGGATAATTTCATCATCGCAGGCCATCACAACCACCACACGGAATTCCAACCCTTTGGCCAGGTGCATGTTGCTGATGGAGACGTAGCCGCTGGTTGTTTCGACTCGTTCATCAAGCACCTTGAATGGCAGCCCTGCTTTGCCGACTGCAGCACTAGCGCGATCCAGTTCCGCGTCAGAGCGGACGAATACGCCGATCTCGTGTGCGCCTATTCCCTCATTGCTCCTAACCCGCAGCCACTCGCCGACAGCGTTGATTTCTTCTGCCTGGCTGTCGAATGTCTTGATGACCGGAGCGGTGCCGTTGAACATCCATGACTTCATCGGCAGAACGGCCCGCCATAAGCACGGGGTCAAGCGGATTTCCTGAAGCGGTATAAGGATTACTGGTACCGCTAGATAACGCAGAGTACAACGCATGAGCCGTTTGGGCTGTGCCGCTGAAGCGACGAGTCGCCGTGGCACTGCCGCCGTAGCCCTTCTTGACATACTGACCAAGGCCACGCCTCATGCTACCGCGTTCCCCACTATGCGCGTACTCACCAAGATTACGCCTGGCACCTGCGAACCGACCGGATGGTGCTACAGGAATAGGTTGTCGAGGTTCGGTGCTAACTGTTGGCTCGGGTTGCGATTGAACTTGCGAACCATCCAGAGGTATACCGTCATGTGGCACCGCCTCAGAAGGCACTGCTGGTAGCGGAATGTCCGGCACCCACGGCGGCACCATTGGCACACCGGACGGCGAGCCGTTACTTGACTGAGACGTTCCCATTTCCACTCCTTGTTTTTATCGCACTCTTGACCGTCTTGCTGACATCAGCATCGCTATCCCAAGCGGAAAACACGTTCTTCGACCATGGCTGGTCGGCGATTTTCGGAACTATGCTCGGCTTGATTTGTGGACCAGGGCGTTCCATCAGGAAGCTCGCCAGTCGTTGCCCCTGAGATGGATCGACCGCTGCCACGACAAGGCAGGCGTCCAGGATTGGCGGCACTCACCGCCACGTCCTTGCAGCAGCAGTCGCCCGCCTTTGGACAATTCCATGCGCTCGCGCAGTTTGAATGAGTGGAAATTAGTGATGACGATTTTGGCGCGCTCCAGATCACCCATCATGTCACTGGGTATCAGCTCACGGCTTTGGTAGTAGCTGTCCGGGTCATTCGGTTGCAGTACGCGCAAGCGATCCTTGATGGTGAGGCCGGGGGCGACGATCAAAAAGCCACGGGTAAATTTCTTGCTGGTGGGGCGACGCACAGCATTGATGGTCTGCCATGCGATCACCATGGCCATAACGGTAGTCTTGCCCGCACCGGTGGCCAGCTTCAATGCCAAGCGCATCAGCTCAGGGTTGGCATCGTTGCTGGCATTGGCCAGGTGCTCAAGAAATCGCTCGGCGGACTTACCCAACTGGGGGGCGACTTCCGTTAACCAGATAAGCGTTTCAACCGCCTCCACCTGGCAAAAGAAGGGGCGAACGCCGCTGAACTTGTGATGACGCCAATGCTGTAACAGCCTGGCAGTTTCTGGTGTGACATGCCAAGTGCTTGGATTAGGCAACGCACGCCACTTGCCTACTTCTTGGCGAACTGCGTTGATGACGGCTGCGGTTTTTTGGTATTCCTGCGCTTGGGTCGAAAGCCCTTTGTCGTCGTCCAGCAACAGCGATGCTTGTTCTGCTTGTCCTTTGCGTTTCTTCGGTTTGGGGACTGGCGCGATGTATTCCGCAGAACGGCGTTTCTCGATAATCTGCTGAGTCGGCTGCCCATGGTCAAGTTCCCAATGACGGGCGGGGTGCTCATAGGGCGAGTTGAGAATTGGACGGTCGAAAAATGCGTTGGTCATGTTGTTATTATTGGCACGATTTTGCTTTAGCTGCGGATAGTATCCCGTGCTGTGCAGATGGGCAATCAGCCAGAATATATAGGCCGTTTGGATCGCTGGATCGGCTGTATTTTAAATGCGCAGTGAGCACCGGCAAGATGGAGTGAATTATGGGGACTTGCTCAACAGCTTCACAATGCCGTTCTCGAAGCGCTTGTGACCGAAGCGATAGTCGAAAAAATTACTCGCGAAAGTCCGCTTTACCACCGATTGCGGTTGTTCGAGCTCATATACATGAAGAGCAGCATTTGGCACATTACTGACATTCAAACGCTCTATCCACTGTTTCGGGGTCAGGGCGAAACTGTTCAAACCGGCCTGCATTTTAATTCCGTCGAATTCGACGGAATTAAAATCCGGATTATTGAGTCGCTCCCAAACCCCAAGGAATTCTACGGTATTACGGTTTCTGAGCCAGTTGCGCACTAGATCGTCGGAACGTTCGGCATTCTTGGCGCGCGCGATGTCGGTAAGGCAAATGAGGTCTTCTTCCCGCTGTGTCAGTATGGTGATAGCGGTGCCCTGTACGTCGATCGTGGATTTTTTGCTCTTGCTCATGAATCCTCCCCCTCCTCACTTGAAAACAAGCGTCGAAAGTGTCGCACAGTCCGGGGCTGGATGCAGGGCAATTTGCTCAGGGCGATGCCTGCCTCATCTGCAAGGCCTTTTGCGGCACATCGCTGATCAGGATATCCACCCCCAATTCCAGCGCCTTATTGATTTCCGCATCGCTGTTGCAGGTATAAACCGCGATGCATTTGCCGTGGTCACGCAGCAGCTCGACCATCGCATCGTCAAGGGACTCTATCGGCAGGCACAGCCCGCGCAGGAAAGGGTGCTTGACCAAGACACGCCGCGCATCTTCCAGCGTCTGCCCGGATTCGAAGTTGTAAACCAGCGGAAACTTGGGCGCACACCGATGGGCGTAGATCAGGCTGGCGAGATTGAACGAGGAAACCATGATCGCATCGCCCTGCACCGCGCCTATCATCTCCAGCGCTTGCCGCACCTTTATTTCATGGCGCGAGGGATATTCCCACTCGCGGTTCTTTATTTCGATCAGCAAGCGGCAACGCTTGCGATAGGCATCCAGAAATCCCCGCAAAGTCATAATGCCTTCCGGTTTTGCTCCCGAAGAAAAATGTGCGGCAAAATTCATCGACTGCAACTCGGCATAATCGAAATCGTCGATGCGCTTGCTGGGCAGGCCGAGCTTGCCGAGAAAGCGGTCGTGCCACAGCACGGCAACCTCGTCGCGGCTGAGTTGCACGTCCGCTTCGATGCCATCGATGGGATAGGCGAGCGCCCGGTCGAACGCACTGCGCGTATTCTCCGCCGCTTCCTTGTTAGCGCCGCGGTGTGCGAAGATCAGGGATTGTTTGGGGTGGCTCATGTTTGATTTCGTCTATCGCCTCAGAGGCGCCGGTAGCATAACGTCAACAATCGGGTTTTGCCGTGGCGTTATACCGATTCTATTTCAAACATGCATCTTGTAGGCCCCTGTTGCTCGTATTGTGATATATAGATTACAATAACAATATGGTTACGGTACTGCGATATGTAAGCGAAGCCGGTCATGAAATCGTGACAGAGTGGCTCCTGTCTCTCAATGACAAACAGGCACGAGCACGAATCGAAGCTCGCTTCTTCCGCCTCGCAACAAGCAACTTCGGCGACTGCAAACCGCTGCGCGACGGAGTATGGGAGTTGCGTATAGATTGGGGAGCGGGCTATCGCGTGTATTACGCTCAAGTGGGTAACGCCATCGTCGTGTTGTTATGCGGCGGCGACAAACGCAAGCAGGATGCAGACATTGATCGGGCTGTCCAGTATCTGGCCGATTTCAAACGGAGGACAAAATGAGCAAGCTCAAAAAAGCCAGCATTACCAACCACGAAGCGATGATGCGCGAATTGCGCGCCGACCCCGAATACGCCGCCGAATTCGTAAAGGTTGCGCTGGAAGAAATGGAAGACCCCAAAACCTGTGCATCCGCACTGCTCGCGCTGCGCACCGTCGCCGAGGCTTATGGCATGGCCAAAGTGGCGGAAGAAGCAGGCATCCAGCGCGAAAGCCTGTACCGCGCCCTTTCCCCGTGCGGCAACCCGACACTGAAAACCTTAATGGCCGTCATGAAAGCGGTCGGACTGCGCATCTCCGCTGTGCCAGATAAGGCGCATGCCTGACTTGAATTGTGCCGGAGCAACGGCGAGTTGAGGTAGTTTGAAACCGTAGTCTGCCCCCAGCCATCCGGCGCAATGCGCTACGCTTATTGACGCCCTACGCCTTACGCGAGTTAAACCATATTCTCGTGACCTTCCGCTTTTGACAATAGGAGATACTCATTACATGCCTCAACCCTACTTCAGTAACGCCTCAAACTGTTCAATTGGTACAGGCTTGCTAAACAGATACCCCTGGTAGTGAGTACATTCCCTCTTCAGGAGAATTTGTCGTTGTTCTTCCGTCTCTACCCCTTCGGCAATGACGTCCAGATCCAGGCTGTGTGCCATGGCAATGATGGCACGCACAATCGCTTTATCGCTGCTATTGGTGGCGATATCGCATATGAACGACTGGTCAATCTTGAGCTGGTCGAGCGGCAGCCGTTTGAGGTATTGCAGGGATGAATAGCCGGTGCCGAAGTCGTCCAGTGAAAACAGGATACCGATTTCGTGCAGTGCGTTCATGGTTGCAATGGTGTCCTCGATGTTTTCCAACAACATACTTTCGGTGAGTTCCAGCTTGAGCCGCTTCGGGTTGGTGTTCTCGAACGTAACAACTCATGCGAGACTGAACTCGCCCCAGAATATCAGGTGGATCATGCGAAAGTTTCTAACTCTTGAGTGACTGGAATTGGCACGTCTCAGACAACCAACACTTCAACCTCTGCCTGCTCCTCCGTCATCCCCGGCGCAAGATCAGGCTCTCCGCATTGGCGCGAAATTTCCGCGCGCGCTTTGTTGCGCAGGCGGATGGCCGCAGCCCAGCCCTTGCCTTCCGGTGCAATCGGCTTGCCTATCGTAACGGTGATGATGCCGCGGCGCGGGAACCAGTGGCCGTCGCGCAGGATGGAGCGGGTGCCGCGTATGCTCACCGGCACGACGGGCACGCCCGCTTCGGCAGCGACGACGAATGCGCCCATGCGGAAAGGCATCAGGCCGGATATGCGGCTGAACGTGCCCTCCGGGAAGAATACCGGGCTGCGGCCGGATTGCAGCGAAAGCGCTACCTGTTTCACGTCTTCCAGGCTGCGCTGCGATTCGAAGCGCTCGACGAAATCCGAGCCGATGCGCCGAAGATAGGTGCGCGATATGAAGCTGTCCAGCAGTTCGCGCTTGGCGACAAAACTGAAATAGCCGGCGCGGCTGAGTTCGCCCGGCAGCGCTGCGACAAGCACGATGCCATCGAGATAGCTGGCATGGTTGGACACCAGCACGCAGGGCGCTTCGGGCGACAGGTTTTCCAGGCCGCGAACCGCGAGCGGCGTTGCGCACATTCGCGCATACAGCCGCGCAATTTTGTGGCTTGCCGCCCAGCCCCACGCGGGGCGGGGCAGCAGCGCTGCGGCCAGCCAGGTCAGCGGGGCGAGCAGCCAGAACAGCGCCCAAGCGTAGGCGGCGAATAAAACATCGGACACCACCCTGATGCCGCGGCGCATCTCGGGCAATATGCCGGCCCATGCGAGGCGGATGAGCTGCCACCATACCGCGCGCGTCGGCGTGGCGCCCTTCTCGAACAATTCGCGGCAGGCCGCGCGGCGGATCTTGCCGCTCGAGGTCTTGAGCACGCTGTGGACAGGCGCGAGCACGATGTTGTCCGCCGGCATCCCCAGCATGTCCAATGTCAGCAAGTTGATCCGGTCGCGCAGCGCTTCCCGTTGCGCGGGGGAGGTCTCGCGCGTCTCGGCCAGCACCACCAGGCGCTCGGTGCCGGATGAGGGGTCCGGGCTGCCGAACACCGCCACGCAGCCCTTGCGAATGCCCGGAATGTCGCCCACGGCCTCCTCGAGTTCGTAGGGATAGATGTTGCGCCCGGCGCGGATGATGATGTCTTTCGAGCGGCCGGTCAGGTAGATATCGCCCTCGGCCTGATAGGCGAAATCGCCGGAATCCAGCCACTCGCCGTGGAACAGCAGGCGCGTCTGCTCCGGGTTGCGGAAGTAGCCGCCGGTGGCGGACGGCCCCTTGAATTCGAGATGGCCTTCCACGCGCTCGCCCAGTTCGCGTCCGGTGGCATCCACGATTCTGATCTCGTGGCCGGGGAGCGGCCGTCCGCATGCCGGGATACGCAACGCATCTTTGTCGTCGCCGCCGGCCGGTTCGGCATGGCCGGTGCGCATGAAGCTGTCGCGCCGGATGCGGTCGATCAGCGGGCCGCGGCCCGGAGGCGGGAACGCCAGCCCCACCGAACATTCGGCCAGCCCGTAAACCGGCGCAATCGCCTGCGGGCTCAATCCGCAGCGGTCGAAGCGCTGCGCGAAACGGGTGATGGTTTCCGGGCTGACCGGTTCGGCGCCGTTGAACGCCATGCGCCAGCTCGACAGGTCGAGCCCCTCGAGCGCGGCGTCCGGTATCTTGCGCAGGCACAGCTCGTAACCGAAATTGGGGGAGGCGGAAAGGGTGCCGCGATGCCTGTGGATCGCCCAAAGCCAGCGCTCCGGGCGCGCCAGAAAGGTCAGCGGCGACATCACCACCAGCGGGAAGGCATAGTACAGGCTGCCCAGCCACGCGCCGATCAATCCCATGTCGTGGTACAGCGGCAGCCAGCTCACGAACACGTCCGTGGAGCTGACCTGCACCGCCTTACCCATCGCGCGGATGTTGGCCAGCAGGTTGGCATGGGTCAGCACGGTGCCCTTGGGGTTGCCGGTGCTGCCGGAGGTGTACTGGAGCAGCGCGATGTCCTCGGGCTTGAGCATGATGCTCTCAAGCCTGGGCGGGATTCCTGGCGCCCGCCCGGCATGGGCCAGCTCTTCCGGCGTAACCACCCTGCGCAACGATTCCACCTGCGCCTGGAGCAGCCGCGCCACGGCCTTCGCCTCGGGCACCGTGATCAGGATGGCGGCGAGCGCATTGGAGAGGATGCCCGCATGCCGCCGCAGGTGATCCTCGATCTGCGAGGGGCGGGCAGGCGGGTAAATCGGAACCGGCACGCCGCCCGCGAGCAGTACGCCGAGAAAGCAGCAGAAATAGTCGCGGCTGGTGGGCAGCATGATCGCCACCGACTGGCCGGGCTGCAATTCGCGCTCCAGCAGCCCCGCCGCGATCTGTTCCGCGCCGTCGCGCAGCGCGGCGTAGGTCAGCGAGGTTTCGTTGCCCTCCGCATCCTGCAGCGTGAGATGCGTGCGCTCCGGATGGGCGCGCACATGCCAGTCCAGCACTTCCGGAAGCGTCTGCGCATCGGCCGGTTCGGCCTGCACCGAGGCCGGCGCCTCGACCCGCTGCGTGTCCGGCGCGGCGGCGGGGGAAGCGGCCATGACACAGCGTTGCGAAGCATCCGGGGCGGGAATGGCCGCCTCACACCCGCTCCCGCGAGCGGCTGGCTGCGCCACCGGCGCGGCGGCGGGGGAAGCGGCCAGCACCGCCTGCAGCAGATCGCGCGGCGTTTCGGCGGTGGCCAGCACCCGTTCCGGCAGGCTGACCCCGAAGACCTGCTCGAGGCGCGTGAGCAGCTCCACCCGCCCGAGGCTGTCGAAGCCCAGGTCGCGTTCGAGCGAGCTGTCCAGCGCGACCTGAATGGCTTCCTCGGGGCGCGCGTGCAGCTCGGCCGCGAGCTTCCGGACGGTTGCCAGCAATGTACCAGAGGGGTCATTCATCGCGTTCACCAGGCGCTCCCTTACTTGATTGTTCGAAAAAGAAGATTCTCGCCACGCATGCCGTTTTACTTTCACGGCGGTAATGGTCAACAATATCCCCCCAGCCGTCCCCGGCAGTCAAGAAAAACCATGCGCCCTTCCCTTGCCAAAACCGTCACCCCCCGCGAAGTCTGGGCCTGGGCAATGTACGATTTCGCCAACTCCGGCTATACCACGGTGGTCATCACCGCGATATTCAATGCCTATTTCGTCTCGGTGGTGGCAAGCAACCAGCCATGGGCGACGTTCGCGTGGACGGCCGCGCTGGCGGTTTCCTACGCCGCGATCATGTTCACCGCGCCGCTCATCGGGGCTTACGCGGATGCGTATGCCGCGAAGAAAAAGCTGCTCGCGCTGACCACTGTCGGCTGCGTGTTTTTCACCGCGCTGCTCGCGCTGGCCGGGCCAGACAGCCTGTGGCTCGCGATTTTCCTGATCGTGCTTTCCAATTTCTTTTACGGCAGCGGCGAAAATCTGGTGGCCGCCTTCCTGCCGGAACTGGCGCGCGGACATGCGCTCGGCAGGGTGTCGGGATGGGGCTGGAGCCTGGGTTATGTCGGCGGGCTGGTGAGCCTCGGCGCCTGCCTCGCTTATGTGACCTGGGCGCAGGGACAGGGCCAGCAGGCGGCGGACTTCGTGCCGGTGACCATGCTGATCACCGCCACATTGTTCGCGATTTCCAGCCTGCCTGTTTTCCTGTTCCTCAAGGAACGCGCCGTGCCGCAACCCCATTTGCAGGGGCTGAACCTGATCCAGGAATCCTTCGCGCGGCTCGGGAAAACCATCAGGCACGCGAGGCATTACCGCGACCTGCGGCGCTTCCTGATCTGCACGGTGTTTTACCAGGCGGGCGTCCAGGCGGTGATCACGCTCGCCGCGATCTACGCACAGCAGGCGATGCACTTCACGACCCGGCAGACCATCATGCTGATCCTCGTGGTCAACATCACCGCCGCGATCGGCGCCTTCCTGTTCGGCCACCTGCAAGACCGCATCGGCCATATTCCCCTCATCGCCTTGACGCTGGCCGGCTGGATCGCCGTGGTCATCCTGGCATGGGGCGCGCAGGACGCAGGGATGTTCTGGGCCGCGGCGAACCTCGCGGGAATCTGCATGGGCGCCAGCCAGTCCGCCGGGCGCGCGCTGGTTGGACTGTTGAGCCCGGCCACGCGGCGCGCCGAGTTCTTCGGGCTATGGGGGCTGTCGGTCAAGCTCTCGTCAATACTGGGGCCGCTGACTTACGGCCTCGTGAGCTGGATTTCGCAAGGCGACCATCGCCTCGCGATATTGATCACCGGCAGCTATTTTGTCGCGGGACTGGCGATCCTGGCCGGGGTGAACGTCAGGCGCGGCAGACGCGCGGCGCTGCGGTCAAAATTCTAGGTTTGTGGGCATATGTGACGGGTTGCAGTGAACCCGAAAAAAACATTTATCCACGAAAGACACGAAATGCACGAAAAATACGACCGAACTCGAGTGGATAACGTCATTTCCAAATATCGCCCGCCAGGCGATTCTATCTCTGCACAACCAAGAGATTTCTTTCGTGAATTTCGTGTTATTGCGAGTTATTGCCCAAGGGCAATATCCCTGCGAGAACCATTTCGTGGACTGGTAGCCGTTTTTAGTCTCTTACCAGCCAAATGATGTCAAAACGTGACAAGAATTATGATGCGCAGCCAATCACCGTAGGAGCGGGCTCCAGTCCGCGAGCCGTTAAATCGCGACCTGGAGGTCGCTCCTACGCGGTACCTTTTTGGTTCCGGCTTGTCCGGCTTAGTACTCCGTTTCATAAGTTCACACACGTATTTCTCAAGTTACAGTTGTAGCCCGGATGCAGCGCAGCGGAATCCGGGAAGAACGGAGCGTCGCACTCCCGGATTACACTGCGTTTCATCCAGGCTACGGTCTGAATTGTCAATATAAATACGTACGTATATTTACGAAAATAACTACTTAGGATTACGGCAAATTGTCGATGAATCGCTTCATGGAAATCTTGAGCGCCGCAAAATTCGGGTTGTACATCAAGCGCTGCAAGGCGCCGGCTCTAAGGTTGGCCTCGCTGACCTCTCCCTGCAAAACTTCCCCGTGGTTGTTGTTGCAGGCTTCATATTTCTCCATGTCGCCGGGGTAATAATGGATGAAATTGGAATAATCCCCCGCTGCCCCGTAGTGCGGATCGTCGGGCGGCAGCACGATGGCCGTATGCGCGGAACTCAATATTTTCTGCTCGGGCAGCACGCTGTTCACCAGTTCCAGTTTTTCCGCCGGAATGCCGGGCGGAAATTTTCCGGTGTCGGTGGTGTACAGCACCAGCCTGCTGGAGGGATGGCGCGCCTGCGCCATGAACGCCAAGGTTGCCGGGGTGTTGGCGGTGGCGTCGTCCTGGCTGGCGGCGGCGAATACCGGGAGGCTGACTTCGTGTTTCCGCAGCAGCGAATTCAATTTTTTCGTCAGCGCGTGCATCTGCGCAACGGCATTTTTGGGAAGCGACTCATACTTGTAGAGGCTCTTGTCCGGCCTGATGCCGACCCATTTTGCCGATGGCATCAGCCAGCTATACAGCCTGTGCAGGTTCGCCCAGGCCGCGCGCGGCGTGATCTCGAGCGCCGGAGAAAACAGGAACAGGCCGCGCACCCGGTCATCGCGCAGGCTCTGGTAAACACTCAGCGCGCCCCCGGCGGAAAAACCGGCCAGATAGATTTCGTCGGCTTCTTCCGCAAGCCTGTCGACGCCATAAGCCACGGCCCTGGCCCATTCCCGCCAGGTGACCCCGAGCAGATCGCCGGGCTGCGTGCCGTGCCCCGGCAACAATATCGCCATCACGCGGAAGCCGTTTTCCCGGAAGAACTCGGCCAGATAACGCATGAAATAAGGGGAATCGGTCAGGCCATGCGTGAGCAGCACGCCGCGCCGGTAAGGCTTGCCCTTTCCCCTGCATGCCTCCCCGATGGGATGCAACTCGAACGGCGCGTTTCCGGCGACCGCCTTTTCGAGTTCGGCGGTTCCGAGCCGGACATGCGCGCGCCGCAACATCTCCGCCATGCGCCGCAGATACTCGCCGAACGCCAGCCCTTCCCCGGAAAAACGGGAATTTTCGCCGGATGGCTTATGCCTTGCCTCCAGCCGCACTTCGCCGCTCTCCCTTCCGTTCATCCCCACCTCGCGATCGCCTCCTCCGGCCATTCTACCCGCAAGAGCCTATTTCAGTAGGTTTCATGCCCTGCGGGGTATGAAACCAGCTGGAATAGGCTCTAAGTAACGCCATGCAGCCTCTCATCGAAGATCGCGCCGCATGTCATAATATCGCCGGTTTATCATTCCCAAGCGCCGTCATGTCCTGGTTCGTCACCAACTTCATCGCCGCCTTCCTGCTGCCGCCGCTGAGCCTGTTGCTCGTGCTGGCGCTCGGCCTGTTCCTGCTCTACCGCCGCCGCAAGTATGCCAAG
>Ga0209212_1005832_pt1 | contig 14441 bp, 12 predicted proteins | sample RifGroC2_FD_183996 | JGI IMG/M metagenome (GOLD analysis project Ga0209212, IMG submission 183996) | Groundwater microbial communities from Rifle, Colorado, USA - Groundwater C2 (SPAdes) (version 2) | ecosystem: Environmental > Aquatic > Deep subsurface > Groundwater | place: Rifle, Colorado... | reverse complement strand
TGGGTTTCGCACGCTGCCCATGACCAGAACAGCAGCCGGCTTTTCGGGCACTCTCAGGACATCCCCGTCTTCCAGAATGAGGTCGTTTGCCGACCCTGTAAGCTTTTCCAAGTCATCAAAGTGAATAACAATGCGGCCCAGAGTAGCTTTCGAAGCTACCACCTTCAATTGTTCCCGCCGTTGGACCTGGCTAGCCTGACGAGCCTGCCTGCCTTCCAACGAAACGGGAAGGAGACCCGACTGTTCCTCGGAAAGAAAGTTTTCCTCTTGTTGCCGCAAAAATTCATCTAAGCTCTTTCTCTCAATCTCCTGCACCGATCGCCGTGTAAAAACCGCGCCTTTAAGAAAAGCCTTGTCGGTAAAACCTCCCGCGCGCTTCAAGACGGAACTCAGGCGCTCTCCTCTCCCAACGGTGTAGTTTCCCTGAAGTTTAACCTCTCCTGCAATGGCAACAGTTTTGTAACCCTGGTACTCGCTCCTTACAGTAATCATGTCACGCGGCCGGAGCAATAAATCCTGAGTATTCTCGCCTCCCCAGGCTTTTCTGAGATCTACATTAACAACCTCGGTTGTCAGATCCTCCTTATAGCGGACAACTTCCACCCCATCGAGGTAGGCTTCCGGGAGGACAGACTCCCGGGAAAGAAGCTGGCTTAACCGCATATTTGGTTTCAGCTCGTACTCCCCAGGATACTTGACCACTCCCGCCAGGTTGATCGTATTATAAATACGGGGATCGGTAGCATAGATCTTAACCAGGTCGCCGTTCCGCAGTTCGATATCCTTCGACGAATCCCCATTCAGCCCTTGTCCGAGATGGGCAAGGTCGAGGTCTAAGACCTCCCTTTCAGCGTTCGGTTTGTTCCTAATGACCTGCACCCGCTTGAGATAGCTCTGAGGCATCAGCCCCCCCGCCATCTCGATGACATCGGTCACACGCGTGGCGCCCTTTATTTCGTAAATCCCCGGCCGCTTTACCTCCCCGTCTATAGCAGCGATAGGCCCGATTGGAGGAATAAAGATAGTGTCCCCGGACTCCAGACGGAAATCCCGGGTTTTATCTCCCCGAAGGAGAAAATCATATAGATCCAAAGTCCCCACTGTATGGTGATTGCGCTTGATTTCAATGTTCCTCAGGGAGCCCAGTTTTAGCGGTCCCCCGGCGGAAAATAAGGCGTTGGTTACTGTGGAAAGAGAGCTGAGGGTAAATGAGCCTGGTTGGCATACCTCGCCTACCACATAGACCCTTATGGTCCTGAGGCGTCCCATCGTGACGGATGTTTGAAAGCCCCGATAGTAGCGGGCAAGTTGCTCACGGATGAGTCGTTCCGCCGCTGAGAAAGTCAGGCCCCAGACTCTCATCGGTCCAACGCTGGGGAGGATTATCTGACCGTTTCTGTCCACAGTCCGCAAAACACCGCTGTCCATAGCGCCCCAAACATTTATCGTTAGATCATCCCCCGGCCCCAGAATATAGTCCGGCCCCACCGGGACATCCTCAACCGGAGCGAATGTCGAGACCGGGCTGGCAAAGAGAGAATAGCCATACTGCCGCAGCTCTCTAGGCTTCTCTCCGGCAAAAGCCGGCGCCTGGTAAGTCGCCTCAATGGTTGAGAGAGGCTCATAGTAAAATAGCGCTCCACGAGAACCACTCGGATTTTGAACCGGCAAACCAGTCCCGGCACCACTCTGTTGCTGCCCCGCTCCGATCTGTTGTTGCCCCGCTCCGGCTTGTGGACCATAAAACTGACTGGCTCCCACTCCTTGTAAGCCTGTTGTACCCGGGGAGCCAGGCCAGGGACCTTGAACGGGAACGGTCTGAGGTGCGCTTGGAACAACAGATTGTGGGGGAGAAGTCGGATACTGCGTTAAAGTGGCCCACCCGCATGCCCTTTGACTGATTTGAGAGAGATCGACTGATTGCGGCTGGGATCCAGGGGCTCTTTGAGAAGAATAACCCTGGCCCTGCGGAGCCTGTTGCGGCATAGTGCCGTACGGCTGTCCTCCCATGGGAGGTAGAAAGAGGCCTTGCGGATTCGCTGACTGCGGTCCGCCGGGTAACTGCGGGATCCCCTGCTGGGCCAAGAGCGGGTAAAACCCGACCCCCAATAAGACCGAAATGCAGAGAAACACAACTAGGAATTTACTCTTCATTTTCGCCCTCCCTGGATAGAGCTATAAACGACCCTATAATCCATTAATCTCAATTAGAAATCAAGTCCTTCAGGTTAATATATCCCTGTTTTACTTTCGCCCCAGAAAGCTAAAACTTCTTCCCTCGATGCTCCCACTTGCCCCGGAAGGTGATCCAAAACGACATAGCTATCAGTTTCAGATCCAGCAGCAAGCTCTGGTTCTGGATATAGATCAGATCGTAGCGAAATTTATGCCTTCGGGGCACGTCTCGAGGCGCATAAATCTGGGCCATGCCGGTCAGCCCCGGCGTTACTTTGCACCTGACATCAAATCCAGGAATGGCGTCATCGGGGAGATATCCGTTACCTTCTCTAATCTGCACCTCGTTTATGGGCAACGCGCGCGGGCCAACCCAGCTCATCTCCCCTTTCCAGATATTGAGAATCTGAGGCATTTCATCGAGACTGGTTGCTCTCAGAAATTTTCCTATCCGGGTGATTCTAGGGTCATTCTCCTGGGCTTGTATGGATCCGAATCTTTCATCCGCATCCACAACCATGCTTCTGAATTTATAAACATCTATCGGCTTTTTGTCCTTACCCCACCTTTTTTGGCTATATAAAATAGGACCCCCATCTTCGATCTTAATGGCCAGGCCGAAGATCAACCAAAGAGGCAGGCTGACAAACAGGGCGAGGGACGCGAAGATAAAATCGAAGCTCCGCTTCGACGGATATTCGGAGATCCAGTCCAAAGAAATCTTATCAGGAATCGGGTAAACCGCAGTTATATCTCTCATGGTTAAGGTCGGGGAGAAAGAGAAGGACTATCGCCTTTTTGATATTCCGCCACATCCAGAATAACGTCCTTAAGCGTAAACTTCGGCTCATATCCAATAAGGTTTTGAATCTTGCTGATATCCGGGACGCGCTTGCGCATGTCCTCGAACCCTTCCTCATAAGCTTTCTCATATGGGATGTACTCAATAGGTGCGGGACTTTGAAGGACTTCTTTCACGAGGTGAGCCAAATTCTCGATCGATACCTCTTCTTTTCCCCCGATATTGAAAATATCCCCTATGGCCTTGGGATGCTCCACGAGCTTTAAAATCGCCCAGACCGCATCCTTTACATGAGTAAAGGTACGGGTCTGCTTCCCGTCGCCGAATACCGTAATAGGCTCTCCGGCCAGGGCTTGCTGCACGAAGCGCGGAATCACCATCCCGTACCGGCCCGACTGGCGCGGACCCACGGTATTAAAAAGACGGATTACGATGACCGGTAAACTCTTTTCCTTGAAATAGGCAAGCGCAAGGAACTCATCAATAATCTTCGAGGCGGCGTAGCTCCACCGCCCTTTAAAAGTCGGACCCAGTATTAAGTCCCCGGTCTCCATGAACTTGGCCCCGTTGGACTTTCCGTAAACTTCGGAGGTCGAGAAGATAACAACCGGTTTTTTCTTTTTGGCCGCCAGTTCGAGGACCATTTCGGTTCCCTTGATATTGGTCTCTATGGTTCTGACCGGGCTTTCCACTATATTGTTCACCCCCACGGCGGCCGCCAGATGCAGAACAATATCGGCCCCGTCCACCAGCTCCGCCATCACCGATCTGTTCATCACCGTGTCCAGGACGTACTTAAAGTTTTTGTGCTTTTTCAGGTGCTGAATATTTTCGATTCCCCCGGTTGAGAGATCGTCAATGATACGGACTCGATCCCCTCGGGCCAATAATAACTCGACCAAATGAGATCCAATAAATCCCGCCCCGCCGGTCAGTAGAAATTTCATGGCAATAGCCCATCCTCTCTATGAGAGTGCTGTATATCGAGGTGGTAGTCCTCCGGTTTGTGCCTTCCGAAGCTTCCCTCCTTGAGACGAAGAAGCAGGTCAGCAGCTATACGTTCCGAGGCATGTCCATCCCCGAGCGGATTTGGCCACGTTTTGCCGTAGAGGGCCTCAAACTTGCCATAAAGAACCTCATGGGGATAGCGCCCGGCCTCAACCGGGTCGAATTTAACGCTGGAGCCCACATCATAAACCTGGGGCCGCTCCGTAGCCTTGCGAATCTGAAGAGACGGCATCTGCAGGACGCAGGTTTCCTCCACAACCGTACCTGAATCGGTGATGACCCCGCGCGAATTTGTCATGAGAAGCAGCATCTCCTCGTAACCTATCGGGTCCACCATGATAACGTTCTCTGTCAGAGGCAGCCCGTACTCCCTCAAAGCCTTCTGCGTCCGGTAGCTTGCCGCAAAAAACACTTTTCTATCGGTCGCTGCAAGCAAGGCGAGAATATTCTCGAAGGACGATTTGATATGGACATTCTCGCGTCTATGGCAAGTCATCAGGTAAAACTGATTTCGCTCGATGCCTCTATCCCGGAAAAACGAGTCGCTAGCCAAACGATCGTAATACGATTTCTTCTTAAAGTAGTATTCATCCAGGATGTCGACAATGGGGTTGCTCGTCACAATGATGCTTTCGGGATTGAGCCCCTCCGCAACTCCCTGTGCCTTATATTCATCAAAATAGGTGTAGATTACATCCGACAAATGGTCGATAACTGTCCGATATTTTTCTTCCGGCATTCGCCAGTCGTATGAACGCATACACCCTTCAAAATGGACAATAGGAATATTCAGCTGCGCGGCGGCTAAACAACCCATAACCGTGTTGGTATCGCCGAGAAAGACCACGGCCTCTGGCCTCAGCCTTTCCAGGACTGGATAGAGCTGAGCAATCACCGCCGAGCTGATTTCGGCGTCGGTTTTTCCGCCTGCGTTCAATTCAATCTCGGGAGGTTTTACCCCGAGTTCCCGGAAAAAGACATCCTTCAGATTGTCGTCATAATGTTGCCCCGACCAGATGAAAACGACCTCGTAATCCGGGTGGCTGCGGATAGAGTTCAAAACCAAACTGGCTCTGATGACATCCGGGCGAATTCCTAACACGATCGCGAGGCGCTTCCTGCTCATTGTTCTATCTTTCCTCCCCTTCTAAGAGCAGCCTGCGCCTGGAATCTCACAGGCTAGCTGCTGCACTGCGTCTTGCACGGGCAGCCCATATCCAGATAATTCCCTTAGGGCTTTATACCGCGTATCCAAGACACGGCTTACCGGAGTAGCTTGCCCCGCTACTGGCCTAATCATGACCTGCCTTTGAAACGTACACTTGAATAATTGCAAGAGTTCGTATTTAGAGACTGTTTGATTGGGACAGAAGTGGTGAATGGGTCCTTCACGCCGTACTTTTTCAAAATTGCCTTCCAAGATTAAGGCGTGGCACAACTCGGCAAATTGCATGGTCGTGACTCCATTCCACTGATGATCCGTAAAGCCCGCGATCACCGCGTCGGAGGGTTGGGAAAGAAACCACTCTAGCAGCCCCCTTCTCTTCAAAGGGTCAGGTCCAACTATGGAACACCGCAAGACGAGAAAATCAGCGGCAATGACTTCTCCCAAACTCTTGGTTTTTCCATAGATGTCGTCGCAGTCCATCGGCGCGTCTTCGAGACACACACCGGCATACCTTGAGAAGACACCGTCAGTCGAAACATGGATGACGCGAGCACCTGCTTCCTGGGCAGCAGTCGCTAGATCGTGCGGGAACAATGCATTGACAACGATGGCCCGTCGCACGGACTTTGAATCCCGTTCTTCCACGTCTCCCTGGAGAACGCCAATGCAGTTGATGAGGTAATCAAAAGGTCCTTGGTCCTTGAGGATTCTCCGCAGACCGTCGGTCCCTTCCTCCACATCGAAATATAAGCTGCCCATCCCTTGTTGTCTAGCCGTCTTTTCAACTGTTAGCGATTTTGACCGGGATAAAACCCGGGATATCATCTGGCCGAGCATACCCCTTCCACCAAGCACCAATACTTTGCGCATTACCAGAACTTCAATTCCGGGAGGGGCACGGACCAGATTCCGTCATACCAGCTCTCCTTGGAACGAATGAGGTCCGCATAGTTCCATGCCGTCACAAAGATATAATGGGGAGGATCTTTCCTTAAATCCTTGGGCGGCACAATCGGCGTGTGTATCCCGGGCATAAGCTTCCCGGCCCGAAGCGGCGATTCATCAACCACCGCTTCTAGATAGCTCATCTTGCAAGCGTTGACCCACATGGTAGCCTTGCCCGCCGCGCCGTAGGCCCAGATACGACTATTCTCACTTATGGCATCGAATGTCCTACGCACGATGTCAATTTTGCGCTTCGACTCTTGCCCAAAAGCCAGCCACGTGGAAGGCTGGATCATGGCCACTTGCTTCTCATACCCCAACAGGGTATTTACCGCCGGCCTCACCGCCTCGTCGGGAGCCGTCGCAGCCACTACCCGGAGGGACCCACCGTGCATAGGAATCCGCTCGGCATCGATCACATAAAAACCGAAACGTCTTAACAACGTTTGCAAGGTCGCCAGGCAATAAAATGTCAGGTGTTCATGGTACAATGTATCCCATTGCATGGATTGCAATAAATCACCGACGTACATCACCTCGAGGCAAAGGTGACCGCCGGCCTTCAAAATTCGCCTGGCTGCTCGCAATATGCCCTCCGGATTATCGTTGTGCGCAAAAGCATTGCTTCCTGTCACCACATCGACCTTGCCTAATCTCCGCTCGATTTGCTCCGCAGCCATATCATCAAAGTAGCCGGTCAGGACATCGAGCCCTTTAGCCCGCGCCATTTCAGTGACGTTCCTCGATATATCGACACCAAAGGCAGTAATGCCAAGCTCTTTCAACGGGGATAGGAGAATGCCATCATTGCAGCCAAACTCCACCACAACCCGGGGACTAAAGGCCTGCCTAAGCCACGATGCATAGTCTTTAAAATGCCGCACGAGCGGGCCCACCGTGCTGGAGGCGAAAGAGTACTCCTCGAAGAGAACATCGGGAGCGATCGCGTCCAGAATTTGGACTAGGCCGCAGACTTCGCATATGTGCACCTTTAAGGGATAAAACTTCTCATGCGCAATTGTCTCCCTGTTGGCGAGGAATCCCCCCGCCGACGGCATTTCTCCAAGATCAAGAAACGGCTCTAATTTGCGACTTTCGCAGCCGCGACAGGTTATGCGCCCCATCTCACCCGTCCCCGGCACGGGGACGCCATCCTACAGTCCTTGCTCAACCTCAAGACCGTCACCAGAACTTTCTTTTCTGGCGCTCCTTTCCCGTCGTCATGCCGACTTGATCACCTTTTCCATCATATCAATGCACGTCTCCTTCGAGAAGTGGGTTCTCGCATACTCGAACCCATTCCGTCCAAGAAGGGGCAGGGTCTCCCGCTCTTGAAACACTTTTCTTACGAGGTCTGCCGCTTTCTTGTGATCGTCTGACACAGTGGAATAGCCGCATCGGGCCTCTCTAATAATCTGATGACCGTCGCTCTCCCTGTTTAGAAAGGCAAGGATGGGAACCGCAGAGGCCATGAATCCGACTATTTTGCCGGGAAACACCGGAGTTGTATTCTTGCTGCTCAAAGATGCCAAGCCTACATCCACGTCTTTGACCAAACCGGGATAATCTTCCACCGATACGAAGGGATGGAATCGCACGTTATCGAGGCCACGCTCCCGCACCATCTTGACCAGGCCCCGTTTCTCTCTCCCATCACCAATCATAAGAAACTGGATGTCCCCGATAGATTGGACCTCTTCGGCAATGCGGATAATAAAATCCAATCCTTGTGACGGGCCCAAAATCCCGGCGAAAAGAAAGACGAACTTCCCCTCGAGGCCGTAGCGCGTTCTGAAAATGCCCGTCGCTTTCTTGTTCCGATAAGGCGACAAATCGATCCAGTTGTAGATGCTCGTCACCCTGGATGCTGGAACACCCCTATTCTCTATTAGGTATTTCGCGTTGTTATTCGAATGGGCCGTTATCCGATCAGCCCCACGGTACGCTTGCCTCTCAAGGCGTTTAAGAAGCCATGCGAGCACTGGGTTCCGCAGGATTCCGAGGTCGATGGCGTTTTGAGGGAAAATATCCTGTACATTCAGAATAAATTTAGTTCTCAGAAACCGCTTTACAATCCTTCCGGCAATAGTCAGGGCCAACGGCGGAGTGTACACCACCACAGCATCAACTCCCTTGGAAACGTAGCTTTTTACCTTACTGAGGAAAAGGTAGGGCAACAATAATTCCCCAAGTCCCCTCATCAGATAGTTTGCGGCCCGATAGTGGTGTGTTCTGACTCTGATCACTCTCACCCCCCCTTCGGTGGTTACTTCCGGAGGAGCCTCCTTGGCCCCTTCGTCTAACAGGCTCGGCCTGGGGTAGGAAGCAACGACAGTCACTTCGTGCTTTTTAAGGGCAAGACCCTCGGCCAGTTCTTGAATCATAAGGGAGATTGCACGAACCTCAGGAGGATATTGATCCGTAAGCAAAAGAATGTGCATTTAGGAGCAAACTTAACCGCCAACTGTCAGTTGTCGCCTACGGTTGGTTTTTCTCTCCGGGAATCCTATCTTTCAAGAGTTTTCCACGCGTCCCAGTAGTAGGCGTCATAGCGTATATCATCCTGCTGGCTCTCTTCAACCGATGAAGTAGAAAAATAAAGCAGCTTGGCGTCAGATGTTAGTGTCATAGATCCGTTGGCAAAACCCGGGGGAATATAAAGTAACGCAGGTTTGTCTGCCGAAAGTACATATCTCTCAATCGGCAGGTTTTTTGACGGAAATTCCCAGTCATCTATTCCAACGGCAGCCACGATCGATGCTCCCGCTAAGGACATGACATACTTGGCCTCTCGCCTATGCGCGTGCCACGCGCGCACAAATCCCACCCTATGGCTAGAAACAATATAGAAGCGCTTTACTCCTTCAAACCCAAACTGGTTGACAAAACCAACAGACCCACGGTCATCAACGCTCAAGCCGCCTTCTATTAGTCGAGGGCTTTGCATCGCAGTCATCGCGGTAATTCTTTCTTCATATCCACAACCTAAACACCTTCAGGCCTCCCCTAGCAGGTGCAAAGAGTTCTTTAAAAAATGATGATTAGAATACCGCGCATCACCAATGTTCTTGATACGACCTTCCTGCAAGAGAACCTTCAATTCCTCGATCCCATTGTCTACCGTATACTTAGGCCGAAAACCGAACGTAGAGATCGCCTTCTGGCTGTTCACGCGATAGTTTCTAGCATCCTGAAATTTCATCTCCGTCCGCTCGAGCACCACGTCAGGAAAGTGATTACGAATCTGGTATGCAAGATCGATGATACGCATGTTCTGTCCGTGAAGATTAAAGATACCCTTATGCTCGGATTCCAAGTTGTCGACGATGGTCTGGGCCGCATCCTTTACATGCAACAAGGGACGAAACTGATCTCCCCCGTAGACAGTTACCTTTCCCGAGGTAAAGGCTTTCATCACCAAGGTATTCACCGCCAGGTCTAGCCGGAGCCTTGAAAAGAGATCACCCACTCCAAAAAGAGTGCCTAAGCGAAATATAATAGCGGCTTTTTGGGATAGGTGTTGCTCCGCAGCCAGCTTAGTCGCCGCATAGACCGACAGCGGATTAGTAAGAGAGATTTCATCGAGTTCTTTATCCTGCGCGCCATAGACCGAACAGGTGGAAAGAAAGACGATCCGTCCATCGAAGTTCTCTGCGAGCCATGCCACCCCCTGCTGGTTGATCTCGGTCGCGATATCCGGATTCAAAGCACATGCGCCATCCCCCACTAAAGCAGCCATCCAGACAACAACGTCAGCCCATTTTAAATGAAGCAAGAGTGCGTCATGATCCCGCACGTCTCCATATACGAAGCTCACCGGTTTACGGTAGGCATCCTCATAGAGCAATGCATCATAGACTCTCACTTCGTGGCTTGTATGCTGCAATAGATCTGTCAGCGCGCCCCCGATATAACCGGCACCTCCGACTACAAGTATCCTCATACGTGCTCCTGAACGACCATTAGAGTTTATTTGACCCTCTGAATCCAAAAAGACATTAAATGGTGGTTATTATTAAGATATGGGAAATGATCCCTCAGTTTCGCAAAGTGATTTAATTGCATGTATCTTGATGCCCAAATAATTTTGAAAGATTCATTGAATAACATAAAAGCGTGTACCATGTATGATTCATTCCAAAACATGTTTCCATCGTTGATCCACTCCTTCCAGTAATTTGTTGGCATGACAATGTCGTGCCAATGTACAATAGAATCCACCTGGAGTTTTGGTATGATCTCTAAAATCTCATAGTTTACATCACTATTAATTTTGCTCACATGGCTAGAATCAATAAGCAACAAATCTGCTGAAGATAACAGATCGATGCTCACTGCTTGTAACTTTCGGCGGATTAGTTCGAAATTACTATTGTTGAGAGCGAGTATATCTTCTCTAGGATACGGCTCAATAGAATAGAATTTATATGGAGTGCCTTCTCTCTCATTCATGCCAAGAGCATTCAAACTAATTTTTGTAGTATCTCCAGCGCCAACCTCTACCATTACTTTAGGCTTTTTCTCTCGAATCATAGCATGTAGGATGAAGGCGTCGACAAGAGATATCCTGAGTTAGCAGTCGGTTGATATTCATTATAGTATTTAGGAAATACTTTTTCCAAATACTCTAGTTGTTTAGTCAAGTTCCAATTAATTCCATCACAGTCATATACTTTCTGAAATACACCCGGATCAAGTTCATAGGTTGTAGGGATAGGTGAATAGAAATGAACTGGGGTTACATGTAATTGGAGATATCGCTCAAAAAACTTAAAACTTGTTCTTGCGAAGAATACAGATATCTTTCCTAAAGCTTTCTTGTTCCAGTCCTTTCTAATTCTGTCCATAGTAGTTTGCGTCATAGCATTTTCCTTGGACTAGAAGAAACCATTGCTTTTCAGTGAATTCTTCAACTCGCAGCCTTTAGGATCTCTAACGTGGAGCGCGCTGTATCCTCCCAGCTAAACCGACGAGCCCGGGCCAGCCCTTTTTCAATGAGGGTAGCCCGTAGTAGATCGTCGGATACAACCTGCACAATCACTTTGGCCATTTCCTCAGCGCTATGAGGGTCAAAATAGAGCACCGCGTCATTGCATACTTCTATAATCGGATCAATGCGTGAGGCAGCCACAGGCAAACCGTAAGCCATAGCCTCCAATGGAGGTAAGCCAAAGGACTCCACCAAGGATGGATATACCAGCGCTCTGGCACCTGCATAAAGTGCGGGCATCTGTTCGTAACTTACGCCTCCTAAAAAATGGACTCGCGAAGAAATTACCACTGCGTGGGCGTGGCGGAGAAGTCGATCGAAATATTTCTTCGGGCCTCTCTCACCCGCTATAACGAGGCCCACGTTAACATCCAATGTTCTGGAAGCTATCGCGAAAGCCTGGATGAGGGTTTCGTAGTTTTTGTTATATCCGATGTTTGAAACAGCCAAAAGGTAAGGGGATTTGATTTTTTTCTCACCCCCAAACCGTTCTTCGGTTCGCAAAGGTCGAAAGCACTCGCTGCTGTTGGGAGCCCCATGAGGAATCACGGCTATCTCTTTTGGATCAGACCCAAATTCCTGAACTAGCAGGCGCCGAGTATAATCAGATATCGCGATTACTTTTCTTGCCTTCTGTATCGACAATTGAGTCATAAGCCGCAAGCCCCATCGTTTCACGCGGAAGACAAGCGGGAGCCCCCTTCCACCTTGTACGAGAGGATCTACATTCTGGACCAAAACGACAAATGGGATCGGAGAAAAAATAGGCCCCTGGTTGGCCGGGGCGTAAAGAACATCCACCCTTTCCCTATGCAAAATCCTCGGCAGGATCACCTGCTCCCAACATGCCCTAACAAACCACTTTCGAGGCGGGCAAATAATAATTCTAAGATTGAGAAGATCCTGCGGAATCCCAAGTGCCCCTACCTTATCCTCTGTGACAAAGATGAAATATTGGTTCTCCAGATCAATGCCCAGCAGATGCTCAAGTAGATTTTTTAGGAAAGTCAATCCCCCGCCACCTTGCACCGATAAGGCATTAATGGCAATACGCATTTGAATATATCCAACTGCCCATTAGTCACAGTGGAATCACGGGTCTTGTTCCATTCCCGTTGGATCCCGCAACTCGAAGAACGGCTACTCCCATAGCAAACATCACCCATAAATAACTATGGGTGTATAAACCCTCGGTAGCCCCAATGGCAATCATCACACCCACTATAGCGACGATACTGGCCAAGGCAAAAGGCCGCAAGGAAGAATTTGAAGATCGCCGGAGAAATTTGAAAAGCAACCACAAGACTCTCCCTAAAAAGAGCAGATAGAACGATGTCCCGACAATCCCTAGCTCTACTAATAGCCTCAAATACATATTATGAGTGCTTTGCAGATCCACTGCGCCACTTTCGCCTACGTAGAAAGAATAATTTCCTAACCCAACTCCAAGAATGGGGTTTTTCTGAAACACGTTGACCGGGACAGAATACCCCCTCCCGATTTGTGCGTGGGTCGCTGCATCCCCCCGCTGCAAGTTGTCCAAATAGTACGATACCGAGGCAAGCCTCTCCTGGTAGAAGGTAATTGGAAGCATCAGACTACCTTGCCCCCCCGCAAGCGGAAGCAAGATAAAAGCAACGCTCAAATAGGCCACTAACATCAACAAGATCGCATGCAGGCGTGCCATGTGGCTACGAATCAAAAAAAGGCACAAAGGGAGGACAACCAAGATGGCGACCAGCGACGAACGAGAACTGGTCGCAAAAAACAGGAGAATGGAGAAAAATGTGAAGGTCACTTTAACCCGGCGAAGGAGTTTTGACGGCTCACAAAAGATAGCAGCTATGGAATACGGAATTCCAAATAATAGAAACAAAGACAGTTCAATCGGTTCGAGGAAAGTAGATCTCGGCCGAGGAAGGGTAACGCTGCCGAACCCGAAAGTTGGTGTGTCAATACCACCCTGATAATAACCCATATCGCTGACGATCTTTAAAAAGGGTAAATCGTACAATGCCGCGAGAAAATCATAAATGCCGTACAGCAGGACTATAACTGTCGACCAAAAGACAAAATTGAAGATGCGCTTTATCCGAACCAGCGAAGTAGCGTAATTAACCGTGAGATAAAACGACATCAACATAAGAATAAGCTGCCCGGCTTGAATAAACGAGCGAAACGGAGAGAGCCGAAAGCCCCACCCCTCCTCAATAGACCGGGAGAAATCAATCCAGAGAGTGAATGCCGTTGAAGTAAGAGCATAAAAGACAAAAACAAATAGCAGTTGGAACGTGAGCCCTTGAGGAAGTTTCCGAAGATTCATTTGATACAAACCCAGGCAAAATGCCAGAATCGTGAACAGATAAGGGACCCGTAGATAACCCCCGATGTCGATAACAAAGCCAGCCATCAGAGGAAGCGTCAGAACCATCATGACCACGGCTTTTTCATAGGAAAGCCCTTTGGCTAAATAGAGAAATACAGGAATCCCCGCAAAGCTCCCAGCTAAAAGGACCGGGTGGCTAGCAAACGACCCTAACGCTACAAGCCTTCCTATGCCAGCCCCCAGAATGACAGCACTCAACAACCAGACTAATCTAAAAGCCACAGGCAAAGGAGATTCTTCAATTACCTTACTCATTATTTAGAAAAGCCACCTTGTACGACAAACTATACAAAGCCATTTTTATGCCATACAGCAATTTTTTAAAGTTTCCCAACAAGCGTGATAGAAATGGGCGAACGCCCGGAAGCAACCAAGGGGCAAGCATAAAAAAAGCTGGGCGAAATAGCACTCCCGGTAAAAAGGCCATGCTTCTCCCTATCCTTGCACCAGGACCTAGCCGTCGATATACCAACTTTCTTAAGTTGATAAACTCTTCATTGGAGAGCTGGAGTGTCGTCTGCATTGCTAAAAGTATTTCGTCCAGAGTTCGCAACACGCTAAGAATTTGTCGCTTTGATTTAGCGCTCCTCCAAAAGCTGCTCTCCCACCTAAGCAATTCTCCAACCATTCCTAGTTCTCCACTATTACAGAAAACCTTTAGCAAATTGACATGCGATCGCTGCGTATTTCTAACCGACGTCGACAATTTGCTGGCTGTCTGCTGACCATCATGAATGCGGTACATAATTAAAGGTTCAGGAATGTTACAGGCATTATGACGAGACAGGGCAACTCTAATCCACAAATCATAATCTGCGGCCGGCTCATATGATTCATCGTAGCCACCCAGACCTGCAATAACGTCGCGCCGATACATTACGGAAGGATGCCACATGGGACATTTCCCCAATAACAACAAGCCAATAAAAGTTTCGTAATCATTCAATCCTCCGCGCCAAACACCAGT
>Ga0209212_1005831_pt1 | contig 14445 bp, 8 predicted proteins | sample RifGroC2_FD_183996 | JGI IMG/M metagenome (GOLD analysis project Ga0209212, IMG submission 183996) | Groundwater microbial communities from Rifle, Colorado, USA - Groundwater C2 (SPAdes) (version 2) | ecosystem: Environmental > Aquatic > Deep subsurface > Groundwater | place: Rifle, Colorado... | reverse complement strand
CTCCCCTCAGGGGAGAGGGGAGGGTGAGGGGTTTGTTCATATATAGGAAATTATAAAAACCATTTAGGAGAAAGGGAGAACAAACAGAGAGAAATGGAGAAAGAAGAAACCATATAGTAAAAAACTACTATATAAAAAATGAGACTTTTGGGTGATTGACTACTTTACAAGATAGGAATAAATTAAGACTTCAATAAAGAGCCTTATTTATTAAGGGAAAGAAAATGCACAAAAAACCCTTGACTAAAATCTTAACTATAATATCTGCCCTGATTCTTTCTGCATATTATTCCGAAGCCCATGCCGGAGCTTTCACAGTATTTGGTCCCAAGACCTGCATCAGAGAGAAAGGGAAGCCGGAAAAAATTACAGAGACCTTTTATATCCGCAGCATAGCAGGGAATTACAAGCTTATAGTAGAAAACGGCTTATATTCAGAAACAGAAGAAGATGACGATGATGCCGATGAAAAGAAAAAAGATAAGGACAAAGACAAAGAAAAAGAAGAAAAGAAAACCAGAGTCAGCTCTGCCGAAATTGAGATAAATGGAAAGGAAGTAATAGAAGAAGATGACTTTAATAAAAAGGTTGTCAGGATAGAAAGGACAATCCTTCTTAATCACGGAAACAACACAATAGAGGTAGAGGTCAAAGGGAAACCCGGTGCATTTATAACTGTCAAAATAGAAGGTGAGGATAGCGTTCCGCCCTCCGTAACAATCACATCCCCTGTAAACAATACATATCTTAATACCCCATCAATTACAGTAACAGGAAATACCTCTGACTCCATAAGCTGGATAGAATCAGTTAAAGTAAATGGAATAATTGCTCCACTCACAGGAGAATCCTATACAGCATCTAATATCCAACTTGTTGAAGGGGCAAACACAATAACTGCCACAGCAACCGATGCAGCAGGGAACACAGGGAGTGCATCAATTGCAATTAATCTTGACACAATTTCCCCACAAATAATCCTTGACCCTGTGCAATCTATAACGAACAATCCACAATTTACAATAACAGGAAGGGTATTAGATGCAAGCCCTGTGACAGCACTTACGATTAATGGAACACCTGTCAGCCTTACAAACAACTTTTTTACTGTAATAATCAACCTCGTAGAAGGCAATAACACCGTAGCCTTTGCAGCCACAGATGCAGCAGGGAATATCGGAAGCACAAATGCAACAGTTCTCCTCGATACTGCACCTCCTACTATTACTATCTCCACACCTGCAAACAATACAACACTCAATACTCCTTCAATTACAGTAACAGGCACAGTATCGGATACTCTGAGCGGAGTAAGCACTGTTACGATAAATGGAATAAATGCAGTTATTAATGGCGATACCTATACAGCCTCAAACATCCCACTTGTAGAAGGGGTAAACACCATAACTGCCACAGCATCAGACAGGGCAGGCAACACAGCTACATCATCAATCACAGTTAATCTTGATACAACTCCCCCTGTTATCAGTATAACCTCACCTGTAGATGGAAGCACCGTCAATACAGATACAATAACAGTAACAGGCACAATAGATGATAACACTGCAACAGTAACAGTAAATGGTGTAAACGTCGCAGTAACTAATAATATTTTTACAGCTTTTGACATACTCCTTATTCAAGGTGCTAATACCATTACTGCTACCGCCACCGATAAAGCCAACCTCACCTCGTCAGATACCGTCAATATCACCTATACTCCAAAGGCAAAAAGGAAAGCTTTTATATTCCCTGAGCCTGGCTTTGATAATGGAGGTTACTCTGGTATAAATGGGCCTGTAGAGATTGGTGATATTAACAGGGATGGTAATCTGGATGTGATTACTGGGAATAATGATAGGATATCGGCAATCCTTGGGAAAGGGGATGGCAGTTTTGAAGCCCCCATAACTTTTACCCTTACCTTCCCTCATGATTCCGACTATGTAAGTGATATAGCCATTGGCAATTTCAATGGTGATAATAATCCGGACATGGCTATAGTAGACAGGTCTTCCAATAGACCTGATAACCTCTATATATTCCTCGGTAATGGCGATGGGACATTTTCCCAGGGAATAAACTATATTACTACTACAAATACAGACAAAAGTATTTTAATAGGGAATTTCAATGGAGATAGATACGAAGATATTGCTATAGTCAATGTTGATGATAATATGAACATAAATTCGGACAAAATTCTATTTTTTTATGGAAATGGAGATGGAACATTTTTATCCCCTGTGGAGATGAGGAGTAGTGCGGCCTATCCAACCAGAGGTGTAACCTCTGATGATTTTAACAGCGACGGTGCAACTGATATGGCAATCATTGCAGGTGATTCAAACTGGAGTGAGGTTGTGTTGTTGATGGGTAATGGTGATGGGACATTTCAGTCTTCTGTAATCCTTGGAACAGAGAGCAATATCAATTTTGAGATAGAACATGGGGACTTTAATGGGGATGGGTATCTTGACCTTTTTATAACCAGGCAAGGACAATATAACCATCTCGGATTTACTGTGCTAATGGGTGATGGGAGAGGGGGTTTTCCACAGAGGGTAGACCATGAAACAGGATTGGGAAGGTCGGGAGGTGGAATAATAAAGGTAAATGATCTGAATGGCGACAGAAAGTCAGATATCCTTATTTCCACCTCCCTTTTCTATTCTCCTGATAATAAGGTTCTTAAATTCCTCGGAAAAGGTGATGGAACCTTTGAAACCCCTATGGAGTTTAATATCACAGGTATCTCAATGAACATAGGTGACTTTGATAATGATGGGATAGAAGATATTGTTACTGCTGTAAATGCCCGTGTATTCATACTCTTTGCAAAAGGTGATGGTACATTTATAGATAGAAAAGAGATACATGGTGCAGGCTCTTATTCAATTCTTTCAGCAGATTATGATGGTGATAATACACCTGACCTTGCCATTCCTGGAGATGGCAGAGGGACACTTTTCTATACAGTTCTAAATAAAGGTAATAACTCTTTTAAAGAGCCATTTCAGGATAGTGATAAATACTGGGTTGGAGATGGTCCTATCTCAGTAAAGATGGGGGACTTGAATGATGATGGCCATATTGATGTTGTAACGGCAAATGAATTATCAGGGGATATATCAGTATTATTGAATAATGGTGATGGAAGGCTTAAAACACCTGTTGCCTACAAGGTTGGTCAGTTGCCTAACTTTATTACAATAGAAGACTTGAATGGAGATACCCATCCTGACATTATTACAACCAATTATAGCTCTAATGATATATCCATCCTCCTTGGCAGAGGTGATGGACAATTTCAAAATCAGCAGTCTTATGCAGTCGGACCAAATCCCAGAGGTCTGGTGGTTGGAGATTTTAACCGGGATGGTAAATCTGATATAGCAGTATCCAATTCCAGTGAGTCTTCAAACTATATTTCCATCCTTCTCGGAAATGGTGATGGGACATTCCAGCCTCAGAGAACTCATACTATAGATGGAAAGATGCCCAGTTCTCTCGTCAAAGGGGACTTTAATGAAGATGGCTTTATGGATTTAACAGTTCTTAATTATTCCCTTACTTCCGGTGGTAGTGTTACATCCAGTTTTATAACCCTTTTACTCGGAAGAGGTGATGGGACATTCAGCAATAAAGTAGTCTATACTTTGAACTGGATATGGATTAATGCCATTTTAAGTAAAGATCTCAATAAAGATGGCAAACCGGATTTGATTGCTGTAACTGACTCAACTAAAGGGACAATAATTCTTCTTGGCGATGGTGATGGGCAATTTGAGAGAAAAAGTATAATTGATTCCGGTTGGTTATCAACCTCTCTTGGAGATTTTAATAACGATGGAGAGATAGATATTCTTGATTCATGGTTAGGTATCTGGCTTGGTCAGGGGGATGGAACCTTTAAACACACCACATCCATTGGCAGTTTAGTTTATTGGGGTAGCGTGAGTTGGGCTTTGCCATCTCCTCCTGCTATAGGTGATATTAATGGAGATGGGATTTCAGACATCGCTGTTGTAGATTATGAAAGGTTATCAATAATTCCGGGGAATGGTAATGGTAGGTTTCCAGGTATAACAGCATTTAATAATGAAGAAGTATTTTTTAATGCAGCCTATTATTCCCTTATAAATCTGGCAACTGGTGACTTTAACAGGGATAACAATCAGGATATCATAGCGAGCATGTATCCCTCTGACTGGTATAATTACTCTACCGGCAAGACGATATTGGTCCCTTTTTATGGGACAGGGTATAACACCTTTATAAAGGGGGCAACTATAGAGACACAGGGTTATTGGGGAGGGAGAATAACAGCAGCAGATTTTAATGAGGATGGGGTATCTGATATTGCACTTGCCCATAGTGATATTAAGACTATCTCCATATTTTTAAATAGAGGTGATGGGACATTTGAAAATTCCTTATCTTATCCAATACAAAGTAATGTGGGAGCGATTGAGGTTGGAGATATTAACAGAGATGGACATATAGATATCCTGATTCCCCAGGTGGAGGCAGGATCATATAGTCTATCAATCCATACAGGGAATGGTGACGGGACATTTCAATATCAGCAGCGTATTCCATATCATGGCTCTTCATCGTGGAGTGGTGCAACATTAAAAGATTTTAACAGTGATGGTTTTTTAGATATGGCTGTTAGTGATTATTCGGGTAAGAAGGTTGATATCTTAATTAATAATAGCGGGACATTTAATACCTCTGTTTCCTATGAGGTTAACGGGAATGCAGGTTTCCTCATTGCCGAAGATTTCAATAAAGATGGAATTATAGATATTGCAGTCAATAAGACTTTAAGCCTTTCCATCTTGATTGGTAAGGGTGATGGAACATTTAAGCCTGCTGAGGATTATGGTAATGAAGGGTTTGGGAGGATGGTATCAAGGGATTTCAACCTTGATGGACTTTTTGATATTGTCCACCCATCAGGACGGACAGATGATAATAATACACAGGTGCTTTTTAATACCCTCCCTCCTCTATTTACCCCTCCATCACCACCAGATATACTTATAGAAAAAGGTGGGGATGGGATAGTCTCCCTTACATGGACTCAAAACAAAGAAACAGATGTCATAGGTTACAACATCTACAGAAGCCTCTCAGCAGGCGGCGGATATGTAAAACTTAATGATGCGCCAATTACCTCCCTCTCATACACAGACACCACAGTAAGTAATGGTATTATCTACTATTACACAATATCAGCAGTAGATAGAGATGGAGATGAGAGTTCCTATACACAGAAGATAAAAACAACACCGAATCCACCTGATACAACACCACCGGTTGTAAACATTATCACACCCGCAGATGGTAAGACTGTAACCAATCCATCTCTCTTTATCTCAGGTACAATAGATGACCCTGATGCAAAAATTACAGTCAATGGTATAACAGGTGCGGTTCAGAAAAGCAGAGGCACATTTACAGCCTATGAGATACCTGTAAAACTTGGTGAGAATATCATTACCGTTACAGCAACAGACACCTCTAACAATACATCATCACACAGTATAAAGGCAACATACACTATTCCTGCAGCATTAACAGGAACAATTAAAAACGAGCTTACAGGAGAGCCTCTATACTCAGCGGAAATATCAGTAACAGACTCAGACAAGACACAGACTGCTACGACAGATTTGGATGGCAAATATAACATAGTAAAAATAATCCCCGGAGAAGTAACAATCACAGTGAGTGCCTATGGCTATTCAGAAATAAACACAAAAAGGACTTTAACATCTGGAGAGAGTTTTATCTTTGATGCATTCCTCTCTCCTGCAGCCACACTTACAGGATGGGTTTATGATGCTACCCTTTACATACCAATTGATGGTGCTACAGTAACTGTTACTGACCCTCAAAAGACACACACAGCCATAACCAACATCTATGGAGAATTTACAATTACCGGTATATTCCCCTCTTCAGCCGTAACAATATCAGTATCAAAACAAGGATATGAAACATATACAAATAGTATATGGATTAGAGGGGGAGAGAACTACTTCTTCGCCTACCTTGACAAAGCTCCTCCCTCAGCGTCCACAGGACTTACAGCAGTATCAGGAGATGGATACATAGAACTTTCTTGGAATAAAAATCCTGAAGATAACATCATGGGATATAACATATACAAGGCAACAAGTTCAGGCAGATACTACTATCCCGAAACCTCTACCGCAAACCTATCATACAGGGATATATGGGTATCACCATGGTATACATACTACTATGTCATCACAGCAGTGGACACACAGGGGAGGGAGAGTAATCGCTCCAATGAGGTATCAGTAACACCTTCAATGCCAAGGATATCTCTGTATATAGGTTCACCTGAAGATGGGATGGCGACAGATAAATCAAGTATCATTGTAGATGGATGGTTTGATACCGCCTCAAATGAGGTGGGTGTTGTTATAGAAGTAAGTGGACAACTGGGAACTAATAGATACATAGCACATGTAAATGGATGGGACTTTATATCACTTGTGGAACTTCAGGAAGGCACAAACACAATCAGGGTAATTGCTGCAGATGATACAGGGTATAAAAGAGAGGCGATAAGAACAGTCTATGCCACAATTATTCCTGATAAGATAAAGCTAACAGTCACTCCAAATAGCGGTATCCTTAACACATCAGGTATCCTCCCTGTAACCTTTGAGGCAGAGGTATCTTTACCAAATTCAGTAACAAACTACTCATGGGATTTTGATGGAGACGGTATAGAGGACATTAACACAACAGACCCAATAGTTACAGGCTGGTATTATCAATACACAGGCGGATACTTCCCAACTGTTACAGCTACAGATACTCTTGGCAACACATACACAGCAACCACTGTTGTATATGTCCTTGATAGAGATTGGATGGATATGCTGCTAAAGAGTAAGTGGGAGGGGATGAAGACAGCCCTGATGAATGGGGATGTAGAGGGGGCGCTGGGGTATTTTCTCGGCAACTCTCAGGAAAGATACAGAGACATATTCACAAATATCTTAAACCTCCTCCCCACCATTGTTGCTAATATGCAATCTATTGAAATGATTTATGTTGAGAGTGGAGTGGCACAGTATAGAATAAGAAGAACAGAAAGTGTGGGTGAAGTTACCTATTACCTATACTTTGTGATTGATGAAAATGGATTATGGAAGATACAGCAATTTTAGACTACCCGTAGAAAAGGTGTAGCAAAATTTCAGAATCTCCTGTTTGATCTGTTTTATTTGGAGGCATTATGAAGGCATTCACCGTTTCACTTATGCTCATTATAACCTATGTTCTATCCGCTACCATTGCGGTTGCTTCCGGCTCATGGAAAGGCCAAATCATAGACATAGAAACAAAAGAGCCTCTTGAAGGCACGGTGGTGCTTGCAGTATGGGAGAGGGTTTACAGGACACCGGCAGGTGATAAATCTTATTTTTACGAGGCAAAAGAGGTTTTGACTGATAAAAATGGAAGATTTGAGATACCAGCATATACACCGATAAATCTCTTGCCGCTAATAAGTTATATGAGAGGGCCTTATTTCATTATCTTTAAACCTAGTTATTTGAGCATAGAGTGGTGGCATCCAAACTATTTTCTGGAAGGCTCGACAGAGAAGGCTACGGAACTCACGGAGCTTTCGGGCAAGAAATACCGCCTATCCCCCGGCCTTATCGAGCTACCGCCGCTCAAGACGAGGGAGGAGAGGCTGGAAGTTGTTGGTGATCTTCCTCCTTCAATACCAGATGAGAAAATGACTAAGTTAATAGAACTAATGAATAAAGAACGAATTGAGTTGGGACTTAATCCAGTTCATATTAAAAGAGGTTCAAATGATTTAGCTGGAAGGCTTACGGATGTATGGAAGAATGGAGTCTCAACAGGTCATTACGAATACGATTCAAACAGCAATCGTATTTCATCCGTAACGCAAGGCTTTAGCCTTGCTGGTTCTTATGATGCGCAAGATAGGCTTCTTACCTACGGCAACAATACTTACACATACACTGCCAACGGTGAACTCCAGAGCAAAACTACAAGCACAGGAACGACAGCCTATAACTATGATGTTTTAGGGAATTTGCTTTCAGCAACTCTGCCCGATGGCACTATCATTGAATACATTGTTGACGGACAAAACAGAAGAATCGGAAAGAAAGTCAACAGTGTTTTGGTGCAAGGTTTCCTCTATGAGAATCAATTGAGACCTGTAGCGGAATTGGACGGCGCTGGTGCAGTGGTTTCTCGTTTTGTTTACGGAAGCAAGGTTAATGTGCCAGATTATATGGTGAAAAATGGCGTTACTTACAGAATAATATCAGACCATCTCGGAAGCCCACGCTTTGTAATAAATGCAACCACTGTTGTAAATGTCCTTGATAGAGATTGGATGGATATGCTGCTAAAGAGTAAGTGGGAGGGGATGAAGACAGCCCTGATGAATGGGGATGTAGAGGGGGCGCTGGGGTATTTTGATATAGAATTTAGGGATAAGTACAGGGCTATATTTGAAGCCCTTAGAAGCAGTATGCCTGAGATTCTTGCCACCTTTGTAGAATTTAATCTTATTGAATTATATGAATACACTGTTGAGTATGAGATTGTTGCCAATGAAAATGGGATTTTATATTCCTATCCTGTCACATTTATCAGAGGTGAAGATGGGATATGGAGATTTAGAGCTTTTTGAATTCAGAGATAAAACAATGAAGACTATTCTTTTAACAGCAATGATAATTCTATTAACTACCCCAGCTTGTGCAGGATTTGTTCGTGGACCTTTTAGTGGAAAAGTAATAGATGCAGAGACAAAAGAGCCAATTGAAAGCGCAGTTGTTCTTGTAGTATGGAATAAGGCAATATATTTGAGTCCTGGTGGGCCTTCAACATACTTTCTTGCTGCAAAGGAGACTTTAACAGGCAAGGATGGAAAATTTTACATTGAAAAATATTATGGTTTTACTATAAATCCATTAGCAAGAATAAGGAATCCTGAGTTTCTCATTTTTAAGCCAGGATATTGTGTATTACCATGAGGTTTTTCTATGGATGCCTGCAAGGATATGAAACCAAAAGAAGATTATTATGATGCATTTGTGCGTGGCAATACATTAGTAGAACTCCCTAAACTAAAGACGAGGGAGGAGAGGATTAAAAATGGTGGTAGTTTACCTCCATCAATTCCTGACGATGAGATGTCAAAGTTGATCGAATTGATGAATAAAGAACGAATTGAGTTGGGACTTAATCCAGTTCATATTAAAAGAGGTTCAAAATGAGAAAAATTAAAATTATTATTCTAATTATTTTTCTAATCTTGTCTACTATCAATGTGTATGCATTAGAAAAACCTACGCATGAGGCATTGAATGGTAAAATAGCTGATATATCTGGTATCAATGCTTATTTGATAAATCAATTAAATTTCTCTCAGGGACTTAAAACTGATTTTAACAATAAAACTGCCAGAGAATGGCTCAAACTCGGCGGTAAAGCCGAAGACGAGCCCTTCTATACCCGTTCCTTTAATCACTTTCACAATCCATTACTTTCCTGGGATCAAGCAGGCTTTGGCGGGACATTTAAATCAGCCATTTTATGGGCACAGGATCAAGGTTCCTTTGGAAGCCTCTTTGGCGGCAACTACTCATGGAAGGCAGTAAGAGATTATTATTATCTTGGTCTTACATCATCCACAAAAACCGAAAGAGAAAAAAACCTTGCTGATACCTTTCGTGGCCTTGGACAGTTGATGCATCTTGTGGAGGACATGTCTGTTCCTGCCCACACAAGGAATGATGCCCATGTGATTGGCTATCATTATGAAAAGGCAGTAGAGAAGATTAGAACCAGCGGTGATGAAACAATGAAGAAAATATATAACGATGCCGTTGCAAATCCGATCACCTTTGACCCATCTATCCTCGTCCTTGCCTCAACCCCATTGGCTCCGATACCGATTGCAAAGATATTTGACACAGATAAGTACGATGAATATACTGCGGTGTCCACGCTTCCATCGGGAACTACCTTCGGTCTTGCAGAATACACAAATGCCAACTTCTTTAGTGAAGAAACGATATTCAAAGGGTTTTCCCATCCTGCCAAAGAAAATACCAACGCAGTGCTAACTGAGCAGCAAGCTAAAGATGGGAAGCTGGATAAAATATGGTACATCTATAAAAATGGAGACACTTCAGGAAAACGATTGGCGGCCTATTCATATTTTTGGATTAACAGCGGATTCATACCTAAAACAGAGTGGCTCTATAACCTTGACGACAATGTCTACTCCGACTACGCCTCCCTCCTCCTCCCCCGCGCCGTCGGCTACTCTGCTGGTCTCATAAACTATTTCTTCCGAGGGAAGATAGATTTAGTGGAAGATGTATCAGCCTACAGGATAATGAATCTCTCAGATGAGGAGATGAGCGGTAATATCAACTCCTTCAAACTATTCTATGACGATATAAATGATAATCGTTATGAGATACCACTATCTTTTGTTGATGAATCTGGAAACCAGTATACAGACCCCAATACTACCCTCACCATACCAGCCCAAACTAAATCCCCCTTTACAATAAAACTACTTAACATGCCGTCAGCACCAAAGAGATTAATCCTTATCTTTTATGGAAGGCTTGGAAATGAGGATAATGCAGTAGTAGGAAGGGTCTTAAGCTCTGGTATCTATCTCATTGTAATGGCAGTAAACCATGAGACAAGAGAGAGTCTCCCAAAACAATTCTATTATCTTGATACAATGTCAAATACCCTCTCCCCTGTATCTCTTAATCAATTACCTTTTGGAATTGTAGATGATAGCGGATACTGGGATGATGTAACAGGCACATGGACAAAAAAATTAGACCCTGAAGGATTAGGAGTCCCCCTTGGGACAGGCGGCCCTCAATATATAGCAAAGTATTGGGATGCCCAAAACAACCGTATCCGTTTTGTCCTTAACACATCATATGAAAAAGAAGCATATCAGGCATTCTATATCCCGTATAAAGACCCGTATACGGGTCAGAGTGTAAAAGACATTTACTATCTTACATTTATTGGCTCCCCCATATCAGCCTTTGGCATGTATAATGAGAATACAGGATGGATGGAGTATACAGACACTGGACTTATGACCATTCAAACTCCAACTTCAGACCCTTATGCAAGATTCTTCCCCTTATATCAGACCACTAACTTCAATGACACCTTTATAGAGACCCCATCCTTCAAAGTCTATAACTTCAATGGAGGTAGCTATGAGGCGGGTATTCCTAAAGACCCTGATGCACCAACCCCTTCCATTGTAAGTGCATATAAACCACAAGGTGCTGATTATGTAAAGGTATCAATCCCTACCATCTTTAACTACATAAGACGAGGGTGGACTACCATTGGAAGCAGTGGATTGGATTATTACCGTTTCTATTCTAATTCTGCACCTCTCTATGAATATCACGAAAGCAAATGTATCCTTGAAGACAGCAACTGTAGTTATCTCTATGACCCATCATCAGGGAATAGCTCGGTTAATAGTATCTTTGACATTCCTTACAATCATAACAACTATGTAAGGGTTTATAATAATGCAGGCAGCTATTACGAAGAATTGTATATAAATAATATACTTCGTGAGACCTCCCCCATAGCCACAGATAGATTGAGGACACACTACCAGATACTTGCGTCATATAAAGATGCTACAGTTATAAGAGAGACAAACTTTATCGCCTTTAATGAAATTCCTCTCTCCTATAGCTATGGCGCCTATCGTATCTATGAAAGACAATGGGATTTTACATCAAGATATTACATCTATGTAGGAGGTGTCCGCTACGACCTGAACGGTATTACAAACATAAAATCAAAGCTCCTGACCACTCCTTATAACCCTGAACCTGTAAGCGGCTCTCAGGTTCAATACCTTACCTTTGAGCTTGCCGATGACATTACGAATTACCACATAGACAGGATATTTATCAGCGAATCCTTTGACGGAAGTTATATCCTTGTCTCCCTTGATGAATATGCCTATAATAACGGAACAGGACTTATTAATCCTCTTAAATATGAGCCGAGTGATAGTGGAGATGGCAGTTATATACTTTACTACGGCATCCCGCCAAATGAGATTCAGAATGCAGATCATGAAGGTATAAGGACAGGACGAAAGATGCTATTGTTTAAATCCGATGGGACATTAAAAACACAGTTGCAAGACCCAATCGGCCTTAACTTTACCATAGGGAGTGTGGGGATTGTGGATTGAGAATTTTTGGAGATTTTTCTAGAGATTTTGAGTTGGGTGGAGAGGTGATTTTATGATATATTTGCCAACGACGAAAGAAATTTTTAGTGTTGACCCTCACCCTAACCCTCTCACCAAAGGTGAGAGGGAGGTATGGACAATTTATGCTGTTTTAGCATTTGCGGAACAAACCCTATAAATACCTATGAAACCTACGACTATATTAATTATTGAAGACGATGAGAGCATGAGAGATACATTAGAGGTATTATTAAAAAAGGATTACAGGCTTATACAAGCAGTCAATGGAGAAGAGGCACTGGAGAAATTAAAGGAGAATGAAATTCAGATTGCCCTCATAGACATTAAACTTCCAGACATTAGCGGAACAGAAATCTTAAAGACAATAAAAAGGGAAAGACCTGATATAGAATGTATTGTGATGAGTGCGATTAATAATGCTGAAACATCGGCAGAATGTTTTAAAAGCGGTGCATTAGATTATTTTACAAAAGAATTTGATTATGACATCTTGAGGCAAAGGATAAAAAATGCAGAAAATCTTTATCATAAAAAGAGGCAGATAAGACATCTCCTTAGTAAGATACAGATGTTAGAGTCAGAGGTCTCAAAACTAAAGTCAGGAAGAACTGACAGGGGTAATTATCCTCTTTCTGCCAAAGATACTGAAGACCTTTCTAACAAAGGTGCTGATTATATCCTCACGGAAAGAGAAATAGAGATACTGAAACTCAAAAATAGAGGTCTAAGGAATAAAGAGATGGCACATAAACTCTCTATAAGCCCTGAAACAGTTAAAAACCATATCAATCACATATTGCATAAACTTAGCCTCAAATCAATGTATCAAGCCATTACCTTTGCCTATGAGAAAGGTATTTTAAAGGCATCAAAGAATAAGGTATAGTTATATCAGTTGCTGTAGATGCTCTCTGACAATGCTTGACAGGGATTCAATAAATTTTGGGGAATCGTTGAGGGACTCAGTTCTATGGAATATTAAGCCGAGGGATTTTGCCGTCTCTTTATAAAATATATCAATGTCATACAGAGTTTCAATATTATCAGAGACAAAACCCACAGGTACAATCAGGATATACTTTTTTCCATCCTCTGATAATTTATCAAGTATTGAATCTACTGTTGGTTCAAGCCACTCGCCTGCACTCATCCCCTTACTCTGAAATCCGAGATGCCATGAAATATCTCCTGTAAGTTTGATAATACCTTCAATAGTTTCATTAAGCTGTTTTACATAAGGGTCATCCTCTAAGCCCCCCTTCCCCCCTTTATCAAAGGGGGGTGATGGGGGGATTTTGGGAAGACTATGGGCACTAAATATAATCTGTATATCTGCTTTATTAATGTCCTTGAAATATGAAATCCCTTTTTTAATTTTCTCTGCAACTGCCTCAAGAAAGAGCGGGTGAATATGCCAGTTATTTATAAATGATATAGCTAACCCCCCCTCACTCCCCCTTAGAAAGGGGGGGATGGGAGGGGTGAGTTCAGCCATTGCTTCGTTTACTGCCTTTATATAATTCCCAGTGCTAAGTTTAGAATAATGTGGAGCCATGACCACGGCTACAATTCGTTCTGCCCCTGAATTTTTTATTTCATTTAAGGTATCTTTGATAAAGGGATGCCAATACCTCATCCCTACAAACACCCTGAAATCTTTACCACCCCTATCCCCTACTTTGTAAGGAGGGGAAAAAGAGGAGGTAGAATTTAATTCTTTTTCAAGTGCCTCTGCCTGTTTTTTTGTTATATCAAGTAATGGTGAGCGACCGCCAATCATCAGGTATCTCTCTTTGATTTTCTGAAGTTGGTTGGGTGAGGGTTTTCTACCACCCATCACATTGGTGATAAATGGCTCTATAGATTCAATGGAATCAGGGCATCCAAATGCGAGGAGAAGGACGGCAATCATATTATATTAGCCACAGACGGACACAGACTAAAAGGGAATAAGGATAAAGGATGAGAGATAACTTTTTATTTTTTTCCTATATCCTTTCGTATTGAATTTAGTGTTTTAGTCAGTGAAAATCTTGTGGCAAGATTAATTTTTTCTACTATATTTATGAACAGTCTCTATAAGGGTTATTACATTTTCAACAGGTGTA
>Ga0209212_1005829_pt1 | contig 14454 bp, 13 predicted proteins | sample RifGroC2_FD_183996 | JGI IMG/M metagenome (GOLD analysis project Ga0209212, IMG submission 183996) | Groundwater microbial communities from Rifle, Colorado, USA - Groundwater C2 (SPAdes) (version 2) | ecosystem: Environmental > Aquatic > Deep subsurface > Groundwater | place: Rifle, Colorado... | reverse complement strand
TGGCTGCTAAAGAAGAGAACATGCCCAAGGACAACATCGACCGGGCGATCAAAAAAGGAACCGGCGAGCTGGCGGGAGGAGCCGCATATGAAGAGGTGACTTATGAGGGATATGGCCCGGCGGGGGTTGCCGTCATCGTCGAAGTGATGACCGACAACAAAAACCGGACGGTGGCGGAGATTCGGCACATTTTTTCCAAACACGGTGGAAATCTGGGCGAAAACGGCTGTGTAGCATGGATGTTCGACAAGAAAGGCAGCATGACCTTCGATAAGAAGGCAGTCGATGAAGACGCCCTGATGGAGACCGCCCTCGAAGCGGGAGCCGACGATGTCCGCGATCAGGAAACCGAGTGGGAGGTGATCACCGATCCTTTAAACTTTGAAGCCGTCAAGAAAGCCATCGATCAGAAAGGGTGGAAGACCCTGGATTCGCGCGTCGGACTCATTCCCCAGAACACGGTCAGACTCGAGGGAGGAAAGGCCGAAACGATGATGAAGCTTATGGAAAAGCTTGAAGACAATGACGATGTCCAGAACGTGTATTCCAACTTCGACATCTCCGACGAGGAGATGGAAAGACTGGCGGCTACATAAAAAAAGGAGAAAAGTCACGTTCAGGGTATTGGGCATAGATCCGGGCAGTCAGGTGACAGGCTATGGTGTGATCGAGAAGACCAGGAGCGGTCTTTGTCACATCGCTTACGGGGAAATCAAGCCGGGTAAGGGGGCTACCCTTTCCCTCTGTCTGCAGACCATCTACGACGGACTCCTGGAGACGATACGGCAATCGGCGCCGGAGGCGCTGGCCATCGAAGAGATCTTCTACGGGAAGAACGTCAAAAGTCTGATCAGGCAGGGTCACGTCCGGGGCGTGGCGATCCTGGCGGGGAAGCATATGGGAATCCCGGTGTATGAATACAGTCCGCTGGAGATCAAAAAGGCCGTTGTCGGATACGGCCGGGCGGAAAAGAGTCAGGTCCAGACGATGGTCAAAGCGATCCTGACGCTTCCGGAACTTCCGCCCCCCGATGCCGCCGACGCCCTGGCCGTCGCCATCTGTCACAGCAATTTTTTAAAGGCGGAACCCATCTGAATGATCGCCCTGCTGAGCGGAATCCTTATAGAAAAAACGATTGCCCAGTGCGTTATTGACGTTCGCGGCGTCGGCTACCGTATCGTTGTTCCCCTGACCACGTTCTATGAACTGCCGGAGGTAGGCCAGCCTGTGGTGGTCCATATCCATACCCATGTCCGGGAGGATGCCTTCAGCCTTTACGGATTTCATTCACGGGAGGAGCGGGCGGTCTTTCAGCTTATGATATCGGTAAGCGGTATCGGTCCCAAGCTGGCCGTCAACATCCTCTCCGGCATCGCCGCCGGCGAGCTGATCCGGGCCGTGACGACGGATGATCTAAAGCGCCTGACCGGCATCCCAGGGGTAGGCAAAAAGACGGCGGAGCGGATGATCCTCGAAATGAAAGACAAGGCAGCCAAGTTCGGAAGGGAGACTGTTCCGGCTGGCGCGGTCGCGCTCAAAACGGGTGATCAGGTGAAGGATGACGCCCTTTCGGCGTTGGTTAATCTCGGCTACAAGGGATCTGCGGTAAAAGAGGTCATCGACCGGATCATGCGAGAAACCGAGGATGTCCCGTCCCTCGATCGGCTTCTGAAACAGGCGCTGAAGACCCTGGCCGGTTGAGAAGGCAAGCAGGAGACCTTTGAGAACCCAACCCCTCCGCGCGCTGGACATTTTTCGACCCTGCTCCTCCTCGCTTCGCTGCAAAGACGAAACTCGCGCTCACGCGCTCAAACAGTCGTCTTTGCGGGCGCTGCGCTGCGGGGGCAGGGTACCCCGAAAAATCTCCAATGCGCACTCCGGGAATCGATTCTCAAAGATCTCGCAAGGGTGTAAGTAAAGGATGGGGGAGTTTTTCGAGTGAAAAAAACTGATTCAACAAGCATTTCACCAAAAAATCCGTTGACTCTCCCACAAGAGATCGAAGAGGACAATGGAGTTGAGGTCTTTCTCCGCCCGAGAAGTCTTGCCGAATATATCGGTCAGGAGAAGATAAAAACGAACCTCTCCATCTTCATCGAGGCGGCCAAACAGCGCAGGGAGGCCCTCGATCATGTGCTCCTCTATGGCCCGCCTGGGCTTGGGAAGACTACCCTGGCCTACATTATGGCCCGTGAAATGGGGGGGGATATCAAGGTGACTTCCGGACCGGTTATCGAAAGGCCGGGCGATCTGGCGGCGATTCTGACGAATCTGCACGAGCAGGACACCCTCTTCATCGACGAGATCCACCGTCTGTCGCATGTCGTCGAGGAGATCCTCTATCCGGCCATGGAGGATTTTCACATCGATATCCTCATCGGTCAGGGACCCTCCGCTCGGTCGATGAAGCTGGAGATCCCGAAATTCACCCTGATCGGGGCCACAACCAGGGCAGGGCTTCTGACCTCCCCGCTGCGCGACCGATTCGGGATGAGCTTCCGCTTCGATTTTTACACCCCCGACGAGCTCGGCGTGATCATCCGCCGGTCGGCAAAGATCCTTTCGATAGAGATCGATGAATCCGGGGCGGCCGAAATGGCCTGCCGTTCACGAGGAACCCCGCGGATCGCCAACCGCCTGCTCCGAAGGGTTAGGGATTTCGCTCAGGTCAGGGCCGAGGGACGGATCACACGCGAGGTGGCGGTGCGCGCCCTCGAGATGTTCGAGGTGGACGAGAGGGGATTCGATCACATGGACCGGACTATTTTGCTCACCGTGATCGACAAATTCGATGGCGGGCCGGTGGGGATCGATAACCTCTCTTCGGCAATCGGCGAGGAGAGGGCCACAATCGAGGACGTCTATGAACCCTTCCTGATTCAGGAAGGGTATCTGCAGCGGACGGCGAGGGGCCGGATAGCGACCCGCCGGGCCTATGAGCATTTCAGCCGGAAGTGGACGGGAGGAGGCCAGACGGAGTTTTTCTAACCGCGGGAGGATTGGCTGCAGGGCTCCTTCGCAGAAAATCTGGTTTGTGAATTGGCTCAAAAAATATTGCTGCATATCTGTTGTGCGCCATGCACCATCTATCCTCTGGAGATACTTAGAAAAGAGGGTCATGACGTCTGCGGCCACTTTTACAATCCGAATATTCATCCCTATTCGGAGTACAAAAGGCGCCTCGATACACTCGATGCCTATGCCGGCCAAGAGAGTCTCGGGGTAATGCGAGAGGATGCGTATCCTCTCGCGGAATTCCTGCGGCAGGTCGCCTTTCGCGAGGAAGATCGGTGCCGGCACTGCTACCGCCTGAGGCTTGCAAGAACAGCTGAGATAGCAAAAAAAGGCCGTTTCGACGCCTTTACGACCACGCTTCTCTATAGCCGTTTTCAGAAGCACGATCTCATCCGGAGCATCGGGGATACCGTGGCCGGGATGCAGGGGATACCTTTTTTATATCGGGATTTCCGTGAGGGCTGGTCGGAGGGGGTCCGGATTTCAAAGGAACTCGGGATGTACCGGCAGCAGTATTGCGGTTGCATCTATAGTGAAAAGGACCGCTGTTACGATTAACCGACGCAGGGGTGTGTCGCTTCTAACACAGTGCCTGGTGGAAATCGTTTCATTTTATGAACCGGGTAAAGAACGGTCTTGTGAGAACATGCCTGTTTATGGCAGGTTAGATTATAATAACCCATTGTCTTACTCTCTCCGGGTAATGGTATGGATATTGCTGAGTAGTTTCGGTCGGTGTTGAGGCCGCCTGAGCCATCTCAGATCCAGAAAAAGGTGACTATGTTTTTACAAAGAACAGTAAATAATGAAATAAGCTGCAAAAGTACAGGATTACATTCAGGAATGAAGGTCGGCATGGTAATCAGGCCGGCGGCAGTCGATACGGGGATCATCTTCGTCCGCGGTGACCTGAAGGGGAACAATCGTATCAAGGCGGATGTCCATAACGTCAGAGACACTACGCTCGCGACAACGCTCGGTCTCAATGGGGTGACCGTCGCCACGGTGGAACACCTGATGTCCGCGTTCAGCGGCATGGGTATCGACAATGCCGAGGTCGAGGTGAATGCGCCGGAGATTCCCATCATGGACGGCAGCGCCCGCCCGTTCGTCGATCTCCTCAGGGAAGCCGGCAGTCATGTGCAGGGCAAAGACAAGAAACTGCTCGTGATCACAAAAAAGATCTCCGTTTCCGATGGAGAGAGCACGGCGATGCTCCTGCCTTCCCCGGAATTCAGGATCACATACAAGATTGAATTCACCCATCCTTCCATCGGTGTGCAATCCTATCATATGAAATTTACCGACGTCACCTATGAAGAGGAGATTTCTTCGGCGAGAACTTTCGGCTTTCTGAAAGACGTCGAATATCTTCAGGCTAAGGGACTGGCCCTGGGAGGGTCGCTGAAGAATGCCGTCATTCTGGATGACCACAGGATCATCAACAAGGACGGTCTGCGCTTTCCGGATGAATTCGTAAAACACAAGATACTCGATGCCATTGGGGATCTGTCGCTCATAGGCATTCCGATTATCGGTCACTTTGTCGCCTTCAAATCGGGGCACCGCCTGAACAACATTCTTCTCAAGGAACTGCTGGTACGGAGGGAGTGCTGGACATTGGCGAGTCGCTTCAGCAAGAAAGAGGCATTCAGTGTGTTTCCCTCGCTGAGTGTCCCGTCGTTCAGGGTGACCGACCCCGCCCCACCTTCCGCCTCCGCGATCTAGTTTCTCAAATTAGGTCTTGCTTTTTGACCGTCAGTTACGTAGTATACCTGCCAAACACTTAAAATAACAAAAAATTTGATGACCGGGAGCGCATCCCGAAAGCCGAGCCCTGTAGGCGGGGTTGAGGGGCGCATCGAAAAAAGAAAACTTCCTTACCGGGAAGCCCCGCCAGTGGGCGGGTAGCTTCAATTTTCGGTTGGACTGGGTCAGCGTCCGGTCGTAGACCCGTGAATGCCATGCGATATAAGGGATGTATAGTGTGAAAAAAAGTTTAAATGTATTCCGCTGCCTTATTTTTTTAGTTTTTCTGCTCTATCCTCCCTATCTCCATGCGGAGAATGCGAAAATCGGAGATCTCCTGGTCACGAATAATGCTACCCATCTCCTGGTGTATGCAAGGGTGATGAACTGTTTCACCAATGATATGGAGTCCGCGATCCTGGCGGGCATCCCTACCACGTTTACCATCCTCGCGGATCTCTATCAGGTGCGTAAGCGCTGGCTCGACAAAAAGCTTATCCGCTTGACCATCAGGCATACGATCAAGTATGACAATGTCAAAAGGCTGTTTTACGTTTCATCCAACGGGGATAAGGAACCGGCTTCATTCAAGGATTATGAAAGCGCCAAACGGGCGATGACCGATCTCAACGGGGTCCCGGTGACGCTGCTGAAGACATTGAAAAAAGGCGAATATTATTACGTTGAGGTCATGGCGAAGCTCGACAAGGTCCGCCTGCCTCTCCATATGGAGTATGTCTTCTTCTTTGTCTCCCTCTGGGATTTCGAGACCGGCTGGCATAGAGAGGGCTTCATTTACTGATGAAAAAGATCCGCAGGCCGATCAAATTGGATGTGAAGGAGGTTAAAAGGCGCAAGAGGGAGCGGATTATCATTTTTTTTACGGTGATCCTCATCGCTGTTGTGACTTATGTGGAAAGCCGCGTCTTCCGCGGCGAGATGCTGGATCTCCCGATCTCCGGCAATGCTCTGATCTTCGGATTGATCAATATCAATATCATCCTGATCCTCCTGCTCATTTTTCTGATCGTTCGGAATGTCGTCAAGCTGATCTATGATCGGCGGCGCGGAATCGCCGGTTCCAAGCTCAGGAACCGGCTGGTTATGGCCTTCATCAGTCTTTCGCTCATCCCGACCGTTCTTTTATTTCTCGTGTCGATCAATTTTCTCTCGTACAGCATCGACAACTGGTTCAGCATCCGAATCAGCGACGCCCTCAACCGGACCCTGGAGGTAGCCCAGTTGTACTACCAGCAGTCAGCCGATCAGGCGAAATACTATGCGCGCGAGCTCAGCTCCGATATCTCAAAAAACGCGCTCTACGAGGGAGAAAAATTTCTCTATCTGAAGGCCCTGGTTGAGAGAAGGCACAAGACCTACAAATTGAACATGCTTGAGGTCCATATCCAGAACCAGAAGGACAATGTCGTCATCCGGGATCAGGAACATCCCCGGATGATTCCAAAACCTCTCTCCCCCGCATCGCTGGAGGATCTGTCCATCGGCAAGGAGATCACCACGATCGAACAGGTGGGACAAGGCGATCTGATCCGGGGGGCCGTACCTGTTTACTCTTTGGCCGACCCTAAGCTGGTCATCGGATTCGTTATGGCCAGTTACTACTTCCCGGTCGGTCTGGTCGACAAGATTGCCGTTATCTCGAAAACCTCCGAAGAATATCGGCAGCTCAAACTTCTTAAAACACCGATCAAGGTCGGTTACAGTATCACCCTTTTTATCGTGATGCTCCTGATCATCTTCTCGGCGACCTGGTTCGGCATCTACCTCGCAAAGGGGATCACCGTTCCGATACAGGATTTGGCCGAGGCCACCCGTAAGATCGCCCAAGGGGACCTGAATCATCAGATCGCCATTGTTGCGGACGACGAGATCGGGGTCCTCGTCGATTCCTTCAACCAGATGACGCGGGATCTCAAAGCGAGCAACCAGGGGCTCGAACAGGCGAACCTGAATCTGGAACAAAGACGAAAATATATGGAAGCGGTACTCCGCAACGTCTCGGTGGGGGTCATCTCCATAGACCGAAGCGGAGTCATTACCACGATCAACCGGGCTGCCGAGCGCATGTTCAATATCCAGACCCAGAGCATCCTGAACCGGCCCTTTTACGAAGTTCTTATCCCCGAACACCTCGTTCTGGCCGAGGAGATCTTCCAGGAAATGCGGGAGCGGGGCGAAGGATTTATTGAAAAGCAGATCGATCTGACCCTCCGGGACCGGGCGCTGACGATGCTGATGACAATCACCGTGATCCACGATGACGAGGGGAATAACATGGGCATGGTGATCCTGTTTGAAGATCTCACCCAGCTGCAGCGGGCGGAACGTACGGCTGCATGGCGGGAGGTGGCCAGGCGGATGGCCCACGAGATCAAAAACCCCCTCACCCCCGTTCAGCTCTCCGCGCAGAGGCTGCAAAAAAAATACGGCGATCGGTTTGACAAGGAGGACACTGTCTTTTTTGAATGTACAAAAACAATCGTCGATCAGGTCGAAGTGCTGAAAAACCTCGTCGATGAATTCTCGCAGTATGCCAGGCTGCCTGTGACCGCTTTGTCGATGAACGATCTCAATGAGGTGATCCGCGACTCGGTCATCCTCTTCCAGGATGCCCATAAGGGGATCGCCTTTCATTTCCTTCCGGGGCCGGATATCCCGAATCTGATGCTCGATCCGGAGCAGATCCGGAGGGTGATGGTCAATCTGCTGGACAACGCTGTGGCGGCGGTCGACAGCCCGAGCGGCCGGATCGAGATCAGGACGACCTGTCATCGGGTTGGATGGATGGTAAAAGTGGAGGTGGCCGACAACGGCTGTGGCATTCCAGCGCGTTATAAGGTAAAGATGTTTGAACCTTATTTTTCCACGAAGCGGACAGGGACAGGCCTGGGATTGGCGATCGTCAATTCCATCATTGCCGATCACGGTGGTCGGGTTACTGTTGTGGATAATCACCCTAAGGGAACTATTGTGGCATTTGAACTGCCCATTTCCGAACGTAGGACAAGGGTGGTGATCAACGATGAGGTGGGTATCCCTCACGAAGAGAAGAAAGAAAATGGATAAAGAAGGGTGGCGATGGGCAAGGCAATTCTGATTGTGGATGATGAGGAGAGCATCTGCCAGACCCTCGGCGGGATTCTCAATGACGAAGGGCATGAGGTGGTCGCAGCGGTAAGCGGCGAGGAGGCCCTGCGGTTGATTGAAGAGGATCCACCCAACCTGGTCCTCCTGGATATCTGGCTTCCGGGGATGGATGGGATCGAGGTGCTCAAGGTGATCAAAGCGGGATATCCACGGACCCAGGTCGTCATGATGTCAGGTCACGGCAGCATCGAGACTGCGGTGAAAGCGACAAAGCTTGGGGCGTTCGATTTCATCGAAAAGCCGCTTTCGCTCGAGAAGGTGATCCTCGTGATCAACCATGCCATGGAGATGATCCGCCTGGAAGAGGAGAATCTCCTCCTGAAGCAGAAGGTCAGCCACGAATACGAACTGACAGGCCAAAGCGGCCCGATCCAGGATCTCAAGGAGATGATAGGGATTGTTTCCCCGACCAATGCCTGGATCCTGATTATGGGGGAAAATGGGACGGGAAAGGAGCTGGTGGCCCGATCTATCCACCGCCAGAGCCGGAGGGCGCATAGGTCTTTCATCGAGGTCAACTGTGCGGCGATTCCGGAAGATCTGATCGAGAGCGAGCTGTTTGGCCATGAAAAGGGGGCCTTTACCGGCGCCACGGCCATGAAAAGAGGTAAGTTCGATCTGGCCAATGAGGGGACCATCTTTCTCGACGAGGTTGCCGATATGAGCCTCAAGGCTCAAGCGAAGGTGCTTCGGATCCTCCAGGAAAAGAAGTTCGAGCGGGTCGGCGGCAACAAGCTCATTCCCACCGACGTCCGGGTACTGGCGGCAACGAACAAGGATCTGGAAAGAGAGATGGAGGAGGGACATTTTCGTCAGGATCTCTTTTACCGTTTGAATGTCATTCCGCTTCGGATCCCCCCGCTTCGCGACCGGAAGGAGGACATCCCGCTTTTGGTCGACCGGTTCATCATGGACTCCGCCCTCAAGGAGGGAGAACCGGAGAAGCAGGTCACCGACGAGGTGTTGGCCATCCTGATGAACTACAATTGGCCGGGAAATGTTCGGGAACTCAAGAATATCATTGAACGGCTGATGATCATGACACCGGCCAGGGTGATTTCCAAATGCGACCTTTTCCCTCTGTTTGAGGAGGTGAAGATAGAGTCCCCCGCCTCTGTGTCGGAACTGGCCGATGCTACCTTCAGGGCCGCCAAGCAGGATTTCGAGCGGCAGTATATCGTTCGTAAACTCCGGGAGTTCGACGGCAATATCTCCAAAACCGCCGAAGCGATCGGCCTGGAACGGAGCAACCTTCACAAGAAGATCCGCAGCTACGGCCTGGAGGTCAAAGGCGATTCCTGACGGCTTCGTAAAAAGGCCGGATGCTGCGTTGTGCTTCATCCTTCCCCGGCTTTCGCCGGGGCAGGCTTGCGGCGTACGAAAAGTACGCCTCATTCCTCAGTGCTCTGGGGGCGCATGCCGACGACTGCCGATAAGGCAGGCGGCGGGCGCTATGAAATGGTGAGTCCTTACCAGTGCGCGCCGCAAGGCAAGCACCTCGCGCGCCTTGCCTGTGGCCTTTTTACGAAGCCGTCCCAAATTGAAGCTCCCCGCTCACAGGGCGGGGAGCTTCAATTTGTTACGATCGCATCTGTTGACGGAGATCGGCGAAAGAGAAACGGTTGAAGGGGAGAAAAGCGACCCCGAGAACGACCACCAACGCGATGGAAAGGGCATGGTAGATGATCGCGAAGGTAAGGGCTTCGGCCCTTGGTACGCCGAAGAGGCTTAGGCCGAGTACGCAAGAGTAGTGCCAGTTTCCGACGAAGCCGGGCGCTGTGGGGATGGCGATCCCGATGATCAGGATGATCATCAGGACAAAGGCGGCCGCGACGGGAAGCTGGAAACCGAAGGCAAGAAACAAGAGATAGATCGCCAGAACGTCGATAAGCCAGATGAAAAACGACAGCCCCGTAACGGAGATAAGGAGCGCCGGATCGACCATGATTCGGAAACCTTCGATGAAGTGACCGATAAGGCGGCTGAGACCCTCGGCGAAGCGCGGCGGCAGTTTCCTGGTCAGCGCGGCCAGGACCCGCAGCGACGCCTCGCGTTTGATGATCAACAGGGTTATTACGGCGAAAAGGGCGAGTGTCGCCAGCAGAAACAGGACGCTGGCACGGATGAGCCACAGCGGAAGCGGTATGAAAAAGAGGACAAAAGCCGCAATGACAAGAATCGTCAGGCTGTCGAAAACCCGCTCGACAATGATGGTGCCGAGCGCGGAACTCATCTTGAGGTCGCTTTTTTTCGTGATGAGATAGGGGCGGGCCAGCTCTCCCAGGCGCGCGGGGAGCGAGACGATCGCGAGAAACCCCACGCTGGTGACGGAAAAAATCGAGAGCTGATCGATCTTCGCGAGCGGGCTCAGGATGACCCCCCAGCGGAGCGAGCGAGCAACCTGCATCACAAACAACAGGGCGAGGGCAGGGAGGAGATATCCATAATCGATGGTCCGAAAGCCGTTGGCCACGTCCCGGAAGTCAATCCCCCGGATGGAAAGATAAACCAACAGAGCGGAAAGAGCCACCCCCGCGAACACTTTTTTCTTCATCAGCCGCTTCCGTTCTCGATGAGCTGCAGCGCCATCCCGGAATGACAGGACACAGGCCTACTTCTTGGCCAGGTTGTCGCCTATCCTGTCGTGGATCATCTGCGAGGAAAGCTTGTTCCCGATCAGACCGACCCGAACGGAGACCGTGGTCACGTTTTTGGCCTTGTATGTCACATCGATCCTGACCTTCTCGTCGTTGATGAAGGCCGAGATCGATCCGTTGCCTATCTCCTTTTCCGGCAGGACGTCCAGGCCGCGCATATCCGCGACGGTCTTTTGGCAGGCGGTCCATGTCGTTTCGAAGGAGTGGTAGTAGTCCGTTTTCATATCACCGCTGATGTAGACATAGGTGCCCGAACCTGCGACGAGCGCTGTGCCGCCGACCCACGCCACGGCGCAGCCGGAGATCATAAAAGCGCCAATGACCAGCAATCCAACCCATCGTCTCCTCTTCTTCATGACCATTCCTTTCTGTAAAGATAGCGAAAGCTTCTCTTAATGATAAACCGTTCAACTGCTCGATTTTTCAAACTCTTTGAGCAGTTCCTCCTGCCTCTTGGTCAGGTTCGTGGGCACGGTCACCACTGTTTCGATAACCTGGTCGCCGCAGCCGTATCCCCGCAGGTGGGGGATGCCCTTTCCCTTCAAACGGAAGGTCCGGCCGGTCTGGGTGCCCCGCGGGATCTTCACCTTCTCCATCCCCGTCAGGGTCGGCGCCTCTACAGATCCCCCCAGGGCCGCCTGGATGAAGGTAATGGGGATGCGGCAGTAGATGTCGTTGCCGTTTCTTTCGAAAACGTCGTGTTGTTCCACTTCGATAAAAACGTACAGGTCCCCGTTCGGACCGCCGTATTCACCTTCTTCCCCCTCGCCGCGCATCCTGAGACGGGAACCGCTCTCGACGCCGGCAGGTATCTTGAGTTGAACCGTCTTTGCCACCTTGACCTTCCCCACTCCCGAACACTCCCGGCAGGGGGTCTTGATCACTTTTCCCGCTCCCCTGCACTGGGGGCAGGTCGTGGCGATGCTGAAAAAACCACTGGACTGGGTCACTTGACCCCGCCCCTGGCAGCGGCTGCATATCTCCGGGGAGGCGCCCGAGGCACAACCCGAGCCCCGACAGGAGGTGCACAGAACGTACTTATGCAGGTTGATTTCGGTAGTGGCGCCGAGGGCGGCGTCCATGAAGGAAATCCTGAGGTCATAACGCAGATCGGCCCCTGCCTGAGCAGCCGTTCGAGAACGGGAGCGTCCCGTACTGAAACCGAAGACGTCGCCGAAGATATCGCCGAAACTGGAAAAGATGTCATCGAAACCGGAGAACCCCCGGTAGCCGGTCCCGGTCAAACCCTCGTGGCCGTAACGGTTGTAAATTTCCCTTTTCTCCTGGTCGCTCAAGACCTCATAGGCTTCGGCCGCCTCCTTGAACATGGCCTCCGCTTCGCGGTTTCCGGGATTCCGGTCCGGGTGGTACTGCATGGCGAGTTTACGGTAGCTTCTTTTTATCTCTTCCTCCGAGGCGTTTCGCTGCACGCCGAGGACCTCGTAATAATCGTTTTTTGTCGTCATTCTACCGTATCGATTTCCTTCCGCTGATATGGGTGATTTCTTCCGTTATTTCTTTTCGATAAGATAACCATCTTCTTTTTCTATGTCAACCGCGTCGCCCTAAGGGACTATAGGGACCAGGCGGCTGAGCGCCTCCCGGTATTTTCCCCCTGTTTTTTCGATGATTTCTGCGGGAAGCTCGGGCGCCGGGGGCTTCTGGTTCCAGTGTATAGCGAGGAGGTAATCCCGCAGGAACTGTTTGTCGTAGCTCTTTTGGGGCCGCCCCTCCTCGTAATCGTCCTTCGGCCAAAACCGCGACGAGTCGGGGGTGAGGAGTTCGTCGATAAGGATCAATTCGCCTTCCAAAAGCCCGAATTCCATCTTGGTGTCGGCAATGATGATCCCTGCCGCGGCGGCGATCCCCACCGCCCGTTCATAGATGGCAAGGCTGGTCCGGATGACCCGGTCGGTGAGGTCTGCGCCGATGAGCTTTGCCGTCTCCTCCCGGCTGATCGGCAGGTCGTGTTCGCCGTCCGGCGCCTTGGTGGAGGGTGTAAAGAGGGTTTGGGGGAGTCTCGAGGACTCCTTCAGCCCAGCCGGGAGCGTGATCCCGGACACCGGCTTTCCCTGGCTGTAATCCTTCCATCCGGAGCCGCTCAGATAGCCCCGGACGACGCACTCGACCGGCAGGGGTTTCGCCTTTTTTACCAGCATGCTCCGTCCCTGCAAGGCGTCCCGGTAAGGGGCGCAGACGGCGGGATATTCATCGGGATTCGTCGAAACGCAGTGGTTCGGGATGAGATCCTTCATCTTTTCGAACCAGAAAGCGGACATGCGGGTAAGGACTTCGCCTTTTCCCGGGACAGGGTTCGGCATGATGCAATCAAAGGCGGAGATCCGGTCCGTCGCCACGATCAGAAGATAAGGATCGACGGAATAGATGTCGCGAACCTTCCCCGTACCGGCGAGAGTCATTCCGGTAAATTGGGTTTTCATCAGACCTTGTGTGTTCATAGGAGTTCTCCTTGGCCCCGGTCATCGTAAAAACGGGTTGTATTTTTTTTCATGACCGATCGTAGAGGTTGGCGAACTGCCGTAGTTATGGCCCGGCAAAACCACGGTCTCGTCCGGAAGGGTGCACAGCTTCCGCTGGATGGAGTCGAACATGACCTCCCCCGATCCGCCGGGGAAATCGGTCCTGCCGACGGCCTCCACGAAGAGGGTGTCGCCGGTAAAGGCATAACCGTTGACATAAAGCGCCATGCTGCCCGGCGAGTGGCCGGGGGTGTGGATGACCTTGAGTTCGACCCCGCCTGCGACGATGAGGTCTCCCTCTTTTACCGTTCGGTCGGCCGGGGGAGAGGCCTTTGCCCCGAACATCCGGAGCATTGCGACCGGTGTGGAGACGAGCATATCGGCGTCATCCTCGTGGATGACAATCGCGGCGCCTGTCTTCTTTTTCATGTCCGCATTGCCGCTGGTGTGATCCACGTGGCCATGGGTGTTGACGATTGTCGTGAGCCGAACCTTGCGTTTCTCCGCCGCGGCTATGATCCCGTCCGTATCGTCCGCCGGATCGATGACGATCGCCTCGCCGCCGGCCTCATCGCCTATCAGGTAGGCAAAAACGGCCATCTGACCGACCTGCCGCTGCTCGATGAACATGGTCCCTCCCGTTTTCTCGGGGTGACTGCCGGTCTTCTCCCCGACCGTTCCCGCGTTTTGCTTCTCTGCGTCAAATTGACCGGATGCACCTATCATTTTTTCACATCCCAAGTCAATGGGATTCGCGATGGTTTCCGTCTCGAATCCGGCCGGAACCGTTAGGCCAATCTACATCTAAGCGCAGTCCTTTAGGTATCACCGGACTCTGCGGATTTTGGTGATCCTTCCAGGAGGAGGACCAGTGGATTTTCTAACCGGAGCGCCGCTGCCGGATCAGCATTCATCAATTGTGTTGAGAATGTAAAATATCGGCTGGCCCAATAGGCGTAAAAGTTTACGTTTTTTACCGGTACGAGTTTTCTGGAAAGCAGATATTGCTGAAAATCGGGAAGGGGTTGAGAAAGTAACATGTCCTCTCTCATATAAGCTCTTGTTTACGATATACAGATTCTGTATAGCACGGATATTATAGATCATCTACGGAAGTGAATCGGAATAGCCTTCAGTAATTATTTGTTTTTTTGGTTAAAGTATAGTAGCATAAACACCAATCGGAGAAATAAACCGATCCAGTATAATCATTGTTAAGCATAAGATAAAAATGAAAATACCAATACAAATAGCCGCCCAAGGAAGTGAAGAAAATCGCTCCTTTAGAGTGAGGTGAACTATGTGGAATATGAACGACGTGGTAAAAATAGAATACAGGGGAGGGTTTGTCTATCGTGTTGTCTTTGACGATGGCAAGAGTGGCG
>Ga0209212_1005828_pt1 | contig 14457 bp, 14 predicted proteins | sample RifGroC2_FD_183996 | JGI IMG/M metagenome (GOLD analysis project Ga0209212, IMG submission 183996) | Groundwater microbial communities from Rifle, Colorado, USA - Groundwater C2 (SPAdes) (version 2) | ecosystem: Environmental > Aquatic > Deep subsurface > Groundwater | place: Rifle, Colorado... | reverse complement strand
GTGAACGGCTGAGATCGAGAGGGAACTGCTTCGAGGAATCCACACTTCCGTCGCCAACCACTTTAATCTCAAGCTTGGGGGCGAGTTCCCGCGCAATCCTGGCGAGGTCAGCCGCGCCCGCGACCACACCGCTGCCGGCGTTATAGACCCTTTGTTTAGGCTCTTTGACTTTACAGGCGAGGTCCAGAGCCAGGGCGACATCCTTGGCATAGACATACTCGTTGGCAAAATAGATCTTTCCGTCCAGAGTGATGGGATCTCCTTTCATTAAATTGAGAGCGAGATCGCGCATGATCATCCCGACCGTCGAACCCCCTACATAGTGACCGCGGCCGAATACGCCGGCAGGGCGGATGATGACCGTATCGAGATTATAGAGATGGGCATAGGCATGGACTAAATGCTCGGAGCAGACCTTGGTCGTTGTATAGAGATTGTGGCCGCCGATGGGGTGGTCCTCGCGGATGGGACCTTCTTTGATCTTCGACCGGTCGTAGGCCCCGAAGGTGCTGACGTAGACAGCCCGCCTGATGCCGTGGAGCCGCGCGGCCTCTAAGACATTGATCGTTCCGACAATATTGTTGGTCGAGCCGGTATAGGAGTTTTCCGCCACCCGCTTCCCGATCAGGCCTGCGGTATGGACCAGCGTATCGATCTTGAATTCCTTAAGGGCATTGATCAAAGCCGGTAAATCGCGCATATCTGCGGCAACGATTTCGACCTTGTCTTTGCCGACAATTTTCTGGATGTAATCCCGGTTAGGAGACAAATCATAGAGAACAACCTTGCTGCCGCCGTCGGCCGCGCGTCTGGCAAAGTGACATCCTATAAGTCCGGCTCCTGTAACCAATACCGTCATGGCTTTACCTCCCTGCGTTAGGATTGCAGCATCAGCTTAGGTCATGGCGGAGGAGGCTGTCAATCGCCGCAAATTCTTCTTGCCTTTCACCCCTATTGGAGGTACCTTCTATCGCCTTCGAAGCTGGCTGACTTGACGGGGCTTTTGCTTTCCTAGAATCGAAACGAAAGGAGATCGTCTATGGGTACGATCCGTGAAGCAGGAACATCGGTCAAAATAAAGGCCATGATAGGTGCCGCGGTTATGGCTCTGGCCATGATCGCCCAGACCGCGCCCGTAGCCGGGCAGACTAAGATCAAAGTTGGAAGGACCACGGGCGGAAGCGGCTTTCACATACCTTCTTATGTGGCCGTGGACAAAGGCTTTTTCAAAGGCGAGGGCCTTGATGCCTCTTTCATCGCGGCGACGGCAGGCGTGCTAGTGAGGGCTGCGATAGCAAAAGAAATCGAGTTCGTGCCGATTCCGGGCGGCGGCTCCGAGGCGATGCTCAAAGGGGCGCCTATCGTGTTTTTCGTGGGGGAATCTCTCATCTCCCAGTGGACCATAACGACCACGCCGGAGATCAAGCGGGTAGAGGATCTCAAGGGCAAGACCGTGGGTCTGGGGAGGCCGGGATCGGCGGACTACAGCGAGGTCGTGATCGTTCTTGGAAAGTTCTTCAAGATGCAGCCGGGAAAGGACTATAAGATCATAAGCTTCACCGGCGAGCCGGACCGCATCGCGGCCATGATCCAGGGCTCCGTTCAGGCCGGCGTGCTCTCCTTTCCTCACGCGGCCAGGGCCGAGAGCGAGGGGATGAAGATCCTGGTTAGAACCGGCGACTACATCCCGCGCCTGGGCGGCACCTTCCTTACGCACAAGGACTACATCAAGGAGCACCGTGACACAGTAAAGCGCTTCATCCGGGCCATCATCAAGGCCGAGGACTACATCAAGGCGAACAAGAAGGGGACGATGGAGGTCATCAAAAAATATTTTGAGATAGACGATCCTAAAGTAAACGAGAGCATCTACAACCAGGTGTATGATAAATACAGCCCGGAGATGCCGCCGGACCTGATCCGCGACCTGTTTGAGTCCAGGACGACGCCCGAGCTGGGCTGGCCGGCGGGCAAGCCGCTGCCCGACCTGGAGCAGTTCGTCAACCGCGACGTCCTGAATGAGGTGCTCAAAGAGATGGGGAGGAAGGTGACGAAGTAAGAACTAGAACGTCTTCGCTGTTTCCGGACGCCAGCGGGCGAGGCTGTTCTCCAATTTCTTTACCGAGAGGGTGAGGATAAGAGAGAGACCCATAAAAATGGCCACCCCCGTAAAGACCACATCCACCTTGTAGTTGCTGGCGGCCGAGGCGATCATGAATCCCAGCCCTTTGCTGGAGCCAAAAAACTCACCGACCACAACCCCGAGGATCGCCCTGCCTATCGCCAGGCGCAGACCGACGATGATGTAAGGGAGCGAGTTCGGTAGAACGACGACCTTCATCACCTGCCACTCGTTGGCGCCAAAGGACCTCACCACATTGACCAGGACTCTATCGACATTCTTCACGCCCGCGTAAGTATTGATGAGGAGCGGAAATACCGCGCCGACGAAGACAATCATTACCTTCGACCAGATCCCGATACCGAACCACAGGATAAAGAGCGGTAGCCAGACCAGGCGCGGCGTGGCATTGAGTGCCGTAACATAAGGATCCGACAAAGCGTCCAGAGTTCTTGATCTTCCCATGACTATTCCAAAGGGCAGTCCGACCGCTATGGCGATACCCAGGCCGGAAAGGAACGCGGCCACGCTTACATAAAAGTGCTCCTGGATTTGGCCTTCCACGAGAAGGCGATAAAAGGTCGCCGCGATGCGGGAGGGGGTGGTGAAGAAAAGGGCGTAGCCTCGCGGGAGAGTGATCAGTAACGGCACGCACTGCCAGAGCGCTAAGAGGAATACGATAAAGCCTATCCCCAGCAGGTAAGCCTCCTTCTCTCTGTAAAAGCTTGTCAATCCGGTCATCTTATTTCTTCACCCGCCCGCCAAGGCGCGACCATAAGCTCCGCCTTTCTTAAAAGCTCTGTCAGTGCTACCGCAATGGCGGATAAGACGATGATCCCGACGAACATATCGGGCAACCTGTAGGTGTCGCCGTAGTTTTGGATGGCGAACCCTATGCCCTCGGAGGCCGCGTAGAACTCTCCGACGATAATTCCCACCAGGCCGCGCCCGATCGCCAGTCTTGTGCCGGCGACGATATATGGAAACGTGCCGGGCAAAATGACCTTTAAGTAGAGGTCCAGCTCTTTTCCGCCAAAGGATCTGACGACATTGATGAGCAGGGGATCCGCGGACTTAACTCCGGCAGAGGTATTAAAGATAAAGGGGAAGACCGCAAGCAGAAAAACCAAGACGGCCTTGCCGAGCAGGCCTACGCCAAAAAAGATGATCAGCAGGGGCGCCAGGGCTACCAACGGGCTGGCATATAGCGCGGTGAGTAAGGGATCGAGGGTATACTCGATCCTGCGCCTCCAGCCCATCACTGCGCCCAGGGGTATGCCGACTATGACCGATAGGCTGAAGCCCCAGATAAAGGCCCTGCTGCTGATAGCCAGATCCCGCCATAGTCTCTCTCCGAAAAGTTGTTCTCTAAAAGCGGTCCCTATCAGAGAGGGTTTCGTAAAGAAAAAAGGATCAACGGGAATAAGGTAGGTGAGCGTGAGCTCCCAGAGAAGGATCAAACCAATTACAGAGGCCATCCCCAGGATGGGTCTATGATACTCATGGTATTTTTCCTTAAGCCCCATCCCCTGCCTATTTCGCGACCAACTCTTCCTTAAGGCTGGCCCATATCCTCGCCTTGATGTCGTTAAACTCAGTGGACAACCTCATCTCGTAGTCCCGCGGTCTGGGCAGGGCTATCTTCATAACGTCCTTGGTCCTTCCCGGCCGCGCGCTGATCACGATAACTCTGTCGGATAAATAGGCTGCCTCCTCGATGCTGTGCGTCACAAAAACCACGGTCTTCTTGGTCCGATCCCAGATCTGCAGCAGCTCCAACTGCATCAGGTCTCTAGTCTGAGCATCCAGGGCAGCGAAAGGCTCATCCATAAGAAGGACCTCAGGGTCCGTAACGAGCGCCCGCGCAAGCCCAACCCTCTGCTTCATCCCGCCGGATAGCTCATGAGGATAGTGGCTGGCAAATCCCGCCAACCCGGCCATCTTGATCAGCTCCATCGCGCGCTCGCGCCTTACCGAGGCCTGCACTCCCTTGAGCTCCAATCCCAGCTCCACGTTGGCAAGGACTGTTCTCCAGGGGAGCAGTCCAAACTCCTGAAATACCATGGCCCTTTCCTGCCCCGGCCCGGTGATCTGTTTGCCGTTCAGCCGGATCTCTCCGCCATCGGGTTTTAACAGACCCAACAGCACGTTGAGAAAAGTGCTTTTGCCGCACCCGGAGGGGCCTACCAGGCTGACGAACTCCCCCTTCGCCACATCGAGCGTCAGCTCCTTAAGGGCGGTTACAGAGTCCCTATTCTTGGGTTTGAAGGTCAGGCTGATATCTCTAGCCTGGATACATGGAACCATACGATTTCTTTCAGCGCTGTTTTTTGCGGCCCTAGTTTACACGAGTTATGTCCGACTACAAGAGAAAATTTTTTTGCCTGATCCTGTCTGAAAAGGCCAACAGGCGACCTCGTGATTCGTCAGACCGGTTCGAAATCTTTAAGCGGCTCGTGTGAGGCGGGCAAGAGGGAACAAAAGGTGTCCACCTGCAAGAGCGTGGCGCACCCCGGGCAGTAATACTCGTAATAGCCGCCGATGTAACTTTCTCCCGATGGCACGGTGCGATGGGCCAATTCCAATAAATCGCGCGCGCGGCGAAGGGCAAAACGCTTGTAGTTATCTTTCGCCCGGCAGAAGAGATGGCCGCAGCGGACGCACCCGATAACCTGGACGGTTTTGTGCTGCATGACGGCGAGAACCTCATGGAACCTGAGAGTTTCTTTCCAGCCCGCAAGGCCGCGAATCGACTCGGACAGGCCTGAGGTCGATCCCGCGTGGGGTTTTCCTTCACGCAACCGATGGTCACGAATCTCGCGGCGGCGCTTCGCTGTTGCCTCTCTGTCGGGCGGGTAGTTCTCCCGGCGCAAGACAACGCCGTAGACCTCGTTGGCAACGCGCGGCGAGACGATTCCCGCTCGCACATCCCGCGCGACCCGATCGGGTTCCCGATCCAGCGGGTCTCCGTAGCCGCTGCCGCCCGGGACAAAATCCGCCACGATGCAAAATTCCGGGAGCGGCACTCTGCCGTGCATTTCTTTAGGATGGTTGACGCTGCCCCACTCCCCGCTTTCGATCTCCTCCGGTTGAGTCGGATAGGAACCGCTTCTCAAACGGGCCATGATCGAGCTGCCGGCGGTTTCAAAGATCGCTCGAATGCCGCCAATCCCGGCGGGATGTCCGCCGGCCAGCCCCACGCCTTCCGGCATCCGGCTGTAAGGCCGGTAGCTGACGCTGCAATCCTGGGAGCCGTAAATCATGTAGATGCGGAAGCTGCCCGCGCCGCCGGCGTATTGGCCGGGGGCCCCTCCATCTCTGTGAAAATTGCGCGTGAAGTAGATGAACGGGTACTGCATCTCGATGCGTTCCACGTCGCTGATTCCGCCGGATGGGATGTTCATGTTGCCGCCGCAATGGACCCCGTCGCGGGTCGGCGTCGCGCCTAGCCCGGCTCCATGCCCGTCATACAGTCCCTGGGCAACGACGAGCCCGCTCCGGTTGTGCCCGCCGTAAAAGAATCCCGGCCCGCCTCCGTACCAGACGGCCTGCCAGGGAGCGTTGATGTCTTTATGGCCGCCACTATAGAGCATCCTGGCGATACAGTCGCTCACGGCGATCTTCGCTTGTACGCCGACCGTTGGCGCCTCGCCGCAGGCCGCCGGGAATCTGCAGTTCAAAATGGTCCCTTCGGGCACGTTGACCGCCACCGGGCGCAATCTTCCGTCGCTCCACGGTACGTCCCAAAAAAGAAAATCGGTGAGAACAACGGCGATTTGAGCGGTGGTGCCGGCAAGGGTCGAGTTGGTGCTGTCGGACATTTGGGGACTGCTCCCAGTGAAATCCAGGGAGAGCCCTTCGCCCCTTTTCGTCATCGAGCAGACGATTTGGTAGGGTTTCATCTCTCCATCCTTGCGGTCCCACGCGGCGCCGAAGACCCGGGAGAGCCAGCGGCCGTCAGGGAGGCCCCGGAGCCGCGCGCGGGCGAGCCTTTCCGCATCGTCGACGATTTTTCTTCCTGCCGCGGAGACGAACTCCGGCCCGAACTTTTCCACCAGTTCGAGATAGCGCCTGGCCAGGATGTTGTTGGAAGCAACCTGCGATTTTACATCCATGCCGACATATTCCGGATCGCGGCACTGCTGGGTCAGACTGCGAAATACATCTTCGCGAAACTCGCCCTTCTCGACGACCTTCAAACCCTGGATGCGGATTCCTTCGTGATAGATTTCGCTCGCCAGACCGCGCAGCACGCCGCCGGTGTCCGCCGTATGAATGCTCGAGGCGACCCAGGCGATCCGCTTTTCCTTGTGGAAGACGGGTTTGATGATCATCATGTCGAAGGTATGCGCGCCGGCGATGTAGGGGTCGTTAAAGAAGATCTGATCGCCATCGTAAAAACCCGGCCTCTTGCCGAACCATTCGACGAGTTTCTTGATGGCGTCCGATGTGGCGGCCGCGAACCTCAGGTGGCCGGAGCAGGCGAGGACCATGACTCCGTCAGCGGTATAAAACGATGCCATGCATTCGCCGCCTTGGGAGACGATAGGGGAGGAGGTGACCTTCTGAATCGAAGTCCGCCCTTCTTCGCCGATTGCCCAAAGGCGGTGGAGGAACATCTCGTATTTTACCGGGTTTAATTTGAGCGCCCGACTTGCCATGGTTTGACTCCGCATTCCCATTGCTCGCGCCTATGGCTTCAGTTTTGCCCTGGAGGCGGACCAGCAGTTCACCCGCGCAGGCTGGCGACCTTGAAGCGCTGGTCGAACCGTGTCCCATCATTCCATGCGCCAGCCTCTCTGTTTCATGCAGGCCTGATAATCTTCTTTGCGACGGCATTCTCTCTGGTCCGTTTCATACTGCTGCCGCGCCATTCTTTCATTCGGGTCATCCCCGATTAAATCGGGCATCCATCCGGCGCACGCAGAGAGAAGCAACAAGGACAGGGCTAATGCGTATTTTAATCTTCTCACGCTATTTTTTGAACCCTTCCGGCGCTGCGGAGGTCTATGTGTCCTACTATAGTTGCCGAAGAGGGGCAGCTCTCTCCAATAGGCGAGCATTAGCGACGTAAGTTATGGACCACAAAATTTCTATGCGTTCTTTGCGGTCAGCTTCCTTGCAGACGCCTGTTCCTTAATCTTCTGCTCTAGCCAAAGATTGACGAGGGTGCCGGAAGGAACCCCCCGTTTGCGAGCGAGCAACTGAATTTTTTCGGAAAGAGTCTTCTCTATGGGGTAGTAGGTAACTTCGGATTCGATTTCTACGTCGAATGTCACTTTTCTCGTCTTACCCCAAAAGTTGCTCAGATCGTGCTCGTCCCAGAACTCTCCGATCTCAGCGTACGAGCGAGCCTTAGAGATCGAGGTTTTATTTTTTTTCATATCTTCTCCTCTCACTGTGGGTCATCTCCCGCGCCGACAGAATTAAAGCCTGTTGGCTCTTTTTGCGCACTAAAAAGACAACAAGATAACGACCTGCGCTCGTCTGACCCATCCCTGAATAAACATTCTCGCCTTTTCGGTGCCCCTTTTCAACAAATCTGAAATCTAACGAAGTCTTTAGAATGTCCCTTACCTCGTCCTGCTCAACGCGGTGTTTGCGGCTGATCTTCTCGACTATCTCCGGCAGCCAGATGATACCCGATATCTTCAAGCATGCTCTCCTTCTCTAATGGAAGGAAAAATCTTGTCTCCGCGCGTGACGCGCCTGGCCACGGTGATGAATCCGGTATGGGCGACCATGCGGTGCTGGGGCCTGACGCTGAGCCCTTTGATATGCCAGTAGCGCATGAGGCTCTCCATGGTCTCGATGCAGGCGAAGCCGTTGTGTTCTCTCAGAGCGTCCACCAGGTTCTTCACCTGGATTATCGTCGGCAGGTAGCTCAGCAGTATGCCACCGGGACGCAGCGCGCCCCAGGCGCGCTCGATTATGTGCCACGGCTCGGGAAGGTCGAGCAGAATCCGATCCACATCGGTCTCCTCCAGATGAAGGGTGATATCTTCGACCTTGAGGGTCCAATGTGAGGCCGGTCCGTAATAATGGGATATGTTGTCCCGCGCCAGCTTGGCGAAATCTTCCCGGATCTCGTAGGAGACGAGATGCCCCTGCGGTCCGATAGCGCGCAGCAAGGCCACGGTCAAAGCGCCTGGCCCTACTCCGGCCTCCACAACCTTGGCGCCGGGAAAAATATCCGCCCAGATGAGAATGGTCCCGATATCCTTGGGATAAATGACCTGGGCTTGGCGCGGGAGATTGGGGATAAGCTGCGCCAGCGTTGGCCGGAGGACCAAAAAGGGCTCGTTCATCGAGGAGCGCACGATGAAGCCTTCTTCCTGACCGATGATTTCCTCGACGGCAATCGTCCCTCCGCGGATAGAGATTTTCTTGCCTCGCTCCAATCTTTTCAGGCACTCCCGTTCCTTGCGGTCGTAAAAGATAACCGCCTCGCCTTCGCCCAGCGGCCCTCTGGCATTCATCCGTAGCTTGCGTCCTTTCAGCTTAAACTGAAGCGCAAAATAGAGCAGTTGTTTCCGGAAGTCAACGTACTGGCCCTTCGGGATTCCAAATCTCATATCTCAAAATCCGAGATCTGAAATCTACCATTTGAGATTCCGAGCGGAGCGAGGACTGGGCGTTAGCTTTTTTTGCAGCGGGGTGGTAGTTTTTTCACTATGGCGGATCAGTTCCAGCGGCATCATCACGAGGATTGGCATACTCCGAAGGGGCGGGCGATCCGGGAGATTATTTTCGGGATGAACGACGGCCTGGTGACGACCATCGGCTTCTTGGCGGGAGTTACCGGCTCCATTTCTCAAGGCCGCTACATCCTTTTGGCCGGCATGGCAGAGGTCGTGGCGGGAGCCGTCTCGATGGGCATTGGCGCCTATCTGGCCACAAAATCGCAGCAGGAGTTCTTTGACTCCGAGATCGAGCAGGAGAAATGGGAGATCGAGAAGATGCCGGAGAAGGAGGCGGAGGAGATTCGGGACATCTATGGAAAAATGGGGTTTACCCCCTCCGAGCAAGATATGATCGTCAACCGCGTGACCTCGGATAAGGAGCTGTTGCTCCGCTTCATGAAGCGGGAGGAGCTCGGTCTCATAGACGAGCATCGCGATGATCCGGTCCAGGTAGCATTGACCATGGGAGGCTCTTTCTTCGTCGGTTGCTTACCTCCTATTATTCCCTATTTTTTTCTCGGAGATCCCCACTCGGCCATCGGGGTAGCTGTTTTATTCTCGGTGGTGTTCCTCTTTCTCGCGGGCGCGGCCAAGACCCGGCTGACGAAGGTAAAGCCGCTCCGCTCCGGGCTGGAAACGATGATTTTGGGAATTTTGGCTTCGAGCGTGGGTTATGGGCTCGGCTGGCTGGCGGAAAAACTTATCTGAATGTTAATAAATGAGCAGAGTGCCCCGCATAAGTCCATAACTCAAGCCTGGCGCTGGTGGCTCACTCATGGCTTACAAGTAGAAAAGGACATCGGGATTGGGCCAACGCGGCGCTGAGCCGCGCTCCAAGCGTCGGTCTCAAGCCGAGGGTTAGGTAAGGGACACCTTTTAGGACGACGCCCTTAGCAGGGCTCGCTCAAGCGGCCGGGGCACTTCAAGGCGATAGAAGCGGTCGGCCGAATATCCATAGTCCTCACCACTTTCATCAACCACCCGTAGATAGCCATGCAATTCCGCCTCTTTGTCAGGGATGACCCGGTAAAGTTTTCCTACTTCGAGAGAAGCCTCGTACTTCCTGTTGTTGATGCACACCGCAAAATATCTTTCTTGTTTGGTTTGTTTCTTCATAGCTAATCCAGTAAGGGAAACTTTATTTTGAGTTCTTCTCGTCCGATTCCGTGGGCTTCGTACCAATGTACCTCAGCCGTATGAATTGTGCCATCTATGAGGCGGACCCGGGCGATCCCCTTCAATTTTCTCCACCGGCCGCTGCCATAGCGTCTGCGTAGTCGGGCAAGCCCGCGAATGCCTCGGCCAAGCGCGATCGGCTGAATCTCTCGAATCTCGCCGATAAGCTCGAAATCCATCGACTCCGCATAGAATCACTCTTTCACCAAAAGTTCCAGCCCTTGCCTAACGTAGAAGTGAGGGGCGCGAGCGGCCGCGCCGCGAAGCGTCCCTCTCGACTTCTAGGTTAGACAGGCTCGATAACACCTTTTTCTTCTACCTTGAGTCCTAAGGCAAATAGCATTGGGGCAACAATTTTGTCATAGACAGCGACAGCAACGGAGAATGCTGTTTCCGCGTCCTGCGGTGAGCAATGAGTTCCTTGGTGAAGTATCTTGTCTCGAAGACTCTGGAACTGCTTGGCTTCTTGCAGCAAAGGCAACGTCACTCCGTCGCGACAAATTGCCCTGAGGTCAATTTTAGCCAGCGTGTGAAACAGACCAGCGAGTAAACCTTCGTAGCGTTCAATATCAGTTTGCCGCCCGATAACCCGTTGAACGATGATCTCGGCTAGGGCGTCGTTATGAACGAGGCCATACACCACGGGCCGAAGAAGAGTAGCTTTCAGAAGAAGTTCGATAGCCGACGCGGAAAACACCAATGCGGGTGAATGTCTTCCGACCGCAAGCAGAGCCTTCGCTTCTTGAACTGCATCGACTGCGGGCCGCATTACGCCGGGACTCTTGACGTAGTACGAACGCAGACGATCAGCAGTAAACTCCTCAATAGCCTGCTGTTTGTGATCAGGGTACAACTCACGGCTGATCTGTTCGTAGAAATCATCCCGTGCGGCGTCATTCTCATCGTAGCTCATGGCGGAGCCGTCTAACTTGTGAGTAGGTCAGCCTATCCCCATTGACGATTTCATAATTATGAGGAATCCTATAATCTTTTTCGCCACTTAACAACAAGAAACCTGACCCGACAAACACTGCACTATTGTCAGCCTTTGCCGGCTACAGTCGGCCCGAATCAATCCCAAGTTGATGCGCCGGACTGTGGACTCCCCTACCACCGCGGTTCAAAACGTGGGTGTAGATCATGGTCGTACTGACATCTCTGTGCCCCAAGAGCTCCTGAACGGTCCTGATGTCGTAGCCATCCTTGAATATTCGGACGTTGCAGGAACTCCGATAATTTGTTTGAAAATAACTTATCTAACGGTATATCGCCCGTGGCCTTTGCGCTTGAGCTCTTCGACCAGATCCTTCACTTCCTGGGAACGTTTGATGTCCGCGACCAGCAGGGCGTCCACCGTGTCCACAACAACGATTCCCCGCACTCCCAGGAGCGCGACCAGACGATCGGGCGAGTAAACCAGGCACTCTTTGGATTGGACCTCCAGCCATTTGCCTATTCCGGCATTACCGCTCCGGTCCTGGGGGAGCATGCGGTGGACCGCCGCCCAGTTTCCGACATCGCTCCAACCAAAATTCGCCTCCAGGGTCAATACCCTCCCTTCGGAGCCGGCCTTCTCCAGCACCGCGTAGTCGATCGAGATGTTGGGCATCTTACGATATTCCCTTCTGAGGACGGACTGGATCGAGGGAGGCGGATTGGCCAGCCCTCGCCCGCGTGCCGCTTCTTGGATCCTCTGAAGGCCGTGAGAGATGGCGGGGGAGAAGCGGCTGAGCATTGCTAAAATAGTCGAGACTTTCCAAACGAAGATTCCGCTGTTCCACAAGGATCCCCGGCGCATCAACCGGCCGGCCATTCTTGCGTTAGGTTTCTCCTTGAATCCCTTAACCCGATAAAAAGGCGCACCTCCGGTTCCCTTGATTTCCCCCCCCTTCAGGATATAGCCGTAGCCTGTCTCTGGATAAGTGGGCCGCATACCGATAGTGACTAGGGCATCGTGTTCCCGTGCCAACCGGACGGCGCTCTTGACCGTGCGCAAGAAAGAGTTGGGATTGGAGACCCAATGGTCGGCTGGAAGAATGGTCATAATGGCGTCGGGGTCTCTTCGCGCCAGCTCCGCCGCTGCAAGGCCGATACAGGGGGCGGTGTTGTTTCCCTGGGGTTCTACGATAAAATTGGTTTTGGGCAAGATGCGAAGCTCTTCGCGAACGGCACGGTAATGTTCCGCGACTGTCACCACCAGCGTGCGCTTGGGGCCAAAGAGTGGAAGGGCTCGATCCACGGCTTCCCGCAGCAGGCTTTTCTGGCTCAAGATCTTGAGGAGTTGTTTGGGGTGATGGGGCCGGCTGAGAGGCCAGAAGCGCGTCCCCCTGCCCCCCGCCATAATCACGGCATAGCTCTGATGTTTCATCCTGTCGCCTTTCTTAGAAAGAATACTATATTATGAGAGGTATGCCGTCGGATCAAGAGTCCAAGGCGCTCCAATGGATCGTTCCCTCCGGCCAACGCGCCATTCGGCTCGATGCCTTTGTGCGGCGCTGTTTACCGTACCTCTCTTTGAGGGAGGCGCAGAAGGCGATCGGCGAGAGGGTTTTTTGGGTCAATGACCGCCCCGGCAAGAAGGGGGACAAACTATTTGGCGGTGAGGTTCTCTCTTTTAAAGGCCCGCAGCACTTGTTGGCGCCGGCTCCGCTGCCCGCATGGAATCTTGAGCTTCCCGTGGTTTACGAAGACGAATCTCTCCTGGTTGTGGACAAGCCGGCGGGGATGGCGACGCACGGCTTTTCCGGAAGAGAAAGAAATTCCCTGGCGAATTTTCTGGCTGCTACCCGTCCATCCCTTTGTCATGTGGGAAAGAGCCGATGGGAGCCGGGTTTGCTCCACCGGCTGGACCGGGACACTTCCGGTCTCGTGCTGGTGGCCAAAGACCAGGATTCCTTTGAGAGTCTCCGCTCCCAGTTCCGTCGCGGCGAGATCAAAAAAAAATACTGGGCATTGGTATGGGGCAAGGTAAAGCGGGAAGAGGTCCTGGCTTATCCTCTCGCCCACGCTCCGGGAGAGCGGAAAAAGATGACAACCGTGAAGACGGAAGGAGGAAAGAAAACTCGCGTGCGCAGCTGGAAGGCATTGACGCGCCTCAAGGCACTAAGTTCGTCTCAAGGGCTCACTCTTCTCGAAGTTGGCATCGACACCGGCGTCACCCATCAGATCCGGGCCCACCTGGAAGCCTTTGGGCACCCGCTGGTCGGCGATCCCCTCTACGGCAAGCATCGCCCCGATCCCTTCGGCCTCGGGCGCCAGTTTTTACATGCTTTTTATCTGGGTTTCCGCCACCCGAAGAGCGGCCTGGAAGTCACGGTCACGAGCCCTTTGCCGGAAGCTTTAAGAAAGGTCCTCGAGCGCTTAAAAATACGCCTCTAGCAGCCTGGGAACATGGTTTTTCAGCACCCTGCTAGGCTGCCGTCCCTTTTATGCCCTTTGCTTTGGCGCACGCGCTGCAGAGGTTGAGCTGAGTCTGCGGATCTTCGACGAGTCCCTCGTCGAGATTGTGGCATATTTTCTTGCATTCCACGCAGATGAAATAAACGCCGTCGATGTTTTTGTTGATTTTTTCCCGATTGAGCACCCGGCCTTTAAGTTTCTCTACCCGAATGCCCAGAAGCTCTTCGTAGTTTCTCTTGACCTTGAGCCTGCCAGCCTCATCGCTGGGAAGATCCTGATCGTCTGCCTCTTCGTGGTTGGGATCGTCGAGGAAGCTGCGACTCCTTTCCTTCCTCGGACGTCCTGCGTATTTCTTTTTGGTCCTTGGCATTTTTTCCCCTCTTTGTTTGGATGAGGATTCCCTGGAGGGATTTTCCCAATACAAAAGCCGGCGAGGCTTCTTTGCTTCCCGGCTTTGATAGTTCATAATGAACCCTTCAGAGATTGTCAATAGAGAAGAATCAGTACTTCTCTCCCAGGGATTTGAGTCCCTTCCACGCCTGGCTGCTGCTTGGATCGATAGCCAACACCTCGCGATATTTTATCTCCGCCTCCCTGGTCCTCCCCAGTTGCCCGAGCGCTTTGGCCTGCAGCAGACGCCATCCGGTGTTTCGGTGCTGGCGCTGTAAGGCCCGCTCCAAAACGGAGGCGGCCTTTCCCCACTGCTTTAGCTGGCTGTAGGCTTCGCCTAATTCGCTGTAAAGCGCAGCGGATTCTTCGCCGCCCTCCCTGGATTCTTCAAGTAAGGTCACGGCCCGGGCGTAGTTCCCCTTAGCCAGCTCGAGCCTTCCCAGGGCTAAAAGGACTGTCGGATGTTTGGGCTGAATTTTTGCCGCCTGTTCCAACCAACGCTGTGCCTCGACAAATTCTTTCTGGCGGAGCGCAATAACGCCCAGCCCAACGTACGGCAAGATCTCTTTAGCCCCTGAGTTCACAATCCGCAGGTAAATCTTCTTTGCCTGCTGGGTGTAGAGATCCTCCGCTAACGCCAGAACCGCTTTGGCTTTGTGCGGCCCATATTCCAGCGCCTTCTCGGCC
>Ga0209212_1005825_pt1 | contig 14459 bp, 15 predicted proteins | sample RifGroC2_FD_183996 | JGI IMG/M metagenome (GOLD analysis project Ga0209212, IMG submission 183996) | Groundwater microbial communities from Rifle, Colorado, USA - Groundwater C2 (SPAdes) (version 2) | ecosystem: Environmental > Aquatic > Deep subsurface > Groundwater | place: Rifle, Colorado... | reverse complement strand
GCAGATTTCTAAAATCAACCCTATGAGGAGCTGTATAATAAAAAGTTATTTTCCTTTCATCAAAGGTATATTTTGTGCTGATAAGCCTCATCGGCAGTTGATGTGTTTCAACAAGCTCTGTACATTTATGAAACGCCGAAGTTTCTCTTTCCTGTATAACTTCATATCTTTGCATATCTACATCGCTCAAAGTTCTAATAAACGGAAGAGCTTCGGGAAGATTCTCTCCCCATTTTTGGAAAACACACTGAGGAATCCGTAAAATTTTAGCCACTTCCTGACCTTTTTCCGTAGTAACAAGAACCATTTGACCGTGTTGAAGCTCTTCTTCACAGTTTTTTGGCATCTTGACAGGATATAACCTGTTTTTTAAGAGTCTCACTCCGTATTTATACATATTCTTAAACCTTGATTAATTGTCCTTTATTAATAATTTCCTGCCAAAGAAATTCTCCCTGAGAAGCTGCTTGATATTCTTTCAATGAATATGGTTCAGGAGAAATTTGCAGATCAATTTTTTGCGCAATCTTCATCAAAAATAATGATTCTTCGGTATAATTTATTCCAAAATCAGGTGAAATAACTGCTACATCAATATCACTCGATTCTTTTGCTCTATTGACAGCATAAGAACCAAATAAATAAACTTTTTCCACTTTGATATTATTAATTTTTATTAGATTAATAAATTCTTTTATTTTTTTTATAACTTCTCTTTTACCCATTGAAAAACCTCTTTTGTTTTATTGATAATATCTTCAACAAAAATATAGGAACATTCTTTTTGCAACTTCATTCTTTTATCAGGATATCTTGAGCCTAAATAATACAATAATAGCTTATTAAATAAAACTATTATTTCTTCATTAAAATAATCTACGATATTTGTATTTTGAGCTAATTTAACAAGATTATGTGTTTTTTCAGGAACTTGCCCCGTATTTTTAACATAAAGAGCTTTTATAATTTTTTCCATCGCTTGTTGACACATAACAACGGACCATATTAATTTTTTATCATTAAAACAACAAATAGCTGTTTCTAAATCTTCTTCGGCTATTTCAATCCATATTTTTATGTCTTTTTCGCTCAAAATAAATATAAGCCTTTTTTGATTAATTATTCTTAATTATATTATACGATTTTATATTAAAGATGAAAAACTTAGCAAAAATTTATAATAAGTAAGCAGGGCAAGTTCATCAAAAATAATTTATCAATTAATATTTAACGTCAAAACTGTCATTGCGAGGAGCTTTGTGACGAAGCAATCCAAGAAAAATTGAAGATAATTTTTGGATTGCTTCGCTTCGCTCGCAATGACAAATTCTACATTTAGCAAGGTTTTGCACGATTATAAAATTTTTGATGAACTTGCCCTGAATAAGTAAGTAACAAGTGTTGAACTTATATATTTTCATGGTAAATTCTTACTGTAGAGTTATTTAAGTGTATTTAATCTACTTTAAATCATAAATTTTCGTCGTGAAAATTGTTTTTTCTTTTTAATTCAGGAAAAAATTAAGTGGTTGAGGTTAAATACAAAAATTAGGAGAAAAATATGTCAGTTTGCACAATGTTGGAACTTTTAGAAGCAGGTGTTCACTTCGGTCACCAAACACAACGCTGGAACCCGAAAATGAAAAAATATATTTACGGTGAAAGAAACGGTATTTATATTATAAACCTCCAACAAACAACTACAATGCTTGATAAAGCTTATGAAGCAGCCAGAGAAATCGCTTCAAAAGGTAAAAACGTAGTTTTTGTAGGAACAAAAAAACAGGCAACCGAAATCATAGAACAGGAAGCCACCAGATGTAATTCTTTTTATATAAGCAGACGCTGGTTGGGCGGAACTTTAACAAACTTTGAAACAATCAGAACAAGAATCAAAAAACTTAACGAACTTGAAGAATTAAGAGACAGCGGTCACTTCGACAGACTTCCAAAAAAAGAAGTCGCTGTTATGACAAGACAAATCGCAAAACTTAATAAATCTTTAGGCGGTGTCAAAAAAATGAAAGGCATGCCTGATTTATTATTTATAATTGACCAAAAAAGAGAACTTATTGCTATAAAAGAAGCTAATAAACTGAATATTCCTATCATTGGTCTTGTTGATACAAACTGTGATCCTGAAGATATCAATTATGTAATTCCCGGAAATGATGATGCAATAAGAGCAATCAAATTGATCGCCGGAAAAATTGCCGATGCGGTTCTTGAAGGAAAAGCACTCAGAGAAAGCGCCGGAGTTACCCAGGAAGAAACCGTTGAAAAAGTTGAAGAAGTAAAACCTGCGGATGCGGGAGTAACGGAAGAAGACCTTAAAGTCAAAGTTGAAGGTCTTGAAGAAGTAATCGAAGAACTTGAAGCGGAAAAAGAATAATTCTTATTCAAATGCTTCTGTAATGAACTTAATCGGAGGAAAAAATGACTACTATAACAGCTGCTCAAGTAAAAGAGCTTAGAGATAAAACAGGCGCCGGTATTATGGACGCTAAAAAAACCCTTATTGAAACAAACGGCGATATAAATAAAGCTGCAGAACTTTTAAGACAAAAAGGAATAGCTTCTGCTGAAAAGAAAATGGGACGTATAGCTTCTGAAGGGTTGGTAGGCTCCTATATTCACAATGGAAAAATTGGCGTAATGGTTGAAGTTAATTGCGAAACAGATTTTGTTGCAAAAAACGAAGAATTCCAGCAGTTAGTTAAAGATATTTGCATGCATATTGCAGGTACAATGCCCGCACCTGAATTTGTTTCCAGAGATGAAATTCCTGCTTCTGTTGTTGAAGAAGAAAGAAGAATCGAATCAGGAAAAGAAGACCTTCAAGGCAAACCTGAAAATATCGTTGAAAAAATCGTTACAGGAAGAGTTGACAAGTTAATGGCTGAAAAATGCTTAATGGAACAACCTTTTGTAAAAGATCCAAGTATAAAAATCGAAGAATTAATTAAAGAAAAAATTGCTAAAATCGGTGAAAAAATCACAGTAAGAAGATTCACCAGATACGTACTCGGCGAAGGCATCGAAAAAAGAAACGATAACTTTGTTGAAGAAGTTATGAACCAAATGAAGTAAAATTAATATTTTTTAAGAAGACAGGCGCAAAACGCCTGTCTTCTTTGTGTCTTAAAAATCCCCAAATTTCTGCCTTATAAGAGAAATTTTTTCTTTTTTTGTAATATCCAAAATAATTTCATTTTCCCTCTCCAAAATTTTAAGACATTTTTCAAAAACTAAACTCTCAAATTTTTTCGGAATTACAACTATACCCTCGTTATCCGCAAAAATTAAATCATCAGGACAAATTTCCACGCCTTTTATGGAGATTTTTTTGTTTATAGAATCAACCTGCCCCTTGTTTTTAATGTCTTTACAGGTAAAACCTTCCGAAAAAACAGGGAAATCTAGATGTTTAATTTCCGAAGAATCTCTGGTTTTGCCGCCGATAATTGCTCCCACAGCCCCGCTTCTTATAGCAAGACTTGCATTTAAGTTACCAAAATACGCAAATTTAGACAATTCATTTTCTACAACAATAATATCCCCTGAAGTTATTGTTTCATAAGAATTAAGGGCTTCATAAATATTTTTTCCGGCAGAAGAATCTGTTTTTTCTTTTATCTTAAGTGTTTTCGCCCTGCCCAAAAGCTTTTTGTCCTTCAAATTCAAATCAAGACCGATTATAACTTTATTTTTAATATTTAATTCCTCTAAAGTATCAGAAATCATTGAACTGTTTATTTTTGATGACAACTGCCTGAAAAACAAGATTTCTTTTTCTTTTTTGCCTTTCATGACAAGCTCTGCCAACTCAAAGTCTTGAATATAATTAATATCTATCGCTTCTAAGGATGCAGCTTCAAGCAAATACGGCTTTTTTCCTATTCTTCTGCCTGTTTTAAGCGCCGCATCTCTCCTTATTATATAAAGTCCCATTGTTTCTATGACCGTATCCTCAAGATTAAAACTGTTCGGGATGTTTTCAATGTCATAATTCGGCTTTATATCTATAGAATCCCATGTATAAAGTTTTTCTTTTTTTACAAGTACGACAGAATCATATTCTTCACTGTTTGCAAGGATTTCCACACCTTTTTTAATTGTTTCCGGTTCTATAAAAGGACTTGTGCAAAGAATTTGAATACATATATCAGCATCCGTGGCTTTTATTTCGTTTAAAAAAAGCTTATTTCCGTCTGTTGAATTATTTGCAAGTTTTTCATCACGCTTAAATCTTATAAAATTGGTATTTGAAGCCATATCAAAAACTTCTTCACTCTCTGAATCCAGAAAAACTTCGTCTATAAAATCACAGCCGACAAGCTTTTCAAGAGTGTGAAGAAAAAGAGGTTTTCCTGCGAGCAGTCTTAAATTTTTATTTTTTATTCTTTCGCTTTTAGCTTTAACAGGTAAAAACGCTGCTATTTTGTTATTATTTCTCATTATTATTTCGTATTTTCAGAAAAAGGACTATTCATTTCTTAAATAATAATTTAAAATGAATTTTATATATAGGTTTAAGTTTATATTGTATACTTTGGTTTACAAAAGATGGGTGTGAGTTTATGAATATTAGTTTTATCGGAGTTTTAACCAAGCCTTTAAAGCTTAAAATTATTTTAATACTTACTTTTAATTTATTTTTGCTGTTTTTACCCGCAATTTTATCAGCAAACTTTCTTGGTATAGAAAGCATAATTTTCAAAATCGCGCTCGGGCTTGCATTTATTATTTCCAACGGTTATTTATGGGCAATTTTTCAGCATGAAGTTGAGGAAGACGATAATGATTTTCCGAAATGGAATTTTATAAATAATTTTTTTATCGGAATAAAAGGAATGATTTTTTCTCTTGCATGTATAGCTTTACTTACTGCGGTATTGTTTGTTTTATGGCTTATTGTTCAAAATGTGCCTGATTCTCGAAATATTGCCTCAATAATAGCTATTATATGGTTTTTTTACTGGCTTCTAATGTTTCATGCAGTGTCAATGGGAATATTTTCAGAAAACTTCAATCCGATAGAAGCTTTGAAATTCCCCAGTATAGCGGAAATAGCAACAAATTGTTGGCTTAATTATTTAATAGCGGCTTTTTATATGATTGGATATGTTTTTATAATTGGGATGGTTGGTTGGGCTTGTATTATATTTTTCGGACAGGCTTATAGCAATTTCGTTTACGGATTTTTTATTGTATATGCGATAATTGTTTATTTTTCACTCTATGCAAAAGTGTTTAGACAGGTAAGAACAGAATTTGAGAGCCATTTCTAATTAATTCCAAAAATCATTAAAACTCCGGCTAAAAAGCTTATAACCAGAGTTAAAATCTGCATGTTCGTGTAAAAATTTATTTTTTCGTATTTTGAAATCCGTCCGATAAAAAACGGTATAAATAAAAACGGCAATAAAATTAAGCCTTGCCAAAAAAATTTTGTATTAAAAGAAAATAAATTGAAAACTAAAATTGATACAAAATAAAAAATAAGCAAAACAGAGAGAAAAATAGAATAATTAGAGCTTAAATTTATATTTTCTTTTTTGAAAATTGATTTTCCCGCAATAAAAGCCGTAATTAGGCTTAAGTTTAAGATTAAAAAAGAAATTAAGGAATAAATAACTGATTTCATTGTTTTAGCACACCTGTTCAATTCGAGAATTGTTTAAAATCGAAATACTATTCAGAAATTCGACGGATTTTTGTACCGCAAAGTCTTTATCATTGTCCATTGTGATTAAATGATAACTGTTTTTTAAAATAATATAATCTTTAATCGAGGAAGAAATATGTTTATAAACGAAATCAGCGCTTTTTAAACTGGTTAAATCGTCTCTGTTTGAATGCATGATTAAAATAGGCTGATTAATGTCTTTAATATATTTTCTTACCTGCTTGGACATCTCCAAAAGCTCATAAACACAGGTCATCGGGATATAATTCAGGGCGACAGTATTTTCTTTCAAGAGCGCGCTAATTTTCCTGCGAACAGTTTCGTTTTTAATTCCGTAAGGCTCCTGCTCGGGAAACGAATAATAAAATCTCAAAATAGTATGCAAACCTAAGGGAAACAAAAAACTGTACCAGGGTATCGTCCATCCGTCAAGAAAAAGCGTTGTTGAAATAGCGATAATACCTGAAACATCTTTATGTTTTTCGGAGATAGCCAGCGCAAGAACTGCCCCCATGCAAATACCGCCAAGATAAACTTCTGAATAAGACTGTTTTAACTCGTTATATTTTTTCTCAGCAAAATTAAACCAGTCCTGCCATTTTATTTTTTTTACATTCAAAAGATCTTTTCCATGGCCGGGAAGACAGGGACAATATACATCAAAACCTGCTCTGTGTAAGTTTTTTCCGTATTGTTTCATCTCAAAAGGACTGCCTGTCATTCCATGCAGTAATAAGACAGCCCTTTGATTATTCTCATTTTTAAATTCAAAATCCATATTAAAGTTAAAATTTTAATCCTCATTCTGTTTCATGGTTAAGGAAGTAAAAATGTCATTCTGAGCAAAACGAAGTGAAGCGAAGAATCTGTCCAGATTATAAATATGGTTATAATTCCAAAAGGGATAGATCCTTCGGCTTTGCCTCAGGATGACAGAAAAATTTTGAAATAACAAAATCGAATACAAATAATCATCATTCTTCAAATCTCGTAAACAATTGGTCTAACAAATCAATGGCCATGTTGATTTCGACGTCAGTAATATACAAAGAAGGCGCAATAGTAAGCACGTTTTTGTAATAACCGCCAACATCAAGCACTAAGCCGCATTTTTTACCGTTATATTCAAGGTTTCCTTTTAAGCCTTCCTCAACTATATTGTCTGTCAACTCCTTGCTTGGCGTATAGCCGTCATTTTCACAAATTTCAAGCCTTAAAGCAAGACCAATTCCGCCTACATTGCCGATATTTTTATGTCGTTGCTTTAAATGCTCCAATCCGTCAAGAAATTTTCTTCCCTGCTCAGCTACCAGCTTTTCATGGTCAATCTCTTCAAGTATGCTCATTACTTCATAACCTGCTCTGGTACCAAGAGGATTTGATGAAAAAGTTGAATGAGTAGAACCGGGTGGGAATATCTCCGGATTAATAAGCTCTTCCTTTGCCCACAAACCCGATAAAGGATTCATTCCATTTGTTAATGACTTTCCAAAGACCACAACATCGGGTTTTACATTGAAATGCTCCATCGCCCAAAGCTTTCCTGTTCTGTAGAAACCCATTTGGACTTCGTCATCTACAAGCAAAATATTATATCTGTCAAGAATAGCCTTAAATCTTTCAAAATATCCTTTAGGAGGTATTACGTATCCGCCTGTTCCCTGTATTGCTTCTGCAAAGAAAGCTATAAACTCTGTTTCATTGGTTTTGTTATCCCAGAAAGAGTTATATTCTGTCTCGAACATTTTTTCAAACTGGCTAAGACAATAGAAATTACAATCTTCGCAATTTTTACCGTAAAAACATCTGAAACAATAAGGATAAGGTATAAAATGAGCGCGATCGGAGAAGTGTCCAAAGCGTCTTCTGTATCTGTAACTTGATGTTATAGCAGACGCGCCTAAAGTTCTGCCATGATAACCGCCCATAAAAGCAAACATAAGATTTTTTTTCGCGGAATTTCTGACAAGCTTCAATGCATCTTCGACTGCCTGAGAGCCGCCTACATTAAAATGCGTGCGTCCTTCAACCCCAAACCTGTTATAATTTGCCTCACAAATTTTTTGAGCCAGCAAAACCTTATAATCATACAGAAACTGCGGCGCAATTTGCGGCATTGTATCAATCTGGTCTTTTAAAGCCGTTGATATTCTCTTGTTTTTATATCCAAAATTTGAGGCAGAATACCACATTTGAATATCAAGATAAGGAATATCATTTGTATCATAGACAAAAGAACCTTCACATTCCTTAAAAATCTTTGGCTGCGGTGAATAATGCACAGTATCCCCAAACGAAGAATATTTATTGTCAATTTCCCTGATTTCTGTATCAGACAAGCATTTCGTTTTTAACATCCAATTTTTCTCCTAAATTCAAATATAAATACTCACAGATATCTTTAAATGTTTCAAATTTTATATGATTAATGTTGTTTTCATCGCAATATTCCGCAAGCGAATCCTTTGCAAACAATATATCCGCAAGACCTGACGCGCAAATATCCGAAGCCCCGTCGCCTATGTATAAAACCCGCCTTTCTTTTTTTAGTTTCTTTATAATTTCACATTTGCATAACCCGGATTTTTTTTTGCAATTCGAGTTATAAAAAGGAAAATCGAGAGTTAATTTGCCTTTATTAAAATTTAATTTATTTGAAAAAACTTTAACAAATTTTTTAATGCCGTATTTTTTCAAAGTACTGTTGATAAAAAAATCAAAACCGTCACTTACTATATAAAAATTTGTTTGCGAAGCGGGAGTGAAAAACCCGAAAGACGGCTTCGCCGGCTTGGAGGGTTTAAACTCATTCTTTATTTTTTTCTGATTTAAATTCTCAAAAATATTTAAAATTTCAATAAAATTTATAAAATAATCATCAATTTCAATGTTTTCAGTAAAATTGTCCAATTGATTTTCCGAAATATAATTTATACATGCAAACTGCCTGATTAAGCATTCTTTTGAGCCGATTTTTCCGTTTTTCCAGAGTTTTTCAGACTCTAACCACTTATTATCGGCAAAAACACTTAAAAAATGGTCTACAGTATCCTTTTTTGTTATAGTCCCGTCAAAATCACAAAATACTGTAATATTTTCCATTTTTTATAAATCCTTCTTAACTGTACTTATATTAATTTCTATTCGTCATTGCGAAGGGTACCCGCTTTTTTGATTAAATATCAAAAAAGAAGGGGGTGGCTAAAAGCCCGACGCGGCAATCCAAAAAGCAAAAATTTGGATTGCTTCACTTCGTTCGCAATGACAATTTAAATCACCTCTGTAAAAACTAACATGCGCAATTTTTCGTGTCTATTAACATGAAAAGCCCTTTTTTCCAATAAAAAATAGGTAATTTAGCGCATAAAAATAATCCGGTTTACCTAAGTAAGCCGGATTGTTAAATTTATTAGATTTCTCACACCGTTCAAAACGGCAATGATTTATTTATAACCTTTAAGAAGGTGTCTGCTGATAACCATTCTTTGAACCTGATTGGTTCCTTCATAAATCTGAGTGATTTTGGCATCTCTCATCATTCTTTCAACAGGGAATTCTTTTGTAAATCCATATCCGCCAAGAACTTGAACAGCATCGGTAGTAACTCTCATAGCGACATCACCGCCGTAGCATTTTGAAAGGGAAGCATACATTGCTTTTTCTCTGTTATCATTACAAACTGAAACAGCTGCTTTGTAAACAAGAAGCCTTGCTGCTTCAACATCCATAGCCATTTTAACAAGCATATTTTGAACAGCTTCAAAGTTTCCGATAGGCTGACCGAATTGTTCTCTTTCCTGCGCATATTTAAATGCAAAATCAAGAGCGCCTTGAGCAACGCCTACACCTTGAGCTCCAACACCCGGTCTTGAGTGGTCAAGAGTACTCATAGCGAGTTTCCAGCCTGCTCCTTCATTCCCGATAAGATTTTCTGCAGGAATTTCCATATCTTCAAAAATAAGCTCAGCAGTTTCAGAACCTCTGATACCAAGTTTATGCTCGGTTTTACCAACTTTAAATCCTGGAGAACTTTTGTCTACAATAAAACAGCTTAAACTCTTAAGACCCGGTTCAGGACTGGTTTTTGCAAAAACTGTTACTATTTCTGATAAATTAGCATGGCTTATAAATAATTTTGTGCCGTTAATGATATATTTATCGCCTTTTTTGACAGCGCGGGTTTTAATTCCCATAAAATCACTTCCTGCACCGGCTTCTGTTAAGCCAAAAGCGCAAAGTTTTTCTCCCGAAGTAATTTGAGGTATATATTTTCTTTTTTGCTCTTCTGTTCCGCCTAACATAATAGGCTGGCTTCCCAGAGTGTTTACGCCACAAGCAAGCGCAACAGAAAGGTCTACTCTTGATAATTCTTCTACAAGAATACATTCCATAACGGGATCAGCTCCGCCTCCACCGTATTGTTCAGGATATGGAAGCGAAATAAGTCCGCTTTCCGCCATTTCTTTATATACATCCCACGGAAACTTTGCTGTTTCGTCAACTTCTGCTGAACGCGGTGCTATTACAGTTTCTGCAAATTCGCGAACTACTTGTTTAATGTCTCTTTGCTCTTCGGTAAGTTGAAATGTGCTTCCTTCGAGCTCTTTTAAAACCGCCTGATTTGTCATTCACTTATCCTCGTGTGTTATATAATTATTTTAGCTTAAAAATAACAAAAAATCTTATGCATATTCAGACAATAATTTATCTTAAAAGCACGTAAAAGTAAATTAATTTATTATTCTTTGTACAAAAAGTAATAAATTACAAAAGAAAGCCTTTGCCTAATTTATAAAAAAAAGGTATTATCTTCTCTATCTAAACAATAAAGAGAACTTTGGTTTATATGAGAAAAAAAATTTTTTTAATAAATATATTATTTTTAAGCATGCTTTTTTCGCAAAGCATAGGCATGCCTTCTTTAGCGCAAGAACAGAAACAAGTTCAAACCTCTCAAAACGGTAAATCTCCTTTTGCTGCACAAGAAAAGCCTAAAGAAGAAAATACCGTTTATACTTATTATGTAAAAAATGACCAAACTGAAACAGCAAAAGAATTAAATACATTTTTGGCTAAATATTTAATCGATCTTAATTCCCATAACATTCAAAAAATAGGGGATTATTACGCTTCAAATTATATAAGCGGCGACGGTTTTAATAAAGATCAGATAATTGATTTAATAAAACAAACCTGGAAAAAATGTCCTGATTTAAAATACGCAACCGTTATTAAAAACCTAAGACTTGATAATAACAGGGCAAGCATTGAATTTAGCGAGGATATAACAGCAACTACAAACGAAAAATCCGAAATAACCAAAGACAACGGCAATATAAACGGAACATCTCATAATATTTTATATCTTGAAAAATACGGCTGCGGCTGGAAAATAATTACCGACAAAACGCTTTATGAAGAAACAGTTATAAAATACGGCACGGCAAAAAATATAAACATCAATTTTAATGTACCTGAACAGGTAATATCAGGGGAAGATTATACGGCTTCATTAAAAATAGATTTGCCAGCGGATGTTTTTGCTCTGGGTTCACTGGCTTCAGTACCTCTTGTTTATCCTTCAAAGCAGCCTACAGAAACATTTAGACAAATACCCCTTGAATCAAATACGCTTGAACGGGTTATAAAATCAAACAAAGACTGCTTGAATGAAATTTCTTCAGCTTCTGTGAGTTTTTGTGAAGCCCAAAGGACTAATTATACAAGTCTTGACCTTAAAGTTACAGGCATAGCGGTAGTTTTAAAAAGAATAAACGTTTTGCCGAAACGATAATTCAGAAAATTTCCTGCATAAGTATCGACTGCTTTAATGCCGTACCCGCTGCATAACCGCCTATTTTTCCGTCACTTTTTATAACCCTGTGACAGGGAATTAAATAATGCATTGGGTTTTGACCTATAGCTGTTCCGACAGCTCTATTTGCATTTGGATGTTTGATGTATTCCGACACATCAGAATAAGAAACAACAGCGCCTTCAGGAATATTTAACAGCGCTTGCCAGACTTTTACCTGAAAATCCGTTCCGATTAAATGAAGATTAAACGCTGTATTTACTTCTTTTGAGTAAAAAATTTTCTTTATAAGGCTTTCTGTTTCGAGATCATTTCTTACAAAATTTGCTTTTGGCGATTTATTTAAGAATTTTTGAATAAAATTTTCTTCTGATTCAGTTATAAAAAGTAAATTGCTTATTCCTTTATCAGTTTTGTCAAGCAAAACATTACCAAAAGGCGTTTCATTTACGCCATAAACAATATTTAAAGTATTTTTTGCGTAAAAAAGACTCTTTGATTCAGTTGTTTCAATCGTTATAAAAATTTTATCAGTTTTATTTTGATAAAGAATATTTTTTGATTTTTTCAAAAGTTCTTTGAACTTTATGGATTTTTCTATTAATTCTTGATTCTTATTCATTTTAGTTCCTCTTTTATGTTAATTTTATATTAGATTAAAAAATATTTCTAAGTCGACTTGGGTTTTGTGAAAAAATGATTATTCCTCCTGAAATAATGATTACAAAACAACTGCATCCTGAAGATACAAAAATTCTGGATGATTTGGAGTGTTCAGAAAAAATAATTTTCCGGCAAAAAACCTCTTTTAACAACGAGGTTAGGGTTGTTGAAAATAAACTGGGCAGATTTTTAAAGTTTGAAGACAATTATCAGGGCGGAAAAATCAATCATCCTTTGTATAAAGGTAATATCCCTTATGTAAATTACTTTTTTCTCGCATCTGCTATGAAAAATGACATAAAAAATGTCCTTATCCTTGGTATGGGTACAGGATATTTTGTTAACCAACTCAAAACCATTCTGCCGGAAGTTAATAAAATTGATGTTGTTGAAATTAATCCTGAACTGCCGGATATTGCAGTAAAATATTTTGATTTTCAAGAAAGTGGAATTAAACTGTATTTTCAGGATGCGCGGGTGTTTGCCAGAAATTCCCCTGAAAAATACGATTTGATTATTCTTGATATTTTTTCGGAAGCCGGCATGGCTTATCGCTTTATGACAAAGGAATTTCTCGAAGAAATTAGTAATATACTCACTTCGGATGGGATTTTTGTTTCAAATGTTTTTGGTCTTACAGATATAGATTCAGAAAACAACATAATTTTTAAATCTTTGTTTAAGACATATTCTTCGGTATTTGATGACAACCTGATTTTTCCCACGAATTACGGTAATTATGAGTTTTATAAACTCTTAATAGGCTTGCAACATGATTTATCAGACTTAACAAATATTATTTTATTTTCCTGCAAAGAAGAAATTGATATTAAAACATCAAAAGTTCTGGAAATTATGGATAAATTAAACATAAATATTGACAAATACGTTCAGGATTTTTACTTAGGTGGATTAAATCTTGAAAATACTCAAATATTGCTTGATGAAGACGAAAATCATCCTGAATTTTTTAATCAATTTTTAAAAAAATATGTAAATAAATTTAATGAAATATTTGATAACATTTGAGGACAGTTTAAATATTTTATTCGATAATAAAAAGTGGGTAGAGATTTTAAAAGAGAATTTTGCTGTGATTAAAAATATTATAAACAGATATTATGCCTTTTTGATAGCAATAACGGTGCTTTTGGTTGATCAAACAATAAAAAGCATAATATCTCAAAACATGCTTTTAAATGAAAAAATTACTATTTTAAATAATTTTTTAAGTATAACAAAAATCTATAATACAGGCGCGGCGTTTGGAATATTTGAAAATAAAACTTTGTATCTTGCAATATTTTCAGTATTTGTAATTATTTCAATCTCTGTATATTTAGTCAAGACTTATAAATCACAAAATTTTCTTAATACAGTTGCATGGGGACTTGTTCTCGGGGGAACTATCGGTAATTTTATTGACAGACTTAGCTTAGGATATGTTCTTGACTTTATAAGACTTGATTTTGTTAACTTCCCTATTTTTAATATTGCTGATATGTCCATTAATTGCGGTGCAGCGCTTCTTATAGCCTATATACTCTTTGCTTCTAATGATAATCCGCAACAAGCAGAAATAAAAAATCAATTAATACATGACTGAAAATACAGACAAAATCTCCAAAATAATAAACCTTGAAGTTGACTTAGATGAAACAAACTCAAGACTGGATGTTTTTGTAGCAAATTTAGTGCCTGAACTTACCAGAACACGGGTTCAGCAACTTATAAAAGACGAAAAAGCCGTCCTTGTTAATCAAAAAGTCTCTAAAAACTCCTATAAATTAAAATACGACGACGAAGTATGCATAAAAATTCCTGAAGCAAGACCTCTTGAGCTGGAAGCGGAAAATATTCCCCTTGATGTTCGCTACGAAGATGACGACATGCTGGTAGTAAACAAACATGCCGGTATGCTTACTCATCCGACTTCCATAGAAAGAGAACACACACTTGTAAACGCTCTTTTGTTTCATTGCAAAGATAATCTGTCAGGAATAAACGGAATTATGCGCCCTGGAATCCTTCACAGACTTGATAGAGATACTTCGGGGCTGTTGATGATAGCTAAAAACGACTTTGCACATCAGTTTTTATCAGGGCAGATAAAAATAAAAACAGCTAAACGACAATATTTAGCTGTACTTATTGGAGTTATAGCTACTGATGAAGGAACTATAAATGCTCCTATAGACAGACATCTCACGCAAAGACACAAAATGGGAATCGTTGAAGGCGGCAAAAATGCCATAACTCATTGGAAAGTTCTTGAGCGTTTTGACAAATTTA
>Ga0209212_1005824_pt1 | contig 14463 bp, 12 predicted proteins | sample RifGroC2_FD_183996 | JGI IMG/M metagenome (GOLD analysis project Ga0209212, IMG submission 183996) | Groundwater microbial communities from Rifle, Colorado, USA - Groundwater C2 (SPAdes) (version 2) | ecosystem: Environmental > Aquatic > Deep subsurface > Groundwater | place: Rifle, Colorado... | reverse complement strand
CCGCCCATGAAATCTATGAGTTTTACAAAGCCTTTATCCAGGACCTTGTAGAGGCCCTTTTCCTGTTTCAGTACGGCGTCCGTCATGTGTACCCTCCGCGGCCGGGGCGGCCGCACCTTTTTGGAAAACTGACGTAAAATTATATACTTTTCAAAGTCTTATTAAAAGGGAGCTAAAGTGAAAAAGATCTCGACCCGGACTTCCTCCACCCTGGCCCGCAGCGGCAGCCTCTCCTCTCTGGCCCGGATAATGCGCCGGCTGCTGGCGCCTGACGGCTGCCCCTGGGACCGCAAACAGACCCATTCCACCCTGCTGAAGTACCTGCGCGAAGAGGCCGGCGAGGTGAGCCTGGCCGTGCGCCGCAAGGACTGGCGCAACCTCAAAGAGGAACTGGGCGACGTGCTGCTGCAGGTGGTCTTCCACAGCGCCCTGGCCGAACAGGCCGGCCGCTTCAAGCTTTCCGACGTCATCCGCACCATCAACGCCAAGATGGTCCGCCGCCACCCGCACGTGTTCGGCGGCGGTAAACTGGAGACCTCCGCGCAGGTGCTGCGCCAGTGGAAGAAGATAAAGCTGGCCGAAAAAGCCGCGGCCCGGGGACGGCGCCGTTGAACGCTTCCAGCCTCGCCCGGCTCATCCATCCGGAATACCGCTTCGGCAAGACCGATCCCGAAGAAGCCGCCCGCCTGGTGCAGTTGGGCGTGGGCGGTTTCTGTTTTTACGGCGGCACGGCCGACGAGGTCCGGGATGCTTCGCGTTCCCTCAAGTCGTTGTCGCGCACGCCGCTGCTGATAGCCTCGGACTACGAGAACGGGGCCGGGCAATGGGTGCGCGGCGCCACCGAATTGCCGACCAACATGGCCATAGGGGCCTCGGGGTCGGAGGCGCTGGCCCGCCGCAAAGGCGAGATCACCGCGCTGGAGGCGAGGGCCCTGGGCGTGGACTGGGTGCTGGCCCCGGTGGTGGACCTGGCGTCCGTGCCGGCCAACCCAATAGTGAACGTGCGGGCCTACGGCGCGGAGCACGGCTTGGTGACGCGCCTCGCCGGGGCTTATATCTCCGGCCTGGCCTCGCAGGGCGCGCTGAGCTGCCTTAAACATTTTCCCGGCCACGGCGCCACCGCTACCGATTCCCACCTGGCCCTGCCCGTGCTGGAAAAGAACCTGCACGGCCTGGAGCAGGACGACCTGCGGCCTTTCGCCGGGCTGGGCCGCGCCGATTCCGTGATGGCCGGCCACCTGGTGGCCAGGGCCCTGGACGAGGCCGCGCCGGCGTCCCTGTCCAAGGCCGCGCTGACCGGGCTGCTGCGCGAGCGGCTGAAGTACGGCGGCCTGGTGGTGACCGACGCTCTCAACATGAAGGCCGTCTCCGCCGACCCCGCCGCCGGCGTGCGCGCTTTCCAGGCCGGGGCCGACGCGCTGCTCTGTCCCGAAAACCCTTTTGCCCTGCATGAAGAACTGGTGCGGGCCTCCAACGACGGCCTGCTGCCCGGCGCCGCAGTGGCGCTGGCGCTGGGCCGACAGGACCAGCTCGCCCGCAAGCTCTCGCCTTTCCGGTCCCAGCCTCAGCCCGCCGACGCGCTGCGCTGCCCGGAGCACCTGGCCTTCGCGGCCGAGGCCGCCCCGGCCTGCCTGGCCTGGTCCGGTGAGAACAAGTCCTTCGCCTTCGCCGAAGGGGATATTCTGGGCTATTTCGAACCGCTCACCCGCCCGGCTGACTGGAAGGGCGCGGCTTTCGTGGAGGAGCTGGTGAAGCTGGGCGCGCGGGTGGAGCCTTATCAGCCCGACTGCGGCATGCGCCTCGCCGCCGGGATTTTTTCTAAGCCTCGGGCTTTCAGCGGCAGCATCAATCTGTCGGCGGAAGAAAAAGCGGCCCTGGAAGGGGCGCTGAAAGGCGCGGGCCGCTCGGTGGTCGCCGCGTTCGGCAGTCCTTTCGTGCTGGGCCGCCTGGAGCACCGGCCGACTGCGGGTTTATGCGCTTTCTGCGCCTTGGAAGATTTTCAGCGGGCCGCCGCGCGCGTCCTCTTCGGTCGCGTAAAAGCGGGCGGGACCATGCCGGTGAATATAGGGAGCTGATATGAACGAAACGGCCGTTTTAGAGCGGATAACCGGGCTGGCGCCGGTGGACTACGCCATAATGGGCGCCGCGGTGATCGCCCTCTTCCTGATCTCCTACTTCAAGGGGCGGGGCGAGACCGACACGCAGGATTACTTCCTCGGCAAGCGCAAGACCCCGGTCTGGGTAGGCACGCTGTCCTTCGTGGCCACCGAGATCAGCGCCATGACCATAGTGGGCATCCCGCCCATCGGCTTCACCGAGAACTGGCAGTACCTGCAGTTCTTCATCGGTTCGGCCACGTCGCGCATCCTTATCGCGTTCTTCTTCATCCCGGCCTTCTACCGGTTCAACTGCACCACCATCTACGAGTTCCTCAAGCACCGCTTCGGGGCGCAGACGCAGTACGCGGGTTCGGCCTTCTTCTTCGTGACGCGGCTGTTCGCCTCCGGCGTGCGGCTTTACGCGGCGTCGCTGGCGGTGTCGGTGATCATGGGCTGGCCGCTGGGCTATACCATCGGCTTTTTCACCGCGGTCAGCATCATCTTCATCGGCTTCGGCGGCATCAAGGCGGTGCTGTGGACGGGCACCTTCGAGACGGTGGTGTTCTACCTGGCCGGCGGCGCGGTGGCCGGCTGGCTGCTGCTGCACATCGACGGCGGGCTGGGCGGGGCCTGGCAGCTGGCCTCGGAGGCCGGCAAGCTGTCGGTGTTCAACGTGGGCTGGGGCATGAAGGACCCGAACGTGCTGTGGGCGGCCGTGCTCAACGGTATCTTCGGCTCCATGGCGGCTTTCGGCACGGACCAGGAGCTGATGCAGCGCCTGCTGACGCTGGAGACGCGCAAGGAAAGCCAGCAGACCATAGTGGCCACCATTTTCGCGAGCCTGCCGCTGACGGCGCTGTACCTGGGCATCGGCACGCTGCTGTTCGTGTTCTACAAGCAGCACCCGGCGCTGCCGCTGCCGGAGAACGCCGACAAGATCCTGTCGCACTTCACGGTGCACGTGCTGCCGGCGGGGCTGAAGGGCTTGGTGCTGACGGCGGTGGTGCTGGCCAGCATAGACTCGCCGCTCTCGTCGCTGTCGTCGTCGTTCATCACGGACATTTACCGGCCGCTCATTAAGAAAACGGCGGAGGAAAGGCATTACCTGTTCGCGTCGCGGGTGAGCGTGGTCTGCTTCGGGCTGCTGCTGGCGGGGATCGCCTGGCTGTGCGCGGCGGGCTCGGGGCGCATGCTGTGGCTGGCTTTCAAGGTGAACGGGGTGACGGCGGGCAGCCTGCTGGGCGTGTTCCTGCTGGGGCTCTTGACCAAGCGGGCGGGCAACCGCGGCAACGTGGCGGCCATGCTCATCAGCGCGGCGCTGGCGGGCTTCACGCTGTACCTGTCCGAGCAGGGCTACCCTATAGGCTGGAGCTGGATCGTGGTGATAGGCACCGTTTCCACCTTCTCCCTCGGCTGGCTCTTCGGCCGCAAGCCCGACGAAAATAAAACTTAAGGGTGCGTTGCTCCCCACGAATTTTTAAAAAAACGCGCTAGGAGAAGTGTCGATAAATGCGCTATGTTGCTAATTGACATATTGTGGTCTCAAATCCTGCCACGTTCTTTCGCCAGGGTCACAAGAAGGTGCTCGCGAAATATCCAGACATGACCAAAACGTCCCGCCAAATTATCGTAAAGGGATAACTTAACTTTCTGGAACAAATCGGATACGGCTGGCTGTTCAATTATAGGCTCCCAATCAATTGCAAGATTTAATCCAAGTAGTCCAGTCGCTCGATTAGGTCGGCAAAGACGCGGGTGAGCTTTGCAGATAGAATAGACAAGAGGAATCCTCCCTTCAATCTTTAGCCCATACTCTTCTGGGTGTTCCGCCATAAGACTCTCGGCAGTTAAGAGAAACAGCGAAGGAGAGATGTAATCAAATAGATTTTGATATCGTAGGACAAAGTCTATAGTTGCCTGGGCCTCATCTTTCGTCTCTGTTGGTAGGCCATACATTAGGAATAGCCAGTTGGAGATATTGACTCTCTTGCACTCTTCGAAGACGCGAGTCGCTTCTGGTAATTTTATCCCTTTATCAATAAAATCTAAAAGGCGCTGAGATGCCGACTCAAGGCCCCAAAATATGGCTACGCAACCGGACTTGGACAAAAGCTCAAGTGTTTCTTTTGAGTAGTCTTTGGTTGGCTTCGCATAGAATAAGTAGGAGATATCTGCTAATTCGCCGCATGCGAGAATGGCATCTGCAAAGTGACGGGCACGAGAAGCCGATAGCATTTCGTCGCAAATATAGAAGATGCGAGCACCATGCTTCCTCTTGTTGGCGCACATTTCAGCGATAACCGAAGCAATCGGTCTCTCCCGATAGGTTGTGCCTTGTGTTCTGTGATGTGAACAAAATGCGCACCTCTTCCAATAACATCCCCTAGATGTAAGTATTGGCAACACTTTTACAGGGGACAAATATGTTATGTGGTCGGAATCGGAGAAATCTGGGAGCGGAATGTTCTCAAGGGGAATTGGGTGAGGTGGAGGAGGGGTGTTGACGATTGTCCCGTTCTTGCGAAAGGAAACCCCAGGAATCGCAGACACCTCATCGCCATCTAAAAATGCCCTTAAAGATTCCTCTGCCTCACCATAGAAGATTCCGTCAATGAACGTGTGTTCTTCTAATAATTGTCGGGTGGTTGAAAAATCCCAGTTCCCAGAAGATGAAAAGCATGATCCCCCGAGTATAACCGGAACCTTTAGCCGCTCTTTCAGCATTCGGGCAAGCCCTAGGGTAAAAGGCAATTGCGTATATCCATGCAATGAGAATCCAATTGCATCCGGCCTCATTGCCTCGATCTCGTTAATATACTTTTCGATATGGGGAGGGATTTCCCCCTCGCCATTCATAAACCAATTGCGCCAAAGATTTGCAGTCAACCATTCACGTGCATAACTCATTGAGTTCAGACATAGATTGTGCTTTTTGTGACTAGGATTATCCGCAAAGAAATCGCCATGGTGCCCTGTGAAGAACTTAATGGCATTGCGGCAATCGTGACTTGCCAAGGTCTTAAGGACGGCTCCAATCGCGATTGACTCTTTGTTTGATTTGGCATCGCCAAGATAGAAACGGAGGAAAAACTTGCAAAAAGATGTGCACAACTTCCCGCCGTCACTCACACCAGCTTTGAGCAAAAGATTTGGCCAATTGTCTACGGATTCTTGAGCAAATATTAAACTGATATCTAGAATCCTAACGTTATGGCCTTTCTGATTTAAATAGCCTTTTAGAACGGCTGGGCCATAGGAAGGAGATGCCAACGGGGCAGGTGGTGGAATTATTATAACGAGATTCATGGCGTGCCACCGCAGAATTCCCTTTCAAATCGTGACTGATCCCAGAAACCCTGATCCCAGAAACCCTTGCGGTACTTAGGCCAAATGTGTTTCTATGCGTCCTACATCTGGCCACGATACAGACCAATCCTCCATATAATGCCATCATAGCATTCCAGCCCCGAGAACAAAAAACCTCTTCCTTGTGTTCAGGTCGGTTATAGCGTAAAATTTAAAGGTTAGGCCGGATGAATTGCGAGGCAAGCCCATTTAATTCCAATTAGCATTACAACAAAGCCGAGGCAAGAAAAGATGATTGCGCACAATGAGAAAAAAATAGATTATCCAATAACATCCGGGGCGCTGGTGATTAAAGAGAATGCCTTTAATTCAGGCCGGTACTGGGTGCAGGATTTGCTTTCCCATAAGAGTGGATTTGCAAATGAAGACCTAGTTGATCTTCTGCTTCTTTGCAACGGAACTAGGGATTCCCAGGAGATTGTGGCTGAACTAGTGAAGCTATATAATGAATCTGAGCGCAAGATTAGCATGAAAACTAAAGAGGCCTTGGAAGATCTCAAGCAATTAGGATATGTTAGTTTTGTGGACAAGCCGACGTTTCGTCCTATTATCTTTCATGGCAAATGCCTTCAATGGTCACTAGATACCGTATATCTAGAGGTTACAGATTTGTGCAATTTATCATGTTCATACTGTTATGCAAAACCAGACTCGAAGGTAAAAAGAAAACTTAATACTGAAGATATTTTTGGCGTAATCGATGAACTTGCCTCCATTGGCGTACTTAAAATAATTTTTACTGGCGGTGAGGCATTACTGCACAAAGATATCTTCAAAATACTTGGCTACACCAAAAGCAAAAAGATTGATTTCAGCCTGTTTACGAATGGCACGCTGCTGAATAGAAATACTGTTAAGAAATTAAAGGCTCTTAATCCTGAATCGATAGCTATTAGTGTGGATTCGAATCGTGCCGAAATCCACGATATGAACAGAGGGGCGGCATGCTTTTCAAGAACATTGAAAGGAATAAGGCTGCTGCATCGCGAGAAGATACCTATAAGGATTAACTCCACGATTTTAAAAGGGGTAAACGATAAAACCGAGGATATCGAGGGGGCGATTAGGTTCTTTATGCGCAAGGGGGCAAGCAGGATTGTGATGGGGCCAATTATGGCGTATGGGAAGGGAGTGGAAAGTGAGGATCTAATTCTGCCATTAAATAAATCCGCAGAAATAGCAGCGATATTCAAAAAGCACATGAAAGAACTCAAATCAAAACATTACGAAAAAAGAACTCCTCCACTGAAATTATCAGCAAGCTTTAGGCCTAATAATGGGGATCCCCACTCTGTTTGTGGTGTGGGGACATCCGCATGCTATATTAGGTCTGATGGAGATGTAATACTTTGCCCGGTTCTTCGGGAAAAGAAATATTGCGCAGGGAATATCCTGAATAAAGGGTTACGTAAAATATGGCTAAACTCTGGTGTTTTTAACCATTTTCGCACGAATACGGTTAATAATATTGCGGAGTGTCGAGAGTGTGCTATAAAACTAAAGTGTGTGGGAGGGTGTAAGGCCAGAGCTCTAATCTATAACGGTCGCTTTGATAGTCCGGATCTTTGGAGATGCAGCGCGAAGGAAGGATTTTGGGCTAGTCATAATAGTCCGGAAAATCAGACAACTCCCTGAGCATAGTCATTCATGGGGTTGTGATATTATTCCCGGCGCATATCATGCCATGATTATGACCAAGTTCCTGTACACAGCCAAGAGCACACTGGCCCACTTAGAACCTATTTGCAAGGTTCACAGGTTTGCTCACAGGGATCTTCACAAGATGACTCACATGTCTGCTCACAGGGAAATCCAGAAGAGGAGTTAAGATTGTTGCTGGTATGGCTAGGCTGAAAAGACGGATTAAAAGTATCCTTTTTAGTGATACTGACTTCTGCTTTGGTATGAGACCGTTCTTCCATCATATTATTCCCTCCGGTTTTATCGAAGTGCATGAATAAATAGCTCAACTTGACTCCCTTTGTGAACTATTTTGGTGCATTTAACAATGTCGTAAATAAGCCGCCCCCAGTTACCTAGCAGAATTACAACATTTTCATGTGGTATAGTCAAGGCCAGGCGGTTAGCAGTGCAGTCATCCATTTGTGCTTAGGAAACCGCCTGCCTTCCCTAGGGTTCTTGTGACTGTTGCAGATGCGGCCTCTGGCCGCTCTTTAATCCCATCGACGTCAGCGTAGGGCGCAACTCGGTTAAAACTTAACCCCTCCGGCAAGGTGATAGTAGTATCCCTTGACCGTCACATGGTCGGACTCTCCGGTAACATCGCGATTAAAACTCACGCTATTCGACTGATAGCGCCACTCCGCAACGATGGAGAATCTTTCCGAAACCTTGAATCTGACCCCGACCGGGACGTTAAAAACGAATCCGAGGGCGGATTCCTCGACCGGGGAGGCAAATGCGCTAGATTCGGTAAATCCCTTAACGCGCGGCAGAGTTAGTTTGTTATAAGAAAGTCCGATACCCGCTCCTATATATGGCTCGACCGGGGAACTTGTGCCCACGCGGCCTCTTATGCCCCAGGAAAGGGAGACCGAAGTCATAGAGAAATAGTCGGAGGTTGTAAAGGTGAAATTCAGTGGCTGGCTGTCGTCATATCTCACACTGGCTGATTGCGACTTAATATTCCGCTTCTCCACCCCAAGTTCGAAAGCGCATCCGAAATGACCGTCCGGATCGCTCTTCGTAACACTGAAACCGGTAGCGCGTATGGACACTGGCCCATAGCCACCGGTCTTAAGTTTTTCCCATTTTACGGATTTGAGAGGCCCTATATTCCCCAGAGAGCTGCTCAACCCTACATCGTTGATATAAATAGGCTTGTTGCCATTATTCTTGAATTGTAGTGTGAGTTGGGGCTCGCCCCCGCCAATAAAGACATCGAAATAGCCCGCATCCCTGGGCCCCGAGGATCGTTGCGGATCAGAGGTTCCCTCCGGGACGCTTATCCAATCACGTTTAAGCGTAGCCTGCGAGGCCCCTATTGCCTGGCCTGTCTTGACCAGTATTAGTCTGGCGTTTACCTCTATTTGCCCTTTTTGGGTCTCGAGCATCGTCCCCGTGACCAGCGACTCCGCCCCAAGTAGTTTGCCTAGTTCCTGTGTCGAAGATGAATCCATGCCTCCGGAAAGCTGCATTTTCTGCTCTCCCATTACTTTATTAAGCATAGAGCGCTCGATAACGTCGAATCTCTGGAACTTGATTAGATTTGTGGTAATCCGCTCGGCTATGGCGGCCCCGTCCCTATTAACATCCTTTCGCCCATCCGAATATGAGAAAGGAACAACGGCTATCCTGAGGCGTTTGATTCCCGTGACGGGCGTTGGCGCCTCCTTGTCCACTGCCGCCACTATTTCCCGCGCCATCCTTTCATATTTCTCCTCAGCCGAGGCTGCGGCGGGAAAAAAGGCGGCCAAAGCGAACAGCAAAAGAAAGTTAGCGTTGTTCATGTTCAATTCCTTTTACCCGATTAGCCGTCAAGGTCTGGCGACTCACGGTGCTGTGTTGTATGTTTTTTGACCTTTTCGTAGACTTCGGCCTAAAACCATTGGACACTTTCCCGGCTGCCTCCGCTTAATTTAGCACTTTTCCTGACTTCCTTCCACTCTTAGGTTTATAACTTTTACCCTGGCCAGGCGGGCAACCGCGGCAACGTGGCGGCCATGCTCATAAGCGCGGTGCTGGCGGCTTTCACGCTATACCTGTCCGAGCAGGGCTACCCCATAGGCTGGAGCTGGATCGTGGTGATAGGCACCGTTTCCACCTTCTCCCTCGGCTGGCTCTTCGGCCACAAACCCGAAGAAGCCAAGGTCTAGGCGGGAGCCGGCATATTCCCCTCGTTCGCTGAGCGGGCGCGGCAGAAGAGGGCCTGCGTGCCTGCGCCCTAACGCTCACTCGGAGAATACGCCGGCTCCCCCTGGCCAAAATAAAGAACCCCTCTGGTTAAGGAGGGGTTCTTTATTTTGACGGGGAGCGCGTCTTAGTTGACGTGCTTCATCAGGTGCTCTTTGCGCTTCTTGATCTCTTCTTCGAGCTTCTCGATGGTTTCCTTGGTCTTTTCCTTGGTCTCGTCCATCCAGTCGCCCAGCTTTTCGCGGGTTTCCTTGCCCTTGGCGGGCGCGTACAGGACGCCCAGGATGGCGCCGATGATGCCGCCCACCACGAAAGCGCCGATGATCTCACTGCCTCTGTTTTCTGACATATGTTACCTCCGGAGAAATTCAGTCCAATGCCTTCCTATATTATACATCCTTGTGAGGCGGCCGGCGCAAGGCCCGCCGGGTGTGGCCCGGGCGGGGGGAATACGGCTATAATATCCGCATGAGAGGCGCGTATCTTTTCCTGGCCCTGCTGCTGACGCCGGCGGCCGCCCTGGCCTATCCCGGGGACGCCCGGCTGAGCGCCAAACTCAAGCGCGAGTTCGAGACCGCCATCAGTTCCGTGCCCGCCGGCCGGGAACTGCTGGGCCGCCTGGAGAAGGCGGGGCCCGGCTACAAGGCGCTGCGGGTGCTCGTGCGCCGCGATCCCTCCGACAGTCTCGCCTGGTTCTCTTCCGACGACAACGCCGTCTATTTCAACTCCAGGTTCATCCTCAAGTTCTTCGCCGCGAAAAAGTTCAAGGACCGCGAGGTGGTGGAGATCATGCGGGGGAACAGGGGGGTCCGGACCGAATTCGTGAAGTACGCAAATCCGGTCTTCCTGCACGAACTGGTGCACGCCCTGCAGTGCTACCTGTACCCGGAGTACCGCAGGGACGCCGGCGGCAACCCGCTGGAGTTCGAATACGAGGCCTACCTGATCGAGGATATCTACGTGCACGAGCGCATGAAGGCGGACCCGGCGCTGCTGAAGGAATTCGTTCGCGGGGCTTATACCGACGTCTATACGGCCAACGCCTTCGGCAGTTACCTGGCGCTGTCGCTGGACCCGGAGCGCTACCGCGAGAAGATCCGCGGCCTTTACGAGGACGGTTTCGGCGGTTACCTCAGCATAGATAAGGCGGAGAAGAAAAAGAAGAACGACGTGGAGGATTACCGCATTTTCGCGCTGGCGGCCGGCAAAGGGCGGGAATACGCCGCGGGGTCCGCGGCCCTGGCCCGCCTGGAGGACCAGAAAGAGGCCTTCGCCGCTTTCCTGAAAGAATTTTACGCAGGCCGCTGGCCGGCTTTCAGCGCCGACGCTCTGCTCTTTATCGGCGGCATAGCGCTGGAGCAGAAGAATTATCCTCTCGCCCTGGACTGCCTGGCGGGGGCCGACGCCAATACCGCGAAGTACGGTCTTTCCCGGGAGGCCACGGAGGCCCTCAAGACCAAAGGGGCCCTGGCCGTGCTGGAGGCCGCGTCTTTCATCCGGGATAATAGAAAAAAAATGGGGGTGGAGGTGCTCAGCCAGCACCTGAAGGCGCTGGAGAAGGCCTGCCTGGCCGCCGGCCGCCCCTTCCCCGGGGACCTGGACGCCCTGCGCGCCGAGACCTACCCGAAAGCCATGGCTTTTTACGCTGAAAAGTACGGTTCGGAGAAGGACCCGAGCCGCCGGGAGTATTACAAAGAGAACCTGGATTACTTCGCCGCTTCCACCGGCCCCGTGATGGCGCCCTGATAAGATATTTTCTTCTTGCTTTGATACACTTTATTGAGTAAATTATTTTATAGGGCAGCGCAGAAAATACAGCAGCGGAGGAACTCATGATCGACATAGCCAAGAACATAGCCACCACCCCCCGGCGCACCAAGGCTTCCGTTATCCGCGAACTCCTCAAGACCACCAACGTCCCCGGCATCATCTCCTTCGCCGGCGGCCTGCCCGCGCCCGACCACTTCCCCTACGATTTCGTGGCCGACACGGTCAAGGAGATCATGGCCAAGAAGGGCAAGATAGCCCTGCAGTACGGCCCCACCGACGGGCTGCCGGAACTCAAGGACGAGTTCATCAAGTTCCTCAAGAAGTACGAAGGCATAGATGCCAAGCCCGAGAACCTAATTATCACCACCGCGAGCCAGCAGGCGCTGGACATGGTGGGCCGCCTCTTCATCGACGCCTCCGACCCGGTGATCGTCGAGAAACCCAGCTACATGGGCGCCCTGCAGGTGTTCCGCTCCTACGGCGCCGAGTTCATAGGCGTAAAGCTGGAAGACGACGGTATCAGCACCGACGAGCTCAAGGAGAAACTGGAGTGGCTGCACGCCCAGGACGAACATTACAAGTTCATTTACCTGGTGCCGGATTTCCAGAACCCCAGCGGCGTGACCCTGTCCGAAGCCAAGCGCAAGAAGATCATAGAGCTGTCCGACAAGTACAATGTGGCCGTGATCGAGGACTCTCCCTACCGGCAGATCCGCTTCGAGGGCAAGGAGCCCAAGATGCTCTACCGCCTGGACCAGGATTCCAAGAAGACCAACAATATAATCTCGCTGTTCACCTTCTCCAAGACCTTCGCCCCGGGCCTGCGCCTGGGCATCATCCTGGGCCACCCCCAGATCATCAAGAAGATGGAGATCCTCAAGCAGTCCCTGGACCTCTGCACGTCGAGCCTGAACCAGCTGATAGCGGCCGAGTTCCTGCGCACCGGCTTCTTCGAAAAGCACATAGAGGTGGTCAAGAAGGACTACCGGATCAAGAAGAACGCCATGGTGGGCGCGCTCGAGAAATACATGCCCGAAGGCGTCACCTGGACCAATCCCGAAGGCGGCCTGTTCCTGTGGGTGCGCCTGCCCGAGCAGATGAGCGCCGACGACATGTTCCAGGACGCGCTCAAGGAGAACGTGGCCTACGTGATAGGCTCCGCTTTCCACTCCGACGGTTCCGGCAAGAACACCATGCGCCTGAACTTCTCTTTCGCGAGCCCCGAGCAGATAGAGGAAGGCGTAAAGCGCCTGGCCGCCGCGGTGAAGAAGCGCCTCGTGGGAGCCAAATAAAACAGCCGTGTCCGACTTCTCAGCGCAATTCAGCAAAGACCTTCGTGCCGCCGGCGTAGTTGGAGCCGGCGGCGCGGGTTTTCCATCCTACGTGAAAGCGCAGGGCCGGGCGGAATTCGCGCTGGTGAACGCCGCAGAATGCGAGCCGCTGCTCAAGAAGGACCAGAAGCTCCTGGAATACTTCCCGGAGAAGGTCTTCGACGGGCTTGAGCTGCTGATGAAGGCCGTGGGCGCTTCTCAGGGCATAGTGGGCATCAAGAAGAAGCACGAAAAGATCATTCCCCGCCTGGAAGAGATAGCTAAAAGCCGCAAAAATATTTCCATCCTCAAGATGGGGGACTACTACCCTGCCGGCGACGAGCAGTGCCTGGTGTACGAAGCCACCGGCCGCGTGGTGCCGCCGGGGGGGATCCCGCTCGACGTGGGCTGCGTGGTCTGCAACGTGGAGACGCTCTATAACGCCGTCTTCGCGCCGCGCCCCGTCACCGAAACTTTCGTGACCGTGAACGGCGGGGTTAAGAAGCCCGCCACTTTCCGCGTGCCGGTGGGCGTGACCTGGCGCGAATGCGTGGAGTTGTGCGGCGGTTTCACCGTAAAGGACCCCGCCTACATCGACGGCGGGCCCATGATGGGCAAGGTGCAGACCGATTTCGACCTGCCGGTGGTGAAGGCTTCCGGCGGCATCATAGTGCTTCCTAAAACGCATCCGCTGATAGTCAAGAAAGCGCAGGTCCGCCCGACGTTCACACGCATAGGCCGCTCGGCCTGCGACCAATGTTCTTTCTGCACCGAGTTCTGCCCGCGCTACCTGCTGGGCCATAACGTGCAGCCGCATCGGGTGATGCGCACCATGCTCTTTTCCGGCGGACCGGAGCATAAACTGCACAGCCAGTACGGCCTGCTCTGCTGCGAGTGCGCGCTGTGTTCGCTCTACTCCTGTCCGGAGGGGCTGCACCCCAGCCAGGCCTGCGTGGCCGCCAAGGCGGACCTGCGCGAGCAGAAAATAGGCTTTAAGAATTCCGCGCTCAATACCGGCAAAAAGCCGGAGGCGCACCCGGTGCGGGATTTCCGCAAGGTGCCGGTCTCCAAACTTGTCCGGCGGCTCGGCCTGGAAGACTACAACAAGGACGCGCCGTGGACCGCCGAGGTCTATAAACCGGCGAAGGTGAAAATTTTAATGAGCCAGCACATTGGCGCGCCATGCGTCCCGACGGTAAAAGAGGGGCAGAAAGTGGAAAAGGGCGCCGTGGTGGGGGACGTCCCCGCCGATAAACTGGGTTGCCCGGTGCATGCGAGCGTTTCCGGCACCGTAGGCAAAGTCAACGACAGATACGTGGAGATCTATGCTTAACGCTATTGGCGGAGTGGAACTGTCCAGCGTGGCCAAAGGCCTGGAAACGGCCGATGCCATCCTGAAGACCGCGAACGTGAAACTGATCCTGTCACGCTCCATCTGCCCCGGCAAATACATCATCCTGCTGGCCGGCGACGTGGGCGATGTGAACGCCGCGGTAGAGGCCGGCTCTTCCAAGGCCGCGCACGCGCTGGTGGACAGTTTCGTCATTCCCAATATCCATCCCGAGGTTTTTCCCGCCATAGAAGGCACCACCGTGGTGGAGGGCCTGGAGGCCCTCGGCATCATAGAGGCCTTCTCTGTTTCCGCGCTGGTGGAGGCCGCCGACGCCGCCGTGAAGGCCGCCCCGGTGAAGCTGCTGGAGATCCGCCTGGCCATGGCGCTGGGCGGCAAAGCTTTCGTTACCCTTACCGGCCCGGTGGCCGCGGCCGAAACGGCCGTGAACGCCGGCGCCGCCGTTGTGGCCAAAAAGGGCCTGCTGGTGGAAAAAGTAGTGATCCCCCAGCCACGCCCCGAACTCCTCCGCGAAATCATCTGACAAAGGGCTGCCCTGTTTTTTCAAAAGACAGGTGTGGCCGGCCCTTTTTCTTGTATAATCTTTCAGAGCGCATAACTTCGCGTTTTTAAGGATATATATATGGCATCCAATAAAAGAACTCCCATGATAGCCGGCAACTGGAAGATGCACCTCACTTCCAAAGAAGCCGCG
>Ga0209212_1005823_pt1 | contig 14463 bp, 7 predicted proteins | sample RifGroC2_FD_183996 | JGI IMG/M metagenome (GOLD analysis project Ga0209212, IMG submission 183996) | Groundwater microbial communities from Rifle, Colorado, USA - Groundwater C2 (SPAdes) (version 2) | ecosystem: Environmental > Aquatic > Deep subsurface > Groundwater | place: Rifle, Colorado... | reverse complement strand
GGCATCCACACATTGTAAATTTTGGAAAAGGCTTTGGGATCTTTGTTGAGGATGTGGAATTCCCCGACTGGAGTCGGATAGTCGATGCCGGTACTGATGCGGTAACTTTTGAAGAGCGCGCCGCTACCTGCACCCGCATACATCAAACCTGCGCTCCGGGGATCGACGACAAAGGAAAGGATGTCGTTGCCTGGGAGTCCACCGGTTAACTGTCTCCAGCTCACACCTTTATCTGCCGTCATGAACAGGGCGCCTTCGTCACTACAGGCGTAGAGGATGGATGAAGCGTGCGGGTCGATGACCAAAGAGCGAATGTTGTTGCTTGTGATTCCTGAACCCGACTGATACCAGTACCCACCTCCGTTGTTGCTCTTGAACACTCCTCCCCCCGAAGTCCCGGCATAGATGGTGTGGGAGTCGTAAGGATCGATGGCAAGGGTTGCGACCCGATGCCCGGTGAGACCGCTGTAGAGGTAGCTCCAGGTTTCTCCAGCGTTGGTGCTCTTGAGTATGGTAGTCGGGCCTCCCGCGTAGATGATGGAGGAGTTGTTCGGATCGACGGCGATGGCCTGAATGTCGCTTTGGCTGGACTCAGTCGAGAGACGCCTCCAACTGCCGCCGCCATCGGTGCTTTTGTACAACCCACCGCGATAGGTGCCAGCATAGACGGTGGTCGGCGTGTCAGGGTCGATGGCAAGGGCCTTGATGGTTCCCCCGTTCGGCCCGTTGCCGGTCCACTGGTTGATTCCGGCTGTCGCCGGCAGCACCGACAGCAACAACAGCGCCGCCAAGCTAAGAAAGCAGTACAGGCGCCTCGCTGTCTTAGGCAGAGTATTCATCGGAAAAGGTCTCACAGAACAAACTCCTACCATGGCAATAAAATAGCTACAGCCGCGTGAGACACTGAGGTCACTGCCGCTACTGACATGGCGCAGACTAAAACACGAGCAAGTCAAAGTCAAAGATTCTAACAAAACCAGGCTCACACCATCCTCTCCACACCAGTGAGAGAGTGGAACCGTTGACAATGGCAATTAAAGGTAATACATTTGGCCGCACATTGACTTGGTGCGATGAAAATTCCAGAAGCACATAATCCGGCGGCACTTCGTTTTCTATAACCCGGACGGCAAATGGATCATCAATTCGTTCCACATCGAGGACAACATCCGCACGATTTTCGAAGAGTAAAGCTGGCTGCCGACAGATGGAGCCGGAACTTTACTCTCAGGAGGAGGACAATAAATGCCGATAGTCACTGTGGTAGCAAAACTTGTCGTCAAGGAAGATTCCCTCGAGACGGTGAAAACGGAATTGTTGAAAATGATAGGACCGACCCGGCAGGAAACCGGCTGCATCGAATACCGGTTGCATCAGGACAATGACAATCCAGCGCTGTTCATCTTCTATGAGAACTGGCAGAGCATGGAAGCCCTCACCAGTCACATCTCTTCACAGCACTACCAGAGCTACGTCTCGGCCGTTGCCGGTTTGATAGCAGAAAAGAGCGTGCACAAGATGACCTGCATCGCCTAACGGTTCATGAAATATTGAGGTAATGAACATGTCTGAAGATTCGGGCAACGATATGCCAAGGCTACCGGAACAGCGCAGCGATGCCATGCTCTCCATGATCGAGATCGGAAAGGCCCTCACCTCGTGCCTGGAGGTCCACAGCGTGCTGGAGACCATCATGAGGCAGGTGGAGCGCCTGATCAGCCCCGAGGCGTGGTCCCTCTTGCTCGTGGATCAGACATCGGGGGACCTGGTCTTCCAGGTCGCGGTATCACCGGTATCGAACCAGCTTCAGGGGTTGCGGTTGCCCAAGGGGGAGGGGATCGCCGGATGGGTCGCCTCGAACGGGGTGCCGCTCCTGATCCCGGATGTGAGCGTCGATGAGCGTTTCAAGAGCGAATTCGACCTGCAGTTCTCGTTCAAAACCAAATCGATCGTCTGCGTCCCCATGAAGGTCAAGGATCGCGTGGTCGGGGTGATCGAGCTGATCAACAGCTTCGACCGCCTGGTGTTCAACGATCTCGACATGATGATCCTCGCCGCCATTGCCGATTTTGCCGCCATCGCCATCGAAAACGCCCGCAACTACGACCGGATCAACGAACTGGTGATCACCGACGACCTGACCGGCCTCTACAACTCCCGTCATTTCTCCCGCCTGATCGACGACGAATTCAACCGCGCCCTCAGATACAACCACGAGATGTCCCTGGTGTTCCTCGACCTGGACCGGCTCAAGGGGATCAACGATGTGCATGGTCATCTGGTCGGCAGCCGCATGCTGAGCGAGTTCGGTCGTCTGATCGGGAGCAGCATCAGGGGCTCCGACAGGGCGGCCCGTTACGGAGGCGACGAGTTCGTCATCATCCTGCCCCACACCGGCAAGGAACAGGGGCTTGCCATGGCCGCCAAACTGCGGCAACGGCTGCACGACTCGGAATTCTCTGCCGACGACGGCCAGCCCATCCGGCTCACCGCCAGTATCGGCGTGGCCTCCTATCCGGAGGATGCCAGAACCCGGGAGGATCTGATCCGCGCCGCGGACATGGCCATGTACGAGGCCAAGCATGCTGGGAGGGACACGATCAAGGGGTATGTCGCTCGCGGGGAAGATAGGAACGAAGGGGAGAACTAGGGGGGTCGCCCCCCCTACGGTCTGCCCTGTTTGGCTCCGGCTATGCCGGCTTAGTCTCTAAAGGCTGCAGTGAGTCTTTGTCCCCCCTCCCCTTGCGGGAGGGGGTTAGGGGGTGGGGGTAGGGGCCACATCCATTGCACCTGGCAGCTTCACCCACCCCCCTGCCCCCTCCCGTCAAGGGAGGGGGAGGTAGTCCCCACCGTTGCCTTTGATTCCGGCTTGCCGGGTTAGGGGAGGGAATTTTCTCAACAGCGAAAGCCTGCCGTCCATCCGGGGCAGGCGAAGAAACCGCTTCCGCCTGCCCCATTCGCGCATCAACTCTCTAGCCTTCCTCATCGGGTGCTGGCGCCGACAGCGCCGCCACCAGCTTTTCCAGCCCTTTGCGCGCCCCATCCACCCGCTCGGGAAGCACCTTGAGCAGGAACCTGAACTGCTTGAGCACGGATTCGGCCTCCCTGGCCGCACTGAATTTCCGGATCTGGCCGCGGTACTCCTTGACCAAGTTGTCGATGTCAACCGTGCGCTTACCGGGCGCCGGCGCTTCCAGCTGCTCCAGAAGCCACAGGCAGAACTGGGCATCCAAAGGGTAGATCCCGTGCCAGAAATTCGGGTCTTCGGCATACAGCCTCTGCCCCTTCTCCAGAACCTTGGCTATCCCGCCCCTGAGAGGGGTTTCGGGCTTTTTATTACCCGGGTGGCGGTATAGCGAGACGATCTCGGCAGTCAACCAGTTCAAGGCGTTGTAAGGATCAACCTCCCCCTGAATCACGGCCCCCTTCTGGTACCAATTCTTCAGCTCCGCCAGCCAGCTTTCGACCTTGTGCGCCGCGGGTCTCTTGTCCCGCTCGACATAGGACATGAGCAGCCGCTTGTAGGCGCTCCCTATCAACGCGCAGCGCTCCGGCGTCTCCCCCAGCACCGACAGTGCCTTGTCCCTGAAGTTGTCTATCTGCTGCAGTATCTCGGTTTCCGCCTGCTGCGCTGTCAGGTTGCCGGAAGCGACCTGATTCTCACGGTGCCGGACCGCCACATTGAAAAGCTGCTCCACGGCCCTGATCGATGAGCCGCCGCCCGCGCAGGTCGCCGCCTGGTAATGCTCGATGGCGCTCTGGTAATCGCAGATGTCGGCGCAGACGTCGCCGATCGCCTCCCTAAGCTCTCCGTTGCCGGTGAACCAGGTGTGCGGCAGCACCGAGACGATCTGCGCCAGTTGGCTGCGCAGCTTCTCCGGCGCCATCGGCAGCCCGGAGGCGTCCTTGGGGGCGCCGACCAGTCCGCGTATCTCGCAGATCGCCTCGCGCGGCGACAGGAAAAACCTTGCTTTCTCCTTGCCGTCATTGCCACGCAGCCGGTAGTCGGGATCGCCGTAGCACTGGTAGGCGGCCCAGGTATTGGAGCTGTCGACGGCCTTGTGCGCCTCCAGGCGGGCCCCGTGCACGGCCTCGCCGAAGCTTGAGCCATCCAGCATGGCGCCGTAGAAGTGGCTGGCAAAGGCCTTGGCCGCGGAGTCATTCACGGCCCAGCCGGCTGCGATTACGGCCCTGACTCCCATGGAGATGAACTCCTTGGCGACGCTGGCGGCGAAGAGGCTGGGCTCCTCCAGGGTGGTCCTGCGCCTGGACTCCTGCGGCCCCGGGACTCCCAGGAAACAGCAGTTGATGAAGACGAGCTCCGGCACACGGCGCAACTGCCTCACCTCGGCGGCGGTCAGGAGCACGGGCTCGGCGGGGCCTTGCCCATCGCCCTGCTTCCAGTCCAGCACCATCCCGGTCACGTAGCGGCTCTCAAAGCTGCAGTCCTCCCTTCTGCGCTTCTTCTCGAAGCGGTGCACGCCGTGCCCGGCCAGATGCAGGATCCGGTATTCCCCGTCAAAAAGAGCGCCCAGGATCTGGCGGGGGTTGGAGCGGATGCAGCGCTCGGGGATGAAACCACGATCCGACAGGACCGCGGCGACCGCTTCCCCCTCGCTCTGCGCGCCGGGAAGATCGGGAAAGGGCGCCCCCTTGGGGAGTTCCGGGTTGGCGACCACCAGCGCCCTGGTGCCTACGCTGTAGGCGACCCGCTCGCGGTAACCCGGAAGGACGAGCTGACGCAAAAGCCCGGCCCTGAGCGCCAGCGCCTCGCGGCGCTCGGGATCGCCCACCTGCATCATCTCCCACGGGTAACCGGCGGCCCCCTCGTCCAGCATCATGAGCAGGTCCCCCTGATCCGGGGCGCGCTCCTTGAGCGCATTGGGAGTGAGGAGATTGTAGATCGCCGCCATGTCGCGCGCCTCGACGCCCAGGCCCCTGATCGCTTCGGCAATGAGGCTCTCCACCAGGCAGCGCTGGGTCGGCAGCACGGTCTCCTCGGTGCGCGCCAGGCCGGTGATCACGGTGTACTTCAGCGCGTCGTCCTTGAGCTCGACCTTCATGCGCCGCCACCAGCCGCCGGTCTCGTCGCACATGGCGCGGCATCTACCGCCCTGGCCGGGCCTGAGCACCGGTTGCAGATCGATCCCGGTGAAGATCCCGAAAAGGCTCAGGTCGCGCACCGCGTGCAGAGCCTGCAGCGCCCTGTCCTCGTACAGCTCGATCAGCTCCAGCTCCTGCAGAAAGGTCCTCCCCCCGTCGACCTCGCCCAGCATGCTGTTGGCCAGGCGGGCCCCCTCGATCAGGGCGCGCACGCTGTCCCTCACCCCCAGCCCCCACCCGGCGCCGCTGCCGATCAGGATGGAGCTGATCGAGAAGCCACCGGCCTTGGAGACGCACTTGGACGAGGAGGTGGCGAACTCCAGCAGCACCTTGGCAAAGCTCTCGGAGAGCTTCTTGGCGCTCAGGTCGCCCACCTGCCCAAGACCGATGACAATGGCGCCCCAGTCGCCGGCGTCGTTGAAGAAGACCTCGGAGGTGCCGTCGGGGCCGGGATAGATGCCGAGCCGGTGCCTCCTGCTCAGGATGCAGTCCAGGCGCCGGTCCAGGGCCGCCTCGCTGCCGGTTATGGCATCGCCCAGGTAATGGCCCACGGCGACCGGATGCCGGGCCGAGGCCAGGTCGCCGTGGCACACCGACACCCTGAGCACCCCTGCGGCACCCCTGGTGGCGCGCCGCTCCCGGCCGGGACTGGAGCCCAGCGCGGAACGCAGCAGCATGGCCTGGTCCGGATAGAAGGGGGTCGCCCTTTCCCAGGGGTTCTCCTCGATGCCGCGCGCGGCCCCCCTCTCCCCGACCGGGGTGGAACTGAGCAGCGTGGTGTTTCCGGTCTCCAGGATCTCCCTGATCCCCTGGAAGGCAGGCTCGGTGTCCAGGAGGTCGCCGTGCGGCGCATCCAGGTACCAGACCCGCCCCTGCCGGTCCTTTTCGGGCCAAGGGATGCCGGTGCTCCAGAGCACCCGGCCGTCGCCATCCGGGGAGCTGCCGAAGCGGAGCTTGCCGTCGCTCAAAGCCGGGGCGGTCGGTGTGTGGTCGGCGCGGCCGGCCAGGTAGCGGATGATCCCTTTGCCCGCCTCGAACTTGAAGCGGCCGAGGAGCTGCTGGCTCATCCCGGCGCTCTGCAGCGCCGCTTCGCCGGGCGGCTCCCAGTTCTCCCCCTCGACCTTCCACTTCTTCCAGATGTCGGCGGCCAGCGGATCGGCACCCCCCTCCCCGACCGGCAGCATCTCCAGGAACCCCTCGAAACCTCGCGCGATCCGGACGATGTCGGCGCTGTTGTGGCGCCGGTCCAGGGTGGCGATGGTCTTGATGATGTCGGCCCGACCGGTAAGGGCAAGCGGCACCATCCAGGAGCCGCCGTTGGGCGTGCCGGCCATGATCAGCCGGCTCCCGAGACGGCTGGAGAAGGCGGGCCACCAGTCTGTCCCCCCTTCGGCGCTGCTGAGGACGGCGGCCATGCGCACCAAGAGCCCTCCCATGGAGTGGGCCACGATGCGCACCGGGCGGTCATTCTTGGCAGCGGCCCTGAGCACCTGATCCATGAAGCCCGCCAGACGTTTCCCCTCGGTGCGCAGCGAGAGCCGCCAGTCGTAGGGGAAGGGGAGCACCTCGTGGGAGCCGGCCAGGAAATCCGCCAAATCGCCGTAGGCCATCTTGACCATGCCGTCGGTGCCGACCTCGCGGTTGTCGATGGCAAGCTTTTCGAAGCGGCCGGACACCAGCGCGCCCAACGCGGCCCAGATCCGGTCGCCGACCTTGAGGTGGGTCCCCATGATGCCGGGCACCAGCACCAGAAGCGGCTTTGTTCCGGCAAGGGACGGTTCCCCGGCCAACAGTCTGTCGCCCGTCCCCTCGGCGAAGAAATCGATCACGATGCCGCGTCCGATCGGGTCGTCCTTGCCGGGGGCCTCGCTGATCGGCTTGAAACCGGCGACAACCGGGTCTTCCAGGGCCAGGGCGTCGGCGAACCGGGAGGCGGTGGCGGCATCCTTGAAGTAGTTGAAGTGATAGGCCTGGGGACCCTCGGCGTAGAAATACCACCCCGGCTTGTCGCGCTGGCGGGTGGCGCCGCCGTACATGGAAGGGGTGTTGACCACCAGGTCGTTCAGGCTGTCGAAGAACTGCTCCACTCCCCAATCGGCGAGCAGCCCGAGCGCCCCGCCCCCCTCGTAGTCCCCGGCGATGACACGCAGATCCGCCTTTACCGTGACCTCTGGCCGGTTCAACAGGGCCACGGTCGCCGAATCCGGCATCATGGCGTGGATGCCCGGCATTACTTCCGGGTCGGTGCGCTCCTTGATGACGCAGGTGATGAGCCAGCCAATGTCACCCACCCAGGGGACGTTGATAAGGTGCGACAGCCCGTTCCAGACCACCGACAGCCAGCGGTCCATCCTGCCGGATGCGAGTGTGGTGCCGCGGGCCGGGCAGGCGACCCGCACGAAGCGCTGTATGGTGAACTTCTTTTGGGCCAGGATGGCGTCAAGCTGGCGCAGGCCGGCCTGCCCGGTGGCGGGAAACAGGTCGAAATCCGCCTGCTCGAACGGGGGCGCCGCCTCGGTTCCATCCGGTTGGCAGCGCTGCGCGCGGCACAGGAGTTCGCCGATCATGCCGCCGCGCGAATGGGACACCAGGTGGAGCACGGCGCCTTGCGGCAGGGCCGCGGCTAGGGCGATGGCGTTCTCGATGGGGCTCTCGCCCAAGGTCCTGTGCTCGAAGGCATAGGCGCGCTCGCCGTACATCTGGCGCAGGCGGCCGAGCAGGTCCTGGCGGTCCGACCAGAGCCCTCCGAAGCTCCCGTCGGTGCTGGACATGGTGCCATGGATGAAGAGCAAAAGCGGTTCGGCGCCGGGGGCAATGGGAAGCTGCATCAGTGAGGGACGCTGACCGCTGAGAGCGAGGGAATAAAGGCCGTTCAGGCCGTCCTTGTCGTCGATCTTCCCTGCGATGAACCTGGCGGCCCCGGCCGCCACATCGATGCCGATGAACTTGAGCCCCTTGACCACCCACTTGACCACGCCCCGTTCCCGATCCGTGCCGGGGAAGTCGGCACCGACCCTGACCGTGGCCGGGAGCGACTCAGGCTCGGTGCCGCGCCGCAGTTGGTCCGGCGGCGTCAGCGCCCTGCGGTACTCCTCCACGCTCATCCAGACCCGATATCCCCCCTCCAGCTCCAGTTCCAGCACGTCGTCCGGCCTTGCCGCGATGGTTTCCGCCGGTAGTGCCTCCCCTTCCCCGCGCGCGGCCGGACGGATCTCGAAAGCCTCCAGTCGCCGGGTCTCCTTTACCACGCCGAGCAGGCGCTCGGGAACTTTCGGCGCCTCCTTTTCCTTCCGGGAACCTTCGATCAGGAGCTTGATATCAGGCTGAGACTTCTCCATCGACAATCCTCCTTAGGCAGCTGGACTCACCATTAGCCAGTAATATCCGGTCAGGTGCTTGCATTGCCCCCCCTCCCTTGACGGGAGGGGGTCGGGGGGTGGGTGAAGCTGCCAACGACGGAAAATGTGGCGCCTACCCCCACCCCCTAACCCCCTCCCGCAAGGGGAGGGGGACAGATTTGCAGTAGTTTTGGAACGTGGAATCATGTGTGCGTCAGTGCCAAAAAATGTATTATCTTTAATGCGATTGTCAACTGACACACTCCACATCTCACTGCTGAACCAAACAATGAATATACAAAGCAACCGTAAGGCTCTAACAGGCGGCTTTAACGAAAAGAATGCCAACGAGACCTCCCATTATAAAATTATAAGCATTTTTGCCTACATTTTATTTCGGGGTCCCCGATGAGACGGTTATCAAAACAGCTTCATTCCGAACAGTTACAAAGAAGGCAGGTATACAAACGGTTTCTAACACAACGGGAGGTAGCTATGGCAGGAAAGATCAAGATGATGATCGAGTCGATCATCGAACAGAGAGCAAAGGACAACGCGATGCTGCAGGGGGTTATCAGGACCAAGTTGATGCTCAAGGGCATCGACCCCAAGAAGTACACACACCAGTCCGACGATGACCCCGCGATTATCAGCAAGCTCGAATTACTGGTGAAGGATCTTAAATAGGATAAGGAAAGGAGAAACGCCAATGAACATAGTATCAGCATTTTCAAGCAAGAAATCGGTCGAACTCGTAGTCCAGGATCTGCAGGAGCAGTTCAGGAGCGTGGACGCGAAATTGGTGATCTACTACGCTTCTTCTCTGCACGCGCCGGAAGCGATCAGCCAGAAGATGCAGGAGGCCTTCCCGACGGCAGCCGTCTTCGGCTGCTCCACCGCGGGCGAGATCGCCAGCGGCAAGATGCTCAAGAATTCGGTCACCGCCATGGCCTTCAACGGGGAGGCGATCAGCGAGGTCGAGGTGGCCGTGGTGGAAAACGTGCAGGGCGAAGGGGGCGTGGAACAGGCTTTCGGCGCCTTCGAGAAGCGCTTCGGCGTGCCGATGCTCGACCTGAACCCGAGAAGGTACGTGGGGATCGTCCTGGTGGACGGACTCTCCGGCGCCGAGGAGAAGCTGATCGACAAGATCGGCGACCTGACCGACGTCACCTTCATCGGCGGTTCCGCCGGGGACGACCTCAAGTTCACCGCCACCCACGTCTACGCCAACGGCAAAAGCTACTCCAACGCGGCGGTCCTGGCCCTCCTGAAACCGGCCACCGAATTTTCCTTCATCAAGACCCAAAGCTTCAACGCCCTGTGCAAAAATCTGGTGGTCACCAAGGCCTGCGAGGCGAGCAGGCAGGTCCTGGAATTCAACAACAGGCCCGCGGTGGCAGCCTATGCCGAGGCGCTGGGCGTTCCGGTCGAAGAGGCTGCCGGCAAGTTCATGCACAACCCGGTCGGCCTGGTCATCGACGGCGAACCCTATGTGCGCAGTCCGCAGCAGGTGAAAGGGGACAGCATGCTCTTCTACTGCGGCGTGGTCGAGGGGATGGAGCTCTCGGTGCTGGAATCGACCGACATCATTGACGATACCCGCAAGGCGCTGGCAGAGGCCAAGGCAAAACTGGGGAGCATCTCCGGGCTGATCAACTTCAACTGCATTCTGCGCACCCTGGAACTGGAGCAAAAGCAAGCGACCGAGGCGTACGGCGAGCTGTTCGCCGACTTCCCGACCATAGGCTTCAGCACCTACGGCGAGCAGTACATCGGCCACATCAACCAGACCGCCACCATGCTGGTGTTCAAGTAGCAAATTGCGCTGACGCCGACATCACCCTCCCCCAGCCCCTTCAAGGGGGAGGGACATGCAGCGGAATGGAGGGGACTGGCTCCGCAGGTGCCTGTCCCCTTAGATTCACGCAGGTGCCTGTTCCCTTAGATTCACGCTTATGAACAAGTTGCCGTCATGGCATCCGACGCCTCAGTCCCCTCCCCCGGAGGGGGAGGGTTAGGGAGGGGGAACTCAGCCGGTTCCAGCCGACACTCTTCCCCCCTCCCGCCTGCGCGCCCGGCCGCCGCAGCCAAGGCTGCTCTGGCGGAGGAGGCCTGAAGCGCTACGGCGCGCAAGCCCAACCTCCCTCCTCTGGGGGAGGAGTGCTGTGGATAGCGGTGCATGAAGGCTTTCTCCCCGATAAAACGCGACCCAGGCTGGGTCGGGGGCTAATTAGGAAAAGAATAGAGGTGATTTGTTATGTCCTTTACTGACCAGAAAATAGGAGTGAAGCTGGGACTCGTCTTCGGATTCCTGCTGCTCATGATCGTGACCATCATCTGTCTCGGCCTGGGGAGCACCAGGAAGGTGCAGAGCTCGGTGGAACAGATCGCCAAGGGCAATTACCAGAAAACCCTGTACGCACTGAACGCCTCCAGAGCGGTGCACGACATCTCCGCGTCCATCCGGATGCTGGTGCTCCTGCAGGACGAAGCGGCCATGGGGCGGGAAAAACTTAAGATCGAACAGGCCCGGGGGCGCTACGGTGAGGCCATGAAGCAGTTGGAGAAGATCGAGACGCAGGCCAGGGGACTGGAGCTGGTCAAGGCCGCCCAGGAGCTGATGCTGCCGGCCGCCAAGGCCAACAACCAGGTGATCCAGCTTGCCCTGGAGCGCAAGCCGGAACAGGCGATCGCCCTGTTGCTAAGGGACGGGGTTCCACTCACGGATAAGCTCCAGGAGAACTTCGAGCAGCAGGTGAAGTTCCAGCAGGAGCAGGTGGAGACCTCCTACCAGGAGTCCCTCGCCGTCTACGGCAGGGCCAAGCTGGTGCAGATCGGCGCAGGAGCACTGGCCATGATCCTGGGGCTGGTGTCGCTCTCCCTTCTGACCCGAAACCTGACTACCAGGATCAAGAGGGTGGCCGACACCATGAGCCGGGTGGCGGACGGCGACCTCACGGTGCAGCTCACCATTTACGCCAACGACGAGATCGGCAATCTCGGCAAAAGCATCAACCGCATGCTCGACTCCACGCGAAGGATGATCGGTTCCATCAGCAATACGGCCAACGACCTGGCGGTTTCGGCGCAGCTCCTCTCCGACGGCAACGAACAGATCGCTACCAGTTCTGAACAGGTGGCGTCGCAGAGCAGCACCGTCGCAACGGCCAGCGAAGAGATGTCGGCGACCTCCATGGAAATCGCCCAGAACTGCAGCCAGGCGGCGGAGAGCTCCCGGCAGGGGCTGGAGCTCGCGGTCCAGGGGGTTGCCGTGGTGCAGCAGTCGGTGGCGGGGATGAACCGCATCGCCGAGAAGGTGAGGCAGACGGCCCAAACGGTCGAGACGCTGGGCTCCCGCTCGGACCAGATCGGCGAGATCGTCGGGACCATCGAGGACATCGCGGACCAGACCAACCTGCTCGCGCTGAATGCGGCCATCGAGGCGGCCCGGGCCGGCGAACAGGGGCGGGGCTTTGCCGTGGTCGCCGACGAGGTCCGGGCTCTTGCCGAGCGCACCACCCGGGCCACCAAGGAGATCGGCCAGATGATACGGGTCATTCAAAACGAGACCAAGGGGGCCGTGGCCGCCATGCAGGAAGGGGTGGACGAGGTGGAGCGCGGCACCTGCGACGCGGCCCAGTCGGGCGAGGCGCTGGTGAGCATCCGCAACCAGATCAATGCGGTGGCGCAGCAGATCAACCAGATCGCGACGGCAGCCGAGGAGCAGATGGCGACCACGTCGGAGATCACTAGCAACATCCAGCAGATCACCGAGGTGGTCCAGATGAGCGCCGGCTGCTCCCACGACTCCTCGGAGGCGGCGAGAAACCTCCTGGGACATGCCGACGAGCTGCACCGCCTGGTCAAGCAGTTCACCCTGGCCGCCTGAGGCGGCAGGATCACGAGCACACGAGGGGACTGGCTCCGCAGGTGCCTGTCCCCCTTCTCACACGATCACACGATTACCGGATCAATGGATCACAGGCCGGCCGGGCCGGCGACTCAAATAAACCAGAAAAGGACAGACGTGGCATGGAAAATCTGAAAGTTAGCGGAAAAATCATGGTTGGCTTCGTCATTGCGGCGGCGCTTGGCCTCCTGGCGTGCTACGCCGGGCTCAAGGGCTCTACAGCCGTCGCCATGGGCGCCGGCGCCGCGGCATTTTTTGGCACCATCGCATTGGGCGCCTATCTCTCGCGTGTCGTTGCGCTGCCGCTGCGCCAGGTGACGACAGCCCTGGAGCAGGCGGCGAACGGTGAGGCGGTCGACATCACGGAGACCGGCAGCGACGAATTCGCCCTCATGGCGCGGGCGGTGCACCGGATCGCGGCTGGCCAGGAAGCGGCCGCAGACGCCATCCGGCAAATTTCCCATGGCGAACTGAACCTGGCCCTTGAGCCGGGGACGGGCAAAGGCCCCCTGGCACAGAGCATCGCCGCCGCCAACACCACCTTGACCCGGCTCTTGTCCGAAGCGACCCTTCTGAGCGACGCAGCGGCCAGCGGCACCTGGCAGACCCGGGGCGACGCCGACGCCCTACCCGGCTGCTACGGACGGCTGATCGGCGCGGCCAACGCCGCGATCGACTCCCTGGCGCAGAAACTGGCCGAGGAGCGCGAGAAGGTGGCCGGCCTCAGCGAGCGCAACGACTGGTTCCGCGCCATCCTGGACGGGGTCCCCTTCCCGGTGCACGTCACCGACAACGACATGAACTGGACCTTCATGAACAAGCCGTTCGAGGAGCTATTGGTGCGCGAGGGGCGCATCAAGGACCGCGACTCGGCAGTGGGGCTCGCCTGCTCCAACGCCGCGGCCAACATCTGCAACAATGACGGCTGCGGCATCAAGCAGCTGCACAAAGGGGTGAACGAGAGCTTCTTCACCTGGTGCGGCTCCGAGTGCAAGCAGGACACCTCCTATCTCATCAACAGCAAGGGGGAGCGCATCGGCTACGTGGAGACGGTTACCGACCTGACCGCCATGATCAGGAACCGCGACTACACCAAGGCCGAGGTGGAGCGCATGGCGCAGAACCTGACCAAGCTGGCACTGGGCGAGCTGGACCTGAACCTGCAGGTGGCCGCCGGGGACGAGCACACCACCCTGGCCCGCGAGGACTTCATCAAGATCAACGAGAGCCTCTCCAAGGTAAAGGACGCCGTGGGCGCCATGATCGAGGACACCGAGACCCTGGTGGGGGCCGCACTTGCCGGCCAGTTCCAGACCCGGGTGGACGCCTCCAGGCACCGGGGTGACTACCGCTCCATCGTGGACGGGGTGAACCGCACCCTGGACATGGTGGTGGACAAGAACGACTGGTACGAGGCGATCATCGACGCGGTGCCGTTCCCGATCCACGTCACCGACAACGACATGATGTGGACCTTCATGAACAAGCCGTTCGAGAAGCTCCTGGTGCGCGAGGGTCGCATCAAAGACCGGGTCTCCGCCCTGGGGCTCCCCTGTTCCAACGCCGCCGCCAACATCTGCAACAACGAGGGTTGCGGCATCAAGCAGCTGCACAAGGGGGTAGCCGAGAGCTACTTCGACTGGTGCGGCTCGGGGTGCAAGCAGGACACCTCCTACCTGGTGAACCGCAAGGGTGACAAGATCGGCTACGTCGAGGTGGTCACCGACCTGACCGCCATGATCAGGAACCGCGACTACAACCAGGCCGAGGTGGAACGGATGGCCGACAACCTGACCAAGCTCGCCTTGGGCGACCTGGAGCTGAACCTGCAGGTGGCCGAGGCCGACGAGCACACCCGTGAGGCGCGCGAGAACTTCCTCAAGATCAACGACAGCCTCTCCCGGGTGAAAGACGCGGTGGGCGCCATGATCGAGGACACCGAGACCCTGGTGGGAGCCGCCCTGGCGGGGCAGTTCCAGACCCGCACCGACGCCTCCCGGCACCAGGGGGAATACCGCGCCATCGTGGACGGGGTGAACCGCACCCTGGACATGGTGGTGGACAAGAACGACTGGTACGAGGCGATCATCGACGCGGTGCCGTTCCCGATCC
>Ga0209212_1005820_pt1 | contig 14473 bp, 16 predicted proteins | sample RifGroC2_FD_183996 | JGI IMG/M metagenome (GOLD analysis project Ga0209212, IMG submission 183996) | Groundwater microbial communities from Rifle, Colorado, USA - Groundwater C2 (SPAdes) (version 2) | ecosystem: Environmental > Aquatic > Deep subsurface > Groundwater | place: Rifle, Colorado... | reverse complement strand
TTTTTCTCGTATTCAGCCTTAAAAACATTGTTTTTTTGTTGAATTTCTTCGGTTAATTTTTTCTCAAGCTCTTTTTTTTCACTGTCAGTTTGAGCTGATTGAACCTGATTTCTTGCCTCGGTTAACATTTTTTGAATTTCATCTTGCTGACTTTTGACACTTGTAGTAATAGCTTGAGCTTTTGTGTAACTGCTAAGGATTTTTGACATATCAACAAACCCTATTGTTTGCGCCGCAGTTGCTTCCAGATTTGAACAAAGAATTGTTCCAATTACGACAAGTGAAATAATAATTTTTTTCATGATAATCTCCTTTTTAATCTATTTAAATTAATAGTCTAATTTACTTATAAATTAAATTACTAAATAAATTAAAAATAAAGAGATTTTAGTCTATTTTAGCCTGTTGTAGCCAAATTATAGCCAGTAAAACTAGGTATATAATTAAAAAAGTATTTTATTTTTCATCTTTAAGATATAGTTCTGCAAGAAGTTCAACGGGGTGATAAACCGGTATTGTTGAGTTTTTTTCTATTAATCCCTGAGAAAGACCTATTTTGCAGCCGGCACAACTTGTACAAACAATATCTGCCCCTGTATCCAAAATATTTTGAGCTTTTTCAGATGAAATTGCTTTTGATATTTGAGGCTGAGAAACACAAAAAGTTCCCGCTGCCCCGCAGCATACATCCGCATCTTTCATTTCCTTAAAATATATTCCCTGAATTTGGTTAAGAATTTTTCTCGGTTCTTCAAACACATTTTGGAATCTTTTCAAGTGACATGGATCGTGATAAGTAATTTTTTTGCTGATTTTGATGTTTTCAGGAAAGTAAATTTCTCTTTCAGCAAGGAATTTATTAACATTTATTGTTTTTTGGGCTAGTAATTTGGCTTTATTAACAAGTTTTTGAGAAACAAAATCAGGATAAAACTTCCATACAGAACCGCAAGAAGCACAATCAGTAATTATATAATCAACATTATCAGGAATTTGATTTATATTGTTTTCCGCAAGCTCTGAAAAACTTTGGAAATCACCCGCACTTCTTGCAGCGATACCGCAGCAGGTAAAGTTTTTAGGGATATTTACCTTGAAACCGTTTTTTTCAAGCACCATTAATACAGAATTTTTGATGCTGGAGTTGACATAGTTGTTTATACAGCCGGGAAAATAAACTATATTAAGCTCTGATTGAGGTTTTACAGGTTTCAATTTTTTGTATTTTATGTTTTCGCGGAGTTGGGAGTTAAAAAGAGTTAAATATTTAATAAATTTATTTGATGAATTGTCATGCTGAACTTGATTCAGCATCTTACCATCTTGGGATTTTAGCAATAAGCGAAAGTAGGATAGACCCTCAATAAAGTTCAGGGTGACAAATAAAAAAAATTTGTAAATATTTAAACCAATTTTTAATAAGCCCAGCCTGAAATTCGACCTAAAATTATCCAGTAAAAATCCCTTGATAAAGCCCATTTTATTAGTTTTCAAGCTTTCATGCCTCGCTGCCGCCATGATTTCTTCTGTTGAAATTCCGCTCGGGCAAAAATCGTAACAGGCTTTGCAGCCCAGGCAAAGTTCGAGGTTTTTAGCGATTTTTTTGTTAAATTTCAGTTTTCCGTTGATTATGCCGTTTAAAAGAGTAAATTTACCTCTTGAAACAGTTGTTTCAAGTCCTGTTGATTTGTAAATCGGACAAACCGACTGGCACAACCCGCATTTTGTGCATTTATAAACATCTTCCGCGTAGTCTTTTAAGTTTTTAAATTTTGTTTTTTCTTCATTCATTGAAAATTTTACCGGGGTTTAAAATATTTTTAGGATCAAAAAGTTTCTTAATCTCTTTCATATACTTGATAGAATTCTCATCAAGAGCTTTTCTCATAAAGCCTGACTTTAACATGCCGATTCCATGCTCACCAGATAAAGAACCGCCAAGCTCTATTGCCGTATCAAAAAGTTCTTCGGCAGCTTTTTCAAAGTTTTCTGCTTCTTCTTTATTTCTTAAATCAAGCGAAACATTCGGATGAATATTTCCGTCACCGGCATGTCCCATAATACAAACGGTTAAGTTATATCTATCAAATATTTCTCTTGTTTTAGTAATAAATTCAGGGATTTTATCTCTGGGAACAACAGCATCTTCTGTTAAAACATTTGGTCTTAACCGCGCAACCGCTCCAAAAGCAGACCTTCTAGCAAACCACAGTTCATCTGCTTCCTGCTGATTTTGAGAAACTCTTATGTTTTTAGCCCCAAACTTGTTGCAAATATCAATTATTTGTTGGGTTTGAACTGCTACAGATTCTTTGAATCCGTCAACTTCCAATACTAAAACAGCTTCCATATTAGTCGGAAGCCCGACATGATGAAAGTTTTCTATTGTTGTCATAGTGTTTTTGTCCATAATATCGAGAGTAGCGGGTGTGATTTTTGCGGAAATTATGCCGGTTATAGCTTCCGCCGCCTGATTTATAGACTCAAAATATGCCAGCATGACTTGTTGTTCTTCCGGTTTTGGAATAAGTTTTAGTGTGGCTTCCACGACTATGCCCAGAGTTCCCTCTGAACCAACAAAAAGTTGGGTCAAATTATAGCCTGTAACGTTCTTAACTGTTGTTCCGCCTGTTTTTAAAAGAGTTCCGTCAGCAAGCATTACTTCAAGCCCGAGTACATAGTCTTTTGTAGTTCCGTATTTAAATCCTCGAGGCCCCCCCGAAGACTGGGCAATACTTCCGCCAATCGTGGAAACCTTTAAACTCGCAGGGTCAGGCGGATAAAAAAGCCCGAGATCAGAAACTTCCTGTTGAAGATTTCCAACAATAACTCCCGGTTGGACAGTACAAATAAGGTTATTTCTGTCTATGTTTAAAATTTTGTTCATTTTTGAAAGATGCATTACGATACCGCCTTTTAGCGGAATACATCCTCCTACAAGATTTGTTCCTGCGGCTCTTGGCACTATTGGAATATTGTTTTCATTAGCAATTTTTACAACCTGACAAATTTGTTCTTTGTTTTCCGGTAAAACCACTGCATCAGGAAGATATAAAGCTTCTCCAATTGCTGTAGCATCGTAAGCATAACAATATCTATCCTCATAATCGGTCAATACATTTTGATTTCCGAGAATTAATTTAAGTGAATTTATGATTTCATCGTTAATATTTGAGTTAAATTCTGACACTTTTCAGACCTTTTACCAGTTATTTGACAGTGCAACATCATTTTAGCACTTCATATAAAAAATCATATTTTTTGTTTATTTACAAAATTCTAAAAATAAGGAAGAATTGAAATAATACGGATTTAAAGAAAATGAGAAAGAAGGTATTAGCCGTGAAATTTAATAGAATTGCTTCATTATTTTTAACTTTAATTGTTTTAGGAAATTTGGCATTGCCGGCAGTGGCCGCTGATGAAATTGATGAAATTATGGTGCTTCCTCCGGTGAACGATGGAGTTAACCAAAATCAAAGTTATTCCCCTTACATGAATAACTATAATTCACCTGTTTTAAAAGGAGCAGTAACAACAGTTCCAGTGAAAACAGCGTTTGAAATTATTACAAATTCCGAAATAAACACTAAAAAAAATCATGTAGGAGAAATTTTTACTGCCACTCTTAATCAGCCGATTGTTGTCGGGGGTGATATAGTAATTCCGGCGGGAAGCGAAGTTTTTGGACAGGTTACTTATAGCGAGGATGCCGGAAGAGTTGGAAGAAACGCCATTATGGAAATAAAATTTACCGGCGTTAAAACTCTTAATGGAAATAAAATTCCCATGATGGGCAAAATTGTTACAAAAGACAATACAGGAGTGTTAAGAGGCGGTTCTGTAAAACAGCAGCTGGTTAAAAACGTTTCTACTGTTGCTGTGACAACTGTAGGATCATTGGTAGTGGGCGCAGGTATAGGTTCGATTGCCAGTGAAGCCGGTGTTGGGACAGCGGTTGGTTCTGCATTGGGCGGTCTTTTTGGTCTTGGCTATATAATTATAAGAAAAGGCAGAGAAGTAAATATTCCTATAGGAACCAAGATGATTATAATGCTTGAACAGCCTTTAACAGTAGGTCAATAGTTATAAACCAAAATTTAATTAACTTTGTCATTCTGAGCGAAATGAAATGTAGCGAAGAATCTATCCATTTGGGCATGAAAATTTATAATTGTATATTGTACAGATCCTTCGCTTTGCTCAGGATGACAATGAAATAATTTAATTAAAAAATCCTATAAAATTCTTCTATCATCAAGTCCTGCATTAACTCAAGAGGAACTTCTCCGCCTTTTAAGGCTTTTACAGAAGTCATGATATCATAGCTTAAGCCGCATGGGTTTATACAGGAAAAACCTTTCATTTTGTTGTTAATATTAAGAGCAAATCCATGCATGGTTATTCCTTTTTTAATTCCAATGCCGATAGAAGCAATTTTTTTTTCTCCAACCCATACTCCGACTAAATCAGGATGTTTTCCGGCTTCAATATCAATTCTCGCAAGAGTATTTATGATTAAATTTTCAACTTTATCCAAATAAGCTTTTACGCTGAGTTTTTCGGTTTTTAGGTCTAAAATAGTATAGCCGACAAGCTGTCCCGGCTCATGATAAGTCAAATCCCCGCCGCGGTTTGTCATTACAACAGGAATATTTTTATCAAGAATATTGGTTTCTTTCGAGCCTTTTCCCCGCGTAAAAACAGCGTCATGCTCACACAGTAGAAAGTAATTATCGCTTACATTGTCATTCTGAACTTGTTTCAGCATCCTTTCTTCTACAAGAGAAAGTTGAAAGTCATAAGCTTCTTGATAGGGGATTTTTCCAAGTTTTTTTATATTCCACATTAAGTTTTCTCGCTACATTTTCATAATAATTTCACCATATTCCATATGTTTACACAACATTAAGAAATATTAAAATAAATTTATCAAATTATTACTATATCAGACTTATGTTTATAAAAAAATCAGACAAATTTTTTCTTGAGGGTTTTTTAAATAAATAGAAAAAAGGAATTACCTAACTAAAAAATGTGTTTTTAGAGGTACCCTAGAAATTAAAGAAATAAGGAAACAAAAAATATGTTAAATTCAATTTCATCTGTATGTAAACAAAATTTAGCTTTTAAAGGAATGCCTGTTACTTTTAAAACTGATACGCAAACAGTTACTTGTGATTCTTCGGCTATTTCAATAATAGAAGATGAATACGGACGTAATTCCCTAGGATATCCCGGTGGGAAAATGCAATTAGCAGTAAATGCTAATGATGTCTTAGCACAATTAGGAGTATCATTACCTTTAAATAACGAAGTCATTAATCTTTCAAAAAATTCTACATCATCTAGATGCAAACTTCCACCAGGTGCTGAATATTAAAAAAATTATGCTTTAGCAGAAAGTTCAATAAGACTTGATTTAACAGCTTCTGCTACCTGTTTTTGCTGTTCTTTTGTAATTTCGGGGAACATCGGTAAAGAAAGCACCTGCGTTGTGCATTTTTCTGTGTTAGGCAGCAATCCTTCACTGTATCCAAAATTCTTATATGCAGCCTGCAAATGTATCGGCACAGGATAATAAATCATTGCCATAACGCCTTTTTGCCGCAGGGATTCTACAAGTTGATCTCTTACAGGGGCTTTTATGGTGTATTGGTGATAAACACAATAAGCGTCTTCAATTTCTTTAGGTGTCTGAATTTCTTCGATATCTTTGAAAAGCTCGTTATAATAATAAGCAACTTCACGTCTTTTTGCGTTCCATTTGTCAATATGAGGGAACTTTACGTTAAGAATAGCGGCATGAATCTCGTCAAGACGGCTGTTTAATCCGACTTCATCGTGATAATACCTGACTTTGCTGCCATGATTTCTTAAAGAAGCCATCCTTTCAGCTAAATAATCGCTGTTTGTTGTTACCATTCCTCCATCACCAAAAGTTCCGAGATTTTTGGTCGGAAAGAAACTAAAACATCCTATATCTCCAAGTGAACCGACTTTGCGTCCTTTATATGTTGCACCTATTGCCTGAGCACAATCTTCTACCACATAAAGGTTATATTTGTGAGCTATTTCCATTATAGATGTCATGTCAGCCGGCTGCCCATAAAGATGCACAGGTATTATCGCTTTTGTTTTCGGCGTAATTTTCTTCTCAAGCTCTTTTACGTCAAAATTAAAGGTGTCATGGTTTATGTCTACAAAAACAGGGGTTGCTCCAACATAACTTATAGCTTCAACAGTTGCTATAAAAGTAAAAGAAACTGTAATAACTTCATCGCCCGCGCCTATATCAAGAGCCCTGAGCGCAAGATGAAGGGCATCCGTACCGGAAGCTACTCCGAGTGCATGGCTTACTCCATTATATTTAGCAAAATCTTTCTCGAGTTTTTTGACATTTTCGCCAAGAATATATTGTCCTGATGACAAAACTTTTAATACTTCTCTCTCTAAATCTGTTTTTAATTCTGCATATTGTCCGCTCAAATCTAAAATTGGAATCATGGCCATTACCGCCTGTTTTTACTACCCTAAAATAAATTTTAACATACACAAAACCATGCTTTTATAAAATCTTAATAGAAGAAATATTTTTGTTTTATAATTCAGATAAAGATAAGAGCTGAGAGATTGAAATAAGCTTATGATAAAAGAATTAATTTCCGAAAAAACTGCGGAAGCAATAAAAAAAGCCGCTGAAAAAAGCGAACTTGGACAATTAAAACCTCAAGATGCAACAGAATTATTTATAGATAAAACTAAAAACCCTGAATTTGGCGATTATGCGGTAAATATTTCACCGCTTTCCCGTCATGCCAAAATGGCTCCGCAAAAAATAGCAGAAGCAATAAAACCATACATAAATATTCCCGATGTTGAAGTATCAATAATTCAGGGATTTATAAATTTTAAGCTTGGAAACAGCCTTTTAAATAACGGAATTACAAAAATAATCGAAAAAAATAAAGATTTTGGCAGAAATAATCTTGGAAAATCCGAAAAAGTACTTCTTGAATACGTTTCCGCTAATCCCACAGGACCTCTTCATATAGGTCATGGAAGATGGGCGGCTGTAGGAAGCTCTCTCGCTAATTTATTGAAATTTTCCGGCTATAACGTTACTCAGGAATTTTATATAAACGACGCGGGGAATCAAATAAACAACCTCGGAAAATCTTTGTGGCTGAGAGTTCTTCAGGAGTTGGATGTTGACGCAAGCTTCCCTCAAACAGAAGAAGAAGGCTCAAAAAACTATTACGCGGGTGATTATCTTATTGATGTTGCTAAAGAATATCTGAAACATAATAAGGATAAAGCAGAAGAGCTTTATAAAAACAATCCTGAACCTCTAAATCCTTCTGATGAAGTTGTTAAAAAGATGTCAAGTTTTGCAAAAGGTATTATGTTCAAACAGCAGGAGGATTTGCTGAGAAAATTCAGGACTGAGTTTGACACATGGTACAGCGAAACCACTCTTCACCAGAAAGGCGAAGTAGAAAAGACTGTCGAAAAATTAAAAAATCTCGATAAACTTTATGAAAAAGACAGTGCTTTATGGTTTAAATCTTCTGAATACGGAGATGATCAGGATAGAGTTATTAAAAAAGGCGATGGTTCTTATACTTATCTTACAGCGGACATTGCTTATCATTATGACAAAATCGAAAGAGGATTTGAAAGACTTATAAATATCTGGGGCGCAGACCATCATGGCTATGTGGCAAGGATTAGAGCTTCGATAGAAGCAATGGGGAAAAATCCGGATTGTTTAGAAGTGCTTTTGGGGCAACTGGTAAACTTAATTATATCAGGTGAGCAGGTAAGGATGGGCAAAAGAAAGAAAATGCTCACACTTCAAGACCTTATAGACGAAGTTGGCGTTGACGGAACCCGTTTTTGGATGATTATGAGAAGCATTGATACTGCACTTGATTTTGATGTTGACCTGGCAAAATCATGTTCCGATGAAAACCCTGTTTTTTATGTTCAGTATGCACATGCGAGAGTTTGTAGTATCTTAAGAACCGCGACAGCCGAAAGATTGGATACTGACAACAAAACACAGCTTCCTCCTTTTATAACACAGGAAGAGCTTGCTAAGACCCTGAAACAAGTTCAGGGTGACAAAGGCAATATTCTCGAAGCTCTCTGGAAAACGAATAGCGAAAAAGAAATTGAGTCAACAAAAGCATTAATTTTAAAACTCGAATCTTTTGAAGATTTAATACAAACATCCGCAAAAACAAGAGCGCCTTATATGATAGCAAGGTATTGCCTCGAGTTGGCAAAGGATTTCCATTATTTTTACACCTTTACAAGAGTCTTGAATGTTGAAAATGATGTAATGAAGGCAAGATTATGTCTTATTAATGCCGTAAAGCAGGTTTTTTCCAACGCTCTTGGGCTTCTCGGAGTTTCAGCCCCTGAATCTATGTAAAATGACTGGCAATGAGATTAATAAAAGCTTTTACAGGTCGTTAAAATTAATTTTTTCCGGAATTTTATTTATTTAGCATATGTTATAATAATACTAATAAAAGAGGACTGTTTATGAAAAATATTAAATATACAATCTACAAAGAAGGTGAACATTACGTTGCACAATGCATGAATGTTGATGTTTCAAGTTTTGGGAGTACCGTAGAAGAAGCTATTGATAATCTTACCGAAGCCGTTGAATTATATTTTGAAGATAATGAAAACGTGGTTTTTTTCCCGATAGATAATGTGATTCTGGGAGATAAAACCATAAATGCCTAAATTATTATCTTCTCGAGAAATAATTTCTGTTTTATTGACCAATGGCTTTTCTTTAAAATCAACTAAAGGAAGCCATTGCAAGTATATAAATGAAAATAAAACAGTTATAGTCCCCCACCCAAAACCTGAAATTCCTTATGGAACTTTTCTTTCAATAGTCAGGCAATCGGGTTTAAACAAATCAGATTTTGAAATTTAAATATAAAAAGAAGGTATAATATCTAATAAAAGAAAAAAATTGGAGAAAAAATGGAAAACGAGATAAATGCTTTTGAAACTGCCAGTACACCAAAATTTGAAATTCATGCATTTTTAACTTTATCCGTAAAACAGGGGGTTTCGGATATTCATCTAAGAGTAAATTCTGTTCCTGTTGTAAGAAAAGATGGTCTTATTCTTAAAACAAAATATGCCCGGCTTACAGAACAGGATATGGATGATATTGTTAAAGTAATAGTTCCGCAGAAGCTTTATCACAAAGTAAAAACAACTTATGACTTTGACTTTTCATTGGAAATGGCAAATATAGCAAGATTTAGGGTTAATTTGCTGCATGATTTAGGGAATGTAGGGCTTGTATTAAGGGTAATTCCTCTTGAAATTCCATCGATAGAAGATTTGTATCTTCCTCCTTCACTTAAAGATTTTACAACTTATAATAACGGTCTTGTTTTAATAACCGGACCTACAGGAAGCGGTAAGTCTACAACGCTTGCTACAATACTTAGTTATATGAATAACAACACCCAAAAACACGTCGTTACTCTTGAAGATCCTATAGAGTTTATTCACCCCAATCAAAAAAGCGTTTTTTCTCAAAGACAACTCGGTGTTGATACCGATACTTTCCCTAATGGCATAAAATATGCGCTTAGACAAGATCCCGATGTTATTCTGATTGGTGAAATGCGTGACATGGATACGATTTTTAGCGCCTTGAAGGCTGCGGAAACAGGTCACCTCGTATTTTCCACGCTTCACACCACAGATGCGGTTCAAACAATAAACAGAATTATTAACGCTTTTCAGCCTTATGAAAGAGATGCCGTAAGAATGCAAATAGCTTCTGTATTAAGAGGAACGGTCGCTCAAAAACTTGTTAAGAAAAAAGACGGCAAAGGCAGAGTTCCTGCAACAGAGATGTTGGTAGTTACTCCGGCAGCTAAAGATTATATTGAAAGAAATGAAATTGACAGAATCTATGATTTAATCAACAAAGGCAGCTTTAATAATATGATGAGCATGAATATGTCTTTATTAAAGCTTGTAAAAGCCGGTTTGATTTCAGAAGAAGCTGCCGTAGATCAATCTAATAATCCGAATGAAATGCAACAAATGCTTAAAGGCGTTTTCCACGGCGCTCAAAGCACAAACATGTAGTCAAATAAAAAAATATATGTTCTTTCAAAGAACATATATTAAATTAATAGACGGGTGTGTAGCTGTTATTTGAGGGTTATTTGGAAATTTTATTAAAATTAAGTATTTTTTGAATTAAAGTCCTTGCTTCTTTTTTTGGCTGCAAAGTCGGATTATCGTGATAAACTGCATAATTTGACAATAAAAGAGCATATTTTATTTTTATAAGTTCGGATATACCTTCATTGTTTACAAGTTCTTCATTTAATTTTTCTTTATCTGTTTCCAGATTTTTAAGCTCGTTTTGTAATTTTTCTTTTTTTACTACAAGAATATTTTTGTCATCGAGCAATTCAAGATAATTAATTTTATCTTCAATTTCATTTAAAGCATGTTTATAAGATTCGATGCCATTATTTATTTTTTGTAGTTCGAAAATTTTAAAATTATAAATATCCTGCATAATTTTTCTTCTTTATAAATTAACTGCGTTCAACAACTTTATATATATAATATATACTACAAATGAAAAACATGAATCACGATTCATGGTGATTTTTCATGTCACCCTTTTTAGACTCAAACGGGTTATTATAGTGGCAAAAACCTCGTTGTTGCAGGATATTTATAATTTTATTGAAATATTTGAATTAAAGTCATGAAAAATCCGAAAAACCAGTAAAACCCTAAAATTCCGCCAAAGAAAGGAATAAGAATAAAGGTTATAACTCGTGGCGCTGATATGTCATAGGTTTTCATAACGGCAAAAGCTGTAAGAATGGTACTCCATAGCCAGCTTGCAAGCCCTATCAGGATTCCAAGAGCTTTAAATAAAAGCCCGTCTGTCTTAAACAAACTTGCAGGAGCTAAAAATATCCAGGGAAGAAGGGCAAATGCCGATAAACATAAAAAAATCTTTGTTTTGCCGCCTCTTTTAAAGATACTTGCAATAATTTCAAGAAAAGACGCGAAAAATAACCAGCTTAAAAGCCCCCAGAAAGAAGCGTTAATTAACTCAAATCCTTGAAAAAACGGGTTCTGTTCCTGATTAATAGAAAATTTTAAAACAGGGCTTAAGATACTTATGAAAACAACTATTATAAACCCTTGAATTAATTGAGGATTTTCTTTTAATTTGTCAAAAGTTTCGGAGGGTTTAAATAAAACGCCGTAAAAATTATCAAAAAAATTCTTCATATAGCTACTCCCACATAAATAAAGGTTGACGGGGATAACTTAAGCTAAGAGGCATATATGATTCGATATTTTTATGAGGAATAAGCGATTCTGTTGTGCTGAATAACATTTCAGTAAATCCGGTCGGTTTGTTATAAGGAGTTACAGGGAAAGTTTCACTTACTTTCGCCATTACGCGAATATCTTTTTTCGCTTCGTAAAGTCCTCCGAGTTTGTCAACAAACCCGAGGGTTTTAGCCTGTTCTCCCGTTAAAATTCTGCCGTCAGCATATTTTTTCAAAATTTGCTCTGTAAGAGTGATTTTTTCGATTTTGTATTTGTCGTTTCTTTTTATTCTGCCGTCTATAATTGCGGTTAAAAATTGTTGATATGCAGAATTCACAAGATTTTGAAGAAGTGTATGCTCTTCTGTGGTCATTGGTCTGTACATTGAGCCTGTATCTTTGAATTTACCGCTTTTTATAACAACGGATTTAACTCCGAGTTTTTGTGTCATAAGCTCTTGTACATTTAAAGTTCCCATAATCACGCCTATACTTCCGGTAAGAGTACCGGGATCGGCATAAATTCTGTCTGCCGCGCTTGCTACATAATATCCGCCACTTGCCGCAACATCCGCCATAGAAACAACCACAGGTTTGATTTCTCTAAGTCTCATTATAGTTCCGTAAATTTCTTGAGACATGGCAACAGTTCCGCCGGGTGAATTGATTCTAAAGATAACCCCTTTTACGGAATTATCTTCAACAGCTCTTTCTAATGCTTTTAAAGCGCCTTCCGCCGAGTCAGGTTCGCCTATCAAACTGCTGGACATATCGGAAGAAATCGTTCCCTGCATTGAAATTAAGGCTATTTTATCTCCTTCAGACGAAAAACTTTTGAAAAAGCTTGAAGCGCTCTGGTCTGATTTTTTCTTTGCTTCAATTGTTTTTACCGAAGTATTTATGATTCCGACGATAATACTTAAAAAGCAAAGGGTTATTATAGAAATTGAAATAATTTTTGTTTTCATAAATTCCTCTTTTCTTCTGGCATTCGAAGTTTTTTCTTTGTCATCCTGAGCAAAGCGAAGGATCTGTTTATAGTTGTTATTTGGACAGATTCTTCGGACGAAAGTCCTCAGAATGACAATTTGATATATTACATTTTATTTTACGAAGTTTTCAAAATTTTGCAATTGCTGAGTTGTCCCGAGGGTTATTAAATAATCGTGAGCTTTTAGAACAGTATCTGATTCGGGATTTGTAATGAATTTACCGCCTCTTTTTATCGCAACAATAATAACACCGCTTTTTTGCCTGATTTCCGAAGAATAAATAGTTTTATTTTCCAAACAACAATCTTTAGGTACAAGAAACTGTTCCATTTTAAGTTCCAAATCCTCGCCCTGACTGTGCATTACAACATCAAGAAAATCCACTACATCCGGTTTTATAATTGAAGAAACCATTCTTTTTCCGCTGATTTCGTAAGGAAGTATTATTGTGGTGGCGCCTGCTTTTCTGAATTTCGGTTCGTTGGAAGCTTTTACGCATCTTGTAACTATTTTCAGGTCTTGATTAAGATTTTTTGCGGATAATGTAAGATAAAGATTATCCACATCATCGTTTAAAGCGCAAAATATCCCTCTGGCTCTTTCTATTCCGGCTCTTTGGAGGATGTGATCGTCAGTTGCATCGCCGGGAATAAATAAAAATTCTTCTTCGAGAGCAGTTTCTTCTAAAGATAAATCTTTATCGATTACTACATAATGCAGCTTATTATTTTTAAGCTGTGAAGCGATTTCTAATCCCGTTCTTCCGTAACCGCAAAGGATTAAATGATTTTTAAGATTTTTAAGCTTGTTTTCCATTTTTTTCCTGCCGAGTATTTTCTGAAGATTAACGTTTACTACGCTGTTTGCAAATTCAGCGGCGATATACAAGAATAATATTACTCCAAATAATATATAGATAATAGTGAATATTTTCCCTGCGTCCGAAAGTGGTTTTATAGTGCCGTATCCTACAGTTGTAAGAGTTTGTACGCTCATAAACAGCGCGTCAAGAAAACTCAATTTTTCTATAAGCAAATATCCGACAGTTCCAACGGTCATAAGTGTTGATAAAATAATCAAAAGTCTTAATATTAAATATGATGGAAACATTTTACTTACTCGTTTAAATTCCGCTGGTTTCTGAAAAAATCCTTGAGAAGCCTCGAGCAATCTTCTTCAAGAATCCCGCCGATTATTTCGGGATTAAATTTAATCAAATCACGCATATCCATAGTCGACCCGAACGCTCCATATAATGGATCATACGCCCCGAAAACAATTTTAGGAATCCTGCTGTATAAAATTGCCGCTGCACACATCGGGCATGGTTCAAGAGTAACATAAAGAATAGTATTATTCAGCCTCCAGTTTTTAAATTTTTTGGAGGCTTCTTTTATGACAAGAATTTCCGCATGAGAAGTTGCGTCGGTTTCTAATTCCTTGCAGTTATGGGCTTTTGCGATAATTTCATTGTTATAAACAAGAACAGCCCCGACAGGAACATCTTTGTCTGATTTTTCCGCCTCTTCCAGAACTGTTTTCATGAATTTTATGTCAATTTTATTCATAAGAATTATTATATGCCGAATTGTCATTGAGAGCAAAGCGAAGCAATCAATTAGATTGCCACGTCGAGGTTAAAGCTGCCCCCTTCTTTTTTGATAATTAATCAAAAAAGTGGGTACCCTTCGCAATGACAATGCACTGAAAATTCATTTTTAAAATAAAACTGCCTCTTCGGGTAATGAATTAAAAAAAAATGTCCAATATAATATCCGAATAAAAGAAAAAATAAACAGCAAATACTTTTCTGTAGAAGGAAGAAGAGATCAAATCATTTAGAAAAGTATTATTGAGAGGGATGGAGGGAAACTCTGTTCCAGCTAATAAAGTTGGAATAGAGTTTTTGCATTTTAAGGAAGGGGTGGGTGATGAAAATTACTAAGAAAGAATTTTATTTAATAGCAATTATTGTCGTTTATACTTATCTGGCAATTCTTTTCCAGATAAATGTAAAAAATTTCATTTCGTTTGAAAAAAATCCTCACGCCAAAATGAGTTTTAATTTGTTTGATTAGGAACTTGCTGTTCCAGAGGAATTATTTCTGTTTTTATGTC
>Ga0209212_1005819_pt1 | contig 14473 bp, 17 predicted proteins | sample RifGroC2_FD_183996 | JGI IMG/M metagenome (GOLD analysis project Ga0209212, IMG submission 183996) | Groundwater microbial communities from Rifle, Colorado, USA - Groundwater C2 (SPAdes) (version 2) | ecosystem: Environmental > Aquatic > Deep subsurface > Groundwater | place: Rifle, Colorado... | reverse complement strand
GGAAGCGGAATTCGACGCCGCAGAAAAGACCCTCCTCGATCGTCTCGACGCTATCAAGGAGACGGCCGCAGACCAGGGGGATGAGGAAGACGGGGAAGAGGTTGTTATCCGGAAAAGGCGATGATACTCTTCGGGAGGTTAAGGATCGATGAGCGGCGCGTCAGGGGAACCTGGTTTTTTAAGCGATGGAAACATGCGGCTCTTGCTGTTTGGCGGCAAGGGGGGCGTGGGGAAAACCACGGCCTCGGCGGCAACGGCGCTGGAGCTCGCCCTCCGTCATCCTGAGAGATCGCTGCTTCTGGTTTCCACCGATCCCGCCCATTCCCTTCAAGACAGTTTCTCCGGGGCCGAGCCGCCCGCCAATCTAAAGGTCCTGGAACTGGACGCGCAGGCCTATCTCGACGACTTCCAGGAGAAAAACCGGCAGCGCCTCCGGGAAATCGCCTCCCGGGGAACCTTCCTTGACGAAGAGGACATCAACCGGTTTACGGAGCTTTCCCTGCCGGGGATGGACGAGCTCATGGCCTTCCTGGAGATCAGCCGCTGGGTCAAAGAGGGGGCCTATGACGCGATCATCATGGATACGGCGCCGACGGGGCATACCCTGCGCCTGATGGAAATGCCCGACATGATCCGGAAGTGGCTGGAGGCTTTGGACGCGCTACTGGCCAAACACCGGTACATGAAAAAGCTCTTCCGGGGATCTTATGAGCGGGACGACCTCGATCACTTCATCGAAGGGCTCGCCGCCTCCGTCAAGCAGATGGAAAAACTACTCAAGGACCATCGGCAGTGCCGGTTCGTCCCGGTTATGCTGGCCGAGGCACTAAGCATCGAGGAGACGCTGGATCTGATCCGGGAGTTGCAGCGCCTCCGCATCGGCGTCGCGGATGTGGTCATCAACCGCCTCTACCCGGAAAGTTCGTGTCTAACCTGCCGTCATATCCGCGCCCGCCAGTTGCAGGAGCTGGACCGCATTTTTCACGAGCCGGTTTTTTCCCATCTCCGCCTCTGGGGGGTTCCCATGCATCCCGAGGAGATACGCGGCATGGAATCGCTCCGCTCCTTCTGGGAAGGCCCGATGGAAGTATTGCCGGCCCCGGTAGAAAAACCGTTATCCCTGCCTCCGTTAAAGCCCCGCGTCGACAGCCCCATCCCCCTGCCTCCGCCCGAAACGGCGATGCTCGTATTTGCAGGAAAAGGCGGGGTCGGGAAGACCACCCTGGCCTGCGCCACGGCCATGCGGCTGGCCCGTGCCTATACAGGGAAACGGATTCTCCTTTTTTCGGCCGACCCCGCCCATTCCCTCGCCGATTGTCTGAACATGCCACTCGGTCCCAAGCCGAAGCAGGCGGCGCCGGGGCTATGGGCCATGGAAATGGACGCCATCGCCGATTTTTTCGCCCTGAAAAATCAGTACCGGAAGGAGCTCGCGGATTTCCTCTCCCGATTGATGCCGAACCTCGATCTCACGTTTGATCGTGAAGTCATGGAACGGATCATGGATCTGTCGCCCCCGGGGATCGATGAGCTGATGGCCCTGGCGGCGGTGATGGATTCCCTGACCCCGGAGGGCTACGACCTCCTGATCCTCGACGCGGCGCCGACGGGTCACCTGATCCGTCTGTTGGAGTTGCCGGAGATCATCGAGGGATGGTTGAAGGCGTTCTTCAGCCTTTTCCTGAAGTACCGGAAAATCTTCCGGTTGCCGGGGATCTCCCAGCGCCTGGTCCGACTATCCAAGGATCTGAAGCGTTTGCGGGCGATCCTGCGCGACCCGTCGCAGGCTGCCCTCTACGCGACCAGTATCCTCACGGAGATGTCCTTTGCAGAAACGACGGATCTTGTCGCCGCCTGCGGGCGTCTGGAAATTCCGGTTCCCTGCCTGTTTTTAAACATGGCGACGCCGGACGGCCCCGATCCCCTCTGTGCGTCTCTATTTCGCCGTGAGTCGGTTGTTCGGGGGAAATTTGCCACGGCTTTCCCCGGCGTCCGCCAAACAGTGGTGTACTTGCAGAGCGATCCCCGGGGAATCGAAAATCTCGACGCGCTGGGAGCGATTCTGTACCGCGCCCCACGGGATGGGTCCACGAAAAATCGTCGTTCCCGCACGCTTTGTCGTCATTCCCGCGGGGGCGGGAATCCAGAGATCGTCATTCCTGCGCAGGTGGGAATCCAGAGATCGTCATTCCCGCGCCGGTGGGAATCCAGGATTCAAGGCTCTGGATTCCCCCGTATCAAGAAGTACGGGGCAGGCTTGGTCAAGCCCGGAATGACAGATGGCAAGGCGCAACATGTCTGATTATGAACTGGATGAAAAGGAACATATCAGTCTTTGCGAAACCCTGGACCGTGTGCTCAACAAAGGCGCCGTGATCGTCGGCGACGTCATGATCTCCGTCGCCGACATCGATCTTATTTACATGGGCCTGCAGGTCATCCTGACCTCCGTGGAAACGGCCCGGCGCGAGGAAGGTCTGGTGCTATGAACGTAACCGCAGAAAAGGGATTGGGAGTGAGAAGCGAGGAGTTCGAGTGTTTTCACAACTCAGACTCTTCACCTCGCGCATCAGATTCTTTAAGGAGGGTGACATCGCCGGCCATGAGCGATTTTGCAAAAACCATGGCGCCGCGGGCCAATCGGGCCTCGTCCCGCCGCATGAACCTCGATGCGGAGAAGAAAAAAAACGGTCTGGCCCAGCTTGTTCTGACCGTCGTCAAGCTCCTCCATGAACTCCTGGAGAAGCAGGCGATCCGTAGGATTGACGGGGGCGGCCTTACGGATGAAGAGATTGAGCGTCTCGGTTTCACGTTGATGCGTCAGTCCGAGGAGATCGCGAAGATCGCCCGCGAATTCGGTCTCGAAAGCGATGATTTGAATCTGGATTTGGGACCTTTGGGAAAATTGTTATAGCAGGAGGCAGGAAAATGGCAGTCCAACAACGCGCTCGACACTCACTGGAAAGTACAAATCTTGCGGATCTACTCGAAAGGATCCTGGACAAGGGAATTGTAATCGCCGGCGATATCCGGATCAACCTGGTCGACGTCGAGCTCTTGACGATCCAGATCCGCCTCGTCATCTGCTCGGTCGATAAGGCCAAGGAGATGGGCATGGACTGGTGGGTGAACAACCCCGCCTTCTGTTCCCGTGCCAAGAACCAGCAGGCCATCCCGGAGGCGATGGACAGGCTCGAGGAACGCCTCGCCCGGATCGAAACCTCCCTGGCCGCCGGGGCATGATAGCGAAGGCAAGTGGAATCCAAAGCAGGGAAGAGGATAACGGCTCGTATTATTAAAAAGGGGAGGCAATGCAAAACTCAATAATAAGGTGTCACCCCCGTGAAAGCGGGGGTCCAGAAGCTCTTGAAAAGACTGGATTCCCGCTTCCGTGGGAATGACAATCTCGGACTTATGTAATTGGCTCGGAGGGAGGATAGAACCATGCCGACGGGAAAAATAAAATGGGTCAGCCAGCAGATGGGCGCCGGGTTCATTAGGAGCGACGAAGGCAAAAATGTATTTTTTCGCCTCAGCGCCATTCGCAGCAGCGAAATGAAGACTATACGAAGAGGGCAGTGCGTGAGCTTCGATATCGTGGAGAATCTCAAGAGTATTTCCCCGACAGCAGCCAGTGTTAAAACTTCGGATACAATGGATGACTGATTCATTAAGCTTGATCTCTTGCCTGTTCTGCACACCGCCGGCGACAGTTCCGCATGGGGCGTGGAGGCCTGGCAAAAGACGAGACTCTCGATAAACCGTCTGATAATCGATGGTTTCGAGAAAGGAGGAATGATTGTGACCATAAGACTTTTATTATTGATGATTACGAGCACCCTGCTTTTCCCGCTCAACATTTCTTTCGATAAAAACCTCCCCCCTCGTGAGGTGGAGAAGAGAGACCCGTTGATGGAAGTGTCGAGATATTCGCTTCTCTACCACGGCGCTCCCGATGATCAGATAGAAACGTTATCGAGAGCCGTGGCCAATGCCTGTAGAGTCGCAAACCGCCACATCTCGCCCGAACTCATTGTAAGTTTGATATACACAGAGTCAGGGTTCAGGAAAGATGCGGTGTCGCCCAAGGGGTATATGGGGTTGATGCAGACGCCTTGGGCGAGTACCAAGTGGCCTGACATCGATATCATGTTGGGCGTCAGAATTCTGGAAGAAAAATTACGCATAGCAAAAAACAATCTGCCCCTGGCTCTGGCTCTCTACAAGGGGGGAGATAATCCTTTGGCTCATCGATATGCTGCTGAAACCTTGAGAATTTATCAAGACTTGTTAACGGCTGTCGAAAAAAATAGGACCTTGACCGCATCTCAGAGCAAACCTGATACGGGAGCAGGAATTTCCGATATCTTTACATCATTCGCCGGGATAAAAGTTCAACTGGTCCTGGTCCACGCCTTGGTGATTCTTATTATCGGGGCGGCTTTAGGATACCGGGGTGCAAAGTGGAGGGATAAATTTCGCGGCGCCAGATGGAAAAACGCGGAAGGCAGGATGAGAAGGGAGATGACCCCCCTCATCTGAGCGCTGAAGCAACGGGAACATCATGAACGGAAAAAAGAGAAACGAAGAAAACGGGAATCATGCCGGGGCATGATTGGGTAGGAAGAAAAGAGGATTGCTATGAACACAATTCGCACGGGCATTGAATCCGAAACTCCGGCTGTTGCTCTGCGCCGGCGGGCGGAGGGAACCGCCAAACGAAATGCCTTCCTGATACCGGAAGACATGGAATCGCTGTCCATCGAGGCGGCGCGGCAGATGCTCCACGAGCTGCGGGTGCATCAGATCGAGTTGGAGATGCAGAACGAGGAGCTGCGCAAGGCGCAAATGGAACTGGGCGCCGCGCGGGCGCGGTATTTCGACCTCTACGATCTGGCCCCGGTGGGCTATTGCATCGTCAGCGAAAAGGGGCTGATCCTGGAGGCCAACCTCACCGCCGCCACCCTGCTGGGCGTGGCGAGAAGCGCCCTGGTCAAGCAGCCATTGACCAGGTTCATCCTGAAGGAAGACCAGGACCTCTACTACCAGCACCGCAAACAGCTCTTTGAGACCGGTGAACAGCAGGCGAGCGAATTGCGGATGGTGAAAAAGGATGGGGCGGCATTCTGGGTGCATCTGGAAGCCTTCTCCGCGTTGAACGCCGAAGGCGCGCCCGTCTGCCGCGTCGTGATAAGCAACATCACCGAGCGCAAGTTCGAGGAGGATAAGCGTGAGTTGACGGCGCGCTTGATTCTGCTGGTCAACACGCCGGGCGATTTCCGTGGACACATGTCGGACCTGACCGCTTCCCTGCAGGGCTGGTCGGGGTGCGAGGCCGTCGGCATCCGCCTGCGCGCCGGGGACGACTATCCGTATTACGAAACCCGCGGCTTTCCGACCACGTTTGTTCAAGCGGAAAATCAACTCTGTGCGTACGGCCCGGACGGAGAAATCCTGCGCGATGGCGCAGGCAATCCCGTCCTTGAGGGCATGTGCGGCAACATCCTGTGCGGCCGGTTCGACCCCGCCAAACCGTTCTTCACCGCCCAGGGGAGCTTCTGGTCCAACAACACCACCGCTCTGCTTGCCAGCACCACCGAAGCCGACCGCCAGGCGCTCACCTGCAACCGGTGCAATGGCGAGGGGTATGAGTCAGTGGTGCTGATCCCCCTGCGCACCGGTGATCAGGTTTTCGGATTGCTGCAATTCAACGACCGCCGTCCAAACCATTTCACACCCGAGCTGATTGCCCATTTCGAAAGAATGGCCGACAGCCTGGCCATCGCCCTGTCGCGGCGTCAAGCCGAGGAAGCGCTGCGGGAGAGCAACGAGTATCTGGACAACTTGATCAACTGCGCCAATGCACCGATCATTGTTTGGGACACTGAGTTTCGCATCACCCGGTTCAATCGTGCATTCGAGAAACTGACTGGGCGAACATCGCGGGAAGTCATCGGGAAATGTTTGGAGATCCTGTTTCCACCTCTGCAGGTTGACGCTTCGATGTCCTTCATCCGAAAGACCCAACCGAGCGAACGCTGGGAGACAGTGGAGATCGACATTCTCAATGCCGACGGCACGGACCGGACGGTGCTGTGGAACTCGGCCATCGTGATGGCGCCGGACGGAAAGACTCCGATTGCCGTCATCGCCCAAGGCCAGGACATTACCGAGCGCAAGCGGGCGGAGGAGGAACTTCAGCAGACCCTTGAAAGTCTCAGGAAGGCAGTTGGTGCGACGATACAGGTCATGGCATCCGCTGTGGAAACAAGAGATCCCTATACGGCCGGCCACCAGATCCGGTCGGCAGGCCTTGCCCGCGCCATTGCCACAGAGATGGGATTACATCAGGATAAAATCGACGCCATCCGGATAGCCGGATCAATCCATGACATTGGAAAACTATCCATTCCAGCGGAGATATTGTCTAAGCCTACAAAACTATCTGACATCGAGTTTTCCCTGATTAAAGAACACGCCCGTCAAGGGTACGAGATTCTCAAGAATGTGGAATCCCCCTGGCCCCTGGCGGAGATCGTGTACCAGCACCATGAACGGATGGACGGCTCCGGCTACCCAAGAAATCTGAAAGGGGATGATATTCTCATGGAGGCCCGCATCCTCGCCACGGCTGACGTGGTGGAATCCATGGCGTCTCACCGTCCTTATCGCGCCGGCCTGGGAATTAACGCCGCCCTGGAGGAAATTGAGAAAAATAGAGGACTCCTTTACGACAATACTGTCGGAGATGCCTGTTTAAGATTGTTTCGGGAGAAAAGTTTCCAGCTTGCGACTGCCTGATTTTCAGTTGTATAATGATCTCCAGCATCGCCGAGGCTATGCGCCGCGCCCAGGCGCGGGCGAAACAGGAAAAAGAGAAGGCCGAGGCCGCAAACCTTGCCAAGAGCAAGTTCCTGCCTGGTCAGTCTTGATGTGGCCCGGATCATCAGGATCATTCACCGCATTTCCGATTTTATTTCCGATCGTCTTATCGTTTTATCGAGAAACGGGAGTCCAAAATGAATGAACCGGCCGAGAGAAACCCGGAATGGATCGACGAAATATTCTCCTTAAAGCAGCGGATCCGGGAACTGGAACAATCGGAATCAGAACTTAAGCAAGTGGAGGCGGAACTTCGCGAATCCGAGGGAAAATACCGAAACATCCTTGAGAACATCGAAGAGGGTTACTTTGAAGTCGATCGGGCCGGCGATTTCACATATTTCAACACTTCTCTTTGTCGTATCCTTGGTTACACCAGAGAAGAAATGTCTGGCATGAATTACAAGGTATTAACGGACTCCGAAAACGTAAAGAATGTCTCTCGGGCTTTTAAGAAGATCTATGTAACCGGGGTTCCGTCAAAGGGCTTTGAGTGGGAAGCGATTAGAAAGGACGGAGCCAAGAGGCGTGTCGAGGTGTCGGTATCTCTTATAGCAGAGCCAGGGGAGAAACCAACAAGGTTTCGTGGCATTGCCCGCGATATCACTGAGCGCAAGGAGGCGGAGGGAAAACTTAATCAATCCGAGGAAAAATACCGAAACATCCTCGAAAGCATAGAGGATGGCTACTTCGAGGTAGATATTGCCGGAAACCTGACCTTCTTTAACGACTCGGTTTGCCGAATGCTCGGATATTCTCGCGCTGAACTGATGGGCATGAATAACCGTCAATATACCGATAAAGAAAACGGCCAAAAGCTGTTCCAGGAATTCAATAAAGTTTTCAGGACAGGGGACCCTTCGAAAGGAGTAGGTCATGAAATTATTAAAAAAGATGGGACCAAACTATACATCGAGTCATCTGCATCTCTCATAAGGAATACATCCGGTCAACCGATAGGGTTTCGCGGCATCATGCGAAATATCACCGAGCGTAAGCGGGCGGAGGAAAAGCTCCAGGATACCCTGGACAGTCTCAGGAAATCGATAAGCACGACCATCCAGGTCATGGTATCGACCGTGGAAGCAAGAGATCCATACACTGCAGGTCATCAGCGCAGGTCTGCAAATCTTGCCCGCGCCATTGCCACGGAGATAGGGCTTTTACAGGATAAAATCGACGCCATCCGCATGGCCGGTTCGATTCATGACATCGGGAAAATATCTATCCCCGCGGAGATATTATCGAAGCCTACGAAACTATCTGAGATCGAATTTTCACTCATTAAAGCACATGCCCAAAGAGGATTCGAGATGCTGAAAGACATAGAATCGCCCTGGCCCTTGGCCGAGATTGTCTACCAGCACCATGAGCGGATGGACGGCTCAGGTTATCCAAGGAATCTGAAAGGGGATGAGATTTGCATCGAGGCCCGCATTCTTTCTGTTGCCGACGTGGTGGAAGCCATGGCCTCACATAGGCCCTATCGTCCTGGCTTGGGAATCAATGCGGCTCTTGAAGAAATCGAAAAGAACAGGGGAATCTTTTACGACAGCGCCGTCGCAGATGCCTGCCTGAGATTATTTCGGGAGAAAGGTTTTCAGCTTGCAGAGGCATGAGTCTAAACAGTAAACGCCGCATGAGGCTGCACAAGAGATGAGGGGAGGTCCCGTAGCAGATTTAGAAGCTCAAGCAGGTGGACAAAATACGGGCGATGATAAGGTAATGTTGTGTGGATATCCTCATCCAGGAACAATTTCAGTCCCCTCCTGATCCAGGTACTGCATACGTTCCAGAGAGAAGGACGCCCGGATGATGTAATGCGCCAGATTTTCCATGGCCGTATCATCAGTAGGAGAGATGCGGTTGCTGCAGAAGACATGGAACCCGGAATGACGCCATGTTGCGAGCATGGCGATCATCTCCTTCGTGATCTTTCCCTTGTTCAGAAGCATCCTGAGCGCTTTATGCCGGAAGATGGCCTCCATCTGAGAATATCATGCCGCCATAACGTAGAAAGATCGTTCTATTTATCAAGAGAGATTTTGCGATATTCACGTGTCATTTACCGCTTGCATAGTTTTGAAAATACTATAAAATTAAAAGGGAAAGATGTCGCAGTGAGAAGGGAGGTGGATCCGATGACGCATGCTGTTTCCATTCCGCGGGAAGCCGCTGAAGCGCTGAGAAAAGCCAACACCGGCATGGTCAACGACGCCCTTGCCCTGATTGGACTGAACGGTGGGATCAAAGGGGTGCGGCCCGCCCGCGGGTCCGAAGATGCAACGGTCGTCGGAAGGGTCGCCACGGTTCTCTTCGGCGCGCCGCGTCCGGACAACCCCAAACTGACCATGTATCAGACCATTCGCGATACCCCCGCCGGAAGCGTTCTGGTGATCGACGGCAAGGGCATGGACGTCCATTTCACGGGCGACAACCAGGGAGAATGCGCGAAACGTCAAGGACTGGCGGGGATGGTGGTCTACGGCGGGGCGAGAGACATCGCCGGCTATCGGGCCATGGGCATGCCCCTGTATTGCATGGGCTCGGCGACGGTGGACAAGCCGTCAGACATACAAGTCATCGGTTACAATGTTCCCATTGAAACAGCCGGTGTGACGGTCCGGCCCGGCGACATCCTTATCGCCGATGAAGACGGCGTGGTCGCTATCCCCGCTGAAGCCCTCATTGCAACTCTGGAGAAGCTGCAGATCATCTTCGAAGTCGAGAAAGCGATGGAGACGGCCATCGCGAATTGCGTCACGGTGGAGGAAATCAAGGCCATCATCGCCAGGAAAAAGCGTTCATGATCCCGTTCGGGTCCAGCATCGCTTTCATGCGCTTTATAAAATCCAGATAACCAGGATCGAGTTTTTCGGTCAGGACGGGCAGAAAATCCGTTCCCACCCGGTGAGGGACGGCGCCGATTTGCATCAGTGCGTCCATCGGTCTGGTGCAGACGCAGGTTCGGCCCAGGCTCATTAATATTCTCCGTATTGTCAAGCTGACGCCACCTGATAGATAACCGGCCTGTATTCTGGCGATGGGATAGGCTTTCCCACTACTCGCGCAGCCTCAAGCCATAGTTTTTTGGCCTCTTGAACTTCATGCAATGCCTCGTCAGGTGTCGCACCAAATGCGGAGCATGCCTCAAGGTCGGGGATATCGGCGATGTATCCGTCGTCATCCTCTGAATAGAAAATATTGATATGATAATCGCGCATTACTCATCCTCCAGTTTAAGATTATGTTTCTCAACCAGTTTTAGGAGCTGGCGTATTTGATACGGTTTTGCCTGGCCTTTGACATTCTGAAGGTTCACGAGTTCAGGGATATCAGGATGGAAGAAAATGTGGTGGCTGCCTTCAGTTCTCGATAGCTCAAAACCGAAGCCTCTAACAAGATATACCATGTCTGAGAATCTTATATTTTTAGAACTACCAATTATTTTTTTAAGCAATTTTTGTCTGTTCATATTTCATATCTTACTGGCCGAACGATAAGGGTAACCTGCCGCAAACATGCGGAGTATAGAGCGTTAAAATACCAAAAAGCGTTTTGCGGTGCAATGCCTTTGAAAAACCGCCACGCTGTTTGCAGTAAGGTTGACTCCAGTGTTAGGCGATGATTACCAACCATGCCAGGCATCTTTAAGCTCACCAACTTGATATGTTTCCACCCATTCTTTGCTATTGAGCCATTCTTCCACAGATAATCGGTCTTCCTCTTTTAATGTGCCTCTACTATAATTTGCCATAAATCCATCGATTTCTTTCCCATCGATATTTCCACCCCCTCCAAATGCCCATCCCTTAGATTCCACAAAATCAATCCATTCATCCAATGCGCTATCAAATGTAACACCTAGATTCTGATTTATAATAAATTTCAATTCGAAGCCAAATTCCTGAAATTTCCCAACTCGAAGCTTCTTTCTCAGCCTTCTTTTCCTAGGCTTATTAAGCTCTTCTGGATGAAGATTCTTCATATAAATCAACCATCCTCATTTTCTCTATGATGCAGATAATACACATTTATCTCGATAACTGTGTGATTCAGCAATACAAGATGAAATTCAAATCTTGGCGTATGATCCCCTATATATCTATCCCAATTTATTTTCGTTTCAAGAAACGTCACTCCATCAGAAAAATTACGCAGTTTATGTAATAGAGCTATCTCCCATCCATAATCATTGTTGATTTTTCTACCGAATGTGATCATTTCTTTTCTCGCACCCTAACACCCTAAATCAGCGGCGGGGACAATGACCTTTGCCAAAATTGCGCCGCGCTTATTCCCCGTCCGCTGGATTTGATTGGGCCGGTATCACCCGAACTGGTACCCCATCTGCACCCAATAGTGCCAATCCTCGACCGCCTGTTTGGTTTGTTCGTCCGTGGAATTGATGGCGGTGAGTTGGGACAACGGAACAGCCAAGCCATCCTTCTCCCATCGGATCATAATGAACATCTCTTTCTCGCACTCCTCTTCAGGAGCCATCCTAAGGACGTCAACCTCGTCTTTAATCTGCAATGGCGAGATAGCACGCTTTGTGCTACAAACTGCTGTAAATGGAAACTGAATCTTCTCTTCGAGGTAATAATACCATCCCATCGCTTGTTCTTCAGGGCCGTAAGCATCGACGATGATCTCCATCTCTATGCGTTCCTCTCGGTCCTTATTCTTTATAGGCTTTGTCTTGGCCATGTCTCAACTTTTCGGTAGGGTAATCAAGAGCCTAACGACGCTGCGGATCAGCGGCTGACGTACACGCGAGCTTGCTCGCGGGGACGGCTGCCTGCTGCAGCCGCTTGATGGCCAGGCGCGTTTAGCGCCGGCCAGAAAGCGGATGGCAATTCGCAGCGTCGTTGGCTCGGCGCGTAGCGTCCGAGCCAACGTCCGCGTGAGCGGCCGCACTAGGGCTTAGATTTTGTCAACATCGTTACTCGTGGTCCGATCCACGCGATTGTTAGAAAGGTGCCAGCAGCGAAAGCGATCTTACTTAGCACGCGTTTCGTAGGCAGCCCAACCTCCAATTGCAGCTAACGCCTTTTCAAAACCACCATTCGAGCCTCTGATATTCAGTCCAACGAACAGAAAAAAACCATCACCGTACTTCACGCTTCCGATAACGATTCGCCGATCGTCATCCGTTCGTAAAAGTGACTGCATCTGACGGGTCTCGACCGGATACGCACGAAATACATCCGCTCTGGATGGTATACCTTTTCCTGCTATGTCTCCGAATTGTTCAATCTCGCCGGGGGTTTGTTTTACCAAACATGATGCTACGCTGGGACCCATATCTGGAACAACAAAGGGCAGAGCGTCTTGAATCAGCGGCACCCAATCATAAGTCCATAATCCCGGTTGTTCTTCTCGTGCCTGTCCGGCACGACCAGCTAGATGACTGGTGTTTGTGGCCGGGTTGTGCTGGTAATAGAAAGGAAAGCCCGCTACATTGACCCATACTCCTCCAGCGAAGACGTATCTGCGCACAGCAGAAAATGTAGAGTACAGTCCAGGCTCCTCTTCTGGGTAAGTCTCACCGAATGGGTTAATAACGATATCAATATTTGACAATTCCCAAATGCGGCAAACAGGAGCATTCCTCACCTTCCAACTTGGATGGTTGCCTCGAAGGGATTGTACCCATTGTTGAGGAATGCGGTCTGTATAGATTGGTTGAGGTGGAGATCCGGAGTCATTCTCAATGCGCCCGTCAAGGACTAGCACGCAAGGTTTCCGGAATCGTTGCGCCCGTCTTTTTTGATGCCGTGCGTGCAAGTACTCTTCAAAAATACTTGTGTAAGCCAATGCATACGCAATAGCTACTAACGGAATTGTAGCTGCGAAAACGTACCATATGTAGGATCTCCCGGTTTCAAAACTCTGCAGGATACTTATGGCCAGTGTTATCAAAGCAGGGGCAAGCACCAGCAATAAAAGCCTTTCAGCAAGAATTCGAAACCGATTGAAACGTATTTCTTTGCGCATATTCGTTATGGATACCACTCTCCTTGGATGTATTCGGTCCTTCTAACGTGAGCGTCACCCGGAGCCGGCTTTTTCGGCGATCGGGTGGGCGCTGTGGTTATGTTGCCTTTGTTTCATATGTTCAATAAACTCATCCTTCTTACTGGCAACTTCGAGTTTTTCCAGATAGAAATTCCCACTGCCTATTAACCAGAGAAGCTTATCAACTGCATATGCCGTTGTTTCATTACTTTTGGCTATTCTCTCTAAAAGCCTCAGCGACAGATAGTCTGCTTTCGAGGAGTTTTTCGGAACAGTGCCAAGCAGCCCTAACTCGACAAAAACATCCTTTACGTGAGTGTCTGGCTTGCCAAATTTCACATAACCCATTTCCTTTAGGAAGTCACATGACAAAGCAAACCCAAAGCCGTCGATTTCGTAACTCAGTAACATTGGCAAAAAGGGTCGCATTTTGTCATCGTCATAATATGTATCTACAAATCTGTATAACTGGCCCTGATTCTCAAATTGGCTCAGAAAAACTGAAGAGGAAATTATTGTTTTGCAGTATCTTAACCAAAGGCTATTCTTTCCGGTGTGAGGGGGACGTTTCAGCAAAGGCCTAATCTCCTCAAATAGTTTCTCAGCCGAGTAAGTCCGATATTTTTCACAGGTTTTCTTAGGGTCAAAATCGAACAGGACTCCACTCAAAGGCTCAATGTTCCCCTTTATCCCACTTATAGATTTACCTATAACATTTGGACTCATTTGCACGTTTTGTGCAGACTCCAAGAGAGCTTTGTAGATTAAGCTTAGAGTGTTCGGTTTCGTTCGTTTATCTTCAGGAAACAAGTGTTTGTCGATAATGGCATGCGATATGCCATGTACGTCCATAAGAAATGCATACGCTTCTCGATATAGTTCTTTGTCGAACTCAAAATTCTCAAGCAGCATTCATTTCTCCTTTTTCCTCAACATAACGTTTAAAAGTTTTTACGGCGCGGAGCCGACGTAAAAACTTAAGTTGAACAAACCCTCTCGCGGGGATTTGCAACTCTTTGGAATTTTAGTCGTCTTGTTTACCTGTTTGAGTGTTACTATGGGGGAATTTTTCTACGAAATCAAGAAATAAATCAATCGAGTCAGATGTCACATGATCATATTGGGCGCAGATCATGGCAGGACACGGAGCTTTCAATCGGGCGAGAGTGTCAGAATCTGCCATTTGGACGCACCTGTGGAATAGCGAAAACCAAGAGGTATCGCTTGCCGGTGATTGAATCTGCACATTGTGAGGTTTCATGCACAGAGAGATCATGGCGGCGCCCTCCATCTGCGGAGAAGCGTCATGATCGGGATCAGGTATCCTTTGTGACAGAGAGGGCAGACAAGGATAGCTTCCGGGATCTTGGTATTTGAATCACGATTCAATGATTCAGCTTCAGTGGCTTCGGTCTTGTTCGTTAGTTCCCGGCGGATCTGTTCGAGGAGGTTTCGGTTGCGGGGGCTCAGAAGACCGTAATAGCGGACCTTGTGGAAGCCTCGGGGAAGGACATGCTGGAGGAAGCGACGGATGAACTCAGATGCCTCAAGAGTCATGGTTTTCCACCGA
>Ga0209212_1005817_pt1 | contig 14478 bp, 11 predicted proteins | sample RifGroC2_FD_183996 | JGI IMG/M metagenome (GOLD analysis project Ga0209212, IMG submission 183996) | Groundwater microbial communities from Rifle, Colorado, USA - Groundwater C2 (SPAdes) (version 2) | ecosystem: Environmental > Aquatic > Deep subsurface > Groundwater | place: Rifle, Colorado... | reverse complement strand
TGTCAACAAATGCCCATTTATAAGAACAAGAACCTGATTTTAACCACTGAGACACTGAGGCACAGAGAGAGACAAAAGCAAAAAATATTAAGGGGAAAGGGAGAAGATGGAGAAAAAAGAATTAAAAAAGAATCAGGACACAGATTTACACAGATGAACACAGATAAATGCAATAAAATTCTCTATCCGATTTTTCTGTGTTTATCTGTGTCCAATTTTATTTTTCTCCCTTTCTCTTTCTTTCCCCATTTCTCCTTATTGCTTCTCTCTGTGTCTCCGTGCCTCTGTGGTTAAAATTTAATAATTTCCTTAAAATAAGAATCAGTGCCACCACTGCGGAGCACTATCCCATTCTTCCGGATAACATTTACTGCAAAGAGAAAGATTTCCCCGTTGACGAGTTAAGTGCATATCTCTGATATGCTGTAATTTTTCACCCCTCCATATTTCACCGAGTGTCTGGCTGTTTACATCTCCAAGTGTTACCGAGCAATTCCAATCGTTACAGCAGAGTGCAACCTTACCATCATTACAAACTGCTATTTCGTTCCAGAGTCTGAAGCATGGGACATATTGTAGACCTTTAGGTGATAAATATGGTTCAATACTCTGAGCCATATCTGTATATGCACCAAATACAACCCTGTCTGCAATCCCCTCCCATTTTTTTTTAAAGGCATCCATCTCATGTCTGTTCTTTTTTAGAACAATAAACTGCACAGATATAAAAGGCAGGGATGTTCTTTTTTCTTTCCTCCTCCTGATTAACCCTTTGATGTTTTCCTCTGCCTGTTTAAGATTGCCTTTCCTTCTGATTGTCTCATAGGTTTCTTCTGTTGCCGCATCCAGAGTTATTGCTACTGCATTTACCCTGTTATCAAATAGCAATTCTATTTTTTCTTCACTCATTAAAGTTCCGTTCGTTAAAATGGATATATTAATATCCTCTGACCTCAATCGGATATATGACAGATACCTCCCCAAATCTGTCTGAATAAAAGGCTCACCAAAAAAGAAGGGGAGTATCCTCCTGGCGCCTGCGCTAACAGATTCATCCACAATTCTTTTAAAAAGCTCAAAATCCATATTCCTGATATTGCGGTGCATATTTTTCCTCGGACACATAATACAATCCAGATTGCATGCATTCGTTAATTCAACAATCACATCTGCAGGAAAGGACATAAGGTTTCTTAATTTACGATATCTTACCATTCTGCGAAAGAGCGGTATTCTATATAGTATTTCTGAAAGTGCTGTTATAAAGGTGGACAGCCTTTTTTTAAGTTTTATTTCCATATTAATTTGTTCAAGCCTTATATACTATCTCTTGATAGAGACTCTCTATCCTCTCTGCCATCCTGTCTGCAGAAAAATATTCATGGATGCGTTTTTCTGCTTTAAGACCGATTGACTTCATTTCCTCAGGTGAATTAAGATAGTTGATAATCACTTCGGCCAGTTTTAGCGAATTACCCGGCGGAACGAGATAACCTATTTCAGGATCATTTATGATTTCACAGGGACCACCGGCATCAGCAGCTATAACTGTCTTCCTAAGTGCCATTCCCTCACATATAACGAGACCGAATGCCTCAGGATTAATGGATGCATGCACAAGAATATCCATGACTGCTATATAATCCTGCACATTTTCCTTAAAGCCGGTAAAAATAACCGAATCCTCAATACCGAGAGCCTTTATCATATTTTTAAGTTCATTTTTATAATTATTATCCCTTCCAAACATATCATCTCCAACAATCATAAACTTTACATTTGGTTTTATTTTCTTAATACGATAGGCAGCATCAATAAAAAAGGCTTGCCCTTTCCATCTCTGAATCCGCCCCGCTATTCCAACTACCTTCTCGGATGCCTTTATACCGAGCATATTCCTTACTTTTACACTGTTAATAGAGTTAGGATTAAATTCTGAAAGATCTGTACCGGGATAAATAACTGTAATATTTTTACGATAAGGAAAATATTTTTTTTGAAGGTGAGCTGTGTAAAATGAATTTGCTATGATCGCATCTGTTGGAATAAGAGTGGCAAGCTGGTCAATCAATGTTAAACTAACGGAACAGGTATGCTGAAACCAGACAGTTTTCCTGTTTGTTATCTTTCCTGCAACTCCGCCATAAATATGCCCCATGCTTGAATTTCCATGAACAATGTCAATATCCTCACTTTTAATAATCTTGGCTATTCTATAAACAGCCATTAAGCTTTTCTTGAAATGCCTCAATCTTCCAGCCTCATAAATATAAACTGGAATATTTAGTCTGCGAATTTCATCTACAAAAGGTCCGCCCTTAAGAAAAAAAACGTGAGGCTCACATACATCACGGTTATGAAATTTAACCAGATTATAAAGAACCCTCTCAGCCCCTCCCCTTTCAGCAACCGGGGAAATATAAAGCACCTTAATAGGTTTTTTCATGGAAATTATAAAAATTTATTCTTTTTTCTTTGCTGTTAGAATATATCCGATAGTGCTCTCAGGAACTTCTTTAATCCTGTCTAAATACCAAAATATAAAATTACATATCCCCTGCAGCAATCCCCTTAATATTTCTCCTGCAAATCTCGGCTTACGAATAAGCGGGATATGTGCCGATATAGTCTGTCCAAGCAGTGCAAAAACTCCACCAAGCGGTTTAATTAATTCAACTCCAAGTCCATACTTATTTGCAAGATAGGCTAATCCATATTTAGTAAATCTGTAATAATCATGAGGCTCTTCGTGCAGATAATTTGTCTGGGGCGCTGTCATAATAAGCATTCCGCTTTTTTTTAAGACACGACTAATTTCCTTAAAGAGGATATCAGGCTCATCTATATGTTCTATAACTTGAGTACAGAGAACTGTATCAAATGCCTCAGACTTGAAAGGCAGATATTTACCATCCCCAAAAATATCTGCCGAAGAGAGACCCGAATGCGTTACCGCTCTGTCAATCCCTACCCATTTTACTGTTTTATGGTTCAGCAGAGGGTGATAGGGCTTTTTACCGCATCCAATATCAAGGAGAATACCCCTTATATTTTTACGAACCTCATAAATAGATTCAAGAATCAATTGGTCGGAGATTTTCATACCCCAACACCATTTTATCTTAGGAATGGTAAGTGCGTGGTCAATATATCTATCTACCATTAGTTTTTCTGAAAAATATTTATTATAGGCATCCCTCCCCTTCTTTCCTATAGACTTTCTTAATGACTCATCTTCTGCCAGCCTCTCTACATTTTTCAGAAAAGACTCTTTATTGTTTGAAGGAGAAAGAACCGTAAAAGACTCACGCAAAAATATTTCATCTGTCAAAAATCCGCTGGTTGTAACGACAGGCACTCCATGCTTAAGTGCTGCCATTACTGTCGTTCTTCGTGATGAGACCCCATCTATGAGGGGCAACAAAAACATGTCTGACATTGAAAGGTATTTAGATGCTTCTTCATTGCTGCAATATCCTGTATATAAAACCCTCTCTTTAATATAGGATGGTATATTTGTTATAGAAGGGAGTAACGAATCCTCTTTATGCCCTATTACGATAAGACCTGCATCATACCCTTTTTTAATTAAGGCATCCAGTGAATCAAATACAAAGTCAATCATCTTTGAAAAATGTAGAGAGCCAAAAAATACTAACAAAGGTTTTCTTCCAAAACCATTGAGCCTTTTTACAACTGGAAACTCTGAGGCTATCCTGATATTAGAAGAAACAGGAATCCATACAAAATCTTTCTTCCTCCAGAAAAAATATTTTTTAAGCATCCTGTTCCATGCCAATATTGAAACTGCAATTTTATCACTACCCATAACTATAAAAAACAGCATACCCTTTTGAACAAGTGACATCAAAGATTGCTTTATACTATATTCAAAAGATACGAAAGGCTCATGAATCATTGTTAAAACTTTATAATACATTCTTAAAATAATAGAAATTAATGGAAAAATGAGATTTATGCCACCTCTCCCATAGAGAAATGATACATATTGGATAATTACCATATCTGGTGAAAAACTCTTACATAATGAGAGAATATTAAAAACATCATACCCGCCCCAATTTCTGACCTTTCTTATGATTTCAATTTTTCCCTTTTCATCTGAACTTAAACCTTTCCTCTCAGAGGTAATGACCATTACATCGTTTCTCTCGCTAAGCCCATCTGCAAGCACTGAAGTATAGTCCCCTACCCCGTCACGGTCTGGTGGAAATGCCGGCGATATGATAATTATTTTCACAATATCTGTCTCCGTTAGTGAAAAACATCCTGATTAAACTACTTTTTCTAAAACTATCCATGTGCCGCCTGCAAATGGCCATAAAAATCTTGCCAAAAAACGGTCATCAGCCCACCAGTGTATCGGTTGTATATCCTGAGTTTCCTTAGTCCAATTAAGAATATCCATTGGATTGCAATACCATGTAGAATCATTATCGGCATGAAAAGGTGGATTGGTATCTGGAATACGCATAAGAAAACAGGGTTCTTTTTTAATAAAAAGTTTTGAAAAGGTATGCCAAAGATGATGAACAGTATAATACCATGCCTCAGGCATTGTATTGCCGCCAGGATGTCTTGACTGATTACTACCCCTGTATTCCCACAATCTGCCGGATTTTAGGCAACGTAATGTATGCTTAATTGACCAATAGAGATTCAAAGGGAAACCAAGAAGGTTTGGTCCAACTATTATGAGCCGCCCATGGTCTTTCAAAATCCTCAAACATTCATTTAAGGCATGTTTTGGGTCCTGAAGATGTTCTAATACAGAATGCATTGCTACAATATCAAAACTTGAATCTGAAAAGGGTAAACATTGAACATCTGCTTGAAAATATGGAAATCGGGAAACAAAATTATTAGACTCCAATGCACTGATGTGAAGGTCAAGACCGATTGCATCATGCCCCTCTTTTCTTAAAAGCTGAGTACTCCAACCGCTCCCACATCCAACATCCAGTATTTTTGCAGGATATTTATGGACATGCTGTAGGATGAATTTAATATAACGGCTGTAAAATGATGACGCCTTCTCAAAATCATTATCAAACCTGCTTCTGACATTGTATTCAGAATCCCTATATAGGTTCTTGTGTATTACTGCAACATCCGATTTTCCTGTGCGGATATTATATCGCTTTATTGCATCTGAAGTTGCATTAAATAAGTCTCTGATATGTCTCTCAATTGTAAAATATTTTTCCACTCTCGTCTTTCCTTTTACTCCCATATCAAAAGCAAGCTTTGTATTGTGTAAAAGCAATTCAACCTTTTTCCTCATACCTATAATATCACCTGTCTCAACCAAGAAACCTGTCTCATTGTCAATCAGCCATTCAGAAACTGCACCTGTATTAAATGCTACAACCGGTATTCCGTGTGCCATTGCCTCAATTCCAGATATGCCGAATGGTTCAGGCCAGAGAGATGGAAAGATTAAAACAGCAGCCCTACTATAATAATCACTTAATTCGGACTCAGACAACCACCCTTTAAATTCAACTCTATTTATTATTTCTAATTGGTTTGCCAGTCTTTTAATATTTGGTAAATAATATCCATCTCCAATAATAACCAGTCTGTAATTGGTTTTTAATCCTTCTAAGACCTTGAGCAGATAATCTACCCCCTTTTCACGGGAAATTCTACCGACATACAGCAACATAGAGAAATCTTTATTCCCTTTATTGGAAATGGGACTTGTAAAATGATTTGTAACAGTAATTTTTTCATCCTCAATTCCATTTATTTTAAGATTTTCTCTCATCGCCTGACTAAAAACCAAAAAGCTATTAAAAGTTCTGCCAATTGTTAAATCATTACTACTTTGGGAAATTCTATTCCTTAATCTAACGGGATTCACAGGGGCACAATGTGTAAGATAAGCCATTAAAAAACAGCGCACAGGATGATATTTCAGATTACATTTCTTTTTGATTAAACGTAGATATTTTGCACCACCAGGGCAATATAAGGAATGTTCATGGACAAACTTCAGAACCGGCAATATTTTTAATAAATTATCTATTAAAACTGTATTGAATACATTATGCAGGTAAACAATATCAAACTTTTCTCTTTCTATTATCTTCATTGCTGAATTGATAATTGTATAATCACCTGAACTGTGGATATTTGACAAAAATATACTATTGCAATTAATAACTTCGGTGTTGCTTGGAGCTGGCACACCATATAAAATTGAAACATTATGACCAAGATTTTCCAATTGCCTTGATACCCTGTCTATATATATTTCCGTTCCGCCAGCCTTATGATAAAAATTATTTATATGAAGTATTTTCATACAAAACTATTAAGAGGCCTTTCAAAGAGGACTATCATATGCGTTTGAATCTTTCTTTGTAATATCTGCGGCAAGAGTCGGGTAAATGACTCAAGAAGGTCAACAAGAAATTTAGGTATAATTTTCAAAAATAACCCTGTCTTCATATATCCGTGAGTTAAAGGATTAGTGAAATAGCGTATTTTACGAATTGCCAATTTTGCCTCGCTGGCTATTCTGCATATCTCGTCATAATAGAGCAGAAAAATATGTCCATCTGAATCTGGTTTAAATTGAAGGTCTTCATATATACTTGGATTTATGCACTTAGAAAATTTCGGGAGATTGTTGCGTATATATTCACCATTTGGCGTGGTCATGACGATATACCCTCCCGGCTTTATTAAACTTGCTATATTTTTGAGAAATTCATCGGGATGAGCAACATGCTCAATAATCTCAGCAATCAATGCACAATCAAAAAGTTCTTTAAATTTGATGCTAAAAATATTTCCTGCTGCATAAGTAATATCACCATATTCTCGTTTTAATTCTACATATTCAGCCAAATTCTCCCTTAAATCATTCCATGTTACCTTATATCCACCTTCTGCCAGTGCAATAGAAAAGTTACCCTGTGCAGAAGCCACATCAAGAATCTTGGCACCTTCAGGCACAACAGATTGTAATAAAGTAAGTATTTGTTTCTTGCGGTTTTTGTAAGCATAAGTATAGCCTTTGTTACCGGAAGCCCCATACTCTTCCAGAAGGTCATATTTATAAGAATATTTCCAGCTTTCATTCCAGTTATTTTCCAAATAAACCCGTTTCATTATTTATTTTCGCAATTCATTCCCCTTACCCTAACCCTCTCCCCTCTGGGGAGAGGTGAGGTGAGGGGGCTTTATTCCAATATATCTTTCATTAAAAAGAAAGGGTAGTCTTCTAATTAACCACATCCATAATTTAAGCAGGAGTAAAAAGTTTTTTTTATCATAAAACATAGACTGAAAAAAGTTTATAATACCGTATCTGAATATGAAGACAACAATGTTTAAGAATTTGGCATGAAGGATATATACAGAGAATAGATTTTTTAACCCATTAAATCTTAAATATTCTGACAAGGTATCAGCAAGAGGTTCAAAGTGATATGTTTTTGCCTGAGGTAATATAGTAATTTTATATCCCAATTTCAAAATCCGACTACAAAGTTCAACATCTTCATAATACATAAAAAATTCCTGTCTGAACCCCTTAAGTTTTTTAATAATTTCAAGGCGACCAAAAAGCATTCCTCCTGAAACAAATGTCACATCAAATGGGAGTGTAAATTGCCCTCTATCCTCTTCTCCCATGCCGTAAATTTTCTGTTTGTAGACAGTTCCGAGCGAAAAATCTCCTCCAGCACACCGAATAGTTCCGCTATTTTTATTATACATAATTCCCGAAGTGATTCCTGTTGAGGTGTGGCTCTCCATGTAATCCACCATATATCTTAGGCAGTTCTGGTCAACTATAATGTCATCCTCTGTCAGAAATATATATTTACCGGTTACCTCTTCAATCCCTCTATTCATACCTCCGGTAAAACCGGAATTATTTTCATTCCTGATTAATTTAATATGAGGATATTCACTCACAATCTCTGCGATTCTGTCACTCGAAGGTCCATTATTATTAACTACTATTATTTCAAGGTTTCTGTATGATTGACCTATAAGCGATTCTAAGGCATTCTTTAAAAGATGAGGTCTCTCATAACTCAAAAGCACTACAGATACTAAAGGGGCTTCATTTGCCATATACCTTTTCTCTACCGAAAAGAAATTCGGTTATTCCAAAAAATATCCCCAATTCATATACAAATTCATATATAACCATAGGGGCATATTTATACTTAAATCCCATAATGAATGAGCGAATCAAAGATAATATAGGCGAAAATTTCAAAACCGAAGATGGACCAGAAGAGATTGCAATAGACTTTCCACCCCATTTCCCTGAATAAAATACCTCATGTAATGTCTCAGGATTATAATGGTAACAGACTGCCCCTCTGACAAACTGTGCCTTCTCTCCTATCTTTGGATAAAGGGTCTGGTCATCAAGATAACCTCTATTTTCAAAACCTCCGGATTTTATAAAAATCTCCTTTTTTATCGCCCTATAAACAATACTACCCTCATTCTCAAAAACAGAATCAATGTGAAGTCTTTTATCGTGAGGAAGTCCGGATTTAAGCTGCAGGCATTTTGACCATATATTATCAGGATTTGCTACATATTCATCTGTATGACATGTTCCGATATATTTACCTGAAATTATAGGCTCAGACATTCTGGTTACATAATCCTTTTTAAAATACATATCCCCATCAAGGAAAAATAAAATTTCACCATTTGCCTTTGCTGCACCAAAGTTAATTGCATTAGCCTTGCCCGTATGCCCCAGAGATATTAGCTTTACGAACTTAAATTCTTGAGCCGCTTTTGCCGTTTTGTCCGTAGAGCCGTCGTCTATCACAATAATCTCAATTGGACTATAGGTTTGTTCGGCAATAGACTCTATGCATTTAGCAATATATTTTTCTTCATTATATACAGCAATCAATACAGTAACTAACACCTCTGACATTTTTTACCCCTCACTCCTTCGCTTTTGACCCTCTCCCTCAAGGAGAGAGGGAATATAAGATGACCTGTAATTACCCTATTTTGCAATCAAAATTATCTGGTCGCTCTTTCCTAATAATTCAAAAAGGTGGTAAAGCCTCTTTTTGATTTTTCCACGAATCCCTCCAAAGTGATAGTAGGTATTTTTCCTGCAATGAATATTAATTATTGATAATCCTGCCTTTTCAATAATTTGTTTAATCGTTATTGGTGTCCACTGCCATATATGCTGGTCAACATAATAGTTGTTCCACTTTTTCCCTTCAGCAATAGCAGTCCATCCTGTATAGCAAGGGGCGCCGATATATAAGATACCATCTTTCCGGAGAAGTTTTCTGCAATCGGAGAGAAACTGCACAGGTTCCTGAATATGCTCAAGGACATGATTTAGAATCACCACATCCCATCTCTTCCCTGTAGCACACATTTGACTGATAGAAAGATTAAACAGAGAAACCTTATATCTCTCCTTTCCTAATGATACAGCAGCAGGATTAATCTCAAGACCCGAAGCCTGATACCCTCTCTTATTTGCCTCATCCACAAGTATCCCTATAGCACCACCTATATCCAGAAGCTCTCCTGCTCTCTTATATGATTCAATCTCTTTTAGAATATCTATTGCAAATCGTCGCCAAAGTGCCTCATTTTCAAGAAAATAAAGATAACCCTTATCAGATTCATCATAATAATCTGCAGGGTCTGGCATAGGAAAAGTCCTTGCCAAATCACAATGCACACATTTAATAATTTTTGCCGGCGGTTTTTCCTTTTTCAGTAAATATCGGATACCTTTCCGAATAACCTTATATCCGTTATTTCCGCATAAACATGGATTGTCTAATATTATTAAAGACATACCGGTTTTGTTTCCCTCTTCTTTTTAGGACGGTTGGCACCCGAGAGCTCTCTTAACTTTCTCGCAGAACGAAAATCTGTGTAACAAACATTCGAGCAACTTCCGAGTATCCACGTTGGTGCAAGAACGAGATGACCGTATCACAATCCCATTCCCGTTGCGACTCCACGGCTACAACACGAGGTCGCCACTGTTTCCAATCCAAACCTTTGAGTACATCGAGATCTGCCCCCTCACAATCAACATTCAGAAAATCCACCCTTCTACCAACCAGACCGACCTCTTCCAGAATGGAGGAGAGGGTCCGAGTTGTAATCACCTCTGTCTTTGAAGGCAACTCACCTATAACACTCAACGGTGAACCCAGTCCATTCTCGTTGATCCGATTGGTAGCCCCAGCAGGATAATATAGGTATCTCACTTGTTTGACCGAATCCGATACCGCCGCACAGACATTCTTGTCGTCGGGTCTATAAAGATTAAATAAGTCAATTATGGTGGGGTTGGCATCAATATTCACACCCCTCCATCCGAGCTTGTAGAGAAGCAACGTATTTGAATATTGGACTGGGTGAAACGCCCCCACGTCAACATAAGTCCCGTGAGCCTGAACTCCATTACCCAGAAGGTGCAAGAGAACACGGTCTTCCCCTATTTGTGAAAAAGAAAGCTGCAACATTCTCCATTCAGTGGCATCAAATGAAATGTCCTCCCGACGAATCATCCGAAATGCTCTGGAAAGAAGAGAAGAATAACACCGCCAGAATATATCTTTGAGACCTCGTTGCACGGAATGATAGAAAATTGCTTTCATGGTGAGGATTGTATAACACCAGAAAAATGGCTGTCAAGTAACGATTCCATTCTTAAATCATGAGACATAAACAGCCTTTCGTTTAAGCATAACAAACTCCTTAAAAATACGATAATCTTCTCTATCAAAACCTTTTAACAACATAACAATTCCAAAATATATAAGGGGGAAAAGAATAAAAATAACCGATAGTCTATTACCCATACTGCTTATAACCAGCCATCCTGATATTCCTGCTGCCAGAAAACTAAAAAGTGGTGATAGAGTAAAATCTGTTAAATCCTGTTTTACAACACGGACAGCAAGAAAAAACATCGTTAATTCGGTTAGAAAGGATGCAATCGCAGCTCCAGTTATACCAAACAAGGGTATAAAATATATATTCATGCCGATACTTACAATTGAGCAGAAAATGCTATTAAACATTCCGGTTTTCTGCCTATTCATTATATTTATCAGCATCCCGAGAACGATATTGGGAAACCGGAGCATCTGTGCCCATACAAGCCATTTAAAAGGATTCTGTGCCGGTAGAAATTCTTCTCCATATATTAAAATTATAAGTGTTGCAGAAATAGCGGAGAGTATAACCCCCAAAAAAATACCCAGCATTGCCATGTATTTGAATGATAGATTTGATATGCGGACAAACCTATCTAAAGAATCCACTCTAATATTAGACAGAAGGGGGAATAGAACCGTTACAGTATAAACAGGTATCAAATTTAACTGCTCTATCAATTTTAAACTTGCAGTGTAATATCCAACACCAATGTTTCCTTTAAAATGGGCAATTAAAATCTGGTCAAGTCGCAGATGTATCATGGAGGCGATTGTAGAAATGGCAAGGGGCCATGAATTTTTTATTATAAAACGACATATTGAAAAATCTACATTGAATACGGCTTTTATTAATCTCTTCCCAAAATAAAATGCCAGAATTGAATTCGTTATGTTTTCAATAAGACTCACAATAACCAGTTCTTTAACTGCAGCACCAAAAAATATCAGCAGAAGAATAAGAGAAGCAGACAATATTCGTATAAGTATCGTAATAATAGAAGAATATTTAAATTTCAGGCTCACATGAAAAACAGTCTCGTAGGGTGTCAATATGCTTAAAATCGGGCCAATAGATGCCAGCATAATCAGTTTCTTAGTGGAATCGGGATAAGTAATAAAGGGTATAGAAAGAAGGAGAGATGAAACAGCTATTGCAATAAGAATTGTCCTTATAAGAATATAGTTGAATAATATGACACCTGCCCTCTCCCTGTTTGCCGACATCTCCCGTATCACAATGGTGCTCATTCCAAGGTCTGTGAACATTGTAAAAAAAGATAGATAGGTAAAGACGAGGTTATACTCGCCGAACTTCTCAACACCGAGATAATGGCTGGTTTTTGATATGACAATCAGACTTATGCAAATCAGTATCCCTCTTGTAATGAGTAGTGTAAGAAAATTTTTAGCGATAAGTCTTGATAGGGACAATAAACCTCCTTGGAGAACAAAGACATGCCACAAAGACACGAAGACACAGAGAATTAAACCAGATTAAACCGCTTTTAAAAACTCTGTGACTTTGTGTCTTGGTAGCTAAAGATTTTATAATTTCCTATATCTCAAAAATGGAGATACGATTTTTTACTTGAATATTAAATTATATTTGCTATTATAAAACAAGATGTTAATGATAGCAAATGTATAGGTTTTTTCACCTAAATAAGAGGTTTTTGAAGTTGAACACCTACAGAACAGGATATGCCCCTCTGATACTTTTCTTTATTATAACAGCCTGTTCTTCTGCAACACCTCCTGCAGCTACAACTCTTCCGTCCACTCATGCATCCACTGCAGCAAAGGAAGAAATAAAGCCCCCCTCGTTGCCACAAGAAAAAGAAGTGTCCATAAAGGATTATACTATAGCAGAACCTGATTCTCTTTATATATCGGTCTGGAAAGAGCCTGAATTGACTGCAACAGTAAAGGTAAGGCCTGATGGTAAAATATCCTATCCCCTTGTAGGCGACATATATGTTAGAGGTATGACGCCAGAAGGGCTGAAGATAGAGCTGACCAAACGGTTGAGAAAATATATTGTTGAGCCTCTTGTCTTTGTGAAAGTTGAATCAATTGAAAGCCAGAGGGTTTATATCTTAGGGGCTGTTGAAAGTCCTAAAGTCCTTCAACTTACACATAAAACAACGCTTCTTGAGGCAATCACACAGGCTGGAGGAATAGCAATTGATAAATATACGGGTGAGGAGATAGGCGATACAGAAAATGCCTATGTTTCAAGAAACAATGTAATTATGGATATAAATTTCAGAAAACTTCTTAGAGAGAATAATATGAGCCATAATATATTCTTAAAACCAGATGATATTATATATGTACCACCGGCAATCTCTCCCGGAAGCGAGGTATTTGTATTTGGCGAGGTAAATTTACCTGGACGAGTCTCCCTCAAGAAGGATGCAAGGCTTTCGGAGATACTGGCAAGGGCTGGTGGTTTTACAAAAGAGAATTACACGGTAGGCACTATTGCCGTAGTAAGAGGAAATATCAAGAATCCAGAGGTTATAGAGGTTGATTTTAAAAAAATATTTGCCGGTGATTTAACGCAGGATATTCAGATGAAGCACCGCGATATAGTTTTCGTCTCATCAACAACTTTAAAAAAATGGAAGGATATGTCCGACAAAATTCTCTCTTTCTTAAGTGTTACAAATATGGCAGCCTCTAATATTATTTCGTGGGATGAAGCTTCTGTAATATTAAGGGGACAGAAGAAGAGGTAAGGAGAAAAATTAATTAGCCACGGACTTACACAGGCTAAAAAATAAGAAACGGGAAAATCGGGGAAAGGGAGAATGCAAAAACAAAAACCTAAAATTAACCACAGGTAAACACAGATGAACACTGAAATGTCATTCCGAGCAAAGCGAGGAATCTTATTGAATTAATAAAGACCCTTCGCTAAAGCTCAGGGTGGCTGCTTTGCAGTCATCTGTCTTAATCTGTGTCCATCTGTGGTTTCATTAAGTTTTTGTGCCTTTGTGTCTTGGCGGCTATATAATTTTTTTGTATATATATGAACTATCTTGATTACTGGAAATTATCAGACAAACCCTTTGAGGGGAACAGGGATAGTAAGTTTTTTTATCCAAGTAAATCTCATGAAGAGGCATTAGAGAGACTCCTTTACATCTGCAGAGACAGGAACATGAATTTTGGTCTGCTGACAGGCGAGATAGGATGCGGCAAGACTCTAACAAGGACTGTTTTTGAAAAACAGCTTGAAAAGGAAGGGTTTCAATCTGTATGTATTGAAAACTCTAACCTCTCCTATAGTAATATTTTAGTTGAGATTATATCCCAGATAAAAAGGGAAAAGTTATCCGAAAAAGTTCAGCTAAATGAGTATAACCTCATAAACGCTATAAAGGAGCTTCTTGTAAAGGTAGCGATTGAAGATGGAAAGCACCTTGTTATACTTATGGATGAGGCACATCAGATTGAGAAGGATTGTCTTGATAAACTAAAGAACCTCACCAACATATCCTCTGAATCTAGTAATTTTATAACAATAATATTAATCGGTCAGCCTGAACTAAAAACTACCATATTCTCTATGCCCCAGATATCCCAGCGTATAAGCCTTAGATACCATCTCAAGGAGTTAGACAAAGAGGATACTAATAATTATATAATTCACAGGCTCAAGATGGCAGGACATGAAACAGGATTGATATTTGATAGTGATACACTTGATTTAATATATTCACATACCAATGGAATTCCAAGGTCAATAAAC
>Ga0209212_1005816_pt1 | contig 14482 bp, 12 predicted proteins | sample RifGroC2_FD_183996 | JGI IMG/M metagenome (GOLD analysis project Ga0209212, IMG submission 183996) | Groundwater microbial communities from Rifle, Colorado, USA - Groundwater C2 (SPAdes) (version 2) | ecosystem: Environmental > Aquatic > Deep subsurface > Groundwater | place: Rifle, Colorado... | reverse complement strand
TAGAATATATATTTGAATATATATACTTTACCTTTGTATGTTTTATCATGAGTCTTCACCTCGCTTTGAAAGAAGGTGTAGATATTTTCCATGCCCATAATCCCCCTGACACTCTCTTTCTCATAGGAGCCTTTTATAAATTATTCGGGAAGAAATTTGTCTTTGATCATCATGACCTTTCCCCTGAACTTTATTTAACAAGATTTTCAGGGAAAAAGGATATTATTTACAAGATATTAATTCTGTTGGAGAAATTATCATGTAGATTGGCAGATGTAATTATTTGTACTAACAATTCTTATAAACAGATTGTGATGAATAGACATAATATTAATGCTAACAACATTTATATCGTTAGAAATAATCCAGTTTTTAGTGAATTCTTAACAAGCTATAAGGCTGGTTATAATCAAACAAAAAAAGAAACAGATAAAAAGATTCTCCTATATTTAGGAAGTATTAATCCACAAGATTCGGTAGATTTATTATTACATTCTTTACACTATCTTGTGAATGACTTAAATGAAAAGAATATTATATGTTATCTCATTGGAGATGGGGATTCTTTACAGAGTGTAAAGAAGGTTGCCAATGAATTATGTCTGATGGATTATGTTGAGTTCAAAGGATTTATCTCGGAAAGGGAAAAGATTATCGAATATCTTTCCCTATCAGATATTTGTATAGAGCCCGCTTCTGACAATGAGTTAAATAGACATTCTACATTTATTAAGATTATGGAATACATGGCAGTAGGTAAACCAATAGTTGCTTATGATCTTACAGAAACAAGGTATTCTGCCAATGGAGGAGCCATACTTGTTCCACCAGGCGATATTAAAGCTTTTGCAAAAGGTATTAAGCAATTGGTGGATAATTCACAGTTAAGAAGAAACATTAGTAAGGCTGGATTAGAAAGAATAGAGAAAGAATTAAACTGGGAAAAAGGGTCATTAAATTTGATAGGAGCGTATAAAGCGCTGTCCTTCTAAAATAACCTTGGACTTGGTTTTATGTAAATTAATATGACTAAACAATTATTTGTCTTCATAAAAGGATGTCAATTTAACAAACCTGTCATTTGGAACTGTAGAAAGCAAATATCATAAAATTAGTCCATGGCGCATTTAATACTGCATCTTCATAAGAAATTTATCTCGTTTGAATGATCAGCTGCATAAATTGACAGTACATAACGTTAATGGAATTAGAAATTAAATCTGCTGTCAAGTTTTTCCGGAGACCTTTTGTATTAAAGTTTTCTTTTGCCATACTTACACAAAGCTTATTAAGCCTAACTAACCTTATTATAGGAATAGTTATTGCTAAATATGCATCCAAAAGTGAATATGGAATGTATGTAATTCTTTTCTCAATCATAGGACTTGTCGGAAATTATCAGGGTGCTATAGTAAATACGCCACTTACTGTCCTGCTTCCGGCAAAAAATGCTAAAGAAAAGCAAGTGTTCTTAGCTGGATTAGGTTATGGTCAATGGATATTCTTTATTCCCCTTACGTTATTATCGATAATAATTGGTTTTATTTATTCTTATAAATATCAAGATTTTACAATAATAACATATTTCTTAGTTGTATCTTTTGCAACAGTGACATATCTTTTGCGGGAATTTATTAGAACCATAAATTATAGCAAATTGCGGATAGGTTTAATAGTAAAAATGGATGTATTCTTTGTTTTCATCACTTCGATTGGGTTTTTTTTGCTTGTTATATTTCAAAAACTAACAAGCAGCTTTTCTATTATAGTATTAGGAAGTGGATATTTGAGTACCGCACTCTTTGAACGTGTTCATTCTAATGAGAAATATTATTTTGATTGGCATTCAATTAAAAATGTATTTATTGAAACATGGCAATATAGTCGCTGGGCATTATTAGGGGTTACGAGTGATATATTTAAAAATAGAGGTTATATATATATTGTGACTGTATCATTAGGCCTGGAAACAATTGCTGATATATCTGCTGCTCGTTTATTTATTATGCCAGTGGGATTGATTGTTGTTAGCAGCGGAAAAATGATTCTTGCAAAAGGAGCTGGGATTCTTAACTTACAGAGCAAAAAAAAATTTAAACAATTTGTGATATTGTTATTCCTTTTAATGATAACTATCTGGTCAGTTTATGTCCTTATTTTATGGGTCGGTTTAAATCCGCTAACTTCTTTACTTGGAGAGAAGTATAAAAATATTGGTGGGTTTATCCTGCTGTGGGGGTTCTTCTTTCTTATTTATTCTATGCGCTATTCTATTACTACGGCATTATCAGTTTGTAAGGAATTCAAGGCAATGAGTAAGTATGACATTATTTCTGCAATAATTACAACTGTGGCTTGTTTAATTTTGACCAGGTCAATCGGAGGTTATGGTGCTATTATCGCATTAACCCTTGGAGAAGGAGTTTTATTAATGCTGGCAATGGCACGATTTGTTAAGGTTCTTAGAAGTGATAGTTAGGATAAGAAGGATTGAATAAATATCAAAACATATTTATCAAAGGTTATTTCTCCGGTATAAACTAATAATATGTTCCCTAATTTCGCGTTAACTATTTGTGTCGTTTTTATAATAATAATTATTCTGAATGATATTAATACAAAGAGTAAGGTTTCTCTTGTAATATTGTTACCTTTTATTTGGTATGCTATTGGTGCGACAAGAAGTGTTGCACTCTGGATGAATGCGCTTGGATTTAATGTGACGAGTGATGATGTTTTAGAAGGTAATCCAATTGATAGAAATGTATATCTTATTCTCATGTTTCTGGGAATATTGATCCTGGTGAAAAGAAGAAACAGGTTGTTTGAAATATTAAGGGGGAATATATGGGTCTTATTGCTGTTTATATTTATGGGCATTAGTATAACATGGTCTGATTTTGGAGATGTTGCATTTAAACGATGGATAAAAACTACAGGCGCTTTAGTAATGGCTTTCATTGTTCTATCAGAACGCGAACCACTTGAGGCAATTTCAACTTTATTAAGAAGATGTTTCTATATACATCTTCCGTTATCAATTGTTTTTATTAAATATTTTCGGACCTTAGGTGTTGATTATTCATATCATGGATTAGAAGTAATGTGGAAAGGGGTGACAACACATAAGAATGTTCTTGGCCAAATTGTTATGAGCAGTGGAATTTATTATATTTGGAATATTTTAAGAAAGCCGGAAGAGAAAAGGATATTATTAAATACGCTATTTCTATTAATGACATTTTGGTTGATGAACGGCCCTGGCTATTCCCGCAGTAATACGTCAATCATGGTTTTTTTTATCGGCCTGCTTCTGTTAGTATTACTTAATTTTGCAAAGTCGAATATAGAATACATAAGAAAATATATGGTATTAGGTGTGTTTCTATTAGGTTTTATTTATTTAATATCTCAGCTTGTGATAGGAGTTTTCAGTCAAGGGTCGTTATTATCAATTAGTGTAGAAGCTACTGGTCGCGATCTGACCTTAACTGGTCGAACAGATCTTTGGAATGATATCTTAGTTATTGCATCAAAGCATCCAATGCTTGGTGTTGGTTATGGCAGTTTTTGGATTGGTGATTTGGCAAATAATTTGTGGCAAAATCATCCATGGAAACCTGAACAAGGCCATAATGGATATATTGACATCTATGTTGAGCTTGGTGTCGTAGGACTGATATTGTTAGGAGGCGTGATAATTGCTGCTTTTAAAGGTGCATTAAGGACTTTAGAGGTTAATTTCGAATATGGAAGACTTCGATTAGTTTACCTGACTATGATTGTATTTCACAATATTACAGAGTCGAGTTTTGGGAGAGGACATCATAATCTATGGCTTTTATTCCTTTTTGTTGTGTTGAATATTCCTGAAAAAATAGGAGGTTCTTATGCAAGATAATAGAATAATGACGAATGAGGAGATGAAATCTGCTCACTCATTCATTATGAGAGAGAACCCCACACCAAAACTGAAGAAGCATATCTCTGTATGCATCTGCACTTATAAGAGACCTAAATGGTTAGATCATTTATTAAAAAAACTTCAAGAACAAGAGACTTCTGAATTATTTACATATTCAATAATAATTATTGATAACGATAATAGTCAATCTGCAAAGAGAGTTGTTGAAAATAATAAAGAATCTGTGGTTGCCATCGATTATCAATGTGAACCTGAAAAAAATATCGCACGTGCACGGAATAGAGCTATCCAGAATGCGACTGGAGACTTTGTTGCATTTATTGATGACGATGAATTTCCTCCTAATGACTGGCTTCTTAATTTATTAAAATCCTATTATACTTTTAAGGCAAATGGAGTGCTTGGTCCTGTTATCCCTAAATTTGAAGTAGAGCCGCCTGACTGGGTTTTAAAGGGTCGTTTTTGCGAGAGGCCAAAGCATGATACCGGAACAAAAATGCATTGGAAGTCATGTCGCACAGGTAATGTCTTATTAGATAGGAATGTTTTGGATAATAATAAGCAAAGTTTTGATCCCAATTTTGGAATGGGAGGTGAAGATGTTAAATATTTTAAAGATAGGATTGAGAATGGATATAGTTTTATTTGGTGTAACGAAGCGCCTGTTTATGAAATTGTCCCTGCGAGCCGTTTAACAGTAGGATATTTTTTGCGAAGAGCATTCCTACAAGGTAATATATCTTATTTGTATCACAATGACAGTATAGATATTAAAAAAAAGATAACTACTTTAATGAAGTCAAGTATAGCTACAATTATCTATACTATTATACTTCCTTTTGTTTTTTTAGCTGGGTTTCACCATTTTATAAGATATTTAATCAAAGATCTTCATCATATAAGCAGGCTTATGACGTTATTTGGGGTAAAAAAGGTAAAGGAAAGAAATTTATAGATTAGTGTAGTTAAATCATGGTGGGGTAATAATTTTATTATTATGAAAAAAGTACTACTTATATCCAATAAATTAATGCATTACAGGGTTTCTGTCTATAATTATTTTCATAGTAGATTCAGGGAATTTGGTTGGGAATTTATAGTAAGAAGTAACCAACTTCAAAAAGAGAACCCCTATCCGTTAAAATTCGATTTTAAGGAAGTCGAATTTAAATTCAATAAGTATCGTAAGGAAATTGAAGGAATTACACCGGACGTTGTAATCATCTTTCTGCATCTGAAGGATACCATTATCTGGCCGTTGATCTTCTGGCTGAGGTTTAAACAAATACCAATCGTTTTTTGGACAAAAGGAGCAAATCTTGATAAACCAAATGACAGATTAAGCCACTTGTTGTATAAATATATTCACAACAAATTTGACGGTATTATCCTGTATTCAAAGCACGAAATTAAGTATATTAAAGAAATAAACCGACAGAAAGTCTCTGTTGCCAATAATACTATCAACTTTGCTGACTTTCCTGATATAAAGGAATCGAAGAAAGAAATAAAAAAAGATTTTCGCATACCTTTTGACAAAGTAGTATTGTCTGTAGGTAGAATGGGCGCAGGTGGACAGAGAAAGAAGATACAGCACTTGATCGAAATTTTTAATGATATAGATACGAAGGGTGTTGGACTTGTAATTGTCGGATCCGGAATGAACGATGATCAGATGAAAATGATGAACGAGAAAAATACAATTTATTTAGGCGAGATATATGATTCCGAGAATATTCAAATAAGTAAAATATTTAAAATGGCTGATATCTTTTCAATCCCTGGCCATGTCGGGTTGGGCCTGAACCAGGCGTTTTATTGGAGTCTACCCGTAATTACCGAGGATGGCCTGCAACCCCCTGAAATTAATTACTTGATTGATGGGCGTAATGGTTTCATTGTTAATAGCAATGACATGAATGAACTCAGGGAAAAGATATTGTATCTCTTGAATAATGACGAAAAGAGGCTTGAATTCGCCAGAAATGCAAGGAAGGATATCTTGGATAATGCTTCCATAGACAATATGTTCCTGGGTTTCAAAAATTGTATAGACTCACTGCAAAACAAGAGAATCAACCTGAGAAAGTCTTTCCATTAATAAATTATTTGAGGTGCAAAATGAAAATTGCTGTTTTCGGTCTTGGTTATGTAGGATGTGTCTCAGGAGCATGCATTGCAAAATTAGGTCATCAGGTGATTGGGGTTGACTCTAATGGGTTAAAGGTTGATATGGTAAACAGAGGGCAGAGTCCTATTATAGAAGAAGGCCTTCAAAAAATTATTGAGTCTGTTGTTAAGGAGGGAAAGTTCCGGGCAATATCGGATTGGAAAACAGCGGTGGCTGATTCAGAGATTGCATTGGTTTGCGTTGGCACACCAAGTAGAGAAAATGGAAGCATTAATCTTAAGTATGTAAAAAGGGTATCAGAGCATATTGGAGCGGCGTTAAGGGATAAGAAAGACTATTTTGTCGTTGGAATACGGAGCACAGTCATGCCTGGCACAGTTGACGGAACTGTTATCCCTATTTTGGAAAAACATTCTGGGAAAACTGTCGGAAAGGACTTTGGCGTATGCATGATGCCTGAATTTCTCCGTGAAGGAAGTTCGGTTCATGATTTCTACAATCCTCCGAAGAATGTAATAGGAGAATATGACACAAGATCAGGAGATGTCTTTGTTGAGTTGTTAAGGCTAGTTGAGGCCCCTCTTGTCAGGACACAAATCAGAACTGCTGAGATGGTTAAGTATGCGGATAATTCGTTCCATGCATTAAAAATTACCTTTGCCAATGAGATAGGTAATATCTGCAAGGCATTGGCAATTGACAGTCATAAAGTCATGGATATATTTTGTATGGATGATAAGCTGAACCTGTCATCCTACTACCTTAAACCTGGGTTTGCATTTGGAGGATCATGCCTTCCGAAGGATTTAAGAGCTATTACCTATGAAGCCAAGATGCTTGATATTGAAACCCCTGTATTGAGTTCTGTCTTAAATAGCAACAAAATACAGATCTCGAAGGTGGTGAAGAAGTTACTTGAGCATAAAGGTTCTTCTCTAGGATTTTTAGGTTTTAGTTTTAAGGCGGGCACTGATGACCTTCGTGAAAGCCCACTTGTTGAGCTTATTGAAACGATGATAGGAAAAGGTTTTAACATAAAGATATATGACAAATACGTTTCAATTGCAAGGTTAATTGGTGCAAACAAGGAATACATAGAAAAGGAGATCCCACATATTTCATCCCTCATGTGTTCATCGGCAGAGGATTTAATACGTGACTCCAATGTCATAATTGTGGGTAATCGTGAGGCTGGCTTTAAAGAAGCTCTTATTGCTGCAGTAAGGGAAGATCAGGTAGTTATCGATCTTGTTAAGATTGTCCAGGATGCCACAGAGATAAAAGGCGAATATTATGGAATTTGCTGGTGACCGACACCTTTATGACAAGAAAAATCATGACAAGGGGGGATTGACAATTGAGCGAGACGAAGAAGGCCATAGAGGATAGCTTAAATAAAGTTGAAAGGTGGGTTGAGGATCATAACTATAAGGGCTACGAACCTTTTGACGGTTTGTCTTCTCCTGTAAGACTTCTTACGCTTAATAATACTTTTGCCGAACGGCTTTTGCAGCAGCTTGTTCGACAAAGTCCGATCAACCTCCGGCCGCTACTTGGTGTAAAGCCGCTCGAATCTACAAAAGGGAGGGGGTATATGGCGGGTGGCTATCTCACTCGTTTTAAATTAACCGGAGATGAAGTTTACAAAATGAAGTCTCAAAAATGCCTTGAGTGGCTTAAAAAGCACAAAGCTCCCGGATATTCGAACTACAGTTGGGGCAACTATTTTGACTTTTCCAGCCGTTCTGGAAAGCTGCCGAAGAATGAACCAATAATTGTATGGACAAGTCTTATTGGACAGGTTTTCTTGGATGCTTATGAGATTTTCAATGAGAAGAAGTACCTCGAGGTTGCTTCAAGTATATGTGACTGGATTCTCGATCTGCCCAGAGAAAGGACGGATTCGGGTACCTGTATTAGTTATTACGCTTTTATGCAGAGTTCGATTCACAACGCCAACATGCTCGGTGCTTCAATGCTGGCACGAGCCGCTAAATTTACCGGAGACTCTAAGGCCCTGAAGGTTGCGAGGGAGGCGATGGAGTATAGTTGCTCAAGACAACTCGACGATGGAGCATGGTACTATGGGGAATCACCCAACCGTCGCTGGATAGACAATTTTCACACTGGATATAACCTTGATAGTTTGAAGTGTTATATTGACAATACAGAGGACAAGGACTTTGCGGAGAACCTGAGACGCGGATTTGAATATTTTAAAAAGATTTTCTTCGAAGCGAATGGAAGACCAAAGTATTATCACAATAGGGTATATCCCGTGGATATTCAATGTGCTTCTCAGGCTATCGAAACTTTAGCTAATTTCTCCAAGTACGATGAATCATCTCTAATACTGTCAATAAAGGTTGCGAAGTGGACCATCAATAACATGCAGGACAGAGAAGGTTATTTTTATTATAGGGAATATCCTTGGATAAAGGCAAAGACCCCCATGTTACATTGGGGACAGGCTACGATGTATAAAGGCTTGGCACATCTACTTTCCAAATTATAAAAGCGAAAATGGCTGCGGTTTTCTCAGGTACTTGATCAATTTAGGTAAGAAATGCCTGCTTTGTGATTTATCTCACTTTTTTTCGACGATTTATTTGTTATTATTATGATATTATAAAATAGATGTAGTTGCAAAACATTAAACAATAAACGGATTTGCGCAGATGAGCAAAAAGCAAAACTTTTTAATAAGTTTAGGCCTTTTTAAAAAAATATGGAGGATCGAGGTATGCCTGATTGTAGATTCAATAAAATTAAGGTGTTTGGCAGCGTAAGATTGTTGGTTTACCTGTTTGTTCTCACCAGTGCATTGATTCCCTTTTGGGACAGCCTTTTATACGGGGAGCTTATATCGCAAAATAGGAGGATTAATTGGAGTCCTGGTGTGGTTGGAGGCATCCCTACCTACCCGGCAACTAGGAATGCGATAGCAGATGATGGTGCAGTTGGAAATGGTGTTGCAGACGATACGGCTAAAATACAGTTGTGTTTAAATAGTGTGAGTGTTAACGAGGCGTGTTATCTACCGGCCGGTACATATAAGACAACGGCTGAAATACATATTCCGGAAGGTGTTGTGCTCAGGGGTGCTGGCCCTACTAAAACAAAAATAATAAATTACAATTCAGCAAGTGGCTCAGACATTATCAGCATGGGAGGTAGTGTCGAGGGAGCGGCTATCAATATCTTAAGTGGATATACAAAAGATTCAACTCAGATTATAGTTGAGAATGCGTCGTCCCTTGTTGAAGGTGATTTTATAGTAGTTTATCAAGATAATAACTCCATAGTAGATACCTTTGACTGTGGTTGGTGTGGTCTCAATAATGACGAAAACCACGCCATGATGCAGATAGTGAAAATAACAAACAAGTCGGGTAATACGCTTACTCTAAACAGACCTCTATATTATACATTTGAAGCAAGTCAAGACCCTGAAGTACTTGAGTTTGAGATGATAAAGGGTTCTGGCGTTGAAAATTTGTATGTAGAGTTAAACGCAAGTGCAGGAGATGTAAGGGCAAATATTGAGATTAACCAGTGTGCTAATTGCTGGGTGCGTAGTGTAGAGAGTTATAATGCCAACAGGAGTCATGTATTATTAACCGAGAGTTATGGTTGTGAAGTACGTGATTCATATTTTCATCATGGTCAGCAATACAATGGCGACCATGCTTACGGTGCTTTCATCTTTGTAACTAATTCTGACCACTTAATAGAAAATAATATTTTTTATCACCTTCGCCATTCTATGATTTTAGAGGGCGGTGGTAGTGGTAATGTCTATGGGTATAATTATTCGAATCGCATGTTCGGTGATGTTGACCCAAACAATACGAACTGGTTGATGGCAGACATAGTGACTCATGGCGCCCATCCATATATGAATCTCTTTGAAGGAAATGTAGCACAGCATCTCGGTGCTGACTATACACATGGGTCGGGAAGCCACAACACCTTTTTTAGAAACCAAATAACGAGAGAGAACTTAAACTATGACAATACTCTCGCAGATCAGCATCTCTTTGCTGTGGATATTAGTAAATTTAATTACTATCTAAATGTAGTTGGTAATGTGCTGGGTAAATCCAGCCAAACCTTCAATGCTTATGAAGACAGCGGAACAAGAATTAATGATTCTGACAGACATGTTTATAGTTTTGGCTATTCAAATGACGGCGATACGACTAGTGATGACGCAGTGTCCAAAAATACGGTCTTGAGACATGGTAATTACGACTATTATAATAAGAATGTCGTGTGGGATGCTGGTATAGCTGACCATAGCCTGCCAGCTTCATATTACCTCTCGTCAAAACCGTCATTCTTCGGAATCACGCCATGGCCGCTTTTTGGGCCTGATTTAAATCCGATCGTCGGCACACTTCCGGCTGAACAACGCCTCAAGGACATAGGAAATATACCAATGCCACCAACAATGAAATAATCTATAAGTAACGATTAAGTATTTTTTCTATGTACCCTGTTGATCGATGGACCTTGTGAGATGAAGAATGGATCTTATTGATTTCTTAAAGACTTTTTTCATAGATGGTCGTCAGCTTGGTTTTTACAGATATTAAGATATAATTTTCACACTGCTTCTGTGAGCACTTATAAAGATGCCCTATCGAGTTTAATAAGAACTTCAGTCATGAAGATGTCACCCAGAAGAGTCCGGTTATGAATAGAATCCAGCCTATATTTAAGTCACCTTCATTCATAAAGAATCGTTTTTTTTATACCAAATGAGAAGAAGATGAATAAGAACATTAAAAATCAGATAGATGAGTTGAGAACGCGTCAGAAAGTCCGTTGTACGAAACCGTGGACTTCCCTGGAGGAGAGGTCGGTATCTGGTGACTATAAAGTCTGTTGTTTTATAAAGAGGGCTATAGGTCATATAGATAAACTCTCGGATCGTGACATCATGGAACTCCGCAACACTACAGAGGTTCAGGATTTGCGGAGTTCTATAAAGAACGACCGTTTCGGTAACTGGTGTCCTTTTGGCTGCCCCATCTTACACTTAAGAAATCAATTATTTGAGAGCCAGGAATTCTGGGACTACGATCCTGAGGAGTATAATAAATTTTCCGACGCCTTTCGGGAGAATAGGGCGCGTATGATAAGCGATATTTTAGAAGGGAAAATCGAACTGAATACATATCCTGTAAGACTCAAGCTCTATCCAAGTGATTTCTGCAACATTGATTGCAGAATGTGTGATCTTGAGAAGACCAATGTCGTCGAGGTTGGAGATACCTACTTCTAGAACTTGTTCCAATTGATGCCTTATTTAGAAGATCTTACCATCTTTGGAGGAGAGCCGTTCTCCTGTCCTACGTCAAAGAGGATAATTTTTGGCGAAGAGCTGAAGATGTATCCACAGATCCATCTCTCGACCATTACTAACGGCACGCTCCTCCATGAGCGGAACCAGGAAAAGCTCATGGAGCTTCGCCTCGGATGTTTTAACTTCTCGCTGGATTCGATCAAAGAAGAAACTTATCTAAATATAAGGCGAGGTGCTAACTTCTCCAGGGTAATGACGAATTTCAAAAAATTCGTCAAACACGCTCAGACCGGAAAGCTTAATATAAGGAGGATTGAGGCCAGTTGTACTATACAGGAGACAAACTACATGGAGATTCCTCAATTTGTCGAATTCGCCCACTCTCTTGGTGTAGAACCTGTCTTCTCGCTTGTAAACAAAAGTAAAGAACTACTTGGATTGGCAAATGACCTGAAGAGAAGCATTAATAAAGGCATAGATATGGCACAACGACTGGGATGCAATGCGGCTGTGAACGAGCTTATACGGGTTTTGGATGAACTGCCCAGTTACAAGAAAAGGGAGAGCAAAGAATTAGTGCTCGACCCAATCCGAAGGATATTTGGTAGAAAACGGGTAACTTACTTCTTTGCCCGCCACACTGTTTTAAAACAAGTAATTAGGAGAATGTTTCGCATCTGACGTTTACTATATTGAAATGTAAATGATGTACATACAATACCCTTTCAAAGGCTTTTCCAGGCTGAAGCGTTGCATGTTCCATGAGAAGAAATCATTCACTATACCTCCTGATCTGAAAAAGACTTCTAATAGGCTGTTTTTATAAAGCACAATAAAAAACTCTTTCGATACGTTGTGGTCAGTATGAGCAAATGTAAACGCGCCATAATCCAGAGATAACCCATCTTTTATAATTCTCAGGCTTTCTATTGTTTGATGGAGTTGGTCACTCAATGGGATAGACGAGTATAAAGGGTGATCGATACTGTGATGATTAATTGAAAAAATGGTAATACTTGTACTTGGTGTGTTAATGTTATTGCCCAGTTTGTACAAATAACAGCAATAAATGGCAATAATATTTCAAAGAACAGGTATTTATATTATACAATGCAGCATATAATCATTTTAACAAAGATCCTCGCAGGTAGTACAAAGGATGAAAAGATATTTTTTAAAGTATAAATTAAATCATTATGATAATTAAACATCTTAAGCAAGATATTGGTTCCCTGATATTTTCTAAAATTCCAGTTTCTGTATTAGGAAAGCTTACACGTACAAATTTAATAATTCCTTACTATCATCTCGTTAGTAACGAAGACGTATTACACGTTAAACATTTATATAGTTATAAAAATGTAAATCAGTTTATTAATGATTTAGATTTTATTATAAAGAATTACGTCCCTGTTACTTTGAATGATGTCTTAGACTTTATTAAAAATGGTCGTTCGTTCCCAAGAAGATCTTTCTTATTAACATTTGATGATGGTTTTAGAGAAATGTATGATGTTGTTGCCCCCATTCTAATAAGAAAAGGCATTCCTGCAACCTTTTTCATAAACAGTGGCTTTATTGACAACAAAGAATTGTTTTACCAACATAAAGCAAGTATACTGAAAGAACATTTCCAAAAGACAGGTTCTTCAAATTTGAAAAAAGAAATCAAAGAAATGTTACAGAAAAGCTGTAAAAACGACTTGGATATTAGCTCATGTGTATTATCAGTTAAATATCATCAAAAGGATATTCTCGATAAAATTGCCCTGCTAATGAATATAGATTTTAATGACTACTTATTGAAGAAACAACCATATCTTAATTCCTGTCAGATTGAAAGTTTAATTAAGGATGGTTTTACTATAGGTGCTCATAGTATTGATCATCCATTGTATTCCTCTATTTCACTAAGAGATCAATTGGGTCAAACTCTGGAGAGTATAAAGCAAATTAGAAATAGATTTTGCTTGGATTATGGTGCCTTTGCGTTTCCACATTCAGACCATAAAGTATCAATGGAATTTTTTAAAGAGTTATACGACAGTGGAGTAGTTGATATTTCATTTGGTACTGCAGGGATGTTAAATGATAGTTTTCCTGAAAACTTTCAGAGATTTAGTTTGGAAAAGCCCTTATTACCCGCAAAAGATATAGTTTCTTATCAACTTATAAGAAAGCTTTTTAAGAGTATAACAGGAAATGATAAAATAATAAGATTAGACCATTAAAAATAAATAAAATACAATCATGGGGAAAAAAGAAAATAATCTTTACTGGCATAAACACTCTGTTTCTGCAGAGGATCGGTGGGAGTCTAATGGGTATAAGAGCTGTGTTCTGTGGATGACCGGTTTATCTGCTTCAGGCAAATCAACCTTGGCGAATGCGGTCAATAAGAGGCTTCATGTAATGGGTATTAATAGTTATGTGTTGGATGGAGATAATATCCGTCATGGACTTAACAAAGACCTTGGATTTAATCCGGAAAGCAGAAGGGAAAATATCAGGAGGATAGGAGAGGTTTCAAAATTATTTATTGATGCTGGCTTAATTGTATTGACTGCCTTTATTTCTCCATATAGAGAGGACCGTGAGCAGGTTAGAAATCTTATTAACAGTGGGCACTTCATTGAAGTCTATACCAAATGTCCTGTTTCAGAATGTGAGAAAAGGGATCCTAAAGGAATTTATAAAAGGGTCAGATCAGGTGAGATAAAAGAGTTTACAGGGATATCAGCACCCTATGAAGAACCTGAAAACCCTGAGATTATATTAGAAACGGACAAAATGAATGTAGATGAGTGTATAGAAAAGATCTTAGATTATTTGATAGACAATAAGTTTATCCATTTTATTAAGAGACCAAGAGGGGTATTTGTTAAGTGAGTTAGGTTGAAAAGGTCCAGATTTCGTGTTATTTTATAAGAAGTAGAGGAGGTCTGAAAATGGAAATCCACGAGTTGGTTATTGAGATGAAACTACTTGAACGCCGTCTGACTCTTTATGAAGAAAAATATGGTGTTCTAAGCGAAGATTTTTATGCCGGGATTATGTCTGGCAACTTAGCTGAATATGACGCCTATGATGAAACTCGAGCCGATTTCAGCCGCTG